>Ga0207771_100197_pt1 | contig 42108 bp, 41 predicted proteins | sample A23M2SouthBayCA_2_FD_187731 | JGI IMG/M metagenome (GOLD analysis project Ga0207771, IMG submission 187731) | Aerobic enrichment media microbial communities from Eden Landing Ponds, California, USA - A23 M2 (2) (SPAdes) | ecosystem: Environmental > Aquatic > Marine > Unclassified | place... | reverse complement strand
CTGTCGATACGGATCGCCGAATCTATCGATTTCGGCGATCCATCAGCTCCGAGTGACACGCTTGGTTCGGTCCATGTACTCCAGCAATGAGTCAGCTACGAATTCGTTCAACTTGCTATCCAACTACACTATTCATCCGACAATCCTGGCCACATGGCATATGATCGTCTATCATTTCCGGACGTCAATTCGATTTCAGATGTAGTAGTTAAGGTTTTACACTCGAATGTTACAGATGTATAGGTATATTCCCGTTAATATAAGGTGTTTATGCGGATTTGAAAAGTAGAAGAATATGCAGTCGTTTTACCACTGGAAGTGGATAAATAGGTAGTACTAGGGAGTGGACGATGGTCCAGTTCCAGGGGGTCAGACGGGGATCGAGAGGCCGGCCGGCGTCGGGAGACCGGTGAGCATGGAGACGGCGAAGCCGGTCACGAGGATGCCGCCGGCGAGGCGGGCGGCGCCGTGGAGGCGGGGGCTGGTCGCCGTGGCACCGACGGCTACCCCGACCCCGGCGCCGAGCGCGCTCATCGTTGCGGTGATCGTGACGGCGTAGGCGACGACCGCTCCAGCGACGACGCCGCCACCGTAGTCGGCGAACAGCGTCGACGCGAAGAGTATCATCGAGAGCGGCGGGGACAACGTGAACAGTGCTCCGACGACCCCGGTCTTCAGGTACGCGCCGACGCCGTGACCGTGTGCGTGCGGGACGACACCCGAGTCGTCTGGACTGTCGTGGTCGTGGCCGTCTGCGTTTTCGGCGTCGTGGTCGTGGCCGGGACCGAACGCGGGCAGGTGGACGTGCGGGTGGCTGTGGACCTCGCCGTCGTGTTCGTGGGCGTGGGTGTGTCTGAGCGACCGGAGACCACCGATCGCCATCGCGACGCCGAGCACGCTCAGGAGCGCGGCGACACTCGCCGTCCCGACGGTGTCGAAGACGGCCGGATACTCGGTCCGGCCCAGCAGGAGATAGCCCGTGGCGAGCCAGACGACGACCAGCGCGACGTGGCCGAGGCTGAAACACGCCCCGACGAGCGCCGAGAGCCGGGAATCCCCGTATTGCGCCGTGACCGAGGAGATGCCTGCCACGTGGTCCGGCTCGATCGCGTGCGTGACACCGAGGATCCCCGCGGTCGCTAGCGCGCCCAGGAGCGTCGCGCTCATCGACTCGCACCTCGCGCCCGGCGGTGTCCAGCCGCGTGATCGGCTCGATGGCATCCAGCCGGGCGACGCCCGTCCGCGTGATCGGAGTGATACATCGGGGGATCGGTTTCGCGACCCGGCGCAAATACCTTCGCAGTCGCGCAAACGTTGACACGCCGCCGTCGCGCGTTCGACGAACGTTGCCCAGGGCGACGACGACTTCCCTTCTTTCCGACGAATTGGACAAATCACGGTGGATAATAGACGAACGTCGCACCGCTGGCGGACCGACTGCGAGTATTTCGCCCACCGGTACGGCTTTATCCGATAGGTCGCAACCCGTCAGTAGATGAGTTACGAACAGACAGTTCCGCTCCGTGAAACGCAACGAATGCCCACTCGTGGGGTGAGGTGTCGTGTCTGAAGAGGTCGTCCCTGGCGAAGTCCGGACGGGCGAGGGCACGGTTACGATAAACGACGGGCGCGAAACCGACGAGGTGACAGTCGCCAACACCGGCGACCGGCCCGTCCAGGTCGGCTCGCACTTTCACTTCTTCGAGGCCAACGCCGCCCTCGAGTTCGACCGCGAGACGGCCTTCGGGATGCGACTGAACGTCCCCGCGGGCACCGCCGTCCGGTTCGAACCCGGCGACGAGAAGACCGTCGACCTCGTGGCGCTCGGCGGCAAGCGCGTCGCCCACGGGATGAACGGGCTCGTGAACGGCAGCGTCGACGGCGACCCCGCGGCGGCGGTCGAACGCGCCCGCGAGCAGGGCTTCGGCGGCATCCCCGCTCAGGCCGGGACGCTCCCCGACGGGGGCTCGGACGAGTCGGCTGGCACAACTGCGAACACAGAGACAGACACAGACACAGGGGAGGACGAGACGTGACCCGCGAGGTCGACCGCGAGACATACAGCGAGCTGTACGGTCCGACGACCGGCGACCGCGTCCGACTGGGCGACACCGACCTGTTCGTCGAAGTGGAGTCGGACCTCCGCACGCCGGGCGACGAGGCCGTCTTCGGCGGCGGGAAGACGCTGCGGGACGGTCTCGGCACGTCTCCGGGCACCACCCAGGAAGAGGGCGCACTCGACTGGGTCCTGACGAACGCCCTGGTGATGGACCCGGTCCTGGGGATCGTCGCCGCCGATATCGGCATCCGGAACGGGGAGATCGCCGGCATCGGCAAGGCCGGCAACCCCGACACGATGGACGGCGTCGATATGGTCGTCGGTCCCTCCACGGACGTCTACCCCGCCGAGGGGAAGATCGCGACGCCCGGCGGACTCGACATCCACATCCACTTCAACTCCGCGCAGTTGCACGAACACACACTCGCCTCCGGCATCACGACGATGCTCGGCGGCGGCTACGGCGGCGGCGCTACCACCTGCACCACGGGACCCGAAAACGTCAAGCGGTTCCTGCAGGCCGCCGAGGCGTGGCCGGTCAACGTCGGCTTCTACGGGAAGGGCAACGCCTCGAAACCCGGGCCGCTGCGCGAGCAGGTCGAAGCCGGTGCCTGCGGGCTGAAACTCCACGAGGACTGGGGGTCGATGCCCGCCGCCATCGACACCTGTCTCGACGTCGCCGAGGACGAAGACGTCCAGGTGTGTATGCACACGGACACGCTCAACGAGGCGGGGTTCGTCGAGAACACCTTCGCCGCCGTCGACGGCCGGACGATGCACCTGTTCCACATCGAGGGCGCGGGCGGGGGCCACGCGCCGGACATCATGGAGATGGTCGGCCAGGCCAACATGCTCCCCTCCTCGACGAACCCGTCGATGCCCTACACGGTCAACACGTTCGACGAGCACCTCGACATGGTGATGGTCTGTCACCACCTCAACCCCGACGTTCCCGAGGACGTCGCCTTCGCCGAGTCGCGGGTGCGCGCCGAGACCATCGGCGCCGAGGACGTCCTCCACGACATGGGTGCCATCTCGATGATGACGTCGGACTCCCAGGCGATGGGCCGGATGGCCGAGGTCGTCTCCCGCACGTGGCAGACCGCCTCGAAGATGAAAGCCCAGCGCGGCCCCCTGCCGGAAGACGAGGCCGCCGACACACACGAGGAGGCCGACAACTTCCGCGCCAAGCGCTACCTCGCGAAGTACACGATCAACCCGGCCATCTCGGCCGGCATCGACGACTACGTCGGGACGCTCGAACCCGGGAAATTCGCCGACGTCGTGCTGTGGGACCCCGCATTCTTCGGGATCAAGCCCGCGATGACGTTCAAGGGCGGCTTTCCCACCTACTCGGAGATGGGCGAGGCCAACGGCTCGCTGATGACCTGCGAACCCATTCTCCAGCGGCCACGCGCCGGCGCCGTCGGCAAGGCCAGACACGCGCTGTCGCTGTCTTTCGTCAGTCCCGCCGCGGCCGAAGCGGGCATCGACGAGGAGTACGGTCTCGACTCGCCGGTCGTGCCCGTCTCGGGCACCCGAACCCCGGGGAAAGGCGACATGCACTACAACGACTACTGTCCCGACGACATCGAGGTCGACCCCGAGACGTTCGCGGTGCGGGTCGACGGCGAGCCAGTCGGCTGTGAACCGAGCGAGGAACTCCCCCTCGCACAGCGATACATGCTCTGACTACCGATGAATCTCACACCCAAAGAACAGGAACGACTCACCGTCTTCATGGCCGCAGAGCTCGCCAGGCGCCGCAAGGAACGCGGCGTCAGGCTGAACCACCCCGAAGCAGTCGCCTACATCTCCGACTGGTGTGTCGAGCGCGCCCGCGACGGCTGGTCGGTCGCCGAGATCCGCGCCGAGGCCTCCCAGCTGCTGGGCCGCGAGGACGTCATGCCCGGCGTCCCCGAGATGGTCGACATGATCCAGGTCGAACCCGTCTTTCCCGACGGGACGAAACTCGTCACCGTCCACGACCCGATCCGCTCGGAGTCGGCGATGGACCCGACCGGCGACAGTGACGAGGCGGAGACCCCCGGCGACGACGAGGTGGAGACTCCCGGCGACGACGAGGTGGAGACTCCTGGCGACGACGAGGCGGAGGCCGACTGATGAGTCTCACACACCGCGACGTCGCCACCGTGGGTATCGGCGGCCCCGTCGGGTCGGGCAAGACGACGCTCGTCGGCGAACTCGTCCCCGAACTTCGCGAGCGTGGCCTGGACGTGGGCGTCATCGCCAACGACATCCTCACCCAGGAAGACGCCGACGCCCTCCGCGAACGCTTCGAGGGGGTCGTCCCGCCGGACCTCGTCGCGGGCGTCGAGACCGGCGCCTGTCCGCACACCGGCATCAGGGAAGACCCGTCGATGAACCTCACACAGATCGACGCGTTCCTCGCCGAGCACCCGGATCTGGACCTCGTCCTCGTCGAGAGCGGCGGCGACAACCTCGCCGCGACGTTCAACCCCGAACTCGCCGACTACTCGCTGTACGTGATCAGCGCCGCGGAGGGCGAGGACATCCCGCGCAAGCGCGGCCCCGGCGTCGTCGAGTGCGACCTCCTGGTGATCAACAAGACCGACCTGGCCCCCCACGTCGGTGCCGACCTCGACGTGATGGAACGCGACGCACGGGCGGTTCGCGAGGGGCCGACCGTCCTCACCAACTGCAGGGACGGTGAGGGCGTCGACGCGGTCCTCGAACACGTCAGCGAGGGGGTGCTGTTCGCGTAGATGGCCACAGGTACCACCGGATCGGACCGGGCACCCGCTGTGGACCATCCCCACCCCGCCTTCGCCGCCTACGCCGAGGAGTCCCTGCCGGGTGCCGGCGTCGGCGCCGCCGGGAAAGACGGCCGACTCGACCTCGCGTTCGCTCGCGAGGGTGAGGAGACGCGACTCGTCCGGGACCTCGCTCGCGTCCCGTTCCATGTCAGCGGGACGCTCGGCCACGACCCCCACCCCGCGGGCGAGACCGTGTTCGTCCAGTCGCCCTCCGGCGGTGTTGCACAGGGCGACCGCCACGATATCTCGGTCGCGGCCGGGCCCGATGCGGTCGCACACGTCACGACGAGCAGCGCGACGAAAGTGCTCTCGATGGAACGCAACTACGCCGCGAGCGAGGTGGCGCTCTCTGTGAGTGGCGCCGGTCACCTCGACTACGTGCCCGCGCCGACGATACTCCACCCGGACGCGCGCTACGGCCAGGGGACGACCGTCGACCTCGCGCCGGACGCGACGGCGGTGGTCGGCGAGGTGATGGTTCCGGGACGACTCGCCCGCGGCGAGCGTTTCGACTTCGAGCGCTACGCTTCGACCGTCGAGGTCCGTTCCGAAGGGGAGTTGCTCGTCGCGGACGCGACCCACCTCGCACCCGGCGCGGACGACGGTCCCGATCCAGCGGCACCCGGCGTGCTGGGCGAGTTCGCCGTCTTCGGGACGCTGTACGTCCTCGCGCCCGGACGCGACGCGGCGGCGCTCGCCGACCGGTTGCACGATGCCGTGACGACCGGGTCCGGCGAGGTAGTGGCCGAGGATGCGGGCACGGGCACTGACGAGGCCACCGGCGACCCCGACGACTCCACCGACCCCGCCGAGATCGAGGCGGGTGCCACCCACCTCCCGAACGGCGCGGGCGTCCTCGTCCGGGCGCTGGGCCACCGTACCGGACCGGTGACGGACAGCCTGCACGCCGCCTGGGACGCCGCCAGACAGGAACTGCTCGACGTCGGCGCGCCCGCCGACAGGAGACAGTGATGCTGGTCGCAGACGAGTACCTGGGACCGGTCGACGACCCCGAGATCGCCGAACGCGTCGAGAACGCCGACAGCCTGACGGTCACGCTCGACGACACGGAACGGCGCCGCTCGCGCGTGCGGACGACGGCCGACGACGGGACGGGCGCAGACGACGGTACCGACCTCGGCATCGTCGTCGGCCGGGAGTTGCGCGACGGCGACGTCATCCTCGCCGACGGCCGGCCGGTCGTCGTCTCGCTGGAACCCGTCGAGGCGATGGCCCTCGACTTCGGTGGGGTCGACGGGAGCCCCACGACAGCGGCGACGGTCGCGCTCGAACTCGGACACGCCGTCGGGAACCGCCACTGGGACCTGGCCGTCGAGGGCGAGCGTGCGTTCCTCCCGGTCACCGAGGACCGCGAACGCATGGAACACGAGGTCGAACCGCACCTCCCCGACGGCGTGACCGTCGGCTACGAGTCCGTCTCGCCGGCGCTGTTCGACGACGGGACGCCCGACCACTCGCACGACACCGACGGCGACAGAGACCTCGATCACGACCACGGTCACAGACACGATCACAACCACACCCACGGTCACGATCACGACCACGGACACGATGACACGGGCACTCACACGGTTCGCTCGATCGACCCCGACGGGGGTGAGGAGTCGTGAGCGACGGGCCGAACGCGGCCGACACCTCCGACGCCTCGGTCCTCGAGTCGATGCGCCTCGCCGACTCGTCGCTCCCCGTCGGGACCGACAGCGTCTCCTACGGACTGGAAGCGTTCGTCGCGGCCGACCGGGTCGAAGACGCCGACGACCTCGCCGGCCTGCTGGAGACGTATCTCCGGCGACAGCTCGGACCGGGCGACCTCGTGGCGCTCCGGGCGGCACACGCCGGGGCCACTGCGGACGCTACCGGCGAGGGCGACCTCGAAGCAGTCTGTCGGGCCGACCGCCGGCTCGAAGCGGTCACACTCCCCGCGGAGTTCCGCGAGAGCGCCGCTCGAACGGGGGGACGGCTCCTCTCGCTCCAGCGCGAGTTGCGCGACGACCCGTTCCTCGACGAGTACGCCGCGGCGGTCGAGGACGGCGAGGCGCCGGGCGCGTACCCGGTCGTCCTCGGCGTCGTCGCGGCCCGTGCGGGCGTCGACGAGCGGCGGACCTGTCTGGTGGCCTGCCAGGAGTTCGCGACGGCGTTCGTCGGCGCCGCCCAGCGACTCCTCCAGCTGGGGCATACCGACGTCCAGCGAGCGATCGTCGAGTGCCAGCCCACGATGGCGGCCGCCGTGGCAGACAGCGTCGACCGGTCACTGGCGGACATGACGCCGTTCGCGCCGCTGGTCGACGTGCAATCGGCGGCGCACGAGCGTGCCGACCGACGGCTGTTCCTGAGTTGACGGCCGCCCGCGCTTCGTCGGGTGCCACTCACACGCCGTCTAAGTCGATGTCGACGGCGTACCAGTCGAGTGCGAGGACGATGACGGCGCCCACGACGGCGGCACCGGCGAACGCCGCGATCACGTCCGTCGACCAGACGACGCCGTACTCGTCGCCGTTCAGCGTCACGATCGGGGCCCGGAGCGCGCCGATGACGAGCGCGACGAGGAAGGCGAAGGTCACCTCGCGGTTGGCGTTGAGCGCCCGGCGGATGAGTCGCGAGATAGTAAAGAGTCCCACCAGCCCACCGCAGACGAAGGTGACGACGACGACGCCGTTGTCGACGACCGGCCCGACGCCGTTGCCGGTCACCGCCCCGAAGAGTGCGTCGATGAACTCGCTCAGTGTGCTCGACATCCGCTCGTACTGGCTCAGGATCACGAGTATCAGCGACCCCGAGATACCCGGGAGGATCATCGCGCTGACCGCCAGCGCACCCGCCCCGAAGACCACCGGGAGGCCGCCACTCTCCAGCACCTCGCCGTAGCCCGAGACGACGAACGCGACGACGAATCCCGCAAGCGCGGCGGCGCCCTCGGCGACCGTCCGGATCGAGACCGCCCGCAGGAGGATGAGCCCCGAGGCGGCGATGAGTCCGAAGAAAAAGCCAAAGAGGAGCACCGGTGCCGCCTCGTTGGCGATATCGACGATCCGCGTGACCACGATCACTGCCGACAGGATCCCCGTGAGCAAAGCGATCAGGAACCAGCCGTCGACTTCCTCCAGAACGGCAGCCGCGCGGTCGAGTGAGATACCGCCGTCGAGGGGAGTGAGCGCGCGCACGCCGTCGACGAAGCGGCCGGGCGTGACGGCCGTGATAGCAGCGATGAGTCGCTCGTAGACGCCCGCGATGAGCGCGATGGTCCCGCCGGATACCCCCGGGACCGCGTCGGCGGTCCCCATGAACAGACCGACGAGGAAGGTCCGGGCCCACTCCCGGACCGGCGGGATCGAGTCCCGGAGAGTCACGTCCTCTCGCGCGCGGTCGGGAGCGGTCGTCATTCGTCCCCAGATTGTGCTATCGGCGTCAAGTCTCTTGTGGAGTCACGCGGTCGGCTACAGCATCGGTGCCCGGCGGCGACGCCGCGAGGTCCGGAATGGCCGCCTGGCTTCAAGTCCTCGGCCGCCGACCCGCCACTATGGACACGGCCGTCGCCGACCTCACGCGCGACCTCGTCTCGATCCCCAGTCACGAGTCCGAAGCAGCTGCGGGCGACTACATCGAGAACTGGCTCGGCGAGCACACCGACGCGACCGTGACGCGCGACGACGCTGGCGCCGACGAGGGGCGTGGCGGGAACGTGATCGCCCGGAAAGGGTCGGGCGAGACCACCCTCGCGCTGGTCGGCCACCACGACGTCGTACCGCCGGACGACTCCCAGACCACCGACGACGGCGCGTACGTCGTCGAAGAACGCACGGTCGACGGCGAGCGCCGACTCTTCGGACGCGGGAGCGCGGACATGAAGGGGGCGGTCGCGGCGGCGATGCTGGCGTTCCGTGATGTAGACCCCCCAAACGAACTCGTCTTTGCCTCCTTCGTCGGCGAGGAAGTCGGCGGCGTCGGCGCCAGGCACGCCATCGACAGGGGGTTCGCACCCGACTACGCCGTCGTCGGTGAGGGGTCGACCGGCTACTCGGCACCGGGCGTCACGGACGTCGCCGTCGCGCACAAGGGACGGCGCGGGTCGACTATCGTCGCCGAGGGGACGGCCGCGCACGCCAGCGAACCCGAGGCGGGAGACAACGCCATCTACCGTATCACCGACGCGATCGACGTCGTCCGCGACACCGAGTTCCCCGAGACCGAGGTCATGGGCCACCAGGTCACCGGGAGCGTCGCCGTCACGGAGATCGAGGGCGGGTCGGCGTGGAACGTGATCCCCGAGCGGTGTACGGCGACCGTCGACGAACGGACGGTGCCCGGCGAGCGAGTCCCGACCGACCCAGTCGAAGCCCTCGTCGGGGTCTCCTGGCGGGTCGACCAGGACCTCCCGCCGATGCGGTGTGACGACCCCGCGTTCGCCGACAGCGTACTGGCGGCCGCTCGCGAGGCACACGAACTGGTCGAGACAGACGTCGCGTCCGACAGCGCCCCCGAACACGTCGTCAAGCCACACGCGACGGACGCGGGCTGGCTCGGCGAGGCCGGCACGACCTGCGTCGTCTGTGGCCCGTCACAGCCGGGCGAGGCACACACCGCGTCCGAGAGTGTCTCACTGCCGGTTCTGGAGCGCTGTTACGAGACCTATCGCGGCGTCGTCGAACAGGCCTGACTCTCTCCGGTCGGGCCCACTACCCCGTCTCGACGTGAGGCCGACGTGGGCGAGGACTCACTCGAGTAGTTCTCGTTCGCTCTCGCGTATTCGCTCTACGAACGGTCTCACTTCCGAAAACTCTGGTCCCTGGGAGACGACGCCAGCGTCCCGATCCCACGTGACCAGGCCGGCATCCACCAGCTTCGGCAAGTGAGTGTGATACAACTGCAGCTCGAGTGGATCGACGAGCGCGCTCTCCGAGCCGGTCTCCCCGGTACGAGCCTGCCCGGGTCGCCCGTCGTCCCGGCGCTCCACGACTTCCGATACCTGTACACTGGGCGTCTCACATAGGGCAAAGAGTACGTCCCGACGAGGGTCGGCGGCTAGCATCCTGTAGACTATCGTCGCGTCTGACATGTATCGCCCTACTATCTCCCTCGAAATAAGTATTTGTGGGACTATACGTATGACGTGTCCGACGAACGTGAACTATACTTTCTAACAAATACGTTATAGAATATGATTAAATAAATAAATCCGAGAATTATTTTGAGTGAGCGTCTGTCGGCACTGACCGTGTCCCGGTTTTCAGGAAACCGATAACGAAGCCCGTATCGAAGCCCGAGAGGGCGGTTCTGTACAGTCGTTCCCGGTGACATGTGGCGACGGGGTCGAGATCCGGTGGCTGTACGAGTTTCTCACCCTCGACATCGATATTGCTTAGAAGAGATATTCTCGGGGCGGATAATCGTACATTCCGAACGGGTGAATCGTCGATACGTGGCTCGCCGCTTCTCGAATCGTATAAGAAATAGTTGTATAGTATTTATCTTATGTATTTGGCGACTGGGGCGAAGAAAACGACGAACTCGCCGGGCGGGTGCGATCGTGACCGATATGCCGGGCGTGAGCACGGGGAACGGCGACGGGATCCCGACGAGCAGTCCCGGAGTAGTCGGTCAGTTGTGGCGTCCGTTCGGGCCGTGATCGATTACATGCGTATGGTTGTAATCACGTTGCGGCGTGACCACCTTCGGGGTGAGTAGGCGGTGCTTATTCGGTCACGAGCGCACGAGTAGTTTCGAACGGAGCGTTCGTTACTCGACGGTATTCGACAGTAAAGAGTCGTTAACGGTCGGAATCTGCCGGGGCTGTGGCACAACCGTGCTCGTCCTCACGGGGTGGCGGCGTTTCACCTGCAGCTCGGCAGTGCTCGACCCGCAGGTACCGTGTGTCGGTAGCGACGACTCTCGGGCGTTGGATAAAGGGGCAGGGGTCGGGGGCCGGATGTCGACGGTGGACGGGGTCCGGCCCCCTGGGTGGGGTGGACGGGGCCGCCGTCCCGACTGCCCCGGGAGCGTGGACCGGGACGGAACCGACTGGGTGCAGGTCCGGCGAGCGGGTCGCTCCACCGGGTGCGGGGAGCGGTGTCGTGCATCTCCCCCCGTGTCGGTCGAGTGTCGGGTTGACGGCACTGGTATTTCCGCCGTGAGTTACTTAAACCCGGTCGACCGTTCAGTAGGTCTCGTCGGGGTAGCAGTGGTTTACCGCGCGTTCATCTCCGTATTCGATCCTGCTTGTTTCGGGGATTGTGCGGTTCCACGTCGGAACTGCCGGCGACGCGTTCTGTGACCGGTCAGGCGGGGTGAGAGCTGCCGGTCCGTGTGCGTGGGTTCACAGTCCTGTGCTACCCGACCTGATCGGACTATTACAGGTGATATAACAATACGAGTCCCGGGCAAGCGGGGAACGTATGCCGTCCAACGAGAGTGATGGAGACGCCACGGCGGACCCGCCCAGGGGGGGTGTCCGCGCAGTCGTAGAACGGTATCAGGACGAACCGAATCAGTGTACGATCTTTCCGGCGACGACCGACGAGACCGAACGACTGACGACGTGGATAACGGCCACGGCGCCCTGGTACGTCGACCTCTGGGAACACCGGTAAGTCGCCGCTCTTTCTCGAGACGGTCGTGTTTCCGAACACTGTGCCAGCCACGGCTAGCGGTGTCGGGACGACCAACGACTACGACGGTGTCAAAGACCGACTGGAAAAGCCACGACTGCGGAAGAACTCGAGGTGTGGATGGTGTCAGTCACCGGTCGCGTCGTCGTCCTCGCGCTCGCTTTGCAGGTGCACGGCGGCCGTCACCGCGACGGTCAACATGGCGGCGAGACACACTGTCATCGTCGCTCCACCACCTGCGAGTACGCCGGTCGCCAGGACCGCGATCAGCCCGACGCCGGCCGTCGACGCGTAGTACAGCGGCCACGGCCGGGTCGACGTCTCCGACCACTCGAGGTACTGTTTCAGCTGTGCCGCGTTCGGGCCGGTCTCGACGAGACCACGGTTCTGGTTGAACGCGATGATCTCCATGTCGTCCATCTTCGGGAGGTGACACTGATACAGGCCGACGTAAGCGCACTTGCGCTCGCGCGAGGAGATCTGGGCGACCGGTGTGTCGTTCTCGTCGGCCGCCACGTACTCGGCGAGATCACCGAGCGCGACTGGCTCCTCGTGTTCGTCGAGGTAGCGGAGCACGGTCCGCCGCCGCTTGTTTTTCAGGATCTCGAAGACCTGGTCGAGGGGCAACGCCTCCGACTCCGCTTCCGACTCCTCTGCAGGTGCCGACTCCTCGTCGTCGCTAGCGTCGTCGAGCGTCGGTTCGGTCGCCGGGTCGGCCCCGGTGACAGTTCTGTTGTTCGCTGCCATGGTCAGGTCTCGCCTGTGTCCCCGACGGTCCCGGTTGGCCGCCCGGTCGCGTCGTTCGGTCGTGCTCTCGTCGGGTTCCCATCCGATCGCGGCCGACGGGCGGGTCCGACGTCCCTCCCGGTACGATACGCCTGTCCGCTGATATGAGGTCGCATACTCATTGTCCGTCCCTGGCGCGAGGGCCCCCCAGCGTTTGACTCGCGCGACTGAGTGCGACGTGTGGATGGCACTTAACATTTCTTGTTGTGACAGTCGATTATAGGATCGTTATTTTGTGAGGTGTGCTCGCGTTACTGCGTCACCCTACCGTTGGCGCCCGTGAGACCGCGTCTCCACACTCGCGCGGCAGTCGCCACGACGCCTCGCGCGTGTGCGGACACCCCATACTCGCGCTCTCCGGGGCGCTTCCTGGCGGTCTGAACGCGTCTCGTCGCTCGCGGCGACGGTGGTCGTGGGGGTCCAGCTCGACTGGATCGACCCGGTCGAACCGGGCGTGCCCGGGTAGACCGACTGGGCGCTGGCGCTTCTCGGACCGGGTCGCTCCCGACCGTCGATCTCCTGACACACGTTCGAACCGTTCCCCGTAGTTTCCACAAAATTTATACCCTGTTACCACACCGGGTTTGGTATGCGACTACCGGCGACCAACGAGCAGAGCATGGCGTTCGTGTCACACGCACGCTGTCCGGAGGAGTTCCGATGAGTGAGCACTACGATGGGTCCGACTGCGCGGCGACCGTCGACACTGGGGGGTCCGCGCTGCCGGTCCACCGTCGGGCGGGGTCGGACGGCGGGGCGGTCAGTCTGGCGGTCGTCGAAGCGCTCGCCGAGGCGCGTGGCGTCTCCCCTCTGGAACTCGACCCGCCGCTGTTCGACGCGGTCGACCCAGAGGCACTCGACGAACTGTTCGCCGCGAGTGACGCGGTCTCCAAAGGGCGCGTCGTCTTCAGCGTCGACGGCTACGAAGTAACGGTCACGGCCGACGACGACGTGTACGTCGAACCGATCGACTGAGTCCCGGGACCGTTCGGTTCAGACCCGGCGGCGTCGTCCCGGGTAGCGGACGTATTCTGGTCGTACTGTCCGTTCGCGTCGCTCCGAGCACTCGAAGCGCCGGAAATCGGCGAAAATAGCCGTTTCGGGCGGTAGCCGGACGTTCTGCGGGGATAACCCGTTCTTAACAAAGTGAGGGCCACTTATCTGAACAGGTGTGTCACCAACACGTCCCGTACCGCTGGCTACCGCCCCCCGAGAGGGCCACGGACAGGGGGAGTAACCGATGTCCAGCGGCGAAGAGACGCTCACCCGGGACGTCGTGTTCGACGTGTTGAGCAGCGCGCGGCGTCGCCAGGTGTTGCGACTGCTCAAGACCGAGGGACCGATGGAACTGACCGAACTCGCCGAACACGTCGCCGCACGGGAAAACGACACGACGGTCGAGAACCTCACCAAGCAACAGCGAAAGCGCGTCTACGTCTCGCTGTACCAGACCCACGTCCCGAAGATGGAAGACGCGGGGCTCGTCGAGTACGACCAGGAGACGAGCATGGTGTCGCTCAAAGCGCGAGCGGCCGAGATCGACCGCTATCTCGGCCGCGACGAGGGGTTCCGCTGGCAGTACGTCTACCTCCTCATTGCGGCCGCTGGCCTCGTGTTACTCGTGCTCTCGAACACCGCACTGCCGGTCGTCGGCGCACTCTCCCAGGGCGACCTCGCGGTGGCGCTCGTCGGGACCCTCGCGCTGACCGCTATCGCTCACCTCGCGGTCTGGCTGCGGCGCCGGCCCGACGTCGTTCGTCGGTTCCGCCGGTAGCCACTGTTGTCGTCGTGTCGCCCGTCTCGTAGCGGCGCGACCGGTGTCTCGACGCTCCCGTCGCGTCCGGTCCCGTCGCTGGCGGGCGAAGAACGTCGAAGAACTGTTGGTGCGAAACTGCTTCGAGGGCTGCTCAGCGACTACGGGGTGGCCTGTCGGCGGACGCCTCGGCCGCGTCGTCGGTCTCGGCGTCGTCGGGGAGGAGCTGTTCGGGGTCTCGTTCGTACGGTGGTGTCTCGGTGAACGCGTTCATCCGCTCGATCTCGTCTTCCGTAAAGTGTTCGAGCATTCACCTGTGACAGGTACTGGCGCGGCATAGTAATTGGTCTGCTAGCCGTTCGTAGTGGGAGGCTGTCGGGCCGGGTCGTGGACTGTGGGGCCGTCATCGCGGTTTTCGGGCCGATAAGTCGGTCTTACGTGAAATAGGCCGAGCTTACCCGTCGTTCGGGAGTGCTTACTCGGCGGTTGCGAGAGGCAGCGCCTGGTCGCAGGGGTATCGCGTCCCCGCCGGGCGGTCAGACCATGTTCTCGGCTTCGATGGTCTCCCAGACGTTGCGCCCACGGTCGGTCAGACCGTAGACGCGGCCTTTCTTGCGGTCGTCCGAGACCAGCAAGTCGACGAGTTCCCGCTCGCGCAGTCGCTGGAGCGCGCGCGAGACGTGGGCGATCCCCACGTCGGCGTCGGCCGCGATCTGGGAAGGTGTCGACGGTCCGGTCGACAACTGGCGCATGACGGCGACGCGATACCGCGAACTGATGACGAAGCTGACGTCGTCCCAATCTGTGGTCATGTGTCCTCGTACGCGGATCTCCCGGCACCGGCGCCGATGGCAGTGATTCTCGCTGACGATCCGGCTACTCGCCGGGTGGCTACCATCGGGACGTGTTTACGTCCCGGTTCGTCCGCGGTGTCTCCCCTCTACGGACCCCCGGATTAAGAGATTTCGCCGCCACCCCCCCTTCACCTATACTCCACCACCCCACCACCCACTATCCTACAGATCCGCCGTCTCACCGCTCGTCACCTTGCTAATCCACAGTCTCATCGCTCGTCACCCCCGCTACTCCATCGTCTCACCTTCCAACACCCGCTATTCCAACCGCGGCTCGTCGTCGGTGACGCGACACTGCTCTCCGCGCACGCGACGGCCGCGCGCGTCGGTGCCCGACGGGTAGCCGGTGTATAGTATAGTGACTGACCGCGGAAGGCTCGCGTACGCGGCGGACGGGTCCGATACGACCTGGCCCGCTCACATCGAACGCCAATGTCAGACGACCTGCCCGACCCGGGTGCGGGCGACGAGCCTACCCGGGACACGACTCGGACCGACGACGGCCGAGACCGCGCCGTCGAGACCGACAGCAGCGACGCCGGTGAGCCGACCGACGAAGACTCCGAGGAGACGGGTGACGGCGACGAACGAGACGGGGACCTCGGGGAGACGTCGGTCCCGGAAGAGACCGACGTCGTCGACGCGGCCTGGCGTGCAGCCGCCGAGACCGGGGCGCTGGTCGGCGTGACGGACGCGGCGACCGGTGCGGAGCGACGGCGACGAACACCCGTGCACGTTCCGACCGGTCGACTGTTCGAACTGCTCGCCTCGCCGGGGAACCGCTTCGTCCTGACCTACCTCCTCCGTGTCGACGACCGCGCGGAGTACGCCGAACTCGTCGAGTACGTGGTCGCACAGACCGACCCGCCGGGCGGGCTCACGAAAGCCACCTTCCGCGGTCGGGTCGCCGCCAGGCTCGTCACGGAGTCGCTCCCGGCCCTGGCCGACGCCGGTCTCGTCGAGGTCGACAGCGACGACCAGGTCGTGGCCGCCACCGCCGCGACGCACGTCGCCGCCCCCTATCTCGCGCTCGCGCTCTCGGACATGGTTGGTCCCGTCGAACCCGAGTGACCGCACTGTCGTTGCCCGCTCGCCGACGACCGACCGTCCGACACCTCGCTCGGACCAGCCTGTATCGGCAATTCTCGCGACCGAGAGCGACCGCAGGCGCCCCATAACAATGCTCGACGTGTCCCAGTGGTCGGGCATGCCAGACGGGTGCGAGGTGGCGACCGACGCCGGTCGCCCGCGCGACCGACAACCGACCGAACCAGCTGGAACCACAGCCGGGAACCGTGCCGTCCGCCAGCAGCCTGGCGGGCCGTCGCCGGGAGGGGCGCCGTAATGACTCCTCTCGACGCCGACGTGCTCGCGCCACTCGCGGGTTCGTCCGTTCTCATCACGGGCGGCGCGGGGTTCGTCGGGAGCCGCCTCGCGGGCGCGCTCGCCGAGGTCTGTGACGTGACGGTCCTCGATGACCTGACGACGGGGACGCTGTCGGCCGTCCCGGACCGGGTAGAACTGGTTCGCGGTGACGTCCGCGACGTCGAGACGACGCTCCCACTCGTGACCGACGCCGACGTCGTCTTCCACCAGGCCGCACTCGCCGACGTCGCGACCTCCGTCCGGTCGCCAGTCGAGACCCACACCCGCAACGCCGGCGGCACGGTCACGGTCCTCGACGCGGCCCGACGGACCGATACCCGTGTCGTCCTCGCCTCGACCGCCGCCGTCTACGGCCACCCCGACTCGCTCCCGATTCACGAGGCCGACCCCAAGTGCCCCGTCTCGCCCTACGGCGTCGCGACGCTCGCCGCCGACGGCTACGCGCGGACGTACGCCGACTGCTACGGCCTGGAGACGGTCGTCCTCCGGTATTTCAACGTTTACGGTGCCGACCGACGTGACGGTGCGAGCGACGTCGTCAGTACGTTCGCCCAGCGCGCGCGTGCCGGCGACCCGCTGGTGATCCACGGCGAGGGTTCCCAGACGCGGGACTTCGTCCACGTCGACGACGTGGTCCAGGCCAACGTCCGCGCCGCGACCACCGACGACACGGGCCGGGCGTTCAACGTCGGTACCGGCGAGCACACCTCGATACGGTCGGTCGCACAGCGCGTCCGCCGGGCGACGAACGCGACGAGCGAACTGGTGTACGGCGAGCCTCGCCCCGGCGACGTCGACCACAGCTGTGCGTCTATCGACCGTGCCCGGGCGTCGCTGGGGTACGAGCCGACCGTCGGGATCGACGCGGGACTGCGTTCGGTCGTCCGGGGCTCCGCGCCGGCCGACTGGCCCGCGATGGACTGACCCGTGGCGCTTCGCAACTGGTTCCCGGTCGAGCCCACCCAGGGCATCGCTCTCTCTGGGTCCGGCCAGGAGGTCACATCCTCCGAGTCCGGCCAGGAAGTCGCACCCGGCAAGCCCCCGCAGGGAACCGCGCTCGACGGGCCGGGTCGGGTCGTTGCGCCCGGTGAGAACTCAGAGGGGCGGCCCACGCAGTTCAGACGCGGCGCGAAGGCGCTGGTGACGGCCTCGGGCAGCGCCTTGCTGGTCCGGGAGCGCCACGCCGACGGATCGCCGTTCTGGACGCTCCCCGGTGGCGGCGTCCACACCGGAGAATCGACGGTCTCGGCCGTCGAACGTGAACTCGCCGAGGAGCTGTGCTGTCGGGCTGTCGTCGCCGACCCGGTGGTGGCGTTTCCCTACGCGCACACGAGTTCACCGGGGCGGATCTCGGTCTACACCGTCCACCAGTGTCACCTCCTCTCGGAACCGACGCCGGTGGCCGCCGAAGGCGTCTACGACCTCCTGTGGGCGTCGCCGGGCTCGCTGCCGACTCGGACGCTCCCGCAGGTCCGGACTATCGTCGAACGCGCACTCGACTGTTGAGCGGTGTGGCTCGACGGTACCGTTCTTTCCGTTCGTTCACTTTGTGTTGTGCGTTTACCGCTTAGCATCCGCGGCGAGCGGAGCGAGGCGCGGTTCACTGAACCCGAGCATAGCGAGGGTTCAGCCTTTTTCACCCATGTTTTTGCCGCGAGCGGTACCCGCAGCGAGCGGAGCGAGCGAGGATACCCGAGCGGGAAAAAGATGGCCTGAACTTGTCGTATCTCGGGAGTAGCCGGGCAACTCGGTCACAGAACGCGACGGAGGGGCGAGGGTTCGAACCTCCGGAGCCACACGCGTGGTGTCAGATGTCAGGGGGCCTACGTGACGGTCGAGTGTGGCAGTCCACGGGCAGTGGGCACACAGGCTGTGACCCCTCCGCGTCCACACGACGGGCAGTCGCGGGACGCTCAGGGATCGGCCCGCTGCGGGCATTGTTATGGTCGTGTTACGGTCCCGACTCGTTCGAGTATCCGGTCGATTCTATCGCCGGTGCCGACGCGTCGGCGCGACGCCCGGTCCCGACCGGGGGAGTACGCGCCCGATAACTGAGTCGTCCGGTGTCGCTTCTCCCGTCGATGACCGAGTTCACCTACGACGCCTATCGGGCGTTCCTCGACGACCTGCTCGACCGAGGGTACGCGTTTGGCGGGTTCGACGCGACGGTCCCCGGGGAGACGGTCGTCCTGCGCCACGACGTCGACTGGTCGCCCGAGCGCGCGCTACGGATGGCCCGCATCGAGGCCGAGCGCGGCGTGACTGCGACGTACTTCTTTCTGGTCAGTGCACCGCTGTACAACGTTCGATCCGACCGAATTCGGGCGGCCATCACGGAGATCGAGTCGCTCGGCCACCGCGTCGGCGTCCACTTCAGCACCCACGAGTACTGGGACGCCGACCCCGGTCGGGAGGCGGTCGCCGAACGCGTGCGCGAGGAACAGCGCGCGCTGGAGACCGTCGTCGACGACGTGGCCGAGGCCGTTTCCTTTCACATCCCGCCCGACTGGGTGCTCGGCGTCGACTACGACGGGTTCACGAACGCGTACGCGCCCGCCTTCTTCGAGGAGGTCGCCTACACGGCCGACTCGAACCAGCGCTGGCGCGAGGACCCGGCCTTCGACGGGACCTCGCCCGACCGGGTGCAGGTGCTCGTCCACCCCGGGCTCTGGGCCGACGCCGACGCGGGCTTCGGTGAGCGACTCGACGCCGAGCGCGACCGTCACTTCGACGCCGTCCGGGCCTATCTCGACGACCAGTACGGCTCGGTCCGCCGGTAAACGAGCTATAACATTGTAGGCGGCCAGGGTGGACTCGGCCATGTTACCGCCACCGGACGCGTCCGGACCCATCGGCGAGGAACACACGATCGCCTACGCCGGCTGTACCGAAGCCGGCTTCGAGGTACTCCGCCGACTCCACGAGGCCGGCGTCTCCGTCGACGAGGTCGTCACGATCACGCCGGCTATGGCTGCCGACGCCCACGTCTCGGGCTATCACGACTACACCGAGTTCGCGCTCGCGCGCGACATCGACGTCTACGAACCCGAGACCTACGGGATGGGCACCGAAAGCGACCTGGCCCACTTCGAAGCGCTCGACGCTGACCTCCTGATCGTCAACGGCTGGCAGCGACTCGTCCCCGGAGAGATACTCCAGACGTTCACGCGCGGCGCGCTCGGCGTCCACGGCAGCGCCTTCGGTCTCCCGAAGGGCCGCGGGCGCTCGCCGATGAACTGGTCGCTGATAGAGGGCCTGGACCGATTCCTGCTGTCGGTCATCGGCCTCGACGAGGACGCCGACGCCGGACTCGTCCTCGATACGACGAAATACGACATCGGAGAACACGACGACATCCAGACGCTGTATCACAAGCTCACCGTCGCCACGACGCGAATGCTGCTCGACAACCTTTCGGCCGTCCTCGCGGGCGAGGCCGAGTTCACCGAACAGACCGGTACGCCCACCTACTACCCCAAGCGCGGGCCCGAGGACGGCGCGATCTGCTGGGAGGACACCACACGAACGATCTTCGGTCTCGTGCGCGCGGTGACCCGGCCGTACCCCGGTGCCTTCACCGAGTTCGATGGCGAGCGAATCATGATCTGGGAAGCGACACCTTTCTCCGACGATTTCGTCTACGACGACCCGCCGGGGACCGTCGTCGAGGTGTTCCAGACGACTGACGAGTTCGTCGTCGCGACCCCCGACGGAACCCTCCTCGTCTCGGACTGGGGCGCCGAATCCTGGGTGCCAGAGCGGGGTCAGCAACTCGAATCACTCTCGAACGACTCGATCGGTATCCCGGACCGCGTCGACGGCTCTGACAGACACGACGAACTCAGCTGACATGGCACGCACGACCGACGAGACGAAACTCTACGGCGACGACACGGAGTCGGACAGCACGGCGAATCGGACAGACAGTGAGGCGAAGTGGGCGGACAGTGAGACGGATCGGACGGACCGCGAGCGAAACAGGGCGGCGAAGGTGCGGGCGTTCACGAACGGCGAGGTGCCGGTCGCGGTGTACGGCCTCGGGAAGATGGGGTTGCCCCTGGCGGCGACGTTCGCGGACGTGACCGGCAACACCGTCGGTGTCGACGTCGACGAGTCGGTCGTCGCGGCGACGAACCGCGGCGAGTGTCACGTCGTCAACGAACCCGGACTGCCGGACCTCGTCGCGTCGACCGTCGAGCGGGGGGCGCTCAGTGCGACGACCGACGGCGACCGCGCCGCCCGTGAGGGTGCTCTCCACGTCGTCGTCGTCCCGACGCTGCTCGACGGGGACCGCCGGGCCGACCTCTCGCTCGTCCGCGAAGTGGGTCACACGGTCGGCCGCGCGCTCGACCCGGGCGATATGGTCGTCCTCGAGTCGACGGTCCCGCCGGGGACCTGCCGGTCGACACTGCTCCCGCTCCTCGAAACCGAGAGCGGACTCGACAGGTCCGAATTCGGACTCGCCTTCTGCCCGGAGCGGACCGCCAGCGGGCGGGCGCTGCGGGACATCCGTGGCGCCTACCCGAAGGTCGTCGGCGGCGTCGACCTCGAGAGCACCGCCGTGGCCGAACTCGTCTACGACCAGGTGACCGACAACGAGGTGCTCCCCGTCTCGGACGCGACGACCGCCGAGGCGGTGAAGGTGTTCGAGGGGCTCTACCGTGACGTCAACATCGCGCTCGCAAACCAGGTCGCCCTCGCGGGCACGCAACTCGACATCGACGTCCGCGAGGCCATCGAGACGGCCAACACCCAGCCGCTCTGTTCGATCCTCGACCCGGGACCGGGTGTGGGCGGGCACTGCATCCCCGTCTACCCGTACTTCCTCATCAACGAACTCGAGGGGGACCTGCCGTTGCTCTCGGCGGCGCGTGCGATCAACGACCGGATGCCCGCGTTCACCGTCGACCGCGTGCGGTCCGCGCTCGCACAGCGTGGCGTCTCCATCGACGGCGCCCGAGTTGCCGTCTTCGGGTTGACCTACAAGGCCGACGTCGCCGAGACGCGCAACGCTCCCGCGCGCGACGTCGTCGGCGGACTGGCCGACGCCGGCGCCGACGTCCTCGGCGTCGACCCGCTCCTCGACGACACCGAGGCCGACCTGTTCGCGCCCGCGAGAGTCGTCGCGCTCGACGACATCGGGAGCGAAGCGGGCGGTGACGGCGTGACAGGAGACGACCCGCTCGATGCCGTCGTCGTCGTGACGCCCCACCGGCAGTTTCTGGACTACGACTGGGACCGCCTGCCCGCGAACTGTCTGGTCGTCGACTGCCACAACGCGCTCGACCACGGGAGGGTCGACCGGCCGCTCTACACGCTCGCCGCCGGTTTCCAGTAGCACCAGTACTACACACTCCTGCTCGGCGGAATCCGACACGCTCGGGATTCACTCGGTTATTCAAAACAGGGGCTGGCGGTGAAAATACGCTCGTTTAATGTGGATTGCTACCTTACCGAATAGTCGGTGGGCCCGCCGGTCGGTAAGCCCAGCGTATTATCGCCGCAATCAACGCAGAGAGTCGACGCACATACAGATGCTAGAAAAACTAACGGACCGATTCACGGATGGGGTAGAGACACTGACTGACGACGGTGGCACCACGCCGGGTGTCCTGAGTCAGATCAAGGCCGATAGAGCCGGGGCAGCCACGGGTGATCCGGAGCCAGCCGGGTCGGGTAGCGACGAGACCGGGGACCGGGGCGTGGCGATCGGTCTCGACGAGATATTCGGGCTGTTGCAAAACCGGCGTCGGCGCGACGTCTTCCGGTATCTGGCGGCGGAGTCCGAGCAGGTCCGCCTCGGCGAACTGGCCGAGCAGATCGCCGCTCGCGAGAACGACAAGGCCGTCTCCCGGATCGATTCCCAGGAGCGCAAACGCGTCTACGTCGCGCTCTACCAGTGTCACCTCCCGAAGATGGCCGACGTCGACGCGGTCTCTTACGACAGACCGCGAGGGACGGTCGGTCGCGGCCCGAACTTCGACCTCTTCGGGTATTACCTCCCCGGCGACGAGGACATGGTCGGTGTCCACGATCCGCTGTGAGCGACCGGTAGGGCGGTCACCTGACGTCCACACACCGCTGACCGCTCGCCCGTTTTCGAACGCTGTACTCGGTCGCCAGCCAGGACCGCCCGACGGGACGCGACTACGATGTGGTTACTCCGGCCGTTCTCACGGTAAGTGACCAAGAACAATACCGGGCGGACGTGAGCGCGCCACCATGTCGGAGGCAAACAACGGCCTCACCCGGCGACAGGTAGTATCGAGCGCGCTCGTCGCGGCGGGAGCAGGCACAGTAGTCGGCGCGGCGGCGTTCACGTCCGACCCCGCCGAGGCGCAGGTGTCCGGCCTCTCGGCCGAGGACGTCAGCGTTTCGGGTGCAGAGGGGAAACTGGGGGCACTGACCGTCGCCCCGGAGGTGACCGTCGAGTGGTCCGACCTCTCACGGTCGGTCGCCGAACTCGACGTCCGGATCGCGGCGAGCGTTCCAACCGGATCGAGCGGCGAGGTCGCGACCCACACCGCCACCGACGTCTCGGGGACCTCGGGCTCGTACTCGCACACCTTCGCACAACAGGACCTCCTCTCGGTGCTCGACGCGGAGACGTTCCGCGACGACACCGAAGACGGCGAACCCGCCGAGGTGGGGGTCGACCTCTCGGCCGGGATCACCTTCTTCGACGCCGACGGCGAGCAGTTCGGCCCGACGCCGGTCGACCTGCTCGGATTCACCGTCAGCGTCAGTAACGTCGCGGTCGCCCGGGAGCGCACGTGCCGGGGCGAACCGGAAGACTGCGAGGGCGTCTCGCTCTCGGGTTCGATGAACACCGGCGCGAGTGCGGCGAATCCCCCGCAGTGACCACACGGCGACAGCACCGTTTTTTCAGTCGTCGGAGGCAAGCGCCCCGGTCTTCGCCCCTTCGACGGCAGCGGCCTCGACTCGCTGGGCGATCTCGACGGCGCGGAGTCCGTCGTCGAGGGTGACGGCGGGTTCGGACCCGCTCTGGACGCAGTCGACGAAGGCGGCGAGTTCGGCCTTGAGCGGTTCGCCGTTCGAGACCATCGGCCGCTCGACGAGACTCTCGTTGCGGTAGCGCAGGTCGCCGTCGTCGGCGACGTACTCCGGGAACGAGTCGCGGTGGATCCGCACCGACTGTGACTGGTAGTCGACCTCGACCTGGTAGTCCGCGGCGGAGACGACCAGTTCGCGGACGCGCTGCTGGCTGACGCGACTCGCCGTCAGCGACGCGCCGACTCCCGACTCGAAGGCGAACGTGGCGACGACGTGGCGACCGTCGGCCGCGCTGACCGCGTTCACCTCGACGGCTTCACCCGGCACGAGCGACGTGAGGAGGTCGATATCGTGGATCATGAGGTCCATCACGACGGAGTCGGTGCTGTCGCGGTCGACCGGCGGACCCTGTCGGCGGGCGTCTACCGCCAGTATCTCGCCGTCCTCGGAGGCGAGCACGTCGCGCAGGCTCTCGACGGCGGGGTTGAACCGCTCGACGTGGCCCACCTGGACGACGGCGTCGGTCCCGCTGGCGTGTCGGCGCAACTCGCGCCCCTCCTCGGGGTCGGTGACGACCGGTTTCTCGACGAGGACGCTCACGCCCGCGTCGAGGGCCGCCGTCGCCACCGCTGTGTGATAGCGCGTGGGTACCGCGACCGAGACGGCGTCGACCGCCGACAGCAGGCCTTCCTGGTCGTAGGCGTCGGTGCCGTACTCGTCGGCGACCGACCGCGCGCAGTCGGCGTCGGCGTCGCTCACCCCTACCAGCTGTGCGTCCGGTAGTTCGCTGTACACCCGGGCGTGATGTCTCCCCATGGTGCCGACGCCGACGACGCCGACGCGGAGTCCGTCACGCCCCCGCTGTGATTCGTGCTGTCGGAGCAGCTCTCCCTGTGGGCACATTCGGTCGTGGGTCCCGCCGGTGTAGGCATTGTTATGCGTCGCTTTGCGCTCACTTTCGGCCGACCACCCCGGTCGGCACGCCTCGTTCGGGGACCTCGCCGGGGTCACGACCGTACCGCACACCCGCCGTTGGACCGTATGACGGGCATAACAAAGCCTCACTCGGCGATGGGTTCGTCCCGAATGCACACTGTACACGAGCACCCGGCGGGCGCTCGGGGGTGGCGGCGATGACCGTCGAACCGTTCGACCCCTCGGACCCGGTCAGGCTGGCGGTCCTCGGGGTCGGCAACATCGGGAAAGTCCACGTCCAGGCGGCCCGCGCCATGGACGATGTCGACCTCGTCGCGGTCGCCGACGCCGTCCCGGAAAACAGGGCTTACGCACACCGCGTCGGCGTCGACATCGTCTACGAGGACTACGCGAACCTCCTCCGGACCGAACCACTCGACGCCGCCGTCGTCGCGCTCCCCCCGTTTCTCCACCGCGATGCCGTCGAGCACGCCGCCCGACGGGACTGTCACGTCTTCGTCGAGAAACCGATCGCGCGCACCGCCAGCGAGACGCGCGACCTCCTCGAAACGACCACGGCCGCCGACGTCCTCGTCGGTGTCGACCACACCGTCCGCTACATCCCGGCGGTCCGGCGCGTCCGCGAGGCCTACGACAGAGGCGCCGTCGGTGACGTTCCCCACGCGACGATCGGTCGGGTCAACTACGGCTCGTTCGCACGGCCGCCGGCGCGGGGGCCGCTCCCCGGCTGGCACCTCGACGGCGACGCCGCCGGGGGTGGCGTCCTCGTGGAACTCGGCGTCCACCTCTTCGACGTCCTGTCGTGGACGTTCGGCGATCTGGACGTACTCGCCGCCGAGACGGACAGCCAGCTCGATATCCCCGTCGAGGACTCGGCGACGGTCCTCCTCCGTGCGACCGAGACCGACACCCAGATCACGCTCCACTGTGGCTCCTACCAGTGGGAGGACGACGACGAGTTCAACCTCACGTTTCGGCTGGAGGGACTCACGGGGACGCTCGACGCCGACGAGCACCTCCCCGAGAGTTTCTACGGGAACGCGGCGAAAGCCGCCGTCCGCAACGTCGCCCGGCGACTGGGCGGGAACGACCCCGACTACTTCGGGCCGACCTACTACCTGCAGGCCTACTACGCGGCGCTCCGGGACTTCCTCGACGCCGTCAGGGCCGGCGAGACGCCGCCTGTCGACGGCCGCGACGGCCTGCGTGCGGTCGAACTGGCCGAAACCGCCTACGAGCGGGCCGAACGCCCACGTCAGTCCCCGGAGGTGTCGCGATGACACGCGTGTTAGTTGGGTTCGCGACGACACGTGCGTCGGAGGGGGCACGATGACCTGGGGGACCCAGGCGCGGTCGCTCGACGCCGCGGCCGTCGGCGAGGCCGTCGCGACCCTCGCCGAACCGCTGCTCGACGCACTCGCCGGCGCCGATCGGGTCGCCATCGTCCCGGACGTGCACTACCCCTATCATCCGTCGACGGGCATGACGACCAATCCCGCCGTGGTCGGGGGGTTGCTCTCGGTGCTGGCGTCGCGACGGCCCGACGCCGAGTGCGTCCTCGCCGTCCGGAGCGGCCCGGAGATCGACACCCGGCGCACGGTCGGCTACCTGGGATTCGACGACGTCGCGGACACACACGGGGCCGAGATCGCCGTCCTCGACGGGGCGTCGTCGCCCGACGGCGAGACGAGTTCGGAGGGAAGGAGCGTTCCGGCCCCGCTCTCGGACGCGGCGGTCGTCCCGGTGCCGAGCGCGCGGATCGACGGCCCGCTCCCGCTGTTTGGCTGTCTCGCACTCCTCGCGCGGGCGGCCGGCGCCGACCCCACGGACGCGTCGAGCGTCGCACGGGCCGTCGAGGCGGTCGGTCCGGCGGGTGCGGTCGTCGACGCGACGTACACCTTCACCGGCGAACCCGCCCGGGCGCGGGCGCTCCTCGCCGGCGACGACGTCGCCACGGTCGAGCACGCCCTCGCGCGTTTGCTCGGCGTCGACACGGACGATATCCCGGGGTTCGCGGCCGCCGCCCGGGTCACCGACAGTGCCGACAGGTCTGCTCACCGGTCGGCCGCGTCGTCGGTCGACGGCCTCGACGTCGACGGCCTCGCGGCCGCGCTTCCGGACGGGGAACTGCCCGCTTCGACGGATCCCCATCGCCTCGTCCGGGCCGGATATCGCCTCTATACTCGCGTGAGCGGGGACGTCTACCCGCCGCAACTGGAGGCCGACGGATGACCGACGGGGGAGATACTCCCGCTGGCCCGGTTCTCGTCACCGGCGCGACGGGGTTTCTGGGGTCGCACCTCTGTCGCGACCTCGCGGCGGCCGGGCAGGACGTGCGGGCGCTGTGTCGGCCCACCTCGGACCGGTCGGTGCTCGCAGACGCCGACGTGGAGTGGGTCGTCGGCGACGTGACCGACCGCGAGCGAATGGGCGAGGTCGTCGACGGCTGCGAGCGGGTCTACCACCTCGCCGGCGTCGGTCTCGCCGCGGCGGACGAGCGGACCGTTCGCCGGGTCAACGTCCTCGGGACCGAAGCGGTGCTGGACGCGAGCCTCGCGGCAAACGTCGAGCGAGTCGTCTTCACGAGCACCGCCGGGACCCGTCGTGCCGACGGGATCGCCGACGAGACGGACGTCGCGACGCCGGTCGGCGCCTACCAGGAGTCGAAGGCTCGCGCCGAGTCGCTGGTCGACCGCGCCGGCGAGCGCGGCCTCGACGTCGTGACTGTTCACCCGACCTCCGTGTTCGGCCCCGGTGACACGGAGTTTACGGGCCGACTGCTCACGCTGGCGACGAACCCGGCGATGGTCGCCTCGCTCCCGGGCGGCGTGAGTTTCGTCGGCGTCACGGACGTCGTCGACGGTATCCGGGCCGCGATGGCCAACGGCGAGGCCGGCGAGCACTACATCCTCGGCGGTGAGAACCACACTTTCGCCGACGCGCTCCGGATCATCGCCGACGAGATCGACGGTTCCCGGCCGCTCGTCACCGTCCCCGACCCGTTCGTCCACGCCGCTGGCTACGCTGCGGAGTTCGCCGGGAAATACGCCGGTGTTCGGGTGTTTCCCTTCGACAGGAACATGGCACGCCTCGCGACGAGCGAGCTGTTCTACTCCTCGGCGAAGGCGCGCCGGGAGCTGGGCTACGAGTACCGTCCGCTCCGCGAACTCGTCGACCCCGCCGCGGCCTGGTATCGCGGTCGCGAGGGAGGTTCGGGGGCGAATGCCGAGCACGATCGACGCGATCGGCGCGACGAGCGCACCGACCCCGTCGAACGTTCGCGCGACGTCTCCGACTGACTCTCCCCGTACGGAGGTTCTGTTTACTGTTTTTTCGTAGTTATCAGGTGTTTCGAGTTGAGAGACTGTGAAAGAATCGACGACCGCAGACAGCACCGCAGTCGTGATCGTGGGGTGAAAGCCCTCGGGCCGCTGGCGGTCGCCTCAGTGACATATCCGCGCTCTCAGCACGGCCCGCGCGGATAGGGGTCACTGAGGCGACTCCGCTCCCGATGGTCGCCGCCACCGACCCTCGCCCTTTCAGTCCGCCAGGGACAAAGTAGGTGGCACAGGCCGCCTCGACGTGGAACGTTCGGTAACCGACTCCACAGATTTCGTCCCTGGCGTCCTGACGAGCGAAGCGAGTCAGGGCTCGGAAGAGCTTGCTCTTCCGGCGGACTGGAAGGGCGAGGCGTGCTCGGGACGAAGTGTAGTCGCCTCAGCGGCCCCTATCCGAGCGAAGCGAGGATATGTCGCTGAGCGACCGCGAGCGCGTCGAGGGCTTCCATCTCACGAGCACGAGGGCGGTTACGGTGATTGCGACTGCGGTCACGGTACCCTGGACACCACCAACTGTTACCTCTCTCACCTGGACTTCTCGCTCGACGGCTGTATCGTGACGAACGGAGTCGTCTGGAGTCAGGAATCGAGATAGCCCAGCGATTCGAGACGGTCCCGGACCTCCGCCTCGTCGACGTCGACGGGGTCGTCGTCACTCGCCTCGACGCGGGCGAGCGTCTCGCGCAACACGACCGCGACGTACTCGTCGACGTCGTCGTAGACGGTGTACGCCAGCCGCTGTTCGGCGCGTTCGACGATCTCCCGTGATAAATCGACCGTCGCCGTCGATTCCCGTCCCGCCCGGTCCGAATCTACGGCACTTGCCTCGTCTGCATCGGGTGTAGCCATCTCGCGGAGTGTCGCCGGTCGACCGCTTTGTTATAGCATGATTACGTTTATTGGTGTCGTCGCTGCCCAGACCCCCGCGACGTAGTCGACACCGCCGAAACCGCGGGAAAGCGCACGATAACAATGCCGGAGAACCGACAAACCACGGTCGTGACGCCGACATTCGCTCGCGACGCCGGGGTCGTAGCTCGATTTCGGCTCGGCTCTCCCGGAGCGCCGGAGTCGACCGGAGGGATGGGCCGATGACCGACGACCGGAGCGTCGTGCTCGTGACAGTCGACAGTTTACGCGCCGATTACTGCGGGTTCATGGGGTCCGAACGGGGGTTGACGCCGAACCTGGACCGCCACGCCGCCGAGGGGCTGGTCTTCGAGAACGCCGTCACCCCCGGCCCGTCGACGCTGGACGCCATGCCCGGCATCTTCACCGGTGTGGACCTCGTCGACAGTGACGAGGGTGACCTGCAGGACCGCCTCCAGCACCACATGCGCGCCCACACCTCGCTCCCGGAGCGATTCGCCGACGCGGGATACGAGACGGCCGCCTTCACCGCCAATCCGTGGACGTCCCGCCAGTTCGGCTTCGACGCCGGTTTCGACCACTTCGAGGACTTCCTCGACGGCCCGGCGGACGACGGGGCACCCCGGGACGAAGCGGGGGCCGACCAAGAGGCGGCCGACGACGAGGGGGAGTCGACGCTGTCGCCGCTCGGCCTCGTGCGCCGGTGGGCGGGCGAATCGAGTATGTTCCAGGCCTGGGGATCGTTCGCCGACGACGCCATCGCGTGGGCCGAGGACGCCGACGAGCCGTACTTCCTTTGGCTGTTCCTCGTCGACGTCCACATGCCCTACCTCCCGGTCTCGGGAGTCCGCAGCCAGACCAGACCCGAGACCTACGCCGCCAACCTCTGGCTCTACCTCAACGGCCACGAGGCCGGCCCGCTGGAGTCACTCGCCCGCCCGCGACTCGTCAGCGCCTACGAGGACACCATCCGCTACACCGACGACCTGTACGAGCGGTTCGTGGCGGAGCTGGCGGACGACCCGCTGGTCGCGTTCCACGCCGACCACGGCGAGGCCTTCGGAGAAGGCGGCGTCTACGGCCACGGCCCGACGCTCTCCGAGGAGCAGGTCCACGTCCCGCTGTTCGTCGCCAACGGGCCGACCGGTCGCGTGGATCGGCCGTTCTCGCTCCGGCGACTCCCGGACCTGCTGGTGGCGCTCGGCACCGGCGAGGGTGACGTAGACGCGTTGACTGGGCCGTACGCGACGACGCGCAACCGCGACCCGAAGTTCGCGCTGCGAGGAGCGGACTGGAAGTACGTCGACGACGACGGTGAACCCCACCTCTACGACCTCGCGAGTGGGGAACACATGGAAGCGGACGAGCCACTCGCCGCCGTCGCCGACGAGTACGTACGGGCCTGGCAGACCCACGAGCGTGAACGGCAGCGAGTCGCCGAGGCCGCTCGCGAGGTCGCCGAGACGACCGACTGCTGAGGGACGCCCGCGGTGGTCGGCCACCGACCGCTCCGGAGACACGATCCACGCAACGGCGTCGTTGAGTGTTCTCGCCGGTGAAAGGAGGCGCATAACAATTGGGATACCAGCGATAGGTCGGGCCAGCATGCCACTCAGGACAGCGGTGGTCGGCGCGGGCGTCGTCTCGGACATCCACATGTCGGCACTCGACGAGTGTCCACGGACGGAACTGGTCGCGGTCTGTGACCTGGACGAGACGCGAGCCCGGACGGCCGCCCAGCGGTACGGGATCAGAGCGGTGTTCGACGTCGAGGAACTCCTCGCCGAGGGGACCCTCGACTGGGTACACGTCTGCACGCCGGTCCAGACCCACCTCGATATCGCCCGACTGGCCATCGAGGCAGGGGTGCCGGTCAACATCGAGAAGCCGGTGACCGAGACCGTGGCCGAAGCCGAGGAACTCACGCGACTCTCCGAGAACTACGGCGTCCCGGTGTCAGTCACTCACCAGCACCGCTTCGACCCGGCGATGCGGGCTGCCGAGGCCCGACTCCGGGCGGGCGAACTCGGCGAGTTGCGCGCGGCGAACCTCCTCTACACGGGAGAGACGCCGCCCGACCAGGCCAACCGCGGCGAGTGGGCGTTCGACCTGGTCGGCGGCGAGTTCGAGGAGGGGCTCCCGCATCCGCTCTACATCCTGCTCGGCGCGGCGGGCTACCCAGAGGAGGGGACGATCCGGGCGCTCACCCAGCTCCACGGGGAGTACGAGCGCCCCTTCGGCTACGACGGGACGACCGTCTCCTACCGGAGCGAGTCCGGGACGCTCGCCTCGGTGACCTGTCTCGGCGGCGCGCCACCCCAGAAGATCCTCTTTCTCCACGGCGAGGACAAGTCGCTGAACGTCGACTTCGTCTCCCAGACCGTGATCGAGGTCGACCACGACTTCAACGGCTCGCCGCAGGCCAAAGTCCGGAACAACGTCTCCAGGGCGGCCGACCGGCTGACGGGCACAGCCAAGAACGTCTACCAGGTCGGGCGCGAGCGCCTGAGCGACGACTGGGACAGCACGCGCCGGATCGACTCCCACGCCTACCAGATCGACGCCGAGGCCCGCGCGCTCCAGGCCGGGAGCGAACTGCCGGTCCCACTCGCCGAAGGCAGGTGGACCATCGCTCTCATGGAGGCCGTCCGCGAGGCCAGCGCCGAGGGACAACCGACGCCCCCCGACGAGCACGAACTGGCACAGGACTGAGCGACCGGTTGTCCGTTATTCGACTCTGTTGAACTCCTCGGAGAGGGACAGGTTCGTCCGGCAGTGTCTCCGAACGCAGCCTCGTCCCGCTGCCGTTCGACGGTGGGTGGCTCACAACGTACACACGAGAAGGGCTAAGTGGACCGGCTCACAACGTACACACGATGAGTAGCGATAAGAAGCGCGTTCAGTTCCGGGCGCCACACCGGCTCATCGACCGGACCGACGCCCTCGCGGAGGTGCTCGGTGAAGACCGGACGACCATCCTCGTGACCGCACTCCGGGAGTATCTGCAGGAGGCCACGCACGACGACGCGCTGACCCAGGAGATCGCGGCGACCTACTACGACGACGAGATCACTTTCGAACAGCTCAAAACACTCGTCGGTGCCGAAGAGGCGGCGAATCTCCGGGTGTTGAAACAGCAACTGGACGAGGACTTCGTCGACGAGGTCGCCGACGCATAGATGCCGACACTCGTCGCCGATGCCTCCGCTCTCGTCAGTCTCGGAACCGTTGCTGACGACGGTCCCGACCCACTCGGGCTCTGTTACGCCCAGTACGAGGTCGTCGTCCCGACGGCAGTCGTCGAGGAACTCCGAGAGATCGCCTCGTACGACGACGCGCACGGTCGTGCTGCAACCACTGTTCTGGACCGAACCGGCGAGTTCGAGACACGGGCGGTTGCCCTCGATACCGAGTTTCCGCTCGACGATGGCGAGAACGCGGCCGTCACGCTCGCAAACGACATCGATGCCGCGTTCTTGCTCTGTGACGAGTTCAACCAGCTCGGCCTGATACACGCCTCGCTCGCCGATACACGGCTGGTCACGACGCCGACGCTCCTTTCGGTCCTCGTTCGAACGGACCGGCTATCCGCTGGTGATGCACGACGGCTCCTCGATGGGATCAGCGATGCCCGTAGCTGGAGCGCCAACAGCTACGTGCAACGCGCTCGCTCGTTGCTCGAGGAGTCCTGACACCGGGTCATCCGAGCACCGCACGCACACGTCGCACGTCCAGTGCGCCGCTGGCGGTGGCGAGTGCGGCCCAGACGGCCAGGCCAGCGCCGACCACGCCGAAAAGCGAGCCCAGCCCCGAGACGTACGGGAGCAGCGCGTAGACGACGATGGACATACCGGCGGCGACGAGCGTCGCCTTTCCGGTGTCGACGGCGAGGTCACGGGCCGACACCGGCAGTTCGACGACGACGACGTAGAGTTCGACGACGACGAGCGCGGAAACGGTGATCACGGTCGCGACGGCCGCGCCGGCCACGCCGTAGCGCGGGATCATCACGAGGTTCAACCCGACGTTGGCGACGGAGGTGAGCGCCTTCGCCCACGCGCGAGCCGTCGCCCGTCCGAGGTAATCGAGGCCGTCGTTGGTCGTCTTGTCGAGCGCGAGCAACAGCGTGTAGACGCCGAACACCTGGACGGCGACGACCGCACCGAGGTAGTCCGCGCCGAAGACGTACCGGACGCCCGGGCGGGCGACGAGCGCCATTCCTGCTGCCGCGGGGACGTACAGCGTGACGACGCTGGAAAAGGCCGACCGATAGAGACTCGCTGCCCGTTCCATGTCGCCGCTGGCCTTGTGCGCGCCGAACTCGGGCGAGACGGTGAAACCGAGCGAGGCCGCGGGCGTCATGACGAACTCGGAGATCTGCTTGGCGAGCGTGTAGTAGCCGACGGCGACCGGATTCATGAAGTACCCGACGAGGATTGCGTCGACGCGCTTGTCGAGCAGGTTCGCGGCTTTCGTCGCCGTCAGCGGTACGCTGTAGCGCAGGACTCGCCGTCGGAGTCCTGACTCCATCCCATCGTCGGGGTCGTACTGCCGGTAGAACCGGCGATAGAGCACGACGAGACCGATCGTGGTCGAGACGACGCCCGCGAGGACGAACCCCCAGAGCGCGCCGGCGACGCCGAACCCGAGGACGACCAGCGCCGCGGCCAGGGTGACCTGGCCGACGCTACTGACGGTCCTGACCAGCGCGCTCCAGCGGACGTCGCTGAACGCCTGGAAGAGCACACCGACGTGGCCGGCCAGCGACCGGGTGACGACGTATCCGACGCCGACGACGAGCAGCGGTGCGAGCGCCGGTTCGTCGAGCACGGCCGCGATCGACTCGCTCGCCAGAACGAGTCCGACGCTGGCGACGGTGATCGTGACCGCGTTGACCCCGAACGAAAAGCGGATCAGGTGGGGGACCTGGCCCGGGCGCTTCTCGACGTACTCGGTGACGTACCGCGCTGTGGACTTCGGGAGGCCGAAGTTCGAGAGGAGTTTCACCGTGCCGAGGATCGGCAAGGCGAGATAGAGGAGGCCGTACTCGGCCGGCGTGAGGAGTATCCGCGCGAGGACGAGGACGAGCAACCCCTTCGAGACGACACGCAGGAGGTCGGCCGCGAGCATCGCCCGGAGGCCGCGTGCCAGGTCGGTCATCTCACTCGTCGACGTGGTAGACGTAGAAGCCGCCGTTGCTGACGACGCGGTCGACGCCGGGGCCCGTCCCGAGCGTCTCGAACCCTCGTTCCGAGTACCGGAGTCCCCGGTAGGCGACGATCTCGCGCTGGTAGTCGCTGTCGGAGACGAGGACGTACCGCGGTCCATCGAACACCGCCGTCAGGTTCCCGCCGAGCTGGCCGAACGGCACGCGCGACGACCGGCGGACGCTCCGCGACCCGAGCTCGCCGGTCCCCTCGATAGCGTCCCGGAACCGGTCGGGGCCCGACCGAATGCCGACGTACGGGATGGATTCGTTGTCGTAGGCGAAGGCGGTCTCGTGACCCGAGAACTGCGTCTCGGTCACCTGGCTGTTGGGCTGGTAGATGAACGGCGAGGGATAGACCGTCGCGACCGAGAGCGCGAGCAAGGGCACGAGTACCACGAGCGCGACTGCGACCGCGCTCCAGTCGTAGCCGCGGTCGGCGGTGCCCTCGACGAGGCGAGCGACCGCGACAGCGCCGAAGACGGTGACGAGTGCCATGATGAACCCGAGGTGCCGGAAGTAGATCGTCTGGAGGTTCCCGAGGATGTACAGGACGAAGACGACGCCGACGGGCACGAGCCCGAGTCCGACGACCAGCAGCGCCCGGCGGTCGCGCTCGCCCCGGAGCCACCCGACGACGGCGCCGGCCAGTAACAGGCCCGCCAGGACGCCGAACACCGCTCCCGGGAGGAAGAGCTTCGCGGCGATCTCGGCCGGCGAGGCGCCGATCGCCGAGAGCGACCCGGTCCGCTGGGAGATCGCGCCGCCGCTCTCGGTCTCGGTCCCGACGAAGACCTCGACGACCGTCTCGACGTAGGCGCCGGCGGTCTCGGTGATGCGCTCGTGTTGTAGCGCCCAGCCGACCGTGGCGGCGCCGAGAAAGGCCGTGTGGCGATAGAGCGGGTCGATCGACGGGTCAGCCGCCCGGTAGCGATAGACCCCGACGAGGACGGAGACGGTCACGAACACCATGAGGACGTTGACCGCCTGCTGTGGGTGGACGAACAACACGCCGAGTCCAGCCAGTCCCAGCAGTCCGTCCACGGGTGTCAGTCGCTGTCCGTTGGCGTCTCTGAGTGCGACGACCGCGAGCAGGAGGACGAACGGGAAGAAAAACACCGCCATCGTGCTCGGGAAGAAGACGAGGTGGGCGCTGATGTTGTTGATCGGGAGCAACAGGACCGCGGCGAAGACGCCGGCGGCCCCGGCAGTCGCGTTGTCCGTCAGCGCGTAGGCGACCAGCGGGACGAACACGACGAACACAGTCGCGTAGACGACGACCGAGAGCAACATCGCGTGGTCGAGGTCGAGTCCGACCAGCCTGTGAAAGAGTATCGCGACCGTGTGGAGGCCGGGGTAGATGAGGTCGGCCAGCGCGAGGTCACCGGCGAAGACGTCGCGTATCCAGCCCATGTGACTCAGCGCGTCGCCCGCGCTGTAGAACTCGTAGCCCCGTATCACCGGGAGTCCGACCACGACGACGAACGCCTCGCCGCCGAGCAACAGCGCCCCGGCCCAGGCGCGGGCCGATCGGGTCGTAAACGCCACGAGCACCGCACAGGCGACGGCCGCGCCGACGCCGACCCAGACGGCGACCGGCGTCGCGGCGTAGATCGATACCTCGTAGCCGGTCGTCGGCGCCCGGTGTGCGACCAGGACTGCTGCCGTCACGGCGGCGAACCCGACGACCAGCGCGACTGCATCTGCGGGACTGACAGTCGAGCCGCCGACCCGCGGCGACCGCCAGTCTCCGAGTGGGTTGCTCATCGTCCGCTCACTTGCCCGGATCTGGACCGCTGTCGGGCTTTGTTATGCGACGCCTGCGACTTCACTATCATGCGTTTTCACCGTCGAGGACCCGCTCGTAGACGCCTTCCAGTCGCTGGGCGACGCGGTCGACGTCGAGGTCGGCGACGGTCTCGCGCCCGTTCGATCGGCCGCCGTTGCGGAGCACGCCGACGAGCGCCTCGACCAGTTCGGCGTCGGTCGTGGCGACCGTCGAGTGCGACACCGGTTCGAGTCGCTCGTGGATGCTCCCGACGTCGGTCGAGACGACCGGCAGGTTACAGGCCAGTGCCTCCTTGACCGCGTTGGGCAAGCCCTCGTGGCGCGAGGTGATCAGGAGCGCGTCTGCGGCGTTCATCCACACCGGCATCCGGTCGTGGGCGACGTTGCCGTTTGGCGTCTGTAAGACGAGCGGCTTCGAGAGGTCCTCGCGGGCCGCCCGGACGACGCGCCGCGCACGCGGGAAATCCTTCTCCTCGCGAGCGACCGGTGCCGGAAAGAGGACGTGGTAGGCGTCTCGCTCCCAGTCGAGTTCCTCGCGTGCGGCCGGCTGGGACATCGGACTGAACTGTTCGAGGTCGATACCGTGGGGGAGGACGGTGTACTCACTCGGCAGTTGTTCGCCGAGCTGGCTCGACATGACGACGACCGCGTCACACCGCGGGGCGGCGAGTTTGCTCACCCAGCCGAACGCGCCGTTGACGTCCGATCCCCACAGCGAGAGGACGACCGGAAGCCGGAACTGGGCGAGCGCGTGTGGCGCCGTCAGGCCGTAGTTGGCGTGAACGAGGTCGAAATCACCGCGTGCGATCGTTCGCCGGACGACCGGGAAAAATCGCAGATAATCCACGGGAGAGCGGTTCACGTCCGCCTTCTTGCCGACCGACTCCCCGGGTACTTCGAGTATCTCGTAGTCGACGCCCCGACGGTCGAGCGACGCCATCTGCGTCTTGTAGAACTCCGCCGTCCGACTCGTCGTCAGGTGTAACACCGAATACGAACTCGACCGCGCGGCTCTCTCGGGCGGTCGGATAGCTGTCCGTGACATGTGCTCGTGCCGGCTACTATCGATACCCGGGCCTTGGTTACGCGCGCCCTACTGGCACAGGGACGGCCGTTCGCGGTGATCGCTGTGGAGCCGTGTGCGGGGGTCTCGAAAGTCCGTGCCGGTCGACTCAGGTCAACCCTGGTCGATGTCGATCCGCGCCGACCCGCTCAGCTGGAGGTTCGTCAGCGTGCCCGCGAACCGGTAGGCGTCGGTGTCGCCTTCGACGCGGCCGTCGACGTCGGTCCCGGAGATAGTATCCTCATCTTCGAGCGCGGCGACGTTCTCGTCGGCTTCGACTGCCTCGGTCACCGAGAAACTGTAGTCGGTCGCCTCGTCGGCGCCCGCCTCGAAGACGATCGTGTTCGGGAGCGTCGGCCCGGACGAGACGAGTTCGTCGGGGCTGACCTCGGTCCCGTTGCGGTAGACGGTCGCCGGCCCGTCGAGCTCGAACGACGTGACCTCGCCGGTGTACTCGTACTCCTCGTAGCCGGCCCAGGCGTCTTCGAGGACGTACGAGCCGTCGACGCCGTGGCCCTCTTGGCGAGTGCCCTCCTCGGGCGTCAACGATTCGAGTTCACCGGAGACCTCGAACTCGAACAGCCCCTGGGTCGAGGAGTCACCGTCGCCCTCGATCCGGAGGGTGTTCCACTCGTCGTCGCCCCCCGATCCGTCGGAACCGGTCGAGTCGTCCGTGTCCGTGGGGGTCGGTGTCGCAGTCGGCGTGTCCGTTGGCGTGGGTGTCGCGGTGTCTGTGGGCGTGGCGGTCGCCGTCGCCGTTTCGGTCGGTGTGGACGTCGCGGTGTCCGTGGGCGTCGACGTCGCCGTCTCGGTTGGAGTGGGCGTCGCGGTGTCCGTGGGGGTGGGTGTCGCCGTCGGCGTCGAGACGACTTCGGAGACACCGACCTCGCTCCCGTCGAGATAGACGGTCGCGGGCCCGTCGAGCTGGAACGAGACGATGTTGCCCGTGAACCGATACTCCTCGTAGCCGGCCCAGGCGTCCTCGAGGACGTAGGAACCGTCGACGCCGTGGCCGTCCTGACGGGTCCCCTCGGTGGGGGTCAGGGATTCGAGGTCGCCAGAGACTTCGAACTCGAACAGCGCCTGGGTCGAGGAGTCACCGTCGCCCTCGATCCGGATGGTGCTCCACTCGTCTTCGTTTCCCGAACCACCGGAGTCCGTCTGCGTCGACGTGTCGGTCGAACCGCCGGAACCGCTGGGGATCCCCTCGGACGGCGGTTCCGGGATGTGTGGCGAGGGGTCGGCCGCCTCGCTGTCGACCACCGTCACGTCGTTCTGGAGGACGTTCCCGTCGAGGACGGTCTCTTCGTTGCCGGAGATCTCGACGCCGTCGAGCGTGATGTCGTGGTCGACGGACTGGTTGTCGCCCAGTCGGATCGCCTGGTTGACGCCCTCGCTGTGGATCCGCGTGTTCTGGACCGTCGTGTTCCCGGGCATCTCGTCGCCCTTGACTGGCGGGCCGCCGTCAGGGCCGGCGATGTAGAAGTCACAGTCGTCGACGAGGACGTCGCCCGAGACACCTTTCTCGCCGTTGAGCCAGACGCCCGCCTGGAACGATGACCCCGACCACGCCTCGACCGGGACGGCTTCGGTGTGGACGCTCTTGACCCGCCGGAGCGTGACATCGGAGACACGCGGGCCGACGATCGTATTCCGGAAATAACAGTCGACCAGTTCGACGGAGCCGTCGGCTTCCGAGAGGTAGGTCGTGTCCTCGCTCCAGCCGTGGAACCAGCACCGCTCCAACCGGAGGTGGCCGCTGTTGGTGTTGTTCGCAAACGAGCCCATACAGCCGAAGTTGGACTCCTCGCCACCGTCGACGGCGCCGTCCGGCCAGTAACAGTCGACGAACTGGACGGTGTCACCCTCGAACTCGACGAAGACGGCGTAGCTGTCGTCGGTCCCGGCCTGGCCGCGCCAGATACACCGCGAGACCGTCCAGCCGCCGCCCGCGAACGACGCGCTCGGATACCCGCCCGAGGCTGTCATGTCGATCTCGAAGCCGTCCATCGTCCAGCCGTCCCCGTTGACGGAGATGAACCCGCCTTCGGGGACCAGCGTCGCGCCGTTGCCCCGGAGTTCGAAGTCGTTCCCGTACAGGTTCGCGCCGTCGATGGCGAACACGCCGTCGCTCGGGAACTCGACGACCGTCCCGTCCGAGACCGCGTCCTCGAGGACGCCGTCGATCGGATCGCCGCCGTTGGGGTCTGCGCCCTGGTCGACGATATCGACCGCTGCTGCTGCGTTGCCCGAGACGCCTGCGGCACCGAGCGCGCCCACCGCGGCGGTCGCCGCTGCTCCCTTCAGGAACGACCGCCGGCCCAGGCTGTGGCCGCCGGGAGGTTCCTCGTCCGGTTCGCCCCTGTCCGCTCTCGGTCCGTCGGCCTGTTCGCCGGTCTGTCGGTCCGCCGATTCTCCTGTGGTAAGCTCCTCCTGACTGCTGGTAGGAGGGCTCTTCTCCGATGGCTGGTCTGCCATGTCCGGGTAGGCGGCGATTACCGAAAAAAGGTATTTGGCGGGATTGCTACCCGAACGTCCGACACAGACCTCTGATACGGACGGGATGTACACCCGTTACGTCCCAGGTACGTACCGGGATCGTAGACGTTGCGTTCCACAAAGCGGGGGGTTGCCCGCGCCCGCAGCCGGACCTGTTCCCCACGATGGACGTCTCTCCGACCGATTACGCTGTCATTACCTCTCGACAGTGGCTTCCTACCCGGCCGCCGGGTCGGTGACGACCACTGGTCTGTCCCTCGGCGATGCCGGCGTACTGGCGCGATTTCCGGGCAGACTGTCTCGGGCGAGAGCGAGCGTGTGGTCTCCAGACTCCGTACGCTCGGTACCGGATATCGACTCCGTAACAGACGCTTACTCGGGTAATAGACGCCTAACAAAGCCCGTGAGTCCGGAACGCGCGTATCATGACCGCGAACGAGTTGGGCGGGGGCGAGCACCCAGCAGACGCTCCCGAGGCCGACCCGGAGTGGACGCGAGTGAACCCGTTCCCGACAGACGACTACGAGTTCGGGCTCTGTCTGACCCACGACGTCGACAGACCCTTCAAGGGCGTCCAGTCGCTGTTTTACGCACTGACCGAGCGCGACCCTTCGCACCTGCGCGATCTCGAACCCGGGCGCAACCCCTGGTGGCAGTTCGACGCGATCACCGAACTCGAATCGACGCTCGGTGTCCGGTCGGCGTTTTACTTCCTCGCCGAACAGCACCTCCTGTTCGAACGCCCCCTCGACGAGTGGCTGGACCCGACCTACTGGATCGAACACGTCAGCCGCTACGACCCGACGTCCCCGCCGATCGCCGCCGTCGTGCGCCGCCTCGACGAGGAGGGCTGGGAGGTCGGCCTCCACGGCTCGCTGGGCACGTACGAGGACCCCGAACGGTTCGCGTTCGAGAAGTCACTCGTCGAGCGCGCCCTCGGCCACGAGGTCGTCGGTGGCCGCCACCACCACCTCCGGTTCGACCCGCCCGACACCTGGCGACTCCACGCCGACCTCGGACTTCGGTACGACACCAGCCTCGGCTCCAGTGAACGCGTCGGCTTCCACCACGGCTACGACCTCTACCGCCCCTTCGACGACGAATTCGTCGTCTTCCCGCTGACGGTCATGGACACCGCCCTGTTTCCCGTCGCGGGCGGCGTCGAAGTCGCCCGGCAGCGCGTCTACGACCTCCTCGACGAGGCCCGCGAGCACGACGCCGTGATGACCGTCCTCTGGCACCCGCGGAACTTCTCGACGGACTACCCCGGCCAGCGTGCGGTCTATCGCGACCTCATCGCCCGCGCGCAGGAACTGGGCGCCTGGGTCGGCCCGCCCGCCGACCTCTACGAGGAGTTCTCGCTCGGCGACCCCGCCAGGGCCGACGCGACGGTCGTGGACCACGATTGACCCCACGACGTGAGGTGGAGGCGCAATCCATATCCGTCTCTCAACCGAACGGTCGAATAATGTCCCCACTCCGGTCTGCCCTCCTCGACTGGGACCTGAACCGAGTGACGCGAGTCGCTATCAGCGTCGTCGCCGTCTTCGTCGCGCTCCGTCTCACAGACGGTTTCTTGTCGGGTCTCGGTGTGGCAGTCGTGCTGGCTGCCGTACTCGACGTCCCGTGGTGGCTCTCCGAACGCTACGGGACACGGACCTACTGACGACAGAGTCGTCCCGCCGCCTTGCGGTATGGCGTCCGTAACAAAGGCGGGTGGGTCGGATACGCGGGTAGATGCACGTCGAACGACTCGACCTCTCGGAGTGGGGTGACCACCTGCCGGCGACGGGCACCGAGGTGTTCCACCGGCCGGCGGTGCTCCGCGCGCTCGACGACCACACGGACGCGGACCTGGTACTGTACGGGGGTTTCAAGGGCGACCAGCGGATCGCGCTCTGGCCGGTGTTCGTCCGGGACACTCCGGTCGCCACTGCGGCGTTCTCGCCGGTGCCGTCGATGGGGATTCCCCGTCTCGGCCCCGTCCTGACGCCGGCCAGTCCGAAGCGCCGCAAGCGCGAGCAACTCAACCGGACCTTCGTTGGCGAGGTGCTCGACGAGTTGACCGAGGACACGACTCCGTCGCTGCTGTGGCTGGCCTGCAACACCGGCTACACCGACCCCCGTCCGTTCGACTGGCGCGACCTCTCGGTGACGCCCCGGTTCACGTACCACCTCGACGTCGGCGGCGACGCCGACGCACAGCTCAAGTCGTTCAGCCGGAGCCTCCGCCGGGAGGTCCGCGACGCCGAGGACCTGGACATCTCGGTTCGACTGGAGGGCCGGAACGGCGTCCGGGAGATCTACCGGGAGACGATGGAGCGCTACGCCGAGCAGGACGACGACTACCGGGTGCCCTGGTCGTACGTTCGCGATCTGACGGCCGGACTCGACGAGCGGGCCCGCGCGTACGTCGCTCGCGACCCCCAGGGGACGTTCCTCGGCGGGATCACCGTCCTCTATTCCGACGACGCCGCCTACTTCTGGCAGGGCGGCACCCGCGCGACCTACGAGTCGGTCAGCGTCAACAGCCTCCTCCACTGGCGGATCGTCGAGGACATCGCCGCCGGCGAACCGGTCGAGTCTGTCGATACCTACGACCTGATGGGTGCCAACACCGAACGCCTCTGTGAGTACAAGGCGAAGTTCGGCGGCGAGCTCGTCCCCTACTTCACCGTCGAGTCCGACAACACGCTCATGGACCTCGCCAAGCGCGTCTACAGCGCTGTCGCTCACTGAGTGGCGTGGGGAAGCGTTCGGTTCAGGTGTGTAGTTATCAGGCGTTTCGTATTTTGTCGGTGTGAAAGAAACAGCGACCGCTGACCGCACCACACTCATCAGTGAGAGTTGAAAGCCCTCGGGCCGCTGGCGGTCGCTGAGCGAGATATTCTCGCTCGGGCACCCGCACCGCGCTGCACTCGCGAGAATAGGGCCCGCTCAGGCGACTAAACTGCACGCCAGCGGCCCTCGCCCTTTCAGTCCACCAGGGAAATCCAGTTGCACAGGCCCTGTACTTCTGCGGTTGAGAGGAGAGACTGTGAGATTCCCAAATTCGGCGGCTCTGATCGGGTCGGAACCGAGAATGTCGACGGTATCGAGGGGTCGTATCCCCAAACCGGCCGAGGTCGATCGTGA
>Ga0207771_100191_pt1 | contig 42545 bp, 37 predicted proteins | sample A23M2SouthBayCA_2_FD_187731 | JGI IMG/M metagenome (GOLD analysis project Ga0207771, IMG submission 187731) | Aerobic enrichment media microbial communities from Eden Landing Ponds, California, USA - A23 M2 (2) (SPAdes) | ecosystem: Environmental > Aquatic > Marine > Unclassified | place... | reverse complement strand
GGCGAGACGGAGACGCTCGAAGCATCGCTCACGCGGTGGAAGGAAGACCTGAGCTGACTCTTCGTCCATCGTTGGCTGCTATTGAGTCGCCAGCAAAATCGGTGTTACGGTTTATCGGGATGAGCGATTGTAGATTATTTCCGGATCGCGCCGACCCCGGGGTCGGCGTGTGCCGGTAAATCACTACAATAATCACTATGACCCGCTACTCGCTACTCGTCGAATCGGCTCCCGGCGGCGACCAGGAACCCGACGATGGCGGTGATGAACGCGACGGTCCCGATGGCGACGACGCCGACCTGGACGAGCGCGCCGCTGAGTCGGTTCGCCGTCAGCAACACGAACACCGCAGTGACGAAGCCGACGAGCGCGAGCGTCCGCCCCAGTCGGCCGAGGTCGATACCGCCTCCGGCGCTCGCTCCTGTGTCTGTCTCCGATCCGGTACTGGCTGTCGCTCCGCCCTCGGGGTCGGTGTCGGTCCCGCCGTCGGTGCGGGCCCAGTCGTCGGTGTCGGTCCCGCCGTCGGGTCCGGCCTGTGTCTCATCCGGCACGTTTGAGCACCTCCACCAGGACGCCCCGGTAGTCGCTGTCAGTGCCTGCGTTGCCAAGCGAGTGGATCGACTGACAGATCCACATTCCGGCGGTGAAGTTGATGAACGCGACCATCGACACCAGGCCGACCTGGCCCTCGACGAACAGCCCCGAGACGACCGCGCCGGCGAACCCCAGCGCCATGATAGCGTGCGTGATAAGCGACCGCGTCCCGAAGTCGGCGAGCGATCCAGTCACGCGTGTGGCGATGGACATGCGGAACGTACGGGAAGAAGCGGTAAATATGCGTTGCGCGCCGAGGTCCTGCGGTCCGATTCTCATCGAGATCAGTCTGGCCGACAGACGCTTTACGACGAGTGGCTACCCGCTGGTGTGAACCGATCGACGAAGCGCCGGACAGTCCTCGGGGGCGTCGCTTTCGCCGCCGTCGGCGGGACGGGCTACCTGCTCGGACGCTCGTCCGACCCGGTCCGAGGACTCCGGGCGACCGATCCGCTGGCCGAGGACGAACGGTTCGCCTACGTCGGCGGCGTCGGCGACGGCGAGACGCTCCACGTCGAGGTGGCGATGCGCGAGCGCGCGGACGCCGAACAGACGATCGTCCTCTTTTCCGACAGCGACCGGCCCATCCGCGCCGCGATACCGCCGCTACGGAGTTTCTGGCGGTTCTCCGCTCCTATCGCGGGTCGCTCGCCCGGAAGCGGCGAGGTACGGGTCGACGACGCGTCGCTCCCGGTCGAACGCACCGCCGACCCGCCGACGGGCGCCGACACGGTGGTCCGACTGACGCCGCGGATCACCTGGCAGTCGGACTACCTCGCTCACGCCAGGGGCTACGGTGACGAGCGCGGCGGTCGGCTCCACGTCTCTTTCCGGGTCCGGACGACTGACGGGCTCACGCCCGATACGCTCGTCGTCCGGGCGCCCGACCGGTCGGTGCTGGGCCGCCACACCGTACCGGAGGGGGTCTTCGAGACGGCCTTCGACCTCGATTCGGTGGTCGACCGCGAGGCCGACGTCGAACTCGTCGGCCGCCGCGACGGCGAGGAAGTCGACGCGTTCCCGATGTTCTCTCACTGAGACGCGACGGTCGCTCGTGCGCTCTCGTCGGCCGATCGTGTTCTGTCGGCCGGTCAGGCGTGTTCTGTCGGCCGGTCAGGCGTCGTCTGTCAGTCGGGAAATTCCTCGACTACTGGTCGGCGATCCAGTCGCGAGCCTCGGCCAGATTGCCGGCCATCACGTAGGTGAACGGCATGTCCTCGGTCTGGTCGACGAACTCCTCGATCTCCATCTCCGAGATGACGCTGTCGCCGGTGACCGAGACGCTGTACTCGATACCTGCCTCGATCTCCCTGGGCATCCACTCCTCTTCGAGCCACTGCAGGTCCTCCCTGTCGTGGGCCTTGATCCCGCTGGAGTCGACGACGAGTTTCGTGGCGCTTTCGCGTTCGATCACGTCGAGTAGCTCCTCACAACCCGCGCGGAACTCCTCGCCCGCCGCGAACTGGTCCCAGGTGAACACGAGACAGCCGGCCTCGGTATCTCGCTCGATAGTGTAGTTCTCTGCGTCTGTGAGTACCTGTTTCGGCATGGGAGAGAGAAGACCGAAACCCGGATTTGAAATTTTCTCCCCGAAATTCAGTCGTGATAGTGGCTGGGGAACTGTCACGTCACTCCCGGGCCGGCCACCCTCGCTCTCGACCCTGCCCCGTCCGGCGGTCCCCTCGGCGAGCGAGGTGTTTACCGTCCGGTAAAGTTTTAACCTTCTGGTCAGAGTGTGTGATCACGTATGACACGAACAATCGTACAGAACGGGACGGTCGTGTCCCTGGACCCGGACGTGGGCGAGTTCGACGAGGCGGACGTCCTGGTCGAGGACGGTGAGATCGTCGAGGTCGGGCGTGGGTTGAGCACCGAGAACGCGGCGGTGATCGACGCCTCGGACCACATCGTGTTGCCGGGCTTTGTCGACTCGCACATCCATCTCGCACAGACCCAGGTCAGAGGTATCGCCGGGGACTGGTCGCTCATGGGCGAGTACTTCGAGCACATGCTCGGCAACATCACCGGGCTCTACCAGCCCGAGGACATGTATCTGGGCGGCCTGTTCGGCGCCTTCGAGAAACTCCACACGGGGACGACGACGGCGCTGGACTGGTCGTATCCCAACACGCTCGAACACGGCGAGCGGGCCCTCGACGCCCTCCAGGACGCCGGCCTGCGGGCGGTGTACACCTACGGCCCGCCAGGTGACGACGCGGCCAAGTGGTGGTTCGAGAGCGACGTCGGCCTCCCGGAGGAGAACATCCGCACACTTCTCGACGAGACGATCAGCGACGACGACCTGCTCAGCCTCGCGCTCGGGCTCCGGGGGCCGGACTTCTGTGTCGACGAGACCGCCCTCGCCGACCTGGAACTGGCCCGCGAACTGGACGCGCTGGCGACCATCCACATGGGCGCCGCGCTGTGGCCCTCTTCGGTCTACAGCGAGGACTACCAGGGATTCGGTTGCCTCGCGGACGAACTCGGCCCCGACGTCAACGTCGCCCACGGCAACCACTTCTCTCAGGAGGATATCGACCACGCCGTCGAGCAAGGGGCCTCGTTCTCGGCGACCCCGGAGGTCGAGATGCAGATGGGTCACGGCATCCCCGTCACCGGCAAGGTCCTCGCGGCCGGCGGGCGCCCGGCGTGGGGCGTCGACGTCTGCTCGAACATCAGCGGTGACATCGGCAGCCAGATGCGGGTCGGCATGCAGGTCCAGCGGATGTTCGACAACCAGGACGTCCTCGAGGGCGGCGAGGAAGTCACCGAGGTGAGCATGGCCTGCCGGGAGACCCTGGAGATGGCGACCATCGAGGGCGCACGCGCGCTCGGCCTCGAAGACGAGATCGGGACGATAACCCCTGGCAAACGGGCCGACCTCGTCCTGTTGCGGAACAACGACTTCCTGACCGCGCCATCGTTCGACCCGGTCCAGACCGCCGTCTTCCAGTCCGAACCCGCACACATCGATACCGTCCTCGTCGACGGCGAGGTCGTCAAGCGCGACGGCGAACTCACCAATCCCCTCGTCGACGAGGAGTTCGACCGCTTCGTCGCCTCCGGCGAGCGCCTGGTCGAGGAGGCGGGGCTGGAGTTCTGATGCGACTCGGCACCTACGAGGCGGACGGCGCGACCTGGCCCGGCGTCCGGACCGACGCCGGCGTCGTGAGTCTGCCCGAGGCCGGCGCGGCGGCCGGCGTCGACCTCCCGGAGCACACGAGCGAGTTGCTCGCGACCTGGGAGTGGCGCCGCAAGGCCGACATGGCCGTCGAGCACGCCACCGAGACCGGCACGGGAGTCTACGACGATGGCGACGTGACGCCGCGTGCCCCGGTCCCGAACCCGGGGAAGATCGTCTGTGTCGGCCTGAACTACCGCGACCACGCCGAGGAGGGTGGCAATCCGATCCCCGACGAACCGGTCCTGTTCGCGAAGTTCCCGACGACGGTCAACCACCCCGGCGGCGAGATCGCCTGGGACCCCGACTACACCGAGCAGGTCGACTACGAGGCCGAACTCGTCGCCGTGATCGGCGAGGAGGCCCGCCGGGTCGACGCCGACGAGGCGATGGACCACGTCGCCGGCTTCACGGTCGGCAACGACGTCTCCGCCCGCGATCTCCAGCACGGCGACGGCCAGTGGGTCCGGGGCAAGAGTCTCGACGGTTTCGCGCCCACGGGCCCCGAACTCGTCACGACCGACGCGGTTTCGGACCCCCACAGTCTGGACATCTGGACCGAGGTCGACGGCGAGCGCCTCCAGGAGTCCAACACCGACCAGTTCATCTTCGGCGTCGACGAACTGGTGTCGTTCTGTAGCCAGGCGTTCACGCTCGAACCCGGCGACCTGCTCTTTACGGGCACGCCACCGGGTGTCGGCGTCTACCGTGAACCCCCCGTCTTGCTGGAAGACGGCGACGAGGTGACCGTCGGTATCGAGGAACTGGGCGAGTTGCACAACCACTGCGCGTTCGAGTGACTCGCGCGGGACTCGGGTGGGACCGCGTGCGATTCGAGTGAGGCCGCGTGCAATTCGAGTGGGACCGCGCGCGACTCACGAGGGGCGCCGTCTCCCCAGTGTGGGCCGCCCGTCATCGACGACGCGGCGGGAGGAGAAGCAACCGCTATATACACAAAAGCGGCTTCTAAGGGCCTGTACTGGCAATATTTGCGCAAGATTGATACGAGTCTGCATACTCGATAGCCCATGGACTCGGACCAGGATTCGGAGTTCGGCGGGGAAGACGTCCTCGACGTAATGGCCCGGGCGAACCGGCGCGAGGACTTCAGTGCACGCCGACCCGCCCAGTACACGAACTGGGTCGACGAACAGCTCTCCTGGAAGGAGACCTGTTACGTGGGGAGTTGGTCGTCGTTCGCGAACCTTTTGCTCGAGGGGCCGGACGCGATCGACCTCCTGGCGGACCTGAGCATCAACTCCTTCGCCGACTATCCCGTCGGCGGGGGCAAACACCTCGTCCAGTGTGACGAAGACGCGAACGTCGTCGCCGAGGGCGTCCTGGTCCGGGAAGCGGAGGAGCGGTTCGTCGTCCACGGCGTGCCGGCCTACTGGACCGCCTACAACCTCGAGAACGGCGATTACGACGCGACCGCCGAGTTCAGGGACACGTTCAACTACGGGATACAGGGTCCCAACTCGCTCGAGGTCCTGGACGCCCTCGCGGACCACTCGCTGCGTGACGTCGGGTTCATGCGCTCCGGAGACATCGAGATCGCCGGTGTCGACGTGACCGCCGTCCGATTCGGGATGTCGGGCGAGATCGGGTTCGAACTCCACGGTCCCGGCGAGCACAGCGAGACGGTCTGGAACGCGATCCTCGAGGCCGGCGAGGAGTACGGTATCCTGCGGTTGAGTTCGGGGACCTCCTCGATCAACCAGCTCGAGGCCGGTATCCCGTCGCGGGTTCGCGATTTCGTCTCCGCCATCTTCGGTGAGGAGATGGCCGACTATCGGGCGTACCTCCGCGAACACCAGACGCGGGATCTCATCACCCACGCCGTCGAGGGGAGTTTCGAGGCCGACGACATCAGCGACTACTACCGGACGCCGGTGGAACTGGGGTGGGACCGGTACACGAAGTTCGACCACGACTTCGTCGGTCGGGAGGCACTCGAAGCGGAGGCCGACGACCCACAGCGGGTACTGGCGACGCTTGAGTGGAACGAGGAAGACGTCATCGACGTGTACGCGTCCCTGTTCCGGGAGGGGCCGGCGTACAAGTTCATGGAGATGCCCCACCAGCAAAAGCGGTCGATGATCGCCGACCGCGTCCTGAAAGACGGCGACGACGTGGGCGTGGCGACGATGCGTGGCTACAGCTACTACTTCCGGGAGATGCTCTCGCTGGCGACCGTCGACGCCGAACACGCCGACCCCGGGACCGAACTGACGGTGCTCTGGGGCGAAGGGGAGAATCCGGCCAGTCCGACCGTCGAAGACCACGTCCAGAAGGAGGTCCGGGCGACCGTCGCGGAGACCCCCTACAAGGAGGACAACCGCCGGAAAGACCTCTCACAGGAAGCGTGACTCGCTGAACAGAAGTCCTGGCGCGCGCTGTCTCGCGCGTTCATGCGCGAGTCGAAAACCGTGCGAGGGATGAGTAGCGCAGGAGCGAAGCGACGAGCAACGCAAGAGGCTGGGGAGGTGTGAGGCTGTCGCGGCGCGGTGCTGTGCGGGGCGGTCGCTGTCCCTGGTGGACTGAAAGGGCGAGGCGCGGTCGCGGCGACTGAAAGGAGCGAAGTCGCCTGCGCGGGCACTATTCGAGCGAGTGCGGTGCAGTGCGGTTGTCCGAGCGAGGATATCCCGCGCAGCGACCGCGAGCGGGCCGAGGGCTTTCATCGCTCGCTGACGACTGCGGTGTAGTTTCCCCTCACAGCTAGCGAGCGGGCCGAGGGCTTTCATCGCTCACTGACGACTGCGGTGTGGTTTCCCCTCACAGCTAGCGAGCGGGCCGAGGGCTTTCAACGCATCACGTCGAGTGCGGTGGACCCCCTGAGAAGCACTGTTTCAGCCGTGAATCGAACAGAAACAGTCCAGAACAACACGCCCGGTGCTCCCCAACCACCTGCGCTGTCAATCCAGTCCGATCCCGAAGACCTCGCGGGGGTTCTCCAGGACGACCTGCCGGATCGCGTCGACGTCGATGCCGAACTGGTAGAGTTCGAAGATGGCCCGTTTGAGCGAGAAGACCTCCGAGCGGATCACGTTGGCAGCGTCGGTGTCCATCATGATGCGTTCGGGGCCGTACTCGTCGATGGCGTCGGCGACCGTCTCGGCCGTAATCCCGCTGAACCACGACTGCCCGATGGTGAAACTCACCTGGCAGTCGGTCCCTTCCATGAGGTAATCGAGGTTGTTCAGGTCGGCGTGAGAGGCGACGATCCGCTCTTCGGGAAGCCCCGCTTCGCGGGCGACTTCCAGGTCGATCTTCACCGCTTCGAGCGCCGGGTTGTCGGCGTCGATCACGGCGTCCTGGCCCAGGCCGGCGTTTTTCTCGTAGCCCGGTATCCCCGTCCCGGGGCGGTAGGGCCGTTCGGCCGGACTCGCCTGGTTGGGCGTGTGGAGGATCACCGGCAGGTCGTTTTCGTCGGCGAGTTCCATCTGTGCGCCCACGACCGCACGCTGGCCCTCCAGGTCCCAGGATTCGACGTGCTGTGCGGGGACGACGCCCGTCTCGCCGATAGCGGCGACCTCGTCGAGTGCGGCGTAGTCGGCCATCGCGTCGACGAGGTCGTCGGGGTTCGCGATGCGGACGCCGGTGTGGATCCCGAGTCCGAGGTTCGCCTCGAAGAAGTGGTTGCGTTCGATCGCGGCCCGGCGATTGATGGCGTCGTCCCAGAGATAGCGGACGTCCTCGGCGCGGACGGGCTTGTAGGGCGTCCAGTGATAGCCCGAGGCGACCATCACCATCGCCCGACAGCCCGAGAGGGCGTACCGTTCCCGGTCGCCCCACGAGAGCGTGTGTGCGTGGTTGTGGACGTCGATCCACGGCAGGTTGAGCAGTTCTCTCGGGAGGTCGGGCTCACCGGCGGCGGGGTCGGGTCCGTCGGCGCTCCCCGCTTGCTCGTCGAGGTAGGCCGCGTCCGTCGGCCGTTTCGTCGGCTGTGTCATCGGGTCGGTCGCCTCCGCTGGTGGGTCGCTGTCGCCGTGTCGACGACTGCGTCGGCGCCGGTCGGCCCGTCCGTCCACGTCGGTATCCGTCCCTCCATTCGTCTCTGTGCGTCCATTCGTCTCTGCCCGTACGTAGCGTTTTACAGCCTGGTAAAACTTTAGTATCTCCCGCACACAGACCTGTCCATGACAGGGTCGATCAGGGCAGACGGCGGCGAGGAGGCGACGTCGACGGACCCGCCGTCGGCGCTCGGTCGGTTCCTCTACAGCGGGATCCTCGCCTACATGGCCGTCGACGGGTTCAAGCACAACGACAAGCGCGTCGAGATCGCCGAGTCCAAGGACGTCCCGATGGCCGAGCACGCGGTCCCGTTCGTCACCGGGATGCTCTTCGTCGCGAATCTCGGGATCCTCTTCTGGAAGTACCCCCGCATCTCGGCCGGCGCACTGATCGTCTTCTTCGTCGGGACGACGCCCGCGATCCACGACTTCTGGACGATGGAGGGCAAAGAGCGCAACGACAACAAGATCAACTTCCTCAAGAACGTCGCCCTGCTCGGCGGCGCTATCGTCTTTCTGGCCGAAGCCGACCGCGGTTCCTGAGTGGCTGGTGTGAGTTTCGCCGCTGGTTTTGGCTGGACCGCAGTCGACGGTGGGTGTCGAACGTACTCGCCCCGCTCGCTAGGTGTGATAGTGAGATCGACCGCTACTCACAGTGAGTGATGAAAGCCCTCGGCCCGCTCGCGGTCGCTGACCGGGATATTCTCGCTCGGACACCCGCACCGCGCCGCACTCGCGAGAATAGTGCCCGCTCAGGCGACTACGTTCCCTGCGGTCACCGCGACCGCGCCTCGCCCTTTCAGTCCACCAGGGACCGCAACCGCCCCGCACAGCACCGCGACAGCCTCACGCCTCCCCAGCCTCCTGCGCTTCTCGGCCTTCGGCCTGCGATGCTCGTCCCTCGCACGATACGTCTCGCGATGAAACGCTCGACGGCGCGCGCCGATGCTGGTGATCGAGACGGTGTCGCCTCAGACGGTGCCACTCAGCAGGAACAGGACGAGGTTGTTGGCGGCGGGGCCGAGTCCGACGGCGGCGACGAACGCCAGCAGGAGGTTCCCTTCGGTGGGGTCTTCCTCGACGTAATCGGCCAGCAGGACGACGATGCCGCTCGCGACGACGAGTTTCGCGAGGACGAACAGCCAGCCTTTGCCGATGTAGGGTGCCGTCGGGAGCGTCCCGGCGAAGTCCATGATCATCCGCGGGATGGGCGTGCGCTCGCCGGTTCCCAGCACGTCGACACCGACCGCGGTGGAGACGCCGTCGAGCGCGTGGGCGAACAGTGCGACGACGGTCCCGAGGTGTGTGACGACCGCCGGGCGGGAGGTACGGAGGGCGAGATAGGGCACGAGGGTCACGACGGCCGCACCGACGACGCTGACGGCGGGCCAGACGTAGGTAGCGGTCCCGGCGGCCAGGGTGACTGCCCGGGCGACCAGTCCCAGTAACACCGCTCCGCCGACGATGCCGAGTGCCAGCACACTCCGCTCGTCGGCGGCGGGGGAACTGACGCCGTCGAACGCGTTCCGGCCGTCGACGCTCAGGATGGCGACGACCCAGACGGCCGCGACGGCGACGAACGTGGTGACGTAGACGGCGGGTGCGGTCGCGAGTGGGTCGAGGACCGGGGGCACGACGGCCGTCTCGCGGGCGGCGCCGAACTGGTGGAGGGCGTGGAGTGCGCCGCCGCCGGCCATCCACGGCACCAGCGCGACGACGTGGCGACCGGTCACGCCCGGACCGAACCGGACGAGAGCGCCGCCAAGGACGACGGTGGCGACGACGAGCACCACCGCGTAGGGCAGCGGCGGGACGACCAGGCCACTCGGCAACACCTGCATGTCACGTGCGGGCGCCCGAAGCGTCGAAAGCGTTCCGGTCGCCGAGGAGTAGTCGCTGGATCCGCAACCGGAGCCCGGCCGGTGAGAGACTGCTGGCGTTTTTTGTGTTCCCGGGTCTTCCACGGTGACATGGATCCCGACTCCGGGGGGGACCCGATGGCAGTCACCGAACGGATCGAACACACCGTTCTCGGGCCCGAGACGACACCCGACGACGTGATCGCGGTACTCGACGACGCCATCGAGTACGGTATGCGTGCCTGCATCCCGCCCTGTTATCTCGAACTGGCCGACAGCTACGCCCCGACGGTCGAACTGGTGACGGTCGTCGGCTTCCCCCACGGCCAGCACACGACCGACGCGAAGTGCCACGAGGCCGCGGGCGCCTGGGAGGCCGGCGCCGACGAGATAGACGTCGTCATGAACGTCGGTCGGCTGAAAGCCGGCGAGGACGACGCCGTCGAGGCGGAACTCGCCGAGGTCGTCGCCGCCGTCCCGGTTCCGGTGAAAGTCATCGTCGAAGCCCCGCTTCTGCCGGAGGACGAACTCCGCCGGGCGTCCGAGTGTGTCGTCGCCGCCGACGCCGACTTCCTCAAGACCGCTACCGGTTTCTCCGAGGGCGGCGCGACCGTCGAGGACGTCGCGGTCATGAGCGAGTATCTCCCCGTCAAGGCGTCGGGCGGGATCGGCTCGTGGGCCGACGCCCGGGCCATGTTCGAGGCCGGCGCCGAACGCATCGGCGCTTCCAGTGGCGACGTCATCGCCCGCGAGTACCTCGGCCAGCGGGAGTAGCGCCCTTCGACCCCCCGGCGCGAGTGACGACTCGATAGCACGCGGACTGTCTCGCGACCCGACCGGCAACGCTTTTGCCTGCCCGGCGGCAAGCGCGAGCGAGAGCGAACGCGTGGCCAGGTACCACATCGAAACCTACGGCTGTACGGCCAACCGCGGCGAGAGCGCCGCCATCGAGCGCTCGCTCCGGGCGGGTGGCCACCATCCCGTCGACGGGCCCGAGGCCGCGGACGTCGCCATCCTCAACACCTGCACGGTCGTCGAGAAGACCGAACACAACATGCTCCGGCGCGCGGCGGAACTCGACGCCGAGACGCCCGCCGACCTCGTCGTCACGGGGTGTATGGCCCTCGCCCAGGGCGAGGCATTCGCCGAGGCGGGCGTCGACGCCGAAGTCCTCCACTGGGACGAAGTCCCAGAATACGTCCGCAACGGCGAGTGTCCCACGCCCACTGCCGACGCCGAACCGGTCCTCGACGGTGTCGTCGGTATCCTCCCCATCGCCCGTGGCTGTACCTCCGACTGTTCGTACTGCATCACCAAGCACGCCACGGGAAAGATCGACTCCCCATCCATCGAGGCAAACGTCGAGAAGGCCCGTGCGCTGGTCCACGCAGGTGCTCGCGAGATCCGGATCACCGGCCAGGACACCGGTGTCTACGGCTACGACCGCGAGAACCGGAGTCTCCTGCCCGAACTCCTCGAAGCGATCTGTGCTATCGACGGCGAGTTTCGAGTGCGCGTCGGGATGGCCAATCCGAAAGGCGTCCACGGCGTCCGCGAGCAACTCGCCCGGGTGTTCGCCGACAACGAGAAACTCTACGACTTCCTGCACGCGCCCGTCCAGTCGGGCAGTGACGATGTCCTCGGAGACATGCGCCGCCAGCACCAGGTTTCGGAGTTTCGAGAGATCGCGGCGACGTTCGACCGCCACCTCGACGACTGGACGCTCGCGACCGACTTCATCGTCGGCTTCCCCACCGAGACCGACGCCGACTTCGAGGCCTCGCTCGACCTGCTCCGGCAGATCCGCCCGGAGCGAGTCAACATCACGCGCTTTTCCAAGCGTCCGGGCACCGACGCCGCCGACATGAAGGGGCTGGGCGGGACACTGAAGAAGGAACGCTCGAAGCGGATGACCGACGTGAAGATGGACGTGGTCGGCGAGACCTACGAGTCGATGGTCGGCCAGCAGCGGTCGGTGCTGGTCGTCGAGGACGGCACCGACGACTCGCGAGTGGGCTACGACCGCACCCACCGGAAGGTCGCGATCCCCGGGGCGGAGACGGCGGGCGTCGAACTCGGCGACACCGTCGACGTCGAGATCACCGGTCACAACACCGTCTACGCGCTTGGCGAACTCGTGTAGGTGATTTCCGGAGTCCGAGCTCGTTCGACAAGTGTGTCGCCGGATGGCTCCGGTGTGACTGTTTCACGAATTCTGACCCGCCATCGCCAGTGACTCCGTTTATCATTTTGCCTGCCCAGCGTACGCCGAGTGAAACGAGGCGTTTCGCCGTCAGAACATGCTCTGACGAGCCCTCACTCGCTGCGTTCGTGAGGACACCGGACGCGAGGGAGCGGTGCGAGGCTGATCTGAGGGAAGCCTCGAAGCGAACGGGGAGCCAGCGACCCGTGAGCCAGCGACCCGTGAGCGAGGATACCCGAGCGGGAAAAAGATGGCCTATACGTCTCGTCGGCAGACGGGCACGACGAATCGGGATAGCGGCGACCGTCAGCGGGCACGAGCGGCCGAGACGGTTGAAAACGGTTAACTGCCTGGGTCCGGAACTCACCGGTAATGGCCGAGGACGTCAAACCGACCCGCAAGGAGTTGATGCAGATCGAGGACCGCATCGAGCTCTCCGAGCGGGGCCACGACACGCTCGAACAGAAGCGCGACGGCCTCATCATGGAGTTCATGGACATCCTCGACGAGGCCCAGGACGTCCGCGCGGACCTCGAAGACCGCTACGACGAGGCCCAGCGCGCGATCAACATGGCCCGCGCCATGGAAGGCGACGTCGCCGTCCGCGGCGCGGCCGCCGCGCTCAAAGAACACCCCGAGATCACCACCGAGTCGAAAAGCGTCATGGGCGTGTTCATCCCCCAGATCGACTCGACGAAAGTCTCCAAGAACCTCGACGAACGCGGCTACGGCGTCCTCGGAACCAGCGCCCGCATCGACGAGGCCGCCGGCGCCTACGAGGACTTGCTGGAGCAGATCATCCTCGCCGCCGAGGTCGAGACCGCGATGAAGAAGATGATCGAAGAGATCGAGACGACCAACCGCCGCGTCAACGCACTCGAGTTCAAACTCCTGCCCGAACTCCGTGACAACCAGGAGTACATCGAGCAGAAACTCGAAGAGCAGGAACGCGAAGAGATCTTCCGGATGAAAAAGGTCAAGGACAAAAAGGACGCCGAGGAACGCGAGGCCCGCGAAGCGGAGCAGGAAGCCGAGGAACCACTCGCGGCGGACGACTGATTCGACACGCGTTTTCTCCATTTCCCTCTCTCACGGACCGTTCAGCGCGTTTCGAGGCACCTGCCGGCGGGAGAAAGTATTACTGTCCCAGCTGCCAACGGTCGACCGACTGGGATGGACGAAGCGGCCGTCTTCGAGCACGTGGTCGACGAACTGGACACCCGTGGGTATCAGCCGCTCGTCCACGTCCCCGGCGCACACCGGGAGACGTACGCGAACGTCCTCGAACGCTGTGAGACCCACTCCATCACCATCGCCGGCCGGTATCCGGACGTCCTCGGGTTCACGAACGCGGACCGCGTGTTCGCGATCGAGGTCAAGGGGTCGACGGAACTCCTCCGCGGGATCGGCCAGGCGATGAAGTACCAGGAGGGGGCCCACGTCTCGTATCTCGCTGCGGCCGACGACGTCGTCGAGCAACACACCAACTTGCTCCAGTCGAAAGGGGTCGGTGTCATCGGCGCGGCCGACGGCGGCGTGACGCGGTGGTCGAGTCCCCCGTCCTCGGAGTCCCACGAACAGGTCGTCGACATCGAAGGGCAACTGTCGGTGCGGTTCCGACACAGCGACATCGGCGGCGACATCGCGAGTCTCTCGCTCGCACAGCCGTTGAACTACCTCGCACCCGTCGTCGCAGTCGCCGAACACGGGCCGCTGGCGGAAGACGAACTCGTCGACGTGATCGAGGCGGAGTACGGCTTCGGTGCGGGGAACCAGGCACGACGGAGCGCGTCGTCGCTCGGCCTCTTGCGGGGCGACGCTCGCTACGAACTCACCGACCAGGGCGACCTGGCGTCGACGGTGCTCCGGGGCTACGGCGTGACGTCGCTGAGCGAACTCGACGCAATCAAAGGCGAGGTGGGGCGGTCGACGGTGGTCGAACAACACCGGCCGCTCGCGATACTGCTGCGCAACTGTTACGACCGACACCCGGAGTTTCGGCTGTTGCTCGACGCACTCCGGAAGGAGGGGCCGGAGGTCTACTTCCCGGGCCTGCTCCGGCGCCTGGTCCACGAGTTCCCGAACGTCTTTCTCAACACGTTCTGTACACGGTCGGGCCGCAAGCGCGCTCGCAAGCTGATCAGCGCCGGTCGCGTCAGCCAGATATACGAGGACGAAACCGTCTGGAAAGACGTCGTCCGGACGAACGTGCTGTTCAACTTCGTTCAGCAGCTGAAACACGTCGGCGTGCTCGCGGCCGAGACGCGCAGTCACAGCGGGAAGATACGCGAGTACGACCCAGACGAGAAACCGTGGATCCTGCGGTGAACGACCGAGGCTGTCCGTGAGCGACGAGGGTCACCCGGCCGCGAGCTGCGGCGTACTTCCTCTTCGAAGCGGGATACACGACGCCCTGGGCGGTTGCGCAGGCCACACCCGCCGAACTCGAAGACGTCGACTACGTTGGACCGACGACGGCCGAACGGACCGTCGCCAGCGCGGCGGAGATAGTCGGTGCCTTCCCGTGACGGGTGCCAGGGAGTGTGCCGACGAGCGTATCCGTCGTCGGCTGACTGCGCTCGGCAGTCACTTCTGATACCGGATCTCCCCGTCGGCGACGTTGAGGTCGTCTTCGAGTTCGGCCAAGAGGTCCATCGCCTCGTCGCGCAGTGACTTCGCGTCGGCTGGATTCATGCTCTCGGCCTGCTGCAACTGGTTTCTGATCTCCTCGACCCGGTCGATCTTGTCCTGAATGTCGTCGTCTTGCATTGTGGTGGTTTCCAGTGCGGTCCAGTTCGGTGCGATTCGGCCTCACACGACCCCGAGCAACAGCGCGAACGCGATCAGGAGCAATGCCACGAGGACGGCGACGAGGACGTACAGGACCGTGGTGCGTCGTTCGAGGCCCGATTTCTCCCGTTCGAAGGCGTGTTCGCGCTCGATGCGCTCGGTTTCCCGGTTTATCGCCGTCCGGTTCGCCTCGATCCATTCGGTCGCGATATCGGTGGAGGCCGACTGGACGTCCCGTTCGGCGCTCGCCAGCCACTCGTCGACGAGTCGGGCGTGTGCACCGTCGACCCCGGATCGCTGTTCGTCGAACCACTGGTCCGTGAGGGGCCGGTACGCGCGGTCGACCCCGGACCGCTGGTCGTCGAGCCAGCGGTAGACCTGCGTCTCGTAGGCGGCCCTGACGCTCTCGATCGCCTCGTCGACGGTGTCGAGATACGCCTCCTGGTCCGGAACGACCGCTTCGCCTGCGGCCGTCGGGGTCTTCACGCGCTCGTCGGCGACCTCGTCACAGAGCGGTCGGTCGGCTTCGTGACCGACCGCCGTCACCGTGGGCGTCTCGGTTGCGGCGATAGCCCGCACGACCGACTCGTCGTCGAACGTCCGGAGCGAGGTATCGCTGCCGCCGCCGCGCGCGACGACGACGACGTCGGCCGCCGACTCGTCGACGGTCTCGATCGCGGTCGTCAACTCACCGGGCGCGGCAGACCCCTGGACGGTGCTGTCGTGGATGAGGATATCGACGGCGGGATAGCGACCGTGGATACTCTCGACGATATCCCGTTCGGCGTCGCTTCCGGCGGCGGTGACGAGCCCGACGGTTTCCGGAAACTGCGGCAGCGACTCCTTGCGTTCGGGGTCGAACAGCCCGTCGTCGTCGAGTTCCGCACGCAACTGTTCGACCCGCTGCCAGTAGGCGCTCTCGCCGACCGAGTGGACTGCGGCCACCTCCAGACTCGGGCGGCCACCTCCCTCGAAGAACGTCAGTTCGCCGCTGACCGCGGCGACCATCTCGGGTTCGACGGTGACCGCGAGGCCGTCCCGGCGACTCCCCCAGACGACGCACTGCAGTTCGGCGTTTGCGTGTGCGGCGGTCAGGGTGAAATAGAGGTTGTCACCGTGTTCCGAACAGTCGCTGACCTCGCCGACGACGTACGTGTCGTCGAACTTCGTGAACCCCATGAACAGGCCGCGGAGCTGGCGTGTGACGTCTTCGACCGGCGTCAGGTCGTCCAGTTCGACGTCTTCGGGCAACTCCTCGGTTTCGACCTCGTCGAGCGTCGAGTCGCCCATTACCGGGCCCATCGTGAGAGGGGTATTCCCCGGGGAGTCAAGTAACCTGTCGAACCGGCACGGCGGACCGTGAGTTCACGGTTTGAGGTTGATATCACCCCAGTTCGTCGGGTCCCCGAAGCCGTCGTCGTTGGGGGTGACCGGCCAGTAGTAGGGCTGGTTGCCGGCGCCGACGTCGGTGTTGACGACCAGGCGGACGTCGAAGGCACCGTCGGGCGGACCGCCGAGCGTCGGGTCGAAGGGGACCTGTAGCTCGTAGTAGACCTGGCGACCGCGCCAGATCTCGACTTCGGCGCGGAGACTCTCGGGTCGGCAGACCGCGGCGTCGCTGCCCAGCAGGGCGTACTCCCCGCCCGTCGCGGTAAAGCGAACGTCGCGGTGTGGCGGGTCGGGACTCCCGCTGAGTTGGCCGTCGTGGTCGCCGTCGACGAAACACTCGACCTCGGTGCCGTCCCCCGGGTCGTGGGGGAACCGAAACGCGAGATAGCAGTGCTCGTCGTCGTGCATAGTCCACAGTCGAACCGGCATCCGACTGGAGCGGTCCGCCGAGTAGAAGGACAGCTCGTAGCAGTTGGCGGGCGACCACTGGCGGGTCCGCACGAGACCGTCGAGACTGGGTGTCCCGCCGGCGGGCGACCGGAGGACGTCACCGGGTCGCCGACAGGTCGGTGCGGACACCGGACTCCCGGGTTTGAGGTTGACACTCGCCCAGTTCGCGGGGTCGTCGTAGCCGTCGTCGGTGGGTGTGACCGGCCAGAACTCGTCGCGGCGTCCGGACTGGGTGCGCAGTTCGAGCCGGCAGTTGACCGCGCCGTCGGGGTCGGCCGGGAGGACCGAGCCGAAGGGGATCCGGAACTCGAAGCCGGTGTCCTCGCCGTACTCGGCGCTCGCCCAGGTGAGGCCGGCGGGGCGTTCGACGCCGGCCGAGTTCCCGAGGAGTCGGTAGTCGCCGGCGTCGACGGCTTCGGCGGTCGCGTCGACCGCGACGTCCACGTGCGGGCGAGTGGCGTTGCCCGCGAGCGTCTGGTCGTTGTCGCCGTCGATAGCGAGTCGGAGTTCGTCGATCGGGCCGCCGGCGTGCTGGAGATGGACGGCGACGTAGAGGTACTCCGCGTCGTGTGCGAACATCGCCGAGTGCTGGTGGACCACCTCGCCGTCGGCGTCGCGGAAGGGGACCCCGTAGGTGTGGGCCTGCTCCCACTCGCCCTGTGCTATCCGGCCGTCGACGACGGGCCGCTCGTCGGTCACGCCGGCGGCGAGCGGGTCGGGGAGGTCCGTCGCCGGCCCCGTCGGCCCCGCCGGTCCCGCTCCGCGGGGGCGCATATTGACGTCGCCCCAGTTCTCGGGGTCGCCGTAGCCGCCCTGGTCGGGGGTCACTGGCCAGTGGACCCGGGTGCCGTTGCTCCACACGAGCGTGACGCGAACGTCGACCGCGCCGTCGGGGTCGTCGGGGAGAACCGACCCGAACGGGAGCGCGAACTCGAAGAACGTCCGGTCGTCGACCAGTTCCCCGCTCTCACGTTCGAGGTCGGCCGGCGGCGTGACGTCGGCGTCGCTCCCGAGGAGCCGGTACTCGGCCTCGAAGTCGGTGGGAACCGGCGAAGGTTGGTTCAGGAAGACGTCCTCGTGTGGTCGGGTCGGCGTTCCGTCGAGGTCGCCGTCGTGGTTGCCGTCGACCGCGAGTTCGACGCCGCTGAAACCGTCCGGGGCAAACACGGACCAGAAGGCGAGATAGAGCGCGTCGTCGTCGTGGGACGCGTAGACGGTCAGATCCGACGACTCTCCGTTCGGGCCCCGGAGGTCGATCTCTGTTTCGGTCGCTTCGGCCCACTCGCCGTCCGCCCAGCGGCCGTCGACCGTCGGCGCCGACTCGACGGCGGGAGCGCGCACGAGCAACGGTGCCGACCCGTCGCCGGGACACTGTTGCTGTCGGGTGGACCGGTCGACCTGGTCATTCGACGGCGATTCGGCCGCTGTGGCCCACACACTCGGTGTCAGTGCGAGACCGATCGCGGCGCCCGTTTCGAGCACGTCGCGTCGTCGCAGGTCGGGTTCGTTCGATCCGTCCCCGTTGCCAGAGGGTCCCATACCCTCGCTGACCCACCGGCAAATATTGTAATTCGGACGGTAGGTCCGACTAGCTCGGGGTTTGTCGGCGACCGCGGCGCTCTCTGGTGTGTGAATCGGCTCGTCGAGCGTGCGAACCGGGTCGTCGTGTCAGCGAGTAGGGTGCCAGAAACGGAGTCGAACGTCGACGTAAGTCGTGCTTATCGGTCACCCCTTCCGGCGTGGATAACGGTTGTCCCGTGACGTGTCGGTCTACCGCGTTGGAAGTACTGTTCACAGCAGTACAGCGCGGAAACTCTCTGCGACAGACCACAGATACCAGCAAGGCCGACTCTCGAAATAACTGCGACAACTCGGAAACAGTACTCCGACACGTTGCCCGTTCGTGCAGTGAGAACGAGCCGCATGAGTTTTGGTCCGGCGGGCCGCCCATCCGGTATGGACAGTCGCGAGTACGGATTCGAGGGCGCGACGCCGGCCGTGCACGGCTACGCGCACGTCAGTCGTGAGGCGACGCTGGTGGGTGACGTCACCGTCGCGGCCAACGCCAACGTCTGGCCGGGCGCGGTACTCAGGGGCGACGTCGGGCCCGTGACGGTCGGTCGCGAGTCGGCCATCGGCGACAACGCCACACTCCACGCCTCCGAGGTCGGCGAGAAAGTCATGGTCGGCCACGGCGCGATCCTCAACGATTCGACCGTCGAAGACGGCGCGCTCGTCGGCTTCAACTCGACAGTGAGCGAAGCGACGATCGGCGCCGGGAGCATCGTCGCCATGGGTACGGTCGTCCCGCCGGGCTACGAAGTTCCCGCCGAGTCGTTCGTCCGCGGCATGCCCGCCTCGGTCACGCCCCTCGCCGAGACGAACATCGACCCCGAGGAAGTGTTCGAGGCGTTCAACTCCGGCGATTACGCCAACCTCGCACAGCGACACGACGACCTCTTTTAGGGGTGTGCGACTGCGCGCTGACGTTCAGGAGACGTTCTCGGCGTCGCGTGCCCCACCCGCAGATCCGCGAACGTATCGCTCTCCCAGTCCGACCAGTAGCGCGACACAGAGGACGACGGGCCAGCCGACGAGATAGAGCTGGAACGGGTCGCCGACCAGCAACACGGCGGGATTCTGGAGCGCCTGCCAGAGCTGATAGACAGTGACCGCGAACAGGCACGCGACGGCCGCAGTCGGCCCGACGAGACCGTACCGGTCGAACGAGACGGCGAGCGTGGCCCCGACGACCGCGGCACCGCCGAACGCGTAGACGAGCCAGGGACCGACCTGTACCGTGAACAATCCGTCGAGCAGTCCCGGCCCCCCGTACGCCGTGACCCACACGACCAGCACGACTGCCACGTACGCGAGCGCACCGGCGAGTGCCACCCACTGCGTTCGACCTGAAACGGTGGGTGGCCACAGACGAGCCGACACCATACCCGGGCTACCGGCGCGGGAGACAAGTGCGTTCCGCCGGCCGAAACGGTGTATGGCTCCAGTACCCGTTTGACCCACCACGAAGCATATATCCGTACAGCAGAGACGTGCTGGTATGGCCCCCCGTCCACAGATCACCGACAGACAGCGCGCTCGCGCCGCCCTCGAAGCCGCCGAACAGGTCCGCGCCACGCTCGAACGTGACCGCCGGTCCCGCCGGTCGCGGACGCGCTGACTCGCCGACTGCCCGCTCCGTCGGCCCGATTCGCCCGCCTCGTTCTACCGCCTCGGAGTCGCATCGTCCGACCGACACTCCCGACCCAGGCCGGCGAGAGACGGGAACGCCCGGAAAAGGTGGCCGTTTATTGTTCAGCGTATCCGTTTCGCGAGTGATGACCGACCACGCGGCGCTGGTGCGGCGGGCCCTGTCCCCGGCGGCCGCCGAGGAGTTCGACCGCCGAGTCCGCGAGCAGGGCGACCGCCTCGCCGACGCCATCGCGGCCGGCGCGTTCGACAACGACGCGCTCACGCTGGGGATGGAACTGGAAGCCTACGCCGTCGACGAGGACTGCCGGCTGGCCGAACTCCCGACGGACGTCTTCGATCCCGCCGCGAAGGAACTGGGGCTGCACAACGCCGAAATCAACGCTGCACCGACACCGCTCTCGACCGCAGGTATCGCCGACCAGGCCGAGACGCTCGCGGCCGACCTCGAAACGACCCGCGAGCGAGCGCGCGAACACGGCCTCGAAATCGTCCTCGACGCGATGTGGGCGGTCGCACCCCCAGAGGGCACCGTCGAGTACCTGAACGACGTCGAGATCGACCGCGGCGAACTGGCCGAGAAGAGTCCAGCCACCGCTCAGCCGCCTGTCGTGCCGGGCCCCGATCCGGACGATCCCGTCGTCGTGGCGCAGAACATGCGTCGCGACCCGAGATACGGCGCGCTCGACAACGAGGCGCTCCGGCGGGCCGACGGCGTCCTCCCCTTCGAGGTGCCCGGCGCGACCGTCGACTTCTACAGCATCCTCTTCGAGTCGTTCGCCACCTCGATCCAGCCCCACGTGCAGGTGCCCGACGTCGACGCGTTCCCGCGGTATCACGACCTGGCGACGCGGACGCTCGGACCACTGCTCGCGCTGTCGACGAACTCGCCGTTCCTGCCCGCGGACTGCTACGATGCCGACGCCGACCCCGAACGCGTCGTCGAAGAGACACACCACGAACTCCGTATCGCCGCCTTCGAGCAGTCGATGAACCAGGCTTGCCGGAAAGTCCGCGTCCCGGACGACCTCACCGACCCGACGGACGTCGTCGAACACGTCGTCGCCGACGACACCTACGCACCCTTCCTCGCGGAGTGGGTGGGCGACGGGCCGGCAGACCCCGACGCCGAGGCCGGAGATGGCTCGATCGAGTCCGTCCCGGACGCCAGCGACGAGCACGACGCCGGTGACGACCCGGTCGACATCGACGATTGCTGGGAGTTCGACTACAAGCGCGGGACGTTCTGGCGGTGGGTTCGCGGTGTCGTCTGTGGGGACCCCGTAGACGGCGCCTGCGACGAGCGGTCGCTGCGCATCGAGTACCGTCCGCTCCCCACTCAGCCCACGGTCCGGGATATCGTGGGAATTCAGGTGCTCACGGCGGGACTCCTCCACGGCCTCGCGACGAGCGACCACCCGCTCCGGGAGTTGCCACACGCGGCCGCCGAGCGGAGTTTCTACGCGGCCGTCGAGAACGGGTTGGACGCGGACCTCGCCTGGGTGACCGCCGACGGCGAGCGCACCGACGACCACGAGACGGTCTTCGCGGAGGTGTTCGAGTACGCTCGTCGCGGCCTTGACGAACAGAGTGTCGACCGCGAGACACGGGAGCGGTATCTCGCGCCTATCGAGACGCGAGTCGAACACGGCGTGACGCCGAGTAGCTGGAAGAAACGGCGAGTGAAGGCGGCGCTCGACGACGGCGCGACCTTCGAGGCGGCCCTCACTGCGATGCAACGCGAGTACGTCCGCCTGAGCCGCGAGCGTGAGACGTTCGCCGACTGGCTCTGACGGGTCGTCGCCGACCCCGACGGTTCTCTCCGGGCAAAGACCCCGTCGTCCCGCCCGGTTCGTGCGGGTTCGTTGCAGTCTCCTTCCACTATCGTTGCGCTACATAACCGTGCCGCAGTCGTGCGTCTCGGTAGCACACACACCCGCACGCGCCGGCTACTTTCGGGTGCCCGGAGTCCACCCTACCATGTCGACAGCGACAGAGACGACCGAACGCACCGAGACGACGAACGGTTCCTGGCAAGCGGGCGTGGTCGGCGGGATCGTCGGCGCGCTGGCGATGGGGGCGCTGGCTCTGGCGATGAACGAACCGACGCTGGCGGTGGCGATCCCCTCGCTGTACACGCTCGCACCGCCACCGAACGTCGCTGCGGGGCTGTTCGTCCACGTCTCCCACGGCGCCGTCCTGGGCGTGGTCTTCGCGGCGCTCGTCGGAGCCCTCGACCTCGATTCGACGGGTGAACTCGTCGGCGCTGGCGTCGCGTGGGGCGTCCTCACGTGGGCCGTCCTGGCCGCGCTCGTGATGCCACTGTGGCTGCCCGCCGTCGGGTCGCCGGCCTCGCCGCCGTTCCCGAACTTCGCGCTCCCGTCGCTGCTGTGGCACCTCGTCTACGGGGTCGTCCTCGGGGGCGTCTACACCGCGACCGTCGGCCGGGTCTGACCCCGATGTCTTCGGAGTAGTCGCTCACCCGGACGAGGTCGGCGAGGTCTCCGCGGCCTGCCAGTGAGGGACGGTGACGACGACCTCTGTCGTCCAGTCGCCGTCATCGGCGAGTCGGATCGACCCGCCGCAGGCGTCGACGATCCAGCGAACGAGCCAGAGTCCGAGACCGGTCCCGTGTGAGAGCTGGGTGATGTCGCTATCGCCGACGACAGTCTCCCACTCGGCGGCCGGGATACCGGGACCGTCGTCGGCGACGCGTATCTCGACGCACTCTGCGTCGACCGGGCCGGCACTGACGTGAACGCGTGCCGAACCACCGTGTTCGACCGCATTCTCGACGAGTTGCTGGATCGCTCGTTCCAGTGCGGGGACAGCCGCGACCGGGAGGTGGTCAGGAGCGTCGAGGGTCACGTCGGCGGTCTCGTCGCGGTAGTGGTCGACGATCTCGGTCAGTCGGGGCGCGATATCGATCCGTGTTCGGTCCTCGTGGTTGCTCCCGAGGACGTCCTCGATGACCCGGACCTCTTCGCTCAGTTCGTCGAGTGTCTCCCCGCGGTCGAGGATGTGGCCGGCGAGCGTCCGGACCGTCTCGTCGTCGGTTCGCTCGCGGATCTCGGCGGCGTTACCCAACACGACCGTGAGCGCGTTCCGGAGGTTGTGACGGACCAGTCGGTTGAGTACCTGGAGGTAGCGTTCGCGCTCGCGCTGGTCGGTGATGTCCGTGTAGACGCCGAAGGCGTAGGCGACGCCGTCGCGCTCGTAACTGAGCGCCTGGAGCAGGAACGTGCGCTCGCCGGCGGTGGTCTCGCGCTCGACTTCGACGACGTGTGGGGCCTCGCCCAGCGCCGGGAACCGCTCGCGCCCGTCGCTCGGCCGGACGAACGACTCGAGCGGGTCGCCGACGACGGCAGTGTCTCCGTAGCCGAAGGCGTCGACGAACGCGTCGTTGACGGACGTGACCTGGTGGTCGTCCAGTCGCACCTCGACGACCGGGTCCGGGAGGTGCTCGAACAGGTGGGTGAACCGCCGGCGTTCGGCGGTCACCTGCTGGCGCGTCTCGACGAGTTCGCCAATGTCACGGACGACCGCGACCACGCCGTCGCGACCGCCGCCGCGAAGCCGCGAAACGTCGCATTTGACCGGTAACTCGTGGCCGTCCGCCCGGACGACGGTCGACTCGAACGCCTCGGTCTCGGTCCCGGTCTCGCTCGCGGGTTCGTCTTCGTCACTGTCGGCGACGAGTGCGTCCACGCGACGCTCCCACGTCTCGCGGGCGCTCTCGGCGAGCACGTCCGCGACGGGCCGACCCACGAGCGCCGAGCGCTCGTAGCCGAGAAACGACGCGAGCGGTTCGGTCACGAGGGAGAACTGGCCGTCCGCGACGACACAGACCATCCCCTCGACGCTTCGGACGACCGCCTCGTAGTGGCGCAGTTCCTGGCGGCGATTGACCCGCTCGATTGCGGCGCTCGCGACCGTTGCGAGCAGATTCGCCACCGAGAGGTCGAGGTCGTCGAAGGCCGCCCGCTCGGTCGCGCCGATCGAGAGCGTGCCGTACTCGCTCAGTGGGAGGACCATCGCCGACCGTATCGGGTCGTACTCGCGCTCGCTGACGACCTCGAGGTCGTCGAAGACGTCGGCCTCGCCGCGCTCGAAGACCCGACCGACGTGGTTCTCGCCGGGAGCGAGTGCCGGCGGGTCGACGACGTCTTCGGCGGCAGTAGAGAGCGACGCCACGACGAGCGCGTCGCGGTCGGCGTCGTAGTATCTGACGGCGTTGAACTCCTGGCCGAGCACCTTGGTCGCCGCGGCGGTGACCCGGTCGGCGACGTCGGCTTCGGTCTCGGCGAGCATCAGGTCCCGCGCGACGTCGAGCAACCCACTGAGAACGTCCTCGCGGCGGCGGCGCTCGCTGACGTCACGGAAAAACACCGAGAGCCCGTCTGGCGCGGGATAGGCGTCGACTTCGACGTCGAGGTCCAGCGGGTCGAAGGCGGCCTCGAACGTGACCGGTTTCTGGGTCTCCATGGCGTGCTCGTACTCGCGCTGGAACTGCGAGTCGACGGCCCCGGGGAACGCCTCCCAGACGTTCCGACCGAGGAGGGCCTCGGCCGACCGGCCGAGCAGTCGCTCGGCTTCGGCGTTACAGAAGGTGAACCGCCAGTCGGCGTCGACGGCAAAAAAGCCATCGTCGATGCGGTCGACGACCCGCCCCAGTCGGTCGCGGGTCTGCTCGTAGCGGCGCTCGAACTCGTGGCGTTCGGTGGTGTCCCGGACGAACGAGAGCACGACCGATTCGGTCCCGACGACCGCGGGTTTCAGCGATACCTCGACCCACTGGGCGTCGCCGTCGCTCGTCCGGTTGCGCCACTCGAAGACCGCCGGTTCGGACTGGGCGGCACGGATGCGCTCGCGGGCCGCCTCGACCGTGAAGTCACCGCCGCTGGCGACGATATCGGCGAGCGAGAGGTCCGCGTCGGGGTCGAACCCGAGCATCTCGCGGAGTCGGTCGTTGGCCTCGAGCAGTGCGCCGGTCTCGGGGTCGTGGACGCTGATCCCCTCGCTGGCCTGCTGGAGGATCTGTCTGTACCGGTCCAGTGACCGGCTGTCCTCGACGGCGTCGTGCAGTCGCGTCGCGAGCAGGTCGTAGTCGATGCCGTCGCCGGTCGGGATGAAGTCGGTCGTCCCCGCCCGGAAGAGGTCCGGCGCGGCGTCGGTCTCCGGTGCGTGGACGACGACCGGCACCGAGTCGTCTTCGGCACGGACGGCCGAGAGGGTCCGGACGGCGTCGAGTTCCGGTGGCGCGTGTTCGCAGACGACCGCCTCGAAGTCCGTCTCCGCGAGCGCTCGTTCGACCGCGTCCTGGCCGACCGCTACCCGGGGTTCGATCCGGCTGTCACTGGCCGTGAGCGCCCGCACGAGCGGGTCCGGTTCGGTCGCCCCTCCCTGGGCACAGAGCACTCGAACGGGTGCGCCAGTCCAGGTCGGACCGGCGCTGTCTGACCGCATTGGACGAGAGCAGGGACTACGTTGTTATCGCTGTTCGGGTCACGGCAGGTTCACCGTCGAACGCCGGGTGTTCTCGTCCCCAGTGTCAGGCCGTGTTCTCGTCTCTGACACCGGGTCGTGTCCTCGTCCCGGGCGCCAGGCCGTGTTTCGCTTCCCCGACCGCGTCGGTCAGTCCGTCGACGGTTCGACCGCACCCGTCCCGGCCCGGTCGAGCGCGGCGAGATCGGCTCTGTTCCCGTCCATCGGGATACCCTCGACGGGGTCGTCGGCGAGCAGCAGTGACCCGTCGAGGTCGGCGTACTCGAACAGCGGCGCGCAGTGCCACGCCGCGGCGATCGAAGCGTTCGACTCGACCATACACCCCAGCATCGCCTCGCAGTCGTGGGCCTGGGCGACGTGTGCGACCCGACGTGTCTCCCGGAGACTCCCGCACTTTGCTACCTTCGCGACGACGATATCGACGGCATCGGCCACTCGCGGAACGTCGCTCGCGGTGACGACCGATTCGTCGGCCGCGACCGGGACCGCGCCGTGCTCGCGGACCAAGCGCAGTCCCGCCACGTCCGTCGCTGCCACGGGCTGTTCGAGGAACTCGACGCCGTGGTCGGCCAGCGTCTCCGAGTATCTGACGGCCTCCTGTGGCGTCCAGGCGGCGTTGGCGTCAACCCGGACCCGGGCGTCCGGCGCCCCCTCGCGGACCGCCGCGATCCGCTCGCTGTCCAGGCCGTCACCAGCGCCGAGTTTCACCTTCAGGACGTCGAACCCGCGCTCCACGGCATTTTCTGCCTTCGTGCGCATTTCGGATGGAGAACCCATCGAAACGGTAAACGATGTCGGGGGCGTCTCGGTCGAGTCGAGACCCCACAGCCGATAGAGCGGGACGTCGAAGCGCTTTCCAGCGAGGTCGGCGAGAGCGACAGAGACAGCTGCCCGGGCCGCGGGATTGCCGCCCAGCCGTTCGTCCATGTGGCGTTCGACCCGTTCGCGAGCGTGCGGGTCGGCGACGTCTTCGACCACGGTGAGCAGGTCCGGGAGGACGGCTTCGACGGTGTCGGCCGTCTCACCGTAGTACGCCGAGGGTGCGGCGTTGCCGAGGCCGACGTGTCCCTCGTCGTCTTCGATACGGACGAGGACGTTCTCGGCGGTCTCGGTGGTTCCGCGAGCGATCGTGAACGCGTCGGCCAGCGGGAGGGCGACGCGCTCGAAGTCGGTGTGGAGGGTCACGGTTCCTGGCTCCCGGCCTGCTCCAGTACCGCGTCGAGGATTTCGTCGACACCGAAACGGACGGGGTCGGTCGCCGGTGCGTCGATGGCCACGGCGTACTCCTCGACGGCGGTGCGGGCCGCTTCGTCGCGCTCGACGGCCTGTGTGTTGAGCGCGCCCGCCGCCACCGTCGTCGTCGCGACCGGGTTCGCGACCGACTCGTAGATATCGCCGTACTCGTCGGGCGGCGGGATCGGGACGTGCTCGTAGCCGTGGACGGCCTCGCGACCGGCGACGTGACAGAGCACCAGCGCGTCGGGCATCGACCCGTGGAGGATGCTCGTCGTGACGCCCGAGTAGGCGGGGTGACAGAGCGCGCCCTGTCCCTCCACGACGAGCAGGTCGTGGTCGGTTGCGCGTTCTTCGACCATCCGTTCGACGGCGCCGGCGGCGAAGTCGGCGACGACGCGGTCGACCGCGATCCCGTAGTCGGCGACCGCGATCCCCGTCTGCCCGGTCGGGACGACGGCCGCGTCGATGCCGCGCTCGCGGGCCGCCGCGAGGAGTTCGAACGTCGTCGTCATCTTCCCCGACGAGCAGTCCGTTCCGACTGTGAGGACGACGTCGGCGTCGACCTCGCCCGCGGTCCCGTCACTGACAGAGAGACCTTCGGGCGGCCGGCGCAAGTCACGGATCTCGGTGCCGTGTTCGGCGGCCAGGCGGGCGAACTCGTCGTCGTCGGCGAGGAAGTAGTGGAGGCCAGCGACGACGTCACAGCCGCGTTCGAGCGCGCCGCGGACGTCGGGACGCCAAGTCTCGTCGAAGCCGCCGCCGATGGGGGCGATACCGACCACGAGCGCGTCGATCGCCCCGACGTCGTCGATAGACTCGACGATAGGGGCGTCGGGCACGTCGGGGACGTGGTCGCGGACGCGGTCACCCACGAGCGTCCGGTCGAGGACGGCCGCCACCTCGTGGTCGCCGTAGCGGAGGACACCCACGGCGGTCTTCGCCCGGTCGGGGAACTGCTCGTGGGCGAGGATGGCGATTCGCATGCCCGATACTATCGCTGGCATCGGTTTAACTGTCGGGCCTTCCGGCCACGACCGTCGACCGGGGACCCGACGAGGGGGCTCAAACGTTTTGTACGGGCCGAACCCAGAGAGTGCCATGGCACTGACGCGGCGCCAGCAGGTACTGGGTGGTCTGCTGGTGGGTATCGGGGTGTTGACGCTGGTGTTGCTGGCGGACGTCATCGAGACGGTGTTTTTCGCCATCACGGTGGCCTACGTCCTCTACCCGATACGGCGCAGACTCCACGACCACGGGGTTCCCCGCCGGATCGCGGCGGCGCTGGCCGCGACCGTCGGGTTCGTCTTCGCCGTCGTGGTGGTCACGCCGATCGTGGTCGCGCTGTATCTCCGGCGCGACGAGTTACTGGCGTTCATCCGGAACGTCCCCGCCGAACTGACGGTCGAACTCTTCGGGTTTTCCTATCCCATCGACGTGAGTCTGTGGCTCGTGCGGGCCCGCGACGCCGTCGTCGACGCGGGGCTCAACATCGCGAGCGCGGCGCCGGTGCTGGCGCTGAAGGGGTTTCTGTTCCTCATCCTCCTGTTCGGACTCCTGCTCCGCCCGGGGAACGTCAGGCGGGCGGCCGTGCGGATCGTCCCTGGGGAGTACCACGACGTGGTGTTCGCGCTCCACCGCCGGGTGCGGGACACGCTCTACGCACTGTACGTCCTGCAGGCGGCGACCGCCCTCGGAACCTTCGTCGTCGCCTACGTCGTGTTCGCGGCACTCAAGTACGACGCCGCGTTCTCGCTGTCGATCTTCGCCGGCGTCCTCCAGTTCATCCCGGTACTCGGCCCGAGTATCCTCGTCGTCGCTATCGCCGCCGGGCAACTCATGGCCGGCGAAGTCGTCGCCGCGGTGCTCGTCGTCGTCTTCGGACTCGTCCTCGTGGGCTTTCTCCCCGACGCCGTCATCCGCCCGCGCCTCGCGACGGTGACGACCGGCATGCCCGCGAGTCTCTACTTCGTCGGCTTCACCGGCGGCACGCTCACTATCGGCGTCGTCGGCGTCATCGCCGGTCCCCTCGTCGTCGCCCTGCTCGTCGAGGTGGTCGAACTCGTCACGGACGAACGCACGAGCGTCCAGCAGACGCTCGGCGACGCGCTGGACGACGACCGACTGGACCGGGACGACCCGGACGACCGTGACGGCGGCGACAGCGCACGACGTGGAACCGGGCCCGGTGACGACGGGAGCGGTCCAGCGGGCGGTGTCGGTCCCAGCGGCGACGAAATCAGTTCGACCGGCGACGGGACCGGTCCGACCGGCGACGACACGGATCCCACGGGCAGCGTCGACCCGGCCGACGGGTGACCGCGGTCGGTCGCGAGGCTCGTCACGACCCTGCGACGGTCAGTGCTCGCTGCCCTGTCCCGTCTCTAGCTCGCGCCCGGCGGCGTTCCACTCGGTGAGACTGCCCTCGTAAAAGGCCAGGTCGGGATAACCCAGATGCCGGAGGACGACGTAGGTGTGACTGATCCGTCGAGCAGTGTTGCAGTAGAGGACGACCCGCCGGTCGGGCGTAATCGTCCGCTCGTCGAGGATCGCTTCGAGTTCGGCCCGGGGTTTGATCCCCCGGGTCTCGTCGTCGACGAGTTCGCGCCAGTCCAGACGGACCGCGCCGGGGATGTGTCCCTCTTCGTACTCCCACTCCTCGCGCGTGTCGACGACGACCGTTCCCCCGTCGGCGGCCGCATCGACGGCCGCTGCGACCTCGTCGATACCCACGAGCGGCGTCGACTCGGGTTCGCGTGTCTCGTAGTCGGTCGGTTCGACCGCCGGCGCTTCGGTGCTCGTCTCGTGGTCGAGGCGCCACGAGGAGAAGTCGCCGTCGAGCAGGTGGAGCCGCTCGAAGGGGTGGCCGTACAGCTCCGCGGTGACGAGCAGGCGGGCGGCGAAGACGCCGTGGTGGTCGTCGTAGGCGACGACGTGGTCCTCGCGGCTGATCCCCGCGTTCCCCATGAGGTCGGCGAAGACGTCGGCGCCCGGGAGCATGCCCTGACCGTCTCCGTCGCCATCTCCGCCGTCGCCCTGGTCCCCGCCCGCGTCCGGTTCGTCGGTCTCGTCTTCGGCGGCGTGGTCGTCGGCGCGAAAGGCGTCGAAGGGGATGTTGACGGCGCCCGGGAGGTGTCCCATCGCGTCGAACTCCCAGGCGTCGCGCACGTCGACCACCCGCACCTCGTCGAGTCGGTCGGCCAGCCAGTCGGCCGCAACGACGGTGTCGCTCATATCCGCTCGTGGGGCGGGTAGCCGCTTGAAGATGTCCTTCGCGGCGTCGATACGGCCACGAGAGGGGGTCGGAGACAGTGGCAATAAACGCCGCGAGAAACGGTCCACTCCGGGCGCGCGGCCGGCGGGTCGCCCGCAGTCGTGGCGGTCGAGAGTTCCACAGTCAGGCCGTGAGAAGCATAGACACGGCGATCACCGGATAGAATTGCCGATATCGTCGTGAAGGGGCCGGACATGCCGTTGGAAGCAGGGATATATATCGGGTAGACTAATGGTTCAGTGTATCATGAGCGACTACGCCAAAGACGTCCTCGTCTCCGCGGACTGGGTCGAGGACCGACTCGACGAGTTCCAGAGCGACGATTCCGACCTCCGACTGGTGGAGGTCGACGTGGACACAGAGCTGTACGACGAGAGCCACGCGCCCGGCGCGATCGGCTTCAACTGGGAGACGGACCTGCAGGACCAGGTCGAACGCGACGTCCTCTCGAAGGAGGCCTTCGCCGAGACGATGGGTGCGGCCGGCATCAGCGAGGACTCGACGGTCGTCCTCTACGGTGACAACGCCAACTGGTTCGCCGCCTACACCTACTGGCAGTTCAAGTACTACGGCCACGACGACGTCAAACTCCTCGACGGCGGCCGTGACTACTGGGTCGAGAACGACTACCCCCTCACCGACGAAGTGCCGGAGTTCTCCGCAGTCGAGTACGAGGCCTCGGGACCACGCGAGTCCATCCGCGCCTACCGCGAGGACGTCGAGAACGCCATCGAGCGCGGCCTGCCGCTCGTGGACGTTCGCTCGCCCGAGGAGTTCTCGGGTGAGGTCCTGGCCCCGCCGGGTCTCCAGGAGACCGCCCAGCGCGGCGGCCACATCCCGGGTGCCCGCAACATCTCGTGGGCTGCCGTCACGAACGACGACGGCCGCTTCAAGACCGCAGACGAGATCAAGGAACTCTACGGTGCCGAAGGCATCGACGGCGACGAGACGACCGTCGCCTACTGCCGCATCGGCGAGCGCTCCTCGGTCGCCTGGTTCGCGCTGCACGAACTCGCCGGCTACGACGACGCGATCAACTACGACGGCTCCTGGACCGAGTGGGGCAACCTCGTCGGCGCCCCGATCGAGAAGGGGAATTAGGTAACGACCTGTCGAACGGAGCGGCTGACGGGACGTCGAATATATCCGCATTTTTCGACGCGATAGCCGGTCAGTAGTGGGCTCTCGGGTACCGTTCGTTCTGGGTATCCTCGTGGCCCACGACCCACCCGCGCCACTAAATGCGTCGCAACCTCACGTGTGGTATGGCGACGGAGGCGGGCTTCGACCTCGGCTTTCGGACACTCGACAGTGAAGTGCGCGACCGCCAGGTACCGGTCGAGGGCGACCTGCCCTCGTGGCTGACAGGGTCGCTGGTACGCAACGGCCCCGCGAAGTTCGAGGTTGACGGCGAGCGCGTCGGCCACTGGTTCGACGGCCTCGCCATGCTGCATCGGTTCGCGTTCGACGGCGACGACGAGGAGATACGCTACACCAACCGCTTCCTCCGCTCTTCGACCTATCGACGCGCTATCGAGGAGGGTGTCCTCGACGGGCAGTTCGCGACGGGCGACGGCGGCTACCTCCAGCGGGTCCGCCAGTTACTGTTCGGCGAACCCACCGACAACTGTAACGTCCACGTCGTCCGCGTCGCCGACGACCTGGTCGCGATAACCGAAGTCCCGCGCTACCTCTCTGTCGACCCCCAAACGCTCGATACGTGTGGGGAGTTCGACTTCGCCGACGAGTTGGGCGGACACATCAACTGCGCACACGTCCTGCCCGACCCCCACCGCGAGGAGACGGTCGGGCTACTGACGACGTTCGGCCGACCAAGCGAGTACACTCTGTACCGGTTGCCTGACGGATCGCGGACCCGCGAGCGGATCGGTTCGGTCGAGGCCGACGCGCCCGCCTACCTCCACAGTTTCGCGCTCACCGAGCGGTACGTCGTCCTCGCGGAACACCCGTTCGTGACGACGCCCGCGTCCTTTCTCCTGCCCGGCGGCGAGGGGTTCGTCGACCACTACGACTGGGAACCCGAGCGCGGGACGACGTTTCACGTCCTCGACCGAGAGACCGGCGAGCGCCTCGCGACCGCCGAGACGGACGCCTTCTTCGTCTTCCACCAGGTCAACGCGTTCGAGCGGTCCGCGGGGGAAACCAGCGACGCGGGCGAGCCAGTCGGCGACGCCGGCGAGGTGGTCGTCGACCTGGTAACGTACCCGGACGCGGACGTCGTCGACGGACTCTACCTGGCGGACGCCGCCGACTGGTTCGAGTCTGGCGCCGACGGTCACCTCCAGCGGTTCACGGTCGGGTTGGCCGACGGCGCGGTGACGAGTGAGTCACTGTATCGGGGCTGTGAACTCCCGCGTGTCGCCCGCGAGGACCGGACTCAGGAGTATCGATACGCCTACGCGCAGGGCGCGGCCGAGCGCGACGGCAACCACGTCGCGAAAGTCGACGTCGAAACCGGTGAGACGTGGCGGTGGGCGGAGTCCGGGTGTTTCGCCGAGGAACCGGTCTTCGTCCGCGCGCCCCACGCCGAGCGACCGAGCGACGAGGGTGTGGTGCTGGTGACGGTGTTGAACACGAACGAGAAGCGGACGGATTTGCTCGTCCTCGACGGCGAGACGCTCGACGAGCGTGCCAGGGCGCCGCTGCCTCACGCCGTACCGTTCGGTTTTCACGGACGGTACTTCCCCGAGTGGTGAGCGGCGTGTCGCAGTGTTCGGAGATTCTGTACGGTATGCAGACCATCTGTTTCCCGCTCGGGTATCCTCGCTCACGGGTCGCTGGCTCACGGGTCGCTCGCTTACGGGTCGCGTTGCTCCCCGTTCGCATCGAGGCTTCCCTCAGGTCAGCCTCGCACCGCTCCCTCGCGTCCGGTGTCCTCACGAGCGCAGCGAGTGAGGGCTCGTCAGAGTATGCTCTGACGGCGAAACGCCTCGTTTCACTCGGCGTACGCTGGGCAGACCAAATGATAAACGCACACGCTCGGGTGAGCGTTGCTGTGACACACACAGCGCCCGTCTGGGCAGGTACGGGATCAGTTCGCAGCCATAAAGTCACGCGTCCACGCCGTGGAACTCGAAGCGTGCGCCGCCGTCTGTGCTCTCGGTGAGCGAAACCTCCCAGCCGTGGGCCGTGGCGACCTCAGTGACGATGCCGAGACCGATCCCGGTGCCGTCGTCGCTGTTGGTGTAGCCCATCTCGAGGACAGCCTCGCGTTCGTCGGGCGGGATGCCGGGGCCGTCGTCGGCGACGAAAAAGCCTGCGTCGTCCGCGAGGTCGTCGACGACGATAGTGACGTCGTCACCGCCGTGCTCGACGGCGTTGCGAAAGAGGTTCTCGAAGAGCTGGCGGACCCGCGAGTCCTCACCAGCGACCGTCCGACCGGTCCGGACGTGCAGGTCGGCCTCGGGCGCGTCGGTGGTCTCCCAGGCCTGCCCGGCGACGGCCGCGAGCGAGACTGTCGTCGGGTCGTCGACGGTCTCGCCCTGGCGTGACAGCGTCAACAGGTCGTCGATGAGCGTCTGCATCCGGTCGACCGACCGCTGCATCGAGGGGAAGTGCTCGTCGAGATTTATCTCTCTGTCGCCGTCGCGTTCCGCCTCGATGGCCTGGAGTCGCCCAGCCAGCACCTGCAGGGGGTTGCGGAGGTCGTGACTGACGATGGAGGCGAACTCCTCCAGGCGCTCGTTTTGCCGTTCGAGCCGGCGCTTGCGTTCGCGGCGCTCGGTCACGTCCCGCATCACCAGCGCCGCGCTCCGACGGTCGTCGACGGTCAGCGGCCTGACGTTCGTCTCGACGTAGCGCTCGTCACCACTCGCCGTCTCCACGACGACGGTCTCCGTGTCGTCACCCCAGCCCGACTCGGTCGCTGCCGACTCGGTTTCGGCAGTCGCGTCAGTGTCTACCGCCTCTTGCTCTGTATTCTCGGCCACCTCTGCCTCGTCGACCGGTGACTCTTCGACTCGGCCGTTCGTCCGCACGGCGCTCGCCGTTCCCGCGCCCACGCCAGCGTCACCACGTTCGTTCGCCCACGTCCCCACCGAGGCTACGTCCTCTCCGACGCCGTCGGTCACACTGGTGGCGTCGGCCAGGTCGATCCGTTCCATCGCTCGCTCGACCTGGGCTTCGATAGTCTCGACGGTCTCGGGTGGGAACGGAGCCAGTTCGCTGAGATGGCGCCAGTTGGTGTCGTCGCGGTCGACACCGTACTGCGTGCAGAAGGCGTCGTTGACGTACGTGACGTGTCCCTCCGAGAGCACCAGCGCCGGGTCGGGCATGGCGTGAAACAGCGAGGCGAACCGCTCCTCGCTGCGCCGGTATGAGTCCGCCAGATCCGTCGAGAGTTCACGCCGCGACAGCAGGTTCTCCAGTCGACGGTGGAAGACAGCCTGCTCGACCGGTGCGACGACGACGTCGTCGACGACGTAGAGGCCGTCGACCGACTCCCAGGTCTCGGGGTCGAGGTCGTCGTAGCTGTCCTCGGCGACCAGCAACACGGGGGCGAACACCGGGTCGGTGCGGTCTTTCCAGTCGGTGACGCGCTCGCGATGGCGCTCGAATCCCGCCTCGTCGAACACACAGAGGTCCGTCTCCTCGATAGCGCCCGCTCCGGGACCCGCGTGGACCTCGTATCGGTCCGAGAGCCACTCGGCCAGCAGGTCGCGGTTGCGGTCGTGGTCGACGAGGAGCCGGATCCGGTCGGTCATTCGGTCGTGGTCACTCCGTTCGGCCGCTCCCGGCGTCTCGGGCCCCGCTGGTGACGTCCGGGTCGTTTCGGGCCTCGCTGTCGACGAACTCGGGTTCGCCACGGAGGACCCCGCGCAGACCGGTCAGCGGGTCGCCGACGACGATACCGTCGCCCGTGATCCGGAACTCCCGGAGTGTGCGCTCGAAGTCGCCGACGCGTTTTTTCAGGACACCGATCACTTTCCGTAGTTCGCCTCCGATCTCCAGATAGCGCAGGTAGACGACGTTGTCGGCGAGGTAGCTGATCCCGGCGTTCGTCGCGCGGAACTCACCGGTGACGGCGTCGATCTCGTCGACGAAGACGACCGTGACGCCCATGTTCTTGAGATACCGGCCCAGCGCGTGGAGTTTCCTGACGAGCTCCTCCTGTTCGCCCTGGAGCGAGACGCGATACCCCCGGACGCCGTCGAGCATGACGACGCGCGTGTCGTTCGTTTCGACTTCGTGGCGGACGCGACTCGCGAACTCCTCGGGCGGGAGCGCCAGCGGTTCGACCGTCTCGACGGCGAGTGTCCCCTCGGCTTCCATCTCTTCGACGGGGATCCCGACCGCCTCCGAGCGGTGGCGGAACGTCGCCGCGGATTCCTCCAGGAGGTAGACCGCCGAGCGCTCGCCGCGCCGGGCGGCCTCGGCGAGGAACTGCGTCCCGGTGGTCGTCTTGCCGACGCCGGTCGGGCCGCTGACCACCGAGATAGTGCCCCGTTCGAGACCGCCACCCAACAGGTCGTCGAGTTCGTCGATGCCCGACTCGATGGGTTCGGTCGTAAACCCCGCGCGGTGCTCGCCCGGAACCAGTTGCGGGTAGACGTGGAGGCCGTCGCCGCGGATGACGAGGCCGTGGTCGCCGCTTCGTTTGTCCGACCCGCGGAACTTCGGGACGCTGATCCGGCGCGAGTCGCCGTCGTGGGCGAGTTCGACGATGCCGTCGCTCACGAACTGCAGGTCCAGGTCCGACGAATCCACTCCGCCCTGCGAGGTGAACATGACAGTCGCGTCCTGTTCTTCGAGAAAGCGCATAAAGGAGATGACCTGCTTGCGGAACTGGTAGTCGTCGCTGGTCAGGTAGCGAAACTGCGTCACGGGGTCGACGAACACCCGGTCGGGCCCGACGTCGGCGACGCGGTCGGCGATCCGCTCGGTGACGTCGTCGCTCTCGACCTCGTCGCTGGCGAAGACGCTGTAGGACCGGTCTTCGGCGAAAAAGTCAGAAGAAGGTGACAGGTCGAGGACGTCGACTGCACCGAGGTCGAACCCGAGCGAAGCCGCGTTGGCCCGCGCGTCGGCCTCGTCTTCCTCGAGGTTGACGAACAGCGCCCGCTCGCCGGCCGCGACGCCCTCGGTCAGGAAGTGAAAGCCCAGCACCGTCTTGCCCGAACCGGGGGCGCCGCGGACGAGGTAACTCCGTCCGGCGACGAGTCCCCCGTCGAGCACCTCGTCGAGTCCGGGCACGCCGGTCGATACCCGCTGCAGTCTGTCGGTCATTGCTGGCGTATTCGGCTGTACTCGTAAAGACGTATCGCGCCGATTCCCAGACGTGATAGTGGTACGATCCGGTCGTACGACCCGGTGGTCACCGGGAGACGCCACCCGCGTTCGTCGTCGGGCACGGCGGTCGGACGGGGGGCTCGGGCCGAGAGGCGGCCGCGAGACGGCGGTCCGCAGGGTCCGTTCGAAATCCTTTTACGCGTTTCGCGGGGAGAGAGAGTAACAATGGACGTCGATATCATCGAGGAAGAGGAGAACCCCATGCTCCACCGGACGGACGTGCGGTTCGAGGTGACCCACGAAGAGGCGACGCCCTCGCGCCTGTCGGTGCGGGACTCGCTGGCGGCGATGCTCAACAAGGACGCCGAGGAAGTCGTCGTCCACGAACTCGACACGAAGTTCGGCATGCGCCGTACCGTCGGGTACGCGAAGGTCTACGACACCGCCGAGCACGCCCGCGACGTCGAGCAAGACCACATGCTCGACCGCAACAAGATCGCCGCCGACGGCGAAGAAGAGGCCGAGGAAGCATAGATGCCCCGCCACGAGTTCTACGACGACGACGGCACCACCGAGCGCGAACAGTGCCCCCGCTGTGGCGACAGCTTCCTCGCCGAACACGGCGACCGCAAACACTGCGGGAAGTGCGGCTATACCGAGTGGGAGTAGCGACACACCGTTTTCGCGGCCCGTCAGTCCCCGTCGAGCAGCGCCGATAGCCGTCCGCAACTCCCGCGGATCGCTGGCAGAAGATTGATGGGAGCCCCCCAGAACCTTTCGATCGAATGACTGTTTCCCAGCACAACTCCCGGAGTCGGGGACGGCTCCGGGCTCTCCTCGGAGCGGTTCGCGACGACCTCCTCACCGTCGTCGCCGCAGTCGTAACGTTCCTCGCAGTGAGTCTGGCGACGGTCATCTGGTTCCGCGCGGCCGCCTGGCCGGCACTGAAGGCGGACCTGTCGGGATTCGACGTGACTGTCGTCGCCGTCACACCATGGGACGTCATCCTCCTGCAGGTGCTGGTCGGGCTCGTCGTCGGTGTCGCCTTCGCGCTCGAAGCCGTCTGTTACCGTGAACAGGACGTCCTCCTGGCCGGGTCCTGGCCTCGCTTCCCGCTCGCGGCGGGCGTGCGCCGGATGCTGGTAGTCGTCGGTGTCGCGGTCTTCGTGCTCGGTGCGTTCGTCGGCTACGAGCAGGTATTTCCCGTCGTCGTCGACGCGCTCGACCGGAACCGGTGGAGCATCGTCGGTCTGGGTCGGACGAGCGCCGCCGTCGGGATCACTTCCGGGCTGGCCACACAGGCGCTCCTCGTCGCGGCCGTCCTCGCCTACGGACGGGGCGGGCGACCCTCGACTGCCGCGGACACCGGGACACACTGACACGTCACCGGACGCTGAGCCGTACTGACGGCGGAACGACTGACTGCCGAGCGACTGACCGCGTCCGTCGAACAGTGTCGAGTGCCGCACGTCGGTCCGGTTACTCGCTGCCGGCGTCGCAGTTGTCGCGGATCGAGACGGCGTGTTCGATCGTCTCGCCGACCTCGCCCTCGGGGACGTACTCCAGACCGACGCTCCCCTCGTAGCCGGTGTCGGCGATGGCGCCGAAGACGGTGGTCCAGTTGATCTCGCCCGTCCCGAGTTCGTGCCGGCCGGGGACGTCCGCGACGTGGAACATCCCCACGTAGTCGGCGAACGTCTCGATCCGGGAGACGAGGTCGCCCTCGGTGATCTGCTGGTGGTAGACGTCGAAGAGCAGGCGGACGTTCGGATGGTCGACGGCTTCGACGACCTCGACGCCGTGGTCGGTCGTCTCCAGGAAGTACCCCGGGTGGTCGACGCGCGTGTTGAGCGGTTCGACCACGAGGGTGACGTCGGCGACCGCGGCGGCGGGCGCGGCAGCCCGGAGGACCGAGACGACGGCGTTCGTCTGTGTCGCCGGTTCGAGTCCGGGACGGTCGGGGCCGACCGTCACGACGACACAGTCGACGTGGTCACCGACCGTCTCGCAGGTTTCTTCGATAGCGGCGACGGCGTCGTCCCGACAGTCCGGGTCGGTGATCGACGGTCCGTCCCGGCCGGTGTTACCCGCCGCGCCGCCAGCACCGGTGCTCGTCCAGTCGACCCCGTGCTCGTCGCAGGCCGTGACGAGCGACTCGATGTCGGCGTCGCGCCAGCCGAGGTACCCGACGCCGTCCGCGCCGGCGCTCGCTACTCCCTCGACGAATTCGGTCGCGCTCGCGTCCGGATAGGTCGCCCACTTCGTCGCGTGAACGTCGAACATACAACCCCCTCGTCCCGACGCGTGTTGGCGTTACCGAACGGGGTGATCCCGGCCGGGAACCGCTCTCTCTGTCCCCGACTCCGCGTCGGCCCCGATCCTGCTCGCCACGGACCGAAGTCGTCTTTTCCACGGGGGGCCGACACCCTGCAATCGATGGCGTCGACCGGCAGTCACGCGGACAGCGACCTCCGGCGAGTACTGGGTATCGAGGGGACCGCGTGGGCGGCCAGCGCTGCCGTCTACGACGCCGCCCGCGACGAGGTGGCCATCGAGAGCGACCCCTACGAGCCAGACAGCGGCGGGATCCACCCCCGCGAGGCCGCCGAACACATGAGCGACGCCGTCCCCGCAGTGGTCGAGCGGGCACTGGAGATTGCGGCCGAGCAGGCTCGCGAGGCGGGTGAGGATCCCGACGTCCCCGTCGACGCCGTCGCCTTCTCGCGCGGACCGGGACTCGGGCCCTGCCTACGGATCGCCGCCACTGCGGCACGCGCCGTCGCCCAGCGCTTCGACGTCCCCCTCGTCGGCGTCAACCACATGGTCGCCCACCTGGAGATCGGTCGCCACCGCTCGGGATTCGACGCCCCGGTCTGTCTGAACGCCAGCGGCGCGAACGCACACGTCCTCGCCTATCGCAACGGAAAGTACAGGATGGTCGGCGAGACGATGGACACCGGCGTCGGCAACGCCATCGACAAGTTCACTCGACATCTGGGCTGGTCCCACCCCGGCGGCCCGAAAGTCGAAGCCCACGCCCGGGAGGGGGAGTACGTCGAGTTGCCCTACGTCGTCAAGGGGATGGACTTCTCGTTTTCGGGGATCACCTCCGCGGCCAAGCAGGCCGTCGACGACGGCCACCCGGTCGAAGACGTCTGTCGGGGTCTCGAAGAGACGGTGTTCGCGATGTTGACCGAGGTGAGTGAGCGGGCACTCTCGCTGACGGGACGGGACGAACTCGTACTCGGAGGTGGTGTCGGCCAGAACGACCGCCTCCAGCGGATGCTCGGGGAGATGTGCGACCAGCGGGGAGCGGAGCTGTTCGTCCCCGAGGACCGCTTCCTGCGGGACAACGCCGGGATGATCGCCGTCCTCGGCGCGAAGATGGCCGCGGCGGGCGATACGCTCGCCATCGAGGCGTCGGCTATCGACTCGGACTTCCGCCCGGACGAAGTGCCGGTCACCTGGCGGGCGGCCGAGGGCGAGAACGAGGACGAAGGCGAGGACAGCAGTGCCGGCGCGGAGGCCGGAACCGGCGACGCGAGCGGGCAGTCGGCCCAGCAGGGGGCGGAGGCGACGGTGGAGTTCGTCGACGGCCGCGTGGTCAAGCGACGACTCCCCCGGACGTATCGCCACCCGACACTCGACGAGCGGTTGCGCCGCGAGCGCACCCGCCGGGAAGCGCGACTCACGAGCGAAGCGCGCCGTCACGGCGTCCCGACGCCCGTGGTCTGGGACGTCGACACCGCCGAGGCGACGATCACCTTCGAGTCCGTCGGGGACTGTGACCTGCGCGAGACACTCGACACAGAGCGTGCCCGGGCGGTGGGGCGACACCTCGCGACGCTCCACGACGCGGGCATCGTCCACGGCGACCCGACGACACGGAACGTCCGTGTGGCGACTGGTGACACAGCCACGGACGCCGGCCGCACCTACCTGATCGACTTCGGACTGGGGTATTCGAGTCGCGACGAGGAGGACCACGCGGTCGACCTGCACGTCTTCGGTCGGAGTCTGGCGGGGACGGCCGACGACGCCACAGAACTCCGGGCGGCCGCCCACGAGGCCTACCGGGAGACGAGCGAGCGCCCGGACGCGGTACTGGGGCGTCTACGGTCGGTCGAGGGGCGCGGGCGATACCAGTGACCGACAGACCGCGGTCGCTTCGACCGGGGATACGACCGCTCGACCGCGGTCCGGTCGCCGTGACCGACCGCGCACGTCGCCGAATCTCCCGGTATTAAGTGCCCATCGGTGGTGCGACGGGGTATGGAAGAAGCGCTCGCGGTCTTCGACGAGAACGGTATCGAACTGCTGGAAGAGGCGGGAGAACTCGCGGCGGGGGTCGACGCACACGTGACCGTGCTGGCACTGATGACCGAAGACGAGTTCGACCAGGTGGCCGAGACGCTCGACGCGGTCGCCGAGGAGGAACACACCGGCTACGGGAGCGGTATCGTCCTCGACGCGGCGAAACAGGAGGCCCGCGAGGCCGTTCGTGACTACTACGACGACCTCGACCTGGAGTGGGACGTCACCGGGACCGTCATCAGTGACCAGGGCGCCGCGGCCGACGGCATCCTCGAAACCGCCGATGAGGCCGGCGCAGACCACGTCTTCCTGACCGGCAAGCAGCGCTCGCCGACCGGCAAGGCCGTCTTCGGCGACCGCGCGCAGGCGGTCATCCTCAACTTCGACGGTCCCGTCACGACGCTACTGGACTGACGGATTCCGACGAGTTGCGAGTTCTGGACTTCCGGACTTCCGGACTTCCGGACTTCCGACGAACTGGAAGCGGTGACGCCGCGAGCGATGCGGTCGTCGAGACGGTAACAGAAGACTTACTCCCCCGGCGAGGTGGTTTCAGGCAATGACAGACAGCGAGTCGTTACGCCGACGAACCGTATTGCGTACGGTCGGCGTCGGCGTCGCCGGCGTCGCGGCCGGGTCGAGCGTCGCCGCGGGCGCGAGTGCAGCCGCCGGTGAGGCCGAGTCGGCTGGCACTGCCGACCGACGAGCACAGGCGACGGCGACGACCGACGACGGGACTGACGAGGAGGGGTCCGCCGCGGATGGCCGTGCCTGGCGACAGTTCCAGGCCGACGCCACCAACAGCGGTCACAGCGCAACGACGGGCCCCCGATCGGGCACCGTCGCCTGGACCTACGACACCGGCGAGCCCAACGAATCGCTGCCGACGCCGACCGGGACGGCGACCCGCTCGGCGAGCGATTACGCGGGCGTGCTCTCTTCGCCAGCCGTGGTCGACGACACTGTCTACGTCGGGAGCACGGACGGGAGTATCTACGCGCTCGATATCACCAGCGGCGAAGAGCAGTGGTCGGTCGCGACCGGCGGCGGCGTGCTCTCTTCGCCAGCGGTCGTCGACGGTACCGTCTACGTCGGCAGTCACGACCGGACGCTGTACGCACTCGACGCCGCGAGCGGGGAGGAGGAGTGGGCCTTCGACGCCGACGGGAACGTCTTTTCCTCGCCCACCTACCACGACGGGACCGTCTACGTGGGGAGTCAGGCGGGGACGACCTACGCGGTCGACGCCGACAGCGGCGAGGAGGAGTGGGCGGTCTCGACTGGTGGCCGGGTCGACTCGACGCCGGCCGTCGCCGACGGGCGCGTCTACGTCGGCTACTACCTGCAGGACAACAGCGGCGGGATACGCGCGCTCGACGCCGCCGACGGGAGCGAGGTCTGGATCCAGGAGACCAGCGGCGCGGTCCCCTGCTCGCCGACGGTCGCCGACGGCCTCCTGTATATCGGTGATTACGCCGGCGCGGTCTACGTGCTAGACGCCGCGACCGGCGACGGCGTCTGGGCACGCAACCTCGACGACTGGGTCCTCGCCTCGCCGGTCGTCGCCGACGGCACCGTCTACGTCGCTGGCTACGACAGTACCGTCTGGGCGTTCACCGCGGGCAGCGGCCCCGACGGTGGCGCCGTCGAGTGGTCCTACGACGCCGGGGCGAGCATCCTCTCTTCGCCCGCCCTCGCCGACGGCGTCCTCTACGTCGGGACCAACGACAGCAGACTCCACGCGGTCGACATCGAGACCCAGGAGACGCTCTTTACCGTCGAAACCGGCGAGCGGGTGTTCTCCTCGCCCGCAGTCACCGACGGTGCGGTGTTTTTCGGGAGCAACGACAGTCTGGTCTACGCCGTCAGCGACGACGGAGAAACGCCGACCCCGACGGCCACGCCCACCGACACGCCGACGGCCACGCCCACCGACACGCCGACGACGACCGGGACCGGCCCCGGATTCGGCGCGCTCGCCGGCCTCGCGGGCCTCGGACTCGGTGCCTGGTCCCGACTCCGTAGCGGTGACGGCGACGAACGATAGGTCCGGAACCCCCTCCTCGCGGAACGCTGACTCGTGATGATCGTTCAGTGAGTTGAGCGATTCGAGTCGGTAGAGCTTGGGCAACCGCAGTCGTGATCGGCGTGACCGCGCTCATCGTCGTGAGATGGAAGCCCTCGGCGCGCTCGCGGTCGCTGAGCAGGATATCTGCGCTCTCCGCACCGCCCGCGCAGATAGTGGCCTGCTCAGTCGACCACGGGCCTTACGGCCCGCGAG
>Ga0207771_100190_pt1 | contig 42565 bp, 52 predicted proteins | sample A23M2SouthBayCA_2_FD_187731 | JGI IMG/M metagenome (GOLD analysis project Ga0207771, IMG submission 187731) | Aerobic enrichment media microbial communities from Eden Landing Ponds, California, USA - A23 M2 (2) (SPAdes) | ecosystem: Environmental > Aquatic > Marine > Unclassified | place... | reverse complement strand
CCTCCTGCTCACGGAGCCGTACGCCATCGGCGACGAGGTGGAGGTGGACGGTCGTCGGGGAATCGTTCAGGAGGTGAACACCTTCGTCACGCGGGTCGAGACGGACGGCGAGGAGCACGTCATCCCGAACGACCGGGTTTTCCGGCAGGGTATCGTCGTCGTCCGCGACTGAGCCGCGGGGCCCTGTCCAGCCCCCTGCTACGCGCTCTCCCCGCGCCCGTCCCCTTCACGGTCCACCGGTGTCGCCGGAACGCCGGCGACGGTCGTTTCCTCGGGCACGTCCTCGGTCACGAGCGACCCTGCGGCGACCTGCGCGTCCGCACCGATCTCGACGCCCGGAAGCACGACTGCTTTTGCGCCGACCATCGCCCGTTCGCCGACGACCACGTCGCCGAGCCGGTACTCCGTCTGGAGAAACTCGTGGCACAACAGCACGGCGTCGTAGCCGACGATACAGTCGTCGCGCAGTTCGACCCGTTCGGGCCAGAACACGTCCGGCGTCGCCTCCAGTCCCCACGAGACCCCCGTTCCGACGGTCACTCCGAGCCGGCGCAGCGCCCAGTTCTTCACGCGCAGGGAGGGGGCGAGCCGCGCGAGCAGCACGAACAGGTAGTTGTAGACGACGCGCGCGACGCTCTTCTCGTCCGTCCACGACCACAGGGAGTTTCGTGGTCCCTCCGTCGGATGGCGGTCGAGCCGGTCGAATCGCGTCCCCGACTCCGGCGTCCCGTCCGTCGCGTCCTCATCGCTCACACCGACTGTTGCTGGCGTACCGATTTGAAGCTACCTCCCCCGCGACCCGGACACGTCGGGATGTAGCCCGACGCTTTTGGGGTCGTCCGCAGTCACGGCCATGGCGTTCGCTGTCGTACGGAGGACCAATGCCGAAGCGTCCGCCGACGCGCTGGTGAACGCGGCGGGGACGAGCCTCCAGATAGGGAGCGGTGCCGCGGGCGCGCTCCGACACGGTGCGAACGGGCTGATCGACGCGGCGGCCGTCTCAGAACGGGACGGTCGAGTTCGCCATCACGGCCGCTGTCGACTTCTCTCCGCGTTCACGTGTCGGTCGTTTCACTCCCGCTCGCTCATCCGTTCGGAGGCATCGATGCTCTCGGCCTCCCGCTCGCGGACCCTGATCCCCTTCCCCTGAAGATGTCGCGTCCGCGAGCGGGCGAACTCCTCCTCTTCGGTGCCGCGGGTCGCGAGAACGTACATCCGCGCTTTGCCGACCGGACGCATCGTGCGGCCGGCCCGCTGTGCGCCCTGCCTGCGGCTCCCACCCAGCCCCGAGGCGGCGATGGCGATCTCCGCGCCGGGCAGGTCGATCCCCTCGTCGCCGACCCGCGAGACGACGAGCGTGTCGCGGCTCCCGTGGCGGAACTCGTCGAGCAGTTTCCGCCGGCGGGCGTGGGGCATCTCGCCGGAGACGAACGGCACCGACAGCGCCTCCGCGATGGCCTCGCCCTGTTCGATGTACTCGACGAAGACGAGCGTCTTCGCGCCGGGGTGGTCGCGGCGAATGGCCCCGATCTCTCGGATCTTCGCTGGGTTGCTCGCCGCGACCTGCCGGCGCTCGTGACCGACGGCGTCGGCGTACTCGGCCGCGACCTCGTCGCTCGCCCACGGGACGGCGCGTATCTCGATCTCCGGCTCGGCGACGTAGCCGGCGTCGAACAGCGCCGACCAGTTCGTCCCGATGGGTGGCCCGATGAGGGTGTATATCTCCTGCTGTTTGTCGTCCTCCCGGATGGGTGTTGCCGAGAGCCCGAGGCGGTGCTTTGCTTGGAGATCCGCACTGCGTCGGTGGATCGGGCTCGGGATGTGGTGGACCTCGTCGTAGACGATGAGCCCCCACTTCCGGTCGTCGAACAGGTGGCGGTGGCGGTCCATCCCTGCGGTCTGATACGTCGCAACTGTGACGGGCCGGATGCGCTTTTCGCCACCGTGGTATTCGCCGACCTGTTCCGGGGTGAGCGACGTATGTTCGAGGATCGTCTCCGTCCACTGTGCGGCGAGTTCGCGGCCGGGAACGAGTATCAGCGTCTCCCCTTCTATCGCGCTCATCACGCCCATCGCGGCGACGGTCTTCCCGGAGCCGGGCGGGCCGACGAGGATGCCGGATCGCTTCTCGACGAAGCGGTTCACCCACTCGTGCTGGTAGTCGCGGAGGTCGACCCGGAGGTCGACCGGGAGCGGTTCGCCGGTGTCGAGATGGCGCGTGTCGAGCACGGGGTAGCCCGCCTCGTACAGCGCCCGCTTCACGGCCGCGACGGCTTCGTCCGCGACCCACGCTTCGGTGTCGGAGATGCGCGCACGGAGCTGTCCCTCCTTGAGTTCCGGCTCCGCGACGTTGCCGAGCAGGTCGGCGCTCTGCGCTTCGAGCACCGTGTAGCCGTCCTCGTGGGTGTAGAGTCGGAACTTCCGGGCGCGCTCCCACTGCGAGCGGACCCACTCCTCCAGCGGCTCCGACCGCTCGCCGAGCGCCTGCCGCATCGTCCGTTCGAGGGCGTCGAACTCGTCGTACGGCGCGCTCCAGACGTCCTCCTCGCGAACCTCGTACACGTAGCCCGCGTCGCGGTTCGCGTCCTCGAGGTGGGCGAACTGCGAGAGCTGTGCCCGGGTGAACTGCGAGGGCTCGTCGACGACGATTCGCCGGTTCCCCGGAAACACGACGACGCGCTCGCGGTCGGCAGTCCGCTTGTAGTCGCTCGGAAACCAGACGGTCGGGTCCGCGGCCACGTCAGCGGACTCCACACGACCGCTCTCTGCGAGCCGCTCGAGCGCGTCGAGCGCCGCGGCCTGCGAACAGTCGAGTTCGCGAGAGAGTTCAGTCGCCGTCACGAGGGGCCGGCCGACGGACTCGAGCGCGTCGTAGAAGGTGTCGAGCGGGAGGTCGGGGGGAGCCGGGTCGTCCGCGGCGGTCTCTCGTTCGGAATCGGTCACTGTTCCGCGGTAGGTGGCCGACGGACAAAAGCGGCGCGCGTCGCGTCCGCTACTCGCCGCGCAGTTCGTCCATGTGGTCGATCCGTCGCTGGACGAGATCGGCTTTCCCGATGTCGTGGCGGGCACGGAGCCCCTCGTCGCCGGCCCGTTCGAGCGCGTCCTCGGCGATGGCCTCCGCCTCGGCGATGGTGTCCGCGACGCCGACGACCGCGAAGGAGCGGGAGGTGGTCGTGTAGACGCCGTCCTCGCGGGCGTCGACGCTCGCGTAGAAGAGCAGTGCGTCACCCGCGCTCTCGGCGTCGATAGCCACCTTCGCGCCGGCCTTCGGGTCGGTCGGATAACCATCGGGGACCGCGTACTTGCAGACGGTCGCCTGCGCGTCGAAGGCGAGCTCCGGCAGCGGCTCGCCCTCACGGGCGGCGACGAGGATGTCGAGCAGCGACGTCTCGAGGACGGGGAGGGTGTTCATCGCCTCCGGGTCGCCGAAGCGGGCGTTGAACTCGACGATCTTCGGCCCGTCGTCGGTGAGCATGAACTGCCCGTAGAGGATTCCCTTGTACTCTGGGAGCGCGTCGACGACCGACCGCATGATATCGACCGCGGCGTCGTACTCCGACGCCCGCATGAACGGCAGCTCGAAGCCGGCGTCCGAGTATGAGCCCATCCCACCGGTGTTCGGCCCTTCGTCCCCCTCGTAGGCGCGCTTGTGGTCTTGTACCGCCGGCGTGGGCTGGATCGACCCGTTAGCGACGAACCCCTGGACGGTGAACTCCTCGCCGACGAGCCGTTCCTCGAGGACGATGCGGTCGTACGCGGCGTCGCGGAGGTACGCCTTCGCCTCCTCGGCAGTGACCTGATCGCCGATGACACGAACCCCCTTTCCACCCGTCAGCCCGGCCGGCTTCACCGCGAGGTCGCCGTCGTACTCGTCGATGTACGCGCAGGCCGCTTCCGTGTCTTCGAACGTCTCGTAGTCGGGGTTGCCGGCGATGCCGTGCTCGTCGAGGAACTCCCGCTGGAACTCCTTGTCCGTCTCGATGCGCGCCTCGGCCGCCTGTGGGCCGAACGCGTAGACGCCGACCTCGTCGAGGGCGTCGGCGACACCTGCTGCGAGCGGCGCCTCCGGACCGACGACGGCGACGGTTGCGTCGACCGACTCGGCGAACGCGACGACCGCGTCGGGGTCAGTCTCGTCGAGCGTCTCGACTTCGGCCGCGAGCGACGCGATGCCGGGATTGCGGTTCGACGCGCAGGCGTACAGCGTCGCGTCGGACGCGGCGACCGCGCGGGCGATGGCGTGTTCCCGTCCGCCGCCGCCGACCAGCAGGACGCGTTCCTCCTCGTGCATACGCGAGTGAGGACGACACGGGAGTGTAAAGGTTGCTTTGTGCTCGAGCGTAGATGAACATGGACGTGTAACACTCCGCCGGTTCCCCTCTCCGACACGGGTTCTCACGGTGCGACTCGTCGCAGGCACGTCGTACCGCCCGATGTCGTCAGGGTTGGTCGCGGCTGTCGCGTGCGTGGTCGGCTGGCTCTTCGGTGCGTTCGTCTCGGCTGGATTTGTCGCCCGAGTCAGCCCGACGACTCCTCGGTCACGTCGGCGTTCGGCGCGTTCCGAACCACGCTCCGGAGCCCCTTCACCGCGTTGTGCTTGCGGGTGTATCCCTCGCCGCCGGTCGCGATGACGTTCCCGTTGCGGTGGCGGAGCCGCCAGCGCCACTCCTCGGCCCGGTCGCGGAAGAGTTCGAAGCGGGCCAGGGGTCGTGGTTCCTCCGGGGATTCCTCCTCCGCCTCCGTCTCGCCCTCCAGCGGCGACGTGGCCGAGATGCCCTGCCGCTGCTCCTGGGTCTCCTCGTCGTGGCGGACGGCCGAAGGCCCGTCGTCCGTCGGCCAGGTCAACTCGAGTTCCAGACTCGCCTCGCCGTCCTCGAGTTCGAGTTCGACCTCGAGTTCGAGTTCCTCCGGAACGTCGACGGTGACTGCCTTGGTGCCGTCGCTCACCTGGACTGACCCGGCGTGGAGCCCCTCGATAACGCCACCCAGTACCGCCGCGATCTCCGCCCGGCCGGCCATCAGTTCGAACTCGTACTCGTCGTCGTGGCCTTCGAACATGCGACGAGCTACGGACGGGACGGTGGTAAAGTGTCGCACGGCTCGGAGTGTTGCGGGCGTGACATCGATCGGCCGCCCGACCGCCGGTACGGGGGGATCTCTCGGTCCAGATGCTGGACAGTGGGTCGTTCCGGCACCCGTTCGGAACCACCGGCACCGAAACCGGGTTCGCTCCGGTAGCCGGCAAATAACGAACCGGTTCAACAGTAATCGTATGGCATGCTACTCTCGAGCTTGAAGGAGTACTTCGACGCCGAATTCACCTATCCGGTCGAACTCGGAACCGTCCTCGATCGGGCGGGAACGGTCCGCATCGAGGGGGCTAACACCGACGACGCGGAGACGCTGGATTCGATTCTCGGTCCACTCGGAGCAGACACCTTCGGCTCGGCCGACGCCCTCTTCCAGGCCGTATACGGGAACGTGAACGACGACTTCATCGGGCGAAAGTACTACGACGACCGGGGTACCAACCCGCCGGACACCGAGGACGGGCCACAGGAGAACGAGGACATCTCGTTTTAACCGTCGTCGAGGATGCGAGAGTTTTGAGGGGTCGGGTCGTGCTGGCGTCCCGGGCGTCGTGGCTATCGCATCCCGCTTCGATCGTCACCGGCAAGCCCGGTCAGCGGGGACGCGCCAGCGCTGATCGCCGCGCCCGCGAGGATGGCAGCCGACAGGGCGACGAAGTCTCCGGTCGGGGAGTAGCCTGCCAACCCCGCTCCGACCTGCACGATGAACACCGTCACGAAGAAGCTGAGGATCGCGAAGGCGAGCATTACGATCGACGCGATGATGCTGCCCGCCAAGCCGCCGACTGAGTCGAGTATCGCCATATCGTTCGAAACACGGTGCGCTGCGAACTTAGGCATTCTCATATAAATGACCAATTTATATTCTGACAATTTACGCGCGCCGATGACCGCTTTCAGGAGCTCCTGCCGTGCGTGCCGACCGGTCGTGGCTGAATCCCGTCGGGAAGTTCGGTTCCCACGGACACAGACGTCCCCGGGACGGGCCCAACGGCTAAACCGCGACCCGCGCAACCAGGTGCATGGACGAGTGGGTCGACCTCAGCCAACCGTTCGACGCCGACGCCGCACACGGCTCGACGCCGCCACCTGAGTTCGAACAGCTGACGACCGTCGAGCGCGACGGCGTCGCAGTCGGCTGGTACGGCGCGTCGACGCACACCGGAACGCACGTCGACGCGCCGCGGCACTTCATCGCCGACGGCGCGACCATCGACGACCTCCCGCTCGACCGGTTCACCGGACCGGGCGTCGTCCTCGGCGTCGAGCGGGACGAACCGACCGCGCTCGACGCGGACGCGCTCGCGGCGGCTGATGGCCGCGTCGACTCGGGCGACATCATTCTACTCAGGACCGGCTGGGGCGAACGCTACGGTGAGCCCGGATACGGTCGCTACCCGTGGCTCACGGCCGACGCGGCCGAGTGGCTGCGCGAGCGGGACGTTCGGCTGCTCGGCGTCGACACGCGGAGCCCGGACCGTCCCCGGGAACTGCGCCCGGACGGCTGGGACGCGTACCCGGTCCACCGGACGCTGCTCGCGGCCGGTACGCTCATCGCGGAGAACCTCCGGCTTCCGGCCGAGTTAGTCGGCGACCGCGTCGAGGTGTTCGGTTTCCCGGTCAACCTCAGAGACGGGGACGGCGCGCCGACCCGGTTCGTCGCTCGTCGATGACTACTCCCCGAGCGACGACCGCTTCACCTTCCCGGTCGCCGTCTTCGGGAGGTCGTCGACGAACTCGATCTCGCGGGGATACTCGTACTTCGCCAGCCGCTCGCGGACGTGGTCGCGCAAGGCGCCCCGCGTCTCGTCGGTCGCCGCCCAGCCGTCGGCGAGGACGACGAACGCTTTCGGCACCTCGCCCCGCTCCTCGTCGGGGACGCCGATGACGCCGGCGTCCGCCACCGCGTCGTGGCTCGCCAGCGACTCCTCGATTTCGACGGGGCCGATGCGGTAGCCAGCCGAGATGATTACGTCGTCCTTGCGCGCCTCGAAGGCGACGTAGCCGTCCTCGTCCATCCGACCGAGGTCCTCGGTGAGCAACCAGCCGTTCTCCACCTTCCCCGCGGTCTTGCTCGGCTTCTTCCAGTACTCCTTGAAACAGACCGGGTTCCCCTCGTAGCGGACGGCGATCTCACCCACCTCGCCGGCGGGGACGGTCGGCTCCGCGGTGTCGGAGTCGACGATGGTGATCTCGTGGCCCGGTCCGGGGAGACCGATGTAGCCGTCGCGGGACTCCGCGAGCGCCGTGCAGTCCCCGACGAGCATGTTCGCTTCCGTCTGTCCGTACGCCTCGTGGACGGCGGCGCCCTCGAAGACGTCGTCGGCCCACGCGACGATGCTCTCGCCGAGGGATTCGCCGCCCGACGAGACCGTCCGGACGGTCCCGACGGGCTCGGCGTCGACGGTCATCATCATTCGGAGGGCGGTCGGCGGCGCGAAGAACTCCGTTACGTCGTTGCGGTCGAGCGTCCCGAACGCCGCCTCCGGGTCGAACGGTCCCGGCGCCTCGTGGGCGACGAGCGTCTTCCCGTAGAACAGCGTCGGGACGACCACGTCGAACAGCGAGGCGATCCACGCCCACTCCGCGGGCGTCCAGAACGTATCGCCGTCTCGAAGGTCGAGGTTGCAGAAGGCGGTGAGAAACACCGGGAGGACGCCGAGCAGCATCCGGTGTGGGTGGCGCACACCTTTCGGGTCGCCCGTCGTCCCGGAGGTGTAGATGAGTAGCGCGTCCTCCTCGGCGGCCGTGTCGACGGCCTCGAAGCCGGGGTCGTGGCCGGCGAGCGCGTCGTCGTAGGCGATCTCCGCGTCACGTTCGGGCGCCGTCTCGCCGACGAGGACGACCGTGTCCATGGAGAGGTCCGCCTCGCGGAACGCCTCGATGCCGGCGTCGTGGACGACGGCGGCGACGGCGTCGGCGTCGGTGAGCCGGTACTCGATAGCGTCCGGGCCGAACAGGGTCGACAGCGGCACCGAAACGGCGCCGAGCTTCCAGCAGGCGAGGTGTGCGATGGCGGTCTCGGCACACTGCGGCGCGTTGACGCCGACCCGGTCGCCCCGCTCGACGCCCGACGCCGCGAGGTGGCGGGCCAGCCGGCTCGTGGCCGCGTCGAGTTCGGCGTAGCTGAGCGTCTCCTCGCGTGCGCCGTCCACACGCAGCGCGGGGGCGTCAGGCCGGTCCGCTGCCCATCGGTCGCAGGCGTAGGCGGCCATGTTGAACCGGTCGGGGACCTCCCACTCGAACGCCTCGCGGAGCGCCCCGTAGCTGTCCCAGTCGCGCTCGTGGAACCAGTACGCGTCCAGCCGCTCGGTCGGTGCCATACGCCGGCGTGTCCGTCACTCACTAACAAGCCTTCGCTTCGCGGCAGCAGGGCCACGCTTCTTACGTCACGGCGCCCAAGCCGACGTATGAGCGACAGCGCCGGCGACCCCCTCGCGCGGAACCGTCTCGACGCCGAGGCGTCGCCGTATCTCCGGCAGCACGCCGACAACCCCGTGAACTGGCAGCCGTGGGACGAGACGGCACTCGAGCGCGCCCGCGAGACGGACCGGCCGATCTTCCTCTCGGTCGGCTACTCGTCGTGTCACTGGTGTCACGTCATGGCCGAGGAGAGCTTCGAGGACCCCGGCGTGGCAGCGACTCTCAACGAGTCGTTCGTCCCGATCAAGGTCGACCGCGAGGAGCGGCCGGACCTCGATTCGCTGTACATCACGGTCTGTCAACTGGTCCGAGGCCACGCCGGCTGGCCGCTCACGGTCTTTTGTACCCCTGAAGGGAAGCCATTCTTCGTCGGGACCTACTTCCCCAAGGAGGCGAAGCGGAACCAGCCGGGGTTCACACAACTCGTCGAGCGCATCGCAGAGGCGTGGGACGACCCGGAGGAGCGTGCGGAGATGGAGGAGCGCGCCGAGCAGTGGACCGCGGCGGCGAAAGGAGAGCTCGAAGAAGTACCCGACGCGCCCGGCGAGGCACCCGACGCCGACTTCCTCGACGGCGCCGCGAGCGATGCGGTCCGGCGCGCGGACCGCGAGCACGGCGGCTTCGGACGCGGACAGAAGTTCCCGAACCCACCTCGCGTCGATCTCGTCGCCCGCGCGGCCGGCCGCACCGGCAACGACAGCTACCGCACCGTGGTCCGCGAGACGCTCGATGCGATGGCGACCGGCGGGCTCTATGACCATCTCGGCGGCGGCTTCCACCGATACTGCACCGACCCCGAGTGGACCGTTCCCCACTTCGAGAAGATGCTGTACGATCAGGCCGGGCTCGTCCGAACGTTCCTCGCCGGAAATCAGCTGCTCGGCGAGGACCGCTACGGGGCCGTCGCCGACGAAACCCTACAGTTCGTCGAGCGGGAGCTCCGGCACGACGGGGGTGGCTTCTTCTCGACGCTCGACGCCCGCTCCGGCTACGAGGGACGACAGGTCGAGGGAGCCTACTACGTCTGGACGCCGGAGACCGTCGTGGACGCGGTCGAGGACGGGACGGACGCGGCGCTGTTTTGCGACCGCTACGGCGTCGACGAGGCGGGCAACTTCGATCCCGAACAGGAGTTCGACGACCCCGAAGTGCGACCGGAGCGGTGGACCGTGCTCACCGAATCGGCGTCGGTCTCGGAGCTCGCGGCCGACCACGAACTCGCCGAGGCCGAGGTCCGCGACCGGCTCGACCGCGCCGAGCAGCAGGCGCTCACGGTCCGCGCGGAGCGTCCGCGTCCGAACCGCGATGAGAAGGTGCTCGCCGGCTGGAACGGGTTGATGATTTCGGCATTCGCCGAGGGCGGCATCGCCCTCGACGAAGGGTACGCGACCGTGGCGGCGGACGCGCTCTCGTTCGTCCGCGAGCGCCTGTGGGACGGCGAACGACTCTCGCGCCGGTGGAAGGACGGGGATGTCAAGGGCGACGGCTATCTCGAAGACTACGCGTTTCTCGCGCGCGGCGCGCTGAACACCTACGAGGCGACCGGCAACGTCGACCACCTCGCGTTCGCGCTGGAACTCGGGGACGCGCTCGTCCGTGATTTCTACGACGCGGACCGGGAGACGCTCTACTTCACTCCCGCCGACGGGGAGTCGCTCGTCGCCCGGCCACAGGAGCTCGGCGATTCTTCGACACCGTCGAGCACCGGTGTCGCCGTCGAAACGCTCGACGCGCTGTCGCATTTCAGGCTCGACGACCGATTCGCGGATGTCGCGGAGACCGTCGTCGAGACGCACGCGAGCACGCTGGAGTCGAGCCCGCTCGAACACGCGGCGTTCGTGCTCGCCGCGGACGCGCTCGCGGCCGGCCGGCGGGAGCTCACCGTTGCTGCCGACGGCCTTCCCGACGAGTGGCGCGCGACGCTCGCAGACCGCTACCTCCCGCTCCGACTGCTCTCCGTGCGCCCGCCGACCGACGAGGGGCTGTCGGCGTGGCTCGACGAGCTCGGTCTCGACGAAGCGCCGCCAATCTGGGCCGGTCGTGAGGCCCGTGACGGCCCGACCGTCTACGCCTGTCGGAACCGCGCCTGTTCGCCGCCACGGTCGGACCTCGCGGAGGCGCTCGACTGGGCGCCCTGAGCCGACCTCAGGCGGGGACGCGCGCCAGCCACCGTTCGGGGTGGTCCAACTCCTCGTCGCTCGGGAGATGCTCCGGGGACTCCCAGACGACGCTCGCGCCGTGGACGCCCCGCTCGTCGGCGACGGCGTCGAAGAACGCCTTGCCGCGCTCGTACTGCTCGCGTTTCATCCCGAGGCCGAGGAGTCGGCGAACCAGCTTCCCGACCGGCCCCTTCCCGCCGCGCCGCTCGTCGAGCTTCCGCCTGAGGTCGTCGTACTCGTCGTCGAACGCGCGGTCCATCAACAGCTCCGCGTACCCCTCGACGGCGGTCATCGCGACGTTCACCTCCCGGAGCGCGCCGCGGTCGAACCGCCCCTCGGTCAACCCTTCCACGCCCTCCTGCATCCGCTCTTCGAGGTGGGCCGAGAGCCACGGGGCAGCGCCGAACTCCGCGGCGTGGGCAACCTCGTGGAACGCGATCCAGCGCCGGAACCGCGGTTCGGGCACCTCGAGCGCGTCGGCGACCCGGCCGATGTTCGGGTGGACGAAGTAGAGCGCGTGGTCGGACCCCTCGGCGAGCAGCAGCGGGTCGTACTGTCCGAGGACGTTGTTGCCGAGGAACGCGAGCGTCACGCCCATCGTCCCGGTGTTGACCGAGCGCGCGACGCCGGAGCCGAACGCCGGCCCGCGCATCTCCTCGGCCAGCGGCTCCATCACGCGCCGGAACGTCTCGACGTTCGCGTCGATCCAGTGATGCCGGTTCTGCACCTCGACCGTCGCGGGGAGGTCGAAGTCGACGGCTGCGACCTCGCGGACGCGGTCGCGGGCATCTCGCACGTCGCGGGCGTAGCCGTCGTGCTCGGCCGACGAAAGCGAGAGGTCGCCGGGCTCGACCGAGGCCTTCGCGGCCGCGGCTGCGGCGTCCCAGTCGATCGGACCGTCGCCGCTGCTCTCGGCGACGGCACGGGCCGCACGGAACAGTGTCATGGCTCACCCTTCGGCGGGCCGTGTATAGGCCTTCTCACCGTCGCCGTCGGCGTCGTGGAGGGCGGTCAGTCGGCGAGTAGCGTCTCCTCTTCGGGGTCGAGCCAGTCCTCGGCCCACTCTTCGATGGCCTCGAAGACGGGGCCGAGCGACCGACCCTTATCGGTCAAGGAGTAGTACGTCGCGACGGGCGCGTCTTCCTCGAGCCGTCGGTCCACGAACCCCATCTCGCCGAGGTCGTCGAGCACCCGAGAGAGCGTCCGCGAGGAGGCGTCCGTCGACCGCTTCAGCTCGTTGAACCGCTTCTCGCCCTCCTGCAGGTCGTGGAGGACGATGAGCCGCCACTGCGAGCCGATCTGTTCGAGCGAGTCGATAACGACGCAGGCCTCTTCGCTGTATCTCTCGGATGACATCGCTGTTACCTACTTGCGTCCACGTCCGCGAGCGTATAAGTAGTTTCGCTGATTTACTAAGTAACATGGTGACAGTACCTTTCGAGCGGCCCACAGACGCGACGAGCACGGGCGCCACGCCCGTTACCCACGCGGTCGACACGGGGGTGGCGCGGTGAGCGTCCACGAGAACGAGCCAGCGCGGGGCGGCGCCGACCCCGCAGAGGCGAACGCGGCGGTCGTGCTCACCCACGGCCGCGGCGCGACGGCGCGGTCCATCCTGGCGATGTCTCGGGAGTTCCCCCGCGACGACGTGGCCTACGCCGCCCCACAGGCGACGAACAACACCTGGTACCCCCATTCGTTCCTCGAGCCCGTCGAGAAGAACGAGCCCGGGCGGACAGCGGGGCTCGCCGCCATCGACCGACTCGTCGAGGGGTTCGTCGACGCGGGCATCGACTGCGACCGGATACTCCTGCTCGGCTTCTCGCAGGGCGCCTGCCTGACGACCGAGTACGCCGCGACGCATCCGACCGAGTACGGTGGCGTCGCCGCGCTCTCCGGCGGGCTCATCGGGGAGACGCTCGGCGAGTACGAAGGTGACGTGGCGGGGACGCCGGTGTTCCTCGGCTGCTCGGACGTGGACCCACATATCCCTGTCGAGCGTGTCCACGACACCCGTGACGTATTCGAGTCACTCGGCGCCGACGTGGAGGAGCGCATCTACGAGGGGATGGGCCACGGCGTCAACGAGGACGAGCTGGAGTACCTGCGCGGGCTGGTCGCTGACCTGTAATCAGTCGTTGAACCCGGCTGCCTCGGGGTCGGTGTACTCCTCCTCGTCACCGCCGAGTTTCTTCTTTACCAGGACTGCCAGCACCGCGAGAAACAGCAGGCCGACGAGTGCTGCGAGCCACGACCGGCCGCCCTCGCCGTCTCCCGTCGGCTCGCTGTCGTCGGGTCCTTCGTCCGGTAGTTCGGCGTCGTTGCTGAACGGGGCGTTCGCGGTGAACGTCGAGTCGTCGAGGTGGAGCTCGAGGAGCGTGAACTTCGCCATGGTAGAACGTCGCCGCGACGGAACTTAGCGGTTCTGGGAATCGGGGACTTCTTGCGGGCGAGGGTCGACGCTCCCGTATGCACGAGGACCGACGAGCGTTCCTCGACGAGTTGCTCGCCACAGCGACGCCCAGCGGGTTCGAGACAGCCGGCCAGCGCGTCTTCGTCGACCACGTCGCCGATCACGCCGACGAGGTCCGAACGGACGCGTACGGCAACGCCGTCGCAGTTTACCAGGGGGACCCGGATACGGACTGCTCGGTCGTCCTCGCGGGCCACGGCGACGAGATCGGACTGATGGTTCGCGACGTCACGAGCGAGGGGTTCCTGAAGCTCACGCGGGTCGGCGGCGCCGACAAGACGGTCACGCGCGGACAGTACGTCACCGTCCACGGCCGGGACGGACCCGTCTCCGGCGTCGTCGGACAGACTGCAATCCACCTGCGCGACGGCGACGGAAGCGACGACGACGAGATCAACGAGATGCACGTCGACGTCGGTGCCGACGACGAGGAAGCCGCCCGCGAACTCGTCGAGGTCGGCGACCCCATCACCTTCGACACGACGGTGAAAGACCTCGACGGTTCGCTCGTCGCCGCGCGGGGGATGGACAACCGAACCGGGGTCTGGGCCGCTGCGGAGGGGTTCCGCCGCGCGGTCGCGGCCGACGCCGCGGCGACGGTGTACGCGGTCTCCACCGTTCAAGAGGAGATCGGTCGGAAGGGGGCACGGATGGTCGGCTACGACCTCGACCCGGACGTGGTCGTCGCCGCCGACGTGACCCACGCGACCGACACGCCGGAGGCACCCGGCAAGAAAGGCTCCGGCATCGAACTCGGCGAGGGGCCGGTCGTCGGCCGCGGCTCTGCGAACCATCCCGTCGTGGTCGAGGCCGTCCGCTCGGTCGCCGACGACGAGGACGTGCCGGTCCAGCTGTCGGCCGCCGGCAGCGACACCGGCACCGACGCGGAGAGCTTCTACATCTCGCGGTCGGGCATCGCCTCGCTCAACGTCGCCATCCCGAACCGGTATATGCACACCCCGGTCGAGGTCATAGACACGGCCGACCTGAACCGGGTCGCCGAGCTGATGGGCGACTTCGCCGCGCGGGCGGAGTCGTTCGCACCGTTCGAAGTCGAGGTCTGAGGGCGAGAGCCCGAGGTCGGAACGAACGGGCTATCCTGCCCCGCTGTCGGTGCGTTTAAGAACGCCGCCCTACCGCGTAGGGGTATGGCCGACCGACCGCTCGACGTGCTCGAAGCCACGCTCGACGAGGACGTGACGGTGACGCTGAAAGGTGGTGACACCGTCGACGGGACGCTGACGGGCTACGACCAGCATATGAACCTCGTCGTCGAGGGCGAGAACACAACGATTATCCGCGGCGACAACGTCGTTTCGATTCAACCATGACCGGCGCAGGTACGCCATCTCAGGGGAAGAAGAACAAGACGACGCACGTCAAGTGTCGACGCTGCGGCGAGAAATCCTACCACAGTCGGAAGAAGGTCTGCTCCTCGTGCGGCTTCGGGAAGTCCGCGAAACGCCGCGACTACGAGTGGCAGGGGAAGGCCGGCGACAACTGAGCCGTTTCTCTCCTTCGCGCACAGCGTCCGTCGCGTAGCGACCGCGCCGCTCGCGGCGGTCAGTTTCCCCCCCGTCGTCCGGCCGTAGTATGCACGTTCGTGGGTACGATTCCGTGAGATACGGGCGAGGCTGGGCACGACCACGGAGTTTTTGTCCCATCGGCGAGCAGGTACCACCACATGACGCGGGAGCTCTCGGGGCCACGCGAGAAGTGCGGCGTCGTCGGCGTATCGCTCGCCGACCGGGCCGCTGCCCGCCCCCTCTACTACGCGCTGTACGCGCTCCAACACCGGGGACAGGAGTCGGCAGGCATCGTCACCCACGACGGGTTCCAGCAGCACGACCACGTCGGGATGGGGCTCGTCGGCGACGCGTTCACCGAGGCGGACCTCGACGGCCTCGCCGGCGACGTCGGCATCGGCCACGTCCGCTACCCGACCGCGGGGAGTGTCGACACCTCCTGTGCCCAGCCGTTCTCCGTCTCGTTCAAGTCCGGGTCGCTCGGGCTCTCGCACAACGGCAACCTCGTTAACGCCGCGGAGATTCGCGACGAGCTCGCCGGCCACGGCCACGCGTTCACCAGCGACGGCGACACCGAGGTCATCGCCCACGACCTCGCGCGAAACCTGCTGGAGGCGGACCTCGTCCGCGCAGTCAAGCGGACGATGGGTCGGGTTCACGGCTCCTACTCGCTGACGATCATGCACGACGACACCGTCCTCGGCGTGCGCGACCCGGAGGGGAACCGACCGCTGTGTATCGGGAAGCTCGACGATGGCTACATCCTCGCATCCGAGTCGGCCGCGATCGACGTGCTCGACGGCGAACTCGTCCGCGACGTGCGACCTGGGGAACTCGTCGTGCTCGACGACGACGGCCGCGGCTTCGAGTCGTATCGGCTCGTCGAGGCGGACCGCTCGGCCCACTGCTTCTTCGAACACGTCTACTTCGCCCGGCCGGACTCCCGCATCGACGGCAGCCTCGTCTACGACGTGCGCCGCGAACTCGGTCGACAGCTCTGGGCCGAATCGGGGGTCGACTCCGACGTGGTGATGCCGGTCCCCGACTCAGGCCGAGCGTTCGCCTCCGGCTACGCCGAGGCCGCACAGGAGGACGGCGCAGACGTGGAGTTCGCCGAGGGGCTGATGAAGAACCGGTACGTCGGCCGGACGTTCATCATGCCGACACAGGACGCCCGCGAACGGGCCGTCCGGCTGAAGCTCAACCCCATCCGTGACGTCGTCGAGGGGAAGACGGTCACCGTCATCGACGACTCCATCGTCCGCGGCACCACCTCCAGACAGCTCGTCGAACTGCTGCGGGACGTGGGCGCCGAGGCGGTCCACTTCCGGGTCGGCGCGCCCCCGATCATCGCGCCGTGTTACATGGGCATCGACATGGCGACCCGCGAGGAGCTTATCGCCGCCGGCGCCGACGTCGAGGATATCCGCGAGGAGATCGACGCCGACTCCCTGTCGTATCTCTCCATCGAAGCAGTCGCGAGCGCGCTCGGTGAGTCCGAGACCGATCTCTGTCTCGGCTGTGTCACCGGCGAGTACCCGTACGACATCGACGGCGAGTCGACCGACCGGGACGTGGACCGGCCGGTCGTGGGGGATCCGGCACCCGCGGACGACTGACCGCACCGACCGACGTTTACTGCGCCCCCTTCGTCGTCGAGCTCGGAGAAAAACAGTACTACCAACGACGACGGTCTGAGACTACCGGAGTCGCGCACACAGGGTCAATACACCACGTACAACAGCAGATAGACGACGTTACCGAGGACGAAGGAGACGAGCCACAGCCCGGCGGCGGCCCGCCCCACCCGCTTGTGGCGCGTCCCGAACACCTCCCGGATCGGACGGGTCGCCGCGAGCAGCACTACGTAGTAGAGCAGCGGGACACAGACGATGGCGAGCAGGATATGCACCGCGAGCAGCGGCAGGTAGAGGTAGGTCTCGACGGCAGCCGGGCCGGGGAACTCCGCCGGCCCCTGCATCGTCACCTTGTACAGATACAGGACGAGAAACGTCGCAAACAGGACGAGCGACGCGACCATCAGCGCCCGGTGTCGCTCGTACTCGCCGCGGCGCGCGAACGTCACTCCAGCGACGATGGTGACGATGGCGAACGTCGAGAGCACCGCGTTCACGTGCGGTATCGCCGCGAAGACGGCGGTGGATGCCCGCGGAAGGAGCGTCTCCGGGATGACGCGCAACGCGGCGCCGAACACGAGCGCGAGCGAGACGACCGAGAGCAGCGCGGCGAGCTCCGGAACGCGGTCGCGTGCGAACCCTCGCATATCGGTCCGTACGGCGGGGGCGTTGAAAACACCTCCCGTCGCGGCGACGGGGCTGTTCGAGCGAGCGGTGCGACCGCCCCCGCGGTGTCGAAAAACGTCTGTCGGTTCCCGAAGTCGGCGAGTTCCGTACCTGCCGATTTCGGGTATTTTTAAGCTATCGTGGAACGGAAAGAACTCATGCCAAACAGGACGGAGCTGCTCCGGCAGCTCGCCGACGAATCCGGGGTGCAGCTTCGGACGTGTCTCGAGTACGACGGCGAATCGATGCGGTATCTCTACCGGCGCGACGACATCGATACCGACGGGGCCCGCGACCGCGCCCAGCGGCTCAGCCGCCTCTACGACGCGGAGAACGAACTCGCGGCCGGCGGTGGCCTCGAGGAGAAAGGCGCACTGCTCGGCTCCGTCCACTACTTCGAGGACCTGCTCGTTCTCACCCTCCCCGACGGCGCCGACCCGACGTTCGGCTTCTCGGTCAGTATCGACATCGGAAGCGACCTCACCGCGTTCATCGACAGCTGCCGGGAGACCCTGTTCGACGAGGAGTAGCCCGGACACCCGTCGCTTTCGGTCAGTTCCGGTAGGATGATGCGTGGGTGCTGTCCTTCGGACGAGCACCCGCACTGTGTTGACAGTGCGTGGGACCGGATTTGAACTTCCGTCGTTCCGCTTCGCTCCACGACGGCCCTCGCGAACGCTCCGCGTTCGCTCGGCGGCGGACCTCTACAGGACAGCGCAGGAGGACAAGCGCATCGCTGCTCGGGGTTGTTTCGGTAGGATGATGCGTGGGTGCTGTCCTTCGGACGAGCACCCGCACTGTGTTGACAGTGCGTGGGACCGGATTTGAACCGGCGGACCTCTACAGGACAGCGCCCTCAACGCTGCGCCGTTGGCCTGGCTTGGCTACCCACGCACGCCGTGTCGTGCGCACTTCTCCGTATCCGGGGTCGACTAAAATGGCTTTCGTTCCGCCCCCGAGCGGCTCTTCGACTGCCGCAGACATCTGGTCGCTGCGATGGGCTGCCCGAGGCGCGGGCTTGAAGTACGTTCCACGGAGTAGCAGTACGTATGGCGAAGTACTCCACGGGCGGGGTCGGCTCCGACGACGCCGACAGCTGCGAGCTGTGCGGCAAGGAGGGGACGAGCCTCCAGGAAACGACCGTGGCCGGCGCGACGCTGCAGGTCTGCGGCGACTGTGCTCAACACGGCGACGGCGGCGGCCGGGACGGCGGCGGTGGTGGCGTCTCCGGCGGCGACGACCGCGACGACGACCGGAGTCGGCGGAAACGAGCGGCACAGAACGCCGCCCGGATCGCCGATGCGGGGACCGGCGACTCGACCCACTGGGAGCAGGAGGGGACCGACTACCAGGACGATCCCCTCCCGTATCTCGTCCGTGACTACGGGGAGAAGATGGCGGAGGCGCGACAGGAGGCGGGTATTCAGCCCGACGAGTTGGCCGGCGAACTCGGCGTCACCGAGGCGGATATCCTCGCGGTCGAGCAGGGCCGCGCGAACCGGGCGAACATCCCCGGCTCGCTCATCGAGGCAATCGAGGAGCGGCTCAACGTCCAACTCTCGGAGGACACCTGACCGGCCCGACTCGCCGGATGCGCCCGGCTTTTCTTCCCGGACCGCGAGCGACCAGCCATGACGACGAGCCGTGCCCCGGCCGAGCCGGACGTGCTGGCGTTCGATGCGACCGTCGAGAGCGGTGGCGAGACAGTGACGCTCTCCGAGACGTACTTCTACCCCGAAGGAGGCGGCCAGCCGGCCGACCGCGGCACCCTCGACGGTCACCGCGTCGTCGACGTGCAGGAGCGCGACGGCGAGGTGGTCCACACCCTCGCGGACGGCGAACTCGCCGCCGGCGAAACCGTCGAGGGGCGCATCGACCCGGAGTTCCGTCGGTACTGCAGACGGGCCCACACGGCGAGTCACGTGTTGTACGGCGCCGGCCGTCGCCTGCTCGACGACCTCGGCTACGGTGGTTTCGGAATCAGGGCCGCGCCGAAGGCGCGGGAGGCGAGTGGCGAGACCGCGAGCGAGCGCGAGCGCGTCCGCGTCGACCTCACGACGTCGACCGACATCGACGACGAAACGCTCGTCGAACTCGAACGGCTCGTCAACCGTATCGTCTGGGAGTCGCGGGACGTGACGTGGGAAGAGCGCCCCCGCGAGGACGCGCTCTCCGCCGACGCCGTCGCGTTCAACACGAAGACGGAGGAGGGGATCGCTGGCGACACCGTTCGCGTCGTCACGGTCGACGGCTGGGACGAGGCGGCCTGCGGCGGCACGCACGTCTCGAACACACGGGAGATCGGGCCGGTCACGGTCCTCTCACGGTCGAACCCCGGCGAGGGCCTCACCCGCGTCGAGTTCGCGGTCGGACCGACTGGCATCGACCGCCGTGCGGCCGAGAAGCGAGCCGCGCTCGACGCGGCCGCCGAGCTCGGCACGAACGTCGAAGGGGTCGTCGACGCCGTCCGACGGATCCGAGACGAACGCGACGATCTCGAAGCCGAGCGGAACGAGCTCAGCGACGAGCTGGCCGCGTACCGGCTCGCCGACCTACCGACCGTTCAGCGCGACGGCCGTCAGTGGCTCGTCGGCGAACTCGACCGCGATGCGAACGGCCTCGCCGACGCGGCTCGCGAGCGCGCCGGCGACGTGGCTGCGGTCATCGCGCTCGTCGCTCCCGACGGTTCGCTCGCCGTCGCGACGGACGGGAGTATCGACGCGAGCGCCGTCGTCGACGACGTGACCGAGCGGTTCGGCGGTGGTGGCGGCGGCTCGCCGACCGTCGCTCAGGCCGGCGGCCTTGATGCCACAGCGGCCGAGGTCGTGGCGTTCCTCCGCGGCGAGGAGTAGGGTCCCGGCGAGCGGGCCACTTTTGCCCCCGCGAGCGAAGGTGGCGGTATGGAGCTCACGCAGGAGCAGCGGGCGATACGCGACACCGTCCGCGAGTTCGCCGCCGAGGAGGTGCGGCCGACAGCCCGGGAGGCCGACGAAACCGAGACGTTTCCGGAGGAGGTGTGGGACGGGCTCGCCGAGATCGGCGTCACCGCGATGACGACGCCGGAGGAGTACGGTGGCCTCGACGTCGACGGGCTCACCTACGCGCTGGTGAACGAGGCGCTCGCGCACGGCCAGCTCGCCGTCGCGACGGCGCTGTCGGTCCACTGTCTCGCTACCTCCTGTATCGCGGAGTTCGGCGACGAGGCCCAGCGAGAGGAGTTTCTCCCGGAGATGGTCGACGGCCGCCCGGTGGGCTGTTTCGCCCTCTCCGAGCCGGACGCCGGCTCGAACCCCGCGGCGATGTCGACCGAGGCACGCCGCGAGGGCGACGAGTACGTGGTCAACGGGACGAAACAGTGGATCACGAACGGCGAGCGGGGCGACGTGGTCGTGCTGTTCGCGAAGACGGACCGCGACGACCCGAACTCGATTACGCAGTTCGTCGTCCCCAAAGGTATCGACGGCGTCGAGGTCGGGCGCAGGGAGGAGAAGCTCGGGCTGCGCGCCTCCGACACGACGACGCTCACCTTCGAGGACGCACGCATCCCGGCCGAGTACAGACTCACCGAGGAGGGTCGGGGGCTGGCCGCGGCCCTCTCCATCCTCACCGGCGGCCGGGTCGGCATCGCCGCCCAGGCCGTCGGCGTCGCGCAGGCCGCGCTCGATGAGGCGAAGGCGTACGCGACTGATCGCGAGCAGTTCGGCGGCCCAATCGCCGACATTCAGACCATCCGACACAAGCTGGCCGACATGGCGACGGAGACGCAGGCCGCCCGGCTCCTGACGTACGACGCCGCGAGGGGGCTCGACGAGGGGGAGCCGCCGACACAGGCCGCTTCGATGGCGAAGCTCCGGGCGAGCGAGACGGCGATGGACGTGACGAACGAGGCCGTGCAGATCCACGGCGGCTACGGATACACGACGGATTTCCCGGTCGAACGGCTCTACCGGGACGCGAAGATAACCACGATCTACGAGGGGACCTCCCAGATACAGCGGACGGTCATCGCCCGCGAGCTGCTGGAGTGAGCGGCGAACCGACGCGGCGGCGTCTACGTCTCTTCCTGTTCGCGGCGGGCGTACAGGTAGACGAGGACAGCGGTGAGGAACCAGACGATTGCGCCGACGCGTACTGCGAACAGCGCCTTGTCTCCCCACGTCGGGAGCGTCACCTGGAGCGACGCGAGCGCGACCAGCGGCGCGCCGACGACGATGGTGACGACGAACGTGACCTGCATCACCCACCCGAAGTCGACCCCGTCGGGGGTGTGCTGTTCGACGCGCTCGGGCATGACTCCGTCTCGGGCGGCGTGGGGGTAAGCGGTTACGGTCCGTCGCGTCGCACCGAGCTCTCTCCCCCGTGCCCACATTTGGCCTGTTGGGCCCGCACCGCGAGGCCGTGGCTTTATCGCCCCGGCTGGCGGAGCACCGATAATGCGAGCGAACGACATCCGTGCGAAGGCGGGTGAGGAGCCGATCACGATGCTGACGGCGTACGACGCCCCGACCGCGTCTGTCGTCGACGAAGCCGGCATCGACATGGTCCTCGTCGGCGACTCCATCGGCAACACGCAGCTCGGCTACGACTCGACGCTGCCGGTCACGGTCGACGAGACAGCGAGCCACACGGCGGCGGTCGCGCGCGCGACCGACGACGCGCTCGTGATCGCGGACATGCCGTTCCTCTCGTTCGGGACGAGCCTGGAGGCAGGCGTCGAGAACTGCGGACGGATGCTGAAGGAGGCCCACGCCGACGCCGTGAAGCTCGAGTCCGGGCCGCACACCGTCGAGCTGACCGAGCGACTCACGGACCTCGGCATCCCGACCCAGGCCCATCTCGGCTTGACGCCACAACACGAGAACGAAACGGGGCTGTTCCGACAGGGAACCGACGCGGAGAGCGCCGGCGAGATGATCGAGCTCGCGGAGGCACACGAGGCGGCCGGCGCGTTCTCGCTCGTCCTCGAACACGTCCCCGCAAACCTCGCGGCGACGGTCACCGAGCGGCTCGATATTCCGACAATCGGCATCGGTGCCGGCCCGGAGTGTGATGGACAGGTGCTCGTCGTCGACGAGGTGCTCGGCCGGTCGGAGGGGACCGCGCCGTTCGCGAAACAGTGGGGCGACGTGCGTGGCGAGATGGAGCGGGCCGTCGCCGGCTACAAGGAGGACGTGGAGTCGGGCGCGTTCCCCGCCGAGGAACACTCCCACTACGAGGACGCGCTCGACGACGTCTACTGACGCCGTGATACGTCTCAGCGGTCGAGGAACGCCCGCACCCGTTCGTTCCACGCCGTCGGTCCTTCGAGCATCGAGAGGTGAGCGCAGTCGTCGAGTAGCGTCGTCTCGCAGTCCGAGAGTTCCTCGCCGAGGAACCGCGTGAATGACGGGGGTGTCATCCCGTCGTGCTCGCCGGTAATGGCCAGACACCGGGCTTCGATCTCGCCGAGCCGGTCCCGCACGTCGAACCAGTCGCAAGTGCGGAAGTCGCGGCCCGTCACCGCGGGACCGGCCGCCCGCATCGCGTCGGTCGCCCGCGCGACGACCTCGTCGCCGGCGTCGTGGAAGAGGAGGTCCGGCGCGGCGAGCGCATCGACCGCTACGTCGAAGTCCGCCTCGAGCAGCCCGAGCAGGTCGTCGTCGACCGCGAGCTTCGCGCCCGTCCCGCAGAGCACGAGCGCGTCGGGGTCGAGCCCACGCGCCAGGGTCGCCCACAGCGCGGCTGCCCCGCCCATCGAGTTACCGACGACGGTCGTTGCGTCGGTCGCCTCCACGACGGCGACGACGTCGTCCGCGTATGCGTCCAGCGTCTCGCGCCCGGGGTCGAGCGACGCGTCGTCGCTCTCGCCGTGGCCGGTCAGGTCCAACGAGACCGCCGGCCCGACGCCGTCGGGCGCGTACTGTTCGACCCACAAGCGGTGGTCGCCACCCGCGCCGTGGACGTACACGACCGGTGGCTCGTCACCGTAGCTCGCCTCCCGGTAGGCGACCGTCCGTCCGTCGTGCGTGACTGATTCCACACGGGGCCGTCGTCGCCCCCACGCTTGAAGCCGCCGTGTCCCGCTCACGCTGAACCGCAAACAAATCTGAGCTGGCTATTTTTATGTAATTCGCCGAATTTGGAGAAAGGTTTAAATACTACTATAGCTAACTTGGAGTTAGCATGAGTGAATTTCAGGAGCGGCTCGCCAGCCGCGAAGACGTCGTAGCCACCCACTACGAGGACGACGACCGCGCCGTGTTCGTCGCGGACCTCGGCGTGTCCGCCGACGGTACGGTCGACGTCGTCGACGGCACCGCGATGGTCGTCATAGGGGACGAGCAGTACGAGTTTGCGGTTCCCGCGGGTGAGGCGGCCGCGCGGGTCAACAACGGTATCGTCACCGTGGAGGTGAGCCGCGAATGAGCGCGACGCTCGTCGTCAAACCGATGAAGCAGAGCGAAGCCGGCCGCGGCCTCGCCGCTGTCGACCGCGAGGCGATGGAGGAGCTCGGCCTCGAGAACGGCGACTACGTCGTCATCGACGGGTCCGACGGCCGTGCCGTCGCCCGGGTGTGGCCCGGCTACCCCGAGGACACCGGCACCGGCGTCGTCCGCATCGACGGCCGGCTCCGGTCGGAGGCGGGCGTCGGCATCGACGACCGCGTCGAGCTGGAGAAGGCGGACGTGAAACCCGCCAAGTCCATCACCGTCGCGCTCCCGTCGAACCTCCGCATCCGCGGGAACATCGGCCAGCCCATCCGCGACAAGCTGAGCGGGCAGGCGGTGACCCGTGGTCAGCAGGTGCCCTTCTCGTTCGGGTTCGGTGCCTTCTCCGGGATGGGCGGCCAGCAGATTCCGATGAAGATCGCCGAAACCGAGCCCTCGGGCACGGTCGTCGTGACCGACTCGACCGAGGTCGAGGTCTCCGAGCGGCCCGCAGAACAGATCGTCGGCGGGGAGGGCGCCGGCGGTGCGAGCGACCGGTCGACCCCGTCTGTCACCTACGAGGACATCGGTGGACTCGACGACGAGCTCGAGCAGGTTCGGGAGATGATAGAACTCCCGATGCGGCACCCGGAGCTGTTCCAGCAGCTCGGTATCGAGCCGCCGAAGGGCGTGCTCCTGCACGGCCCGCCGGGGACGGGGAAGACGCTCATCGCGAAGGCCGTCGCCAACGAAATCGACGCGTACTTCACGGACATCTCCGGCCCGGAGATCATGTCGAAATACTACGGTGAAAGCGAAGAGCAGCTCCGTGAGATCTTCGAAGAGGCCGAGGAGAACCAGCCGGCCATCGTCTTTATCGACGAGCTCGACTCCATCGCGCCCAAGCGCGAGGAGACGTCCGGCGACGTGGAGCGGCGTGTCGTCGCCCAGCTGCTGTCGATGATGGACGGTCTCGACGAGCGCGGGCAGGTAACGGTCATCGCGGCGACGAACCGCGTCGATTCCATCGACCCCGCGCTCCGTCGCGGCGGCCGCTTCGACCGTGAGATCGAGATCGGCGTCCCGGACAAGCAGGGCCGCAAGGAGATCCTGCAGGTCCACACCCGCGGGATGCCGCTGGCCGAGGACATCGACCTCGACCGGTACGCGGAGTCCACCCACGGCTTCGTCGGTGCCGACCTCGAATCGCTCACCAAGGAGGGGGCGATGAACGCGCTCCGCCGGGTCCGTCCGCAGCTCGACCTCGAATCCGACGAGCTGGACGCCGAGGTGCTCGACTCCATCGAGGTCACCGAACGCGACCTCCGCGACGCGATGAAGGGGATCACCCCCAGCGCGATGCGGGAGGTGTTCGTCGAGGTGCCCGACGTGACGTGGAACGATGTCGGCGGGCTCGACGACACGAAAGAGCGGCTCCGCGAGACGATCCAGTGGCCGCTCGACTACCCCGAGGTGTTCGAGGAGATGGACCTCGAAGCCGCGAAGGGCGTGTTGATGTACGGCCCGCCCGGCACGGGGAAGACCCTGCTCGCGAAGGCCGTCGCCAACGAGGCGGAGAGCAACTTCATCTCCATCAAGGGGCCCGAGCTCCTGAACAAGTACGTCGGCGAGTCGGAGAAGGGCGTCCGCGAGGTGTTCGAGAAGGCGCGGTCGAACGCACCGACCGTGATCTTCTTCGACGAGATCGACTCCATCGCCGGCCAGCGCGGTCGCAATATGAGCGACTCCGGCGTCGGCGAACGGGTCGTCTCGCAGCTGCTGACGGAGCTCGACGGGCTCGAGGAGCTCGAGGACGTGGTCGTCGTCGCGACGACGAACCGGCCCGACCTCATCGACTCCGCACTGCTCCGCCCCGGTCGCCTCGACCGCCACGTCCACGTCCCGGTGCCGGACGAGGACGGCCGCCGGAAGATCTTCGCCGTCCACACCCGGGACAAGCCGCTCGCCGACGACGTGGACCTCGACCAGCTCGCCCGCAAGACCGAAGGGTACGTCGGCGCGGACATCGAGGCGCTCTGCCGCGAGGCGTCGATGGCCGCGACCCGCGAGTTCATCAACAGCGTCTCTCCTGAGGAGGCCGCGACGTCGGCCGGCAACGTCCGCGTCACGATGGACCACTTCGAGCAGGCGCTCGAGGAGGTGACCGCCTCGGTCGACGAAGAGACCCGCCGCAGCTACGAGGAGATGGAAGACGAGTTCGGCAAGGAAGACCCGGACGAGCCGGAAGTCTCCCGCACGTTCCAGTAACGGCGTTCCGGTAACGCTGCTCACTTTTTACACCGCCATCGAGCCCTCCGATACGGAGTCGGGGGGCCACGCCCGCGACTACCCGGTCGACGTGACCGGTTTCGACTAGATGGCGGCGTCACCGTTTTGACCTAGTAGCCGAATCGTACACCCATGAGTTCAGCCGAGACTGCACCGCCGGTCGACATCACGGAGTCGGCTGCGGACCAGGCGCTCGACCTGCTGCGCGGCGAGGGGATGGACACCGACGAGGCGGGGCTCCGCCTCTTCGTCCAACAGGGCGGCTGTGCCGGCCTCTCGTACGGGATGCGATTCGACAACGGACCGGAAGAGGACGACACCATCGTCAAGGGGCACGGGCTCCGCGTCTTCGTCGACCCGGCGAGCATGAAGTACATCGGCGGCGCGACCCTCGATTTCGAGGGCGGGCTTCAGGGGAAGGGGTTCTCCGTCGAGAACCCGAACGCCGAAAGCGAGTGCGGCTGTGGCGAGAGCTTCCGGACCTGACGCCGCACACCCCGTTACTGTATCTCGAAGGCGACCTCGACCTCGGCCTGATACTCTCGCTGCTCGGTCGAGCCGACCTCGACGCCCATCTCCTCGACCTCGATCCACTGTACGTTATCGAGCGTTTCCTCCGCACGGTCGACGGCGTCGTCGACCGCGTGGTCGAAACTCTCCGTGCTCCGGCCGATCAGCGTGATCTTCTTGTACACCATGGCGACCGGTACGTCCCCCGGCGACGTGGTAAAACTACCTCCGGCTCTCGCGGGCTTCGAGCCGGTCGGCGAGCGCGCCGACCACATCCGAGAGGTGTGCAGTTCCCCACACTGCGACGATGACCGCACCGACCGAGTCGAAGACGAGGTCGAGCAGCGTGTCGCCGAGCCCGTACTGCGTGAGCACCGGGTCGCTGCCGGCGAACGTCGCCGCCTCGCTGATGGCGAACTCGAGCACCTCCCAGAAGACGCCGAACGCCAGCGTCACGACGAGGATGAACGCGAACATGAACTGCGGGGGAAGCGAGATGTTCTCTTCGTGGACGTCGACGGCACGGGCGATGGAGTAGCCGGCCGCGGCGACGACACTCGCCGACAGCGCGTGGGTCATGTGGTCCCACCACCACGTCTCCTTGTAGAAGCTCCCGTCGGTGACGCCGATGCCGACTCCGCGGAGCAGACTGACAACGGTGTCCGGCAGCCCGACGGTGCCGAGCGTGTGGAGAAAGACGGCCGCGGTGATCCACAGCGTCAGGCCGGCGTCCATCGGGATGCCGTAGTCGCGTTCGAGTAGCCCCGGTGCGCGTGTCACGCCGATGCCGACGAGGCTGTTGACGACGATGCCCGTGCTACCGCGGTCGAGACCGATGAAGAACATCCCCACGAGACAGATCTCCATGGCGCGGACGAGCAGTCGCTGGTGACGGGAGGACAGCCCGACCCGGTCACGTATCCTCATACGTTCATCCCCTCGCGTGCGTCGATGACCGCCTCGCCGCGGCCCCGCCGCCGGAAGTACCACTCGAACAGCGCGCCAGCACCGATGCCGGCGACGAACGACGCGACGAACTCCAACATCAGGTCGTGTTCGGCCGCGGCGAGCGCCGCCTCGGAGGCGGCGAGGCCGCCCGGGGGCAACAGCAGTGTCGTGCCGAGCAGGATGTCCGAGCCGTAGCGAACGACCGCCCACACGCCCGCCGCGGCCATCGTCGCCAGAACCACGAAGCTGACGGCGAACCGTTCGTTCATCTCGACCGGCGTGAGCAGGTGCAGTTCCACCGCGACGACGAGCGCGATCGCCGCGACGGCGACGTAGGTGACCACGTCACCCTGTAACGCCGCGAGTTCCACGACGACCCGCGCCAACAGCGGGAGCGTCGCGAGCAGCAACACCTCCCACGGGAGCATGGCGGTCGGGTCACGGTACTTCACCGGGGGGACCAGCGCGAGCGCGACGACGACGAGCGCGAAGCCGGCCCACAGCGGTGCCACGGCGACGGCGTTCCCGACGGCGGCGACGACGGCGACGGCCGTGAGTAGCCACGCGGCGACCGCGTTCGACCGCGCGTCAGTGAGCACGCCGCCGAGTCCCGACTGATTCATGCGACCACGTAGAGGTGTCCGACTCTTAGCTCCGGTGGTGTGCGGAACGGTCCTCCGTCACCGCGTCATGCGGCCAGATACGCGACCGTGTACGCGAGCGCGCCGAGCGACACGGCGGCGAGCGCGGTGACTGCCACGGAAAGCGGCTGGTCGCGCAGGTCGGCGAGCGACCGCACCTCCACGCCCGGCAGCGGGGTGGCCGCCGCCGCCCCCAATCCCACGAGCGGGAAGACGAAGTGGTACGACACCTCGAGCGTCGGCGGAGGGACGAACAGCGCCGCACCCCCGAAGCCGAGGCCGAGCGCGGCACGGCCGCGGAGCTGCTCCCGGATTGCCGGCAGGCCGTCGGCGAGCCACAGGTACGCGACCACGGCCAGCCAGCCGGTCGCGAGTTCCAAATACAGCGGCGCGAGCAGGTTCAGCGTCGGGTCGGCGAAGACGGTCGGCCGCGCGGCGACGAGCTCGATGTCCAGCGGATACAGCATCGTCGGCGGCGACCCGGTCAGCAGATCACCCGGCGGATGCGAGCCGAGACCGACAGCCGCGGCGGCGGCGACGCCGCGCGGCGTGATTCCGACCCGCCGCGCGCCGAGCGCGAGCGCGGCGACCACGGCCACGAACACCGCCATGACGCCCGCGGCGAGTGCCCCGGTCACTGCTCCCGCGACGACGACGAGCGTGCCGAGTAGGAGCCCCCCCGCGAGCCGGTGGGACCGTCGGCCCCCCGCGAGCCCTCCGGCCGCGACGGCCGCGACGGCCGCGACGACGAACGAGTGGGTGACGACTCGGTGAACCTCGGCGCTCGCAGACCAGAAGCCGGTCGCGGCACCCATCGCCGTCTGCGCGCCGGTGAGTCCGGCGACCGCGTAGACGATATCCACGTCGGGGGCGAGGCCGAACAGCCCCGCGAGCAAGCCGAACGAGAGCGCACGCTCCCGCGACCACCCGAGCGACCGGGCGGCCACCGCGGCGAGTGCGAACGCTACCAACCCATGCCCGACGAACACGCCTGTACTACCGGCCGCGCGGATAAAAGTCGCGCGCCCCGCCCTGACACCGACTCACGCGGTCGTCGACACGGTTTGCACGGCCGTGCTCCGCCGTTCAGTGCTCTTCGGCCAACTTCGTCCACTTCTTCTCGATTTCGGCGTTCCCCCGGACGACGGTGTCCCCCTCCACGTCGAGGCGGGTCTTTCGGAGTTCGATCGCCGTCACCTCGCCGACGGTGCCGCCGAGATCGACGGTGTCGCCGGGCATGAAGTCCGGGTCCCGGAGCAGGTAGACGCCGGCGACGGCGTCGGCGATCATCCCCGAAAGGGCGTAGGAGACGCCGAGCGCGAGGAAGCCGGTCGCCGTCCCGAGCGACGCGGCGATGGCGTCGAGGCCGACGATGGAGAGAAACGAGAGCGCCACCCCGAAGACGAGAAAGACGAGCACTATCGTCGCGATGAACTGCCGGTAAACGGGCGATTCGCCCGGGAGTGCGCGTTTCAGGGTCGTTCGAACGGCGATCATGACGACCTTTATCAGCAGCGCGGCGACGACGAGGAAGACGAACCCCGACACGAGGTCGGGAATCGCGCGGACGACCCCGTCGGCGAACTCGTTGAGCGCGTACTCGACGACTGCGAGGAGGTCCCCGGACTCCGGTGTCGTCTGCAGTGGCTGGCGCATACCAGCCGACTCGCCCGCACGGGTGGAAAAGGTATGTGACGCCGGGTCGGGACGGCCTCCGTGCCCTACGGTGCCTGCAGTGTCCCGGCGTCGGGATGGAGCACGTCGTAGCCGTTCTCCGTGACGGCGACGATGGCCCAGTCGTACGGTCGGTCGGTCTCCAGCAGTTCCTCGCGGACGGTCGAGGCCTGGCCGTCATCGACGACGAAACACCGGAGCCGGCCGTACTCCGGCGCCTCCCCGGGGTCGTCCGTCGTCACGTACACCGTCCGCCACTTGCGGGTGGCCTTCAGTTCGCTCCCGGCCGACTCGATGTCGTAGCCGAGCTCACGGAAGATCGATTCCGCCGCCGTCGCGAGTTGGGTCGTAACTGCGCCCATTCGTTCCGAGATTTAGTGGGGGATGTGTTAACGGTTTGCACTTGCTAGTTCACTGAAAGAACTACGACGCGGTCGGTCCCCTCGCTTTCGTGGGGTTCCGGCTACTCGTGTGCAGCGTCCCACTCGTCGGGGCGCTTGAAGTTCTCGCAGTCGTTACACCGCACGCGCCCCATCGAGTCCATCGCGGTTGAGAATGTCTCGCAGTTGCCACAGAAGAACCCCCAGCGGCGCTCCCGATTTTCGTCCCGGTAGGCGACGAAGAACGGGGCCTTCGACCCTTTCTCAGCCTCGTCGCGGGCCACGTACAGCCGGCCGCCGTCGGGGCCACGCTCCGCCCGCAGCGTCGTCGTGTCGGTCATGGTCCCTCGTAGGGCTCGCTGGGGAGAAAACCCTGCGGTCCGCCGGGCTCCCCCGCCCGGCCGGGCGCGCACCGCCGATAACGACACCGTTTTTCCCGTCGCCGGCGACGCCCGAACGTGTCAGTTCGGCTCCTCCACTACTCCGACATCGAGAACGCCTACGACGAACCCGACAGGCTGGGCCGGCTCGCGGGCACTATCGCCGACCGCCGCGACGAGGCGACCCTCGTCTTCGGCACGGGCGACAACACCTCGCCGGGAATCCTCCCGCTCGTGACCGAAGGAGAGCAGGCGCTCGACTTCTTCGGTGCCGTCGACCCCGACGCGGACACGTTCGGCAACCACGACTTCGACTTCGGTCCCGACCGCGCGCTCGACATCGTCGACCGCGCGCCCCAGCCGTGGCTCTGCGCGAACGTCGAGCGGAACGGCGGGCGGTTCGGACGTGACGGCGACGTTCGGCCGTGGCAGGTGTTCGAGGCCGACGGCAGCCGCGTCGGCGTCTTCGGCCTCGTCACGCCCCGAACGGGAAGCATCAACCCGGCGACGGAGGACGTGTCGTTCACCGACCCGTACGCGGCCGCACGCGAGGCCGTCGACGCGCTCCGCGACGAGGGGGTCGACTACGTGGTCTGTCTGTCGCATCTCGGCCGCGGCGACGAGACCCTCGCGGCCGAAGTCGATGTCGACGTAATCCTCGGAGGCCACAACCACGCCGAGCTGGTCGAACGGCTCGGCGACACGCTACTCACCCGGCCCGGCGTCAACGGCGAGGTGCTGTACGAGGTGACGCTCCCCGAGCGGGAGGCGACCCGTCACGTCGTCGCCGAGGGCCCCCTCGACGAGGGCGTCCGCGACGCGATGGCCGAGCGGATGGCCGCCGCCGGCGTGGACGACGTGGTCGCGACGGTCGACGAGCCCGTGGGCCGAACGGAGGCCGACTGCTTCCACGGGGAATCCCGCGTCGGCAACTTCGTCACCGACGCGTACCGCTGGCGGACGGGCGCCGACGTGGCGATGCAGAACGCCGGCGGCATCCGCTCCGGCTCGCCGCTCGCGGGCGAAGTGACCGTCGGCGACCTCATCTCGCTCATCCCGTTCGACGAGCCGCTCGTGGTCGCCGAGGTGACGGGCGCGGAGCTGAAAGCCGCGTTCGCGCAGGGTGAGGGCTCCCGGCTTGGGTTCGGTGAGCCCGAGTGGTGGCACGCGCACGTCTCCGGCGCAACCGTCGCGTACGACCGCGACGCCGAGGAGCTCGTCTCCGCGACGGTGGACGGCGACCCCGTCGTGGACGACCGGACGTACACGCTCGCCATCGCCGACTACCTGCTCCACTCCGACGACGAGTTCCCCGCGCTCGAGGAGCGCCACCGGGTCGAGACGGTCGACACACAGTACCGCGTCCTCGAGGCGTACGCCCGCGAGGAGGGGATCGACCCCGCAATCGAGGGGCGCATCCGTCACGTCTGAGCGCCGCCCCCGTCCGGAAAAGGAAAGACACTCGGGGTCGGGTCACGAGCACCGTGTAATGACGCTGGTCGTCGTGCCCGTTCGCTATCCGCTCTCCGAGCACTCCCGGAACACGCTCTCCGAGGCGATCGACATCGCGGAACGGCACGACGCCGACCTCACGGTTCTCCACGTGAACCTCTACCAGAACGACCGCCGGGTGAACCGCGGCGACCTCCGGCGTGCCGTCGAGCGAGCGTTCGGCAAACTCGACCGTGCCCGCTACGTCGTCCGCGAGGGGTTCCTCGTGGAGGAGACCATCCTCGACGAGGTGGTCGGCGAGGGGGCAGACTTCGTCGTCATCGGCCGAAAGCAGGCGAGCCGATGGCGCCGGATGGTCCGCTCGCTCGTCGACGACCCCGATGTCGAGCAGTTCCTCCGTGGCGAGCTCGGCGCGAAGGTCGTCACCGTCGGCTGACCGCCCGAGTCGGCCGCTACGACTCCGGCTCCCCGGCGCTGGTTCCGGCGTCGTCGCTTCGGCCGGTCCTACCCTGCTTCGTCGCGCGGCCCCCTTCTACGGTTCCCGTCCGCTGTCTGGTGCCAACCTGCAGCTCCCCGCTCGTGTCGTCGAAGACGAGATGCGAGTGGGGGTAGGCGAACTCCACGTCTGCCTCCGCGAGCTCCTCCCAGACGTTCGTCTGCACCTTCGAGCGGAGCGCGAGCAGCTTGTACGGCTCCGACGCCCAGTAGCGCAGCCGGAGGTTCACCCCGTGGTCGCCGTAGTTCTCTATGTAGCAGGTCGGCTTCGCCGGATAGCGTGCGCCACCGATGCGGATATCGGGTCCCCCTTCGATGACTCGGTCGGCCTTCCGGGCGGCGGCCTCGATGCGCGAGCGTGCCTCCCCGATGTCGGATTCGTAGGTAACCAGCACGTCGACGCTGAGCCGGGTCCGCGAGTCCTCCGCGGAGAAGTTCACCACGTCCCGGTCCCGCATCGACCCGTTCGGCACGACGAGAAACGTGTTGTCGAGCGTGAATATCTTCGTGTAACGGAGGGTGATATCCTCGACGAAGCCGTACACGTCGCGGTCCGACAGGTGAATCATGTCGCCGATCTCGTAGGGCCGCTCGGTGAGCACGAACACGCCGTTGATGACGCTCCCGATGAGCGGCGCGAGCACGAAGCCGAGCACGGCCGAAAAGACGGACAACGAGATGGCGAGATCGCCGATCGGAATACCGAGCACGTTGAGCGCGAGCAGTCCCGCGAGCAGGACCACGCCCCCCTGCACGGCACGCAACACGGTCCGCGTCACGCTCGGCCGGCGGAACCGACGGGCGATGCGGCGGCCGAGCAGCTGCCGCAACAGCTTCGAGGCGTAGTAGGCGATGAGGATGACGGCGACGGCGACGACGGCCCGGTACAGGCCCGTCGGAACGACTTCCGGAAGGAGCGTCGGCCGCGGCAGTCCCGCTCCGGGGGCGGCCTGAGTCATACCTGTCGCTCGCTCCCGGGCTGAAAAAGCGTTGCCCTCCCGGCGTCCGAACGCCGGCGGGCCGACCGCTGCCCGCCCGAACGACAGTGGCTTCCGTGGTGGATGCCGGTCGCCGACCGAGATGGAGCGACAGGGAGCTTACGGGGTCGTCGGCCGGTCTTCCTCGCTGAGCGTGACCGCGGCGAGCACCGCCTCGCGGGTCGAGGTCTCCAGCGCGCTCATGTGACGGGCACCGTTGAGTATCGCGTCGGCGTCCGCATCGGTGGTCGCCCCCGGCGAATCGGAGCTGTAGACGGGATCGGTCATCTCGGCCGTACTGAGCCGCTTTGAGGGCAGGGAGTGGCCGCGAACGGCCGGGGTCGTCGCCGCCCCAAGTCCCCCGGTGGCTCGAGTTTCAGCCGAGGCGGTTCGCTGCTTGACCCATCGGTCGGCCGCTACGCGTCACCTTCCGACTGGTACGGTTCCCCGACGGCCCGACGTGGAAGGACGTTGTGTAGCTCCGATTCGATGTCGGCAGGCGACTGGAATGACTCCACCTCGGTTTCCGAAATCAGGTCGCCGAGGGGCGCCTCCCCGTCAGCCAACGACAGCGTCACGTCCGAGCACTCCGCTGCTGCGGCGCCCCGTCCGATTGGATACTCGAGTACGTCGAGCACCGTCGCAACGTCCCTGAGCTGTATCTCGCGTCCCATGCTTGAGGCAGCGGCGGGAACCGCTATTAGTACGCGGTGGTTACTGTCCGTCGCCCCGCCAGACGGGAACTTGCGGCGCACCGTGCTCCCGGCCCGACTCGTGAGCGTCACTCCCCGGAGGCGTCGAACGCGTCCTCGTTCCAGCCGTCGGCGGACGCGTCACCGTCCGCGTCGAGATATCCCGCCAGCGTTTCGCAGACGGCTCGGCCAAGCTCCCGTAACTCCTCGTCGATCAACCGCTCCGAGCCCGCGTCGAACGGTTCGTCTCTGACCGCCTCCTGCCAGTCGTCGGCAATCGTCGGGGAGTCGACGTGCAGTCCTCCATCGACCGGATCCCGGTAGAAATCAAACGCCCGGAACAGACCGAGCTCGTCGAGGAGCCGTACCGTCGATTCGTCGAGGTCCGTGTACGCGGCCCACTCGTTGAACCCCTCTTTCCACGCGCCCTCCTGGAGCACGTCCTCGATGTCTTCGCGGGAGAACTCCTCGGACCCCAGCGTCTCCTCGTCCCACTCGAACCCTCGTGGCTTTCCTCGGTTCGTGAGGTCAGGCGGCTCGGGAACCACGACGTCGAGCGACATGTTCCCCCCTCGATCAACCGGCGGATAAAGCCACACGACGGTTTCCACCGATAGCGATGGGATAACGCCTCCCGTCGAGACCGCCCGGCCGGATCCTCCGGAGCGGTCGCCTCGCGGCAAAGACGGAGTCGACCCGACTACCCGTTGTCCCTCCGCACCCGGATGGTATCTACGTCCTACCGCGAACGCCGGGACGGTAGCCGCCACGTATCCCGACGTGAACGCTGTGGACTACCCGCAGGGCTATCCGTCTCAAGCGTCTCCGGTAGTGGATGGCAGATGACAAAAGCGGCCGGGAGAAGCAGGCGCAGGACGCGGAGAAACGCCAGCGGACACGTGACATCGCCGCGGAGCTCGCGCGCGGCGATGAGCCGGAGCCGCCGGTCGAACCCACGGAGCTCGCCGCCCTCGAGGTGGACCTGTCGGCGCTGTCGTTCCCGACGACGGGCGCCGAGATTGTCGCCACAGTCGGCGAGCGGGTGATCGAATCGGCCGCGGGGAGCTACACGGTCGAAGCCCTCGTCCCCGAGACGGAGACCGAGACGTTCGAGTCGGCCGCCGCCGTCCGCACCTGGATACAGCGGCCGACGGTCGCAGCGGCGATGACACGGGTCACGGCGGCCGCCGAAACGCTCCAGTCCGCGGACCTGAGTCGGTCACGCCGCGACGCCTACGAGAAGACGTTCCGAGCGCTCCACGCCGTCGACGCCGATGACGACGACGAAGGCGTGCAGGTCATCAGCGAATGGATCGTCGACCACGTTCAGGAGCGCGGGTCGCTCCCGGGGTCGCGGGACGTGCGTCGCCAGGCGGCGAAGTTCTGTCGGACGAACGGCTACCAGGTGCGGGACGACGAGTGGCTCGGCATCTGACCCCCTCAGGCAGCAGGGAGGCTATCCGGAACTCCGCGTCGCTGGATTCAGCCGCCGCTGGCACGGACCACGACGTGGACGTTCCGAGCGGTCACGAGAACGCCGACGACGGCAAGGCCGAGCGGCACGCCGACGGCGTGCGGCTGTGGCAACCGTCTCCAGAAGACGTAACAGCCCGCGAAGACGGCGAGCTTGAGTGCGATCATCGTTCCGAGGGTGACCGGTCGGAGCGACGCGAGGAGGAGCGGGTTAGCTTCGACGACGCCGACCATCCCGAGTCCGACGGCCGTCGTCACCACGTCGCCGACGCCGAAGCCGAGCGCCGCGAGCAGCCACAGTCGTCGGGGAACCGCGTGGACATCGTCCACCGGGCGGATGTCGGGCGAGCGCACGAGCCGCCCACGGAGCGAGCGGGCATTGTAATGGGCCGCTTAGCAGCCTTCGATGCGGGCCGCCGGGCCGTCCAGCGGAGCCGCGCCCGGCGGTTTCTTGCCCGGAGGCGCCAGCGACCTCTCGCTCTGGTCGGCGTGGACTGAAAGCGGGGGGTAACTATCCGGCCGTGCGCCGTCGTCCCGACCGCTCAATGTACGAGATCAACTGCGAGGAGTGTGGTCGTATCGGCTTTCACCCATCCCGGACGGCGGCCGAAGGGAAGGCGGAGCGCCACGCCGAGTCCGCTGCGGACGACGATGTCGACGACAAGGACCACGACTGCGGCATCGAACCGATGACGTGAGCACCGGGCCCGTGTCGCTCGTGGGGCACCGTCCCTAAGTCGTCACCACCCGTTCGTGGAGCATGGCACCGACCGACCCGACGTTCACCGTCCACGGTGACGCCGACGCGCCCACGCTGGTCTGTGGGTTCGCGGAGTACGGACTCGCCGGCCTCACGGCCGCGAACTACCTCGTCGAGACGCTCTCGCTCGAGCCGGTCGGCCACGTGAGCGCCGAGGGAGTTCCGACGGTCACGCCGTTCGAGGCGGGCACGCCGCGGCGCCACACCCGGCTGTTCTCGGCGCCCGACGCGCCGCTGTCGCTCCTGGCCGGCGAGGTCGTCGTTCCGCCAGCCGCGGCGGCCCCGCTCGCCGAGGCACTCGTCACCTGGGCCACCGGCACGGGGACGCGGGAGGTCGTTGTCCTCTCCGGCGTCCCGGTCGCACACGGCCCCGACGACCACCGCGCGTTCTACATCGCCTCCGAGGAGTACCAGCGCCGGCACGACCTCGCCGGGAGTGACGTCCGCGCGATGGCCGGCGGCTTCCTCGACGGCGCGAACGGCGCGATCACCGCCGCCGGGATGGACGCCGACCTCGACACCTGCGTCTACACGACGCCCGTCCACGCGCAGGCGCCGGACGTTGAGGCGTCGCTCCGGCTGCTGGACGCAATCGACGCGGTCCACGAGCTCGACCTCGACGCCGGGCCGCTCCGCGCGTACGCCGACGAGGTATCCCGCTACTACACTGAGCTCGCCGACCGGATGAACGCCGACCGACCCGAGGAGCGCGTGCCGGAAGACCGGATGTACATGTGAGGTTTCTGCCGCGAAGGGTGCATATGAGCTCGACCACCACGCAGAGTGTGTGAGGTAAACCCACGGGCCATGTTTGCACGCCTGCGGCCAACCCTTTATCCGTCGAGCATCTAGGGCGTGTATGAGCCGAAGCCCCTCCACCCCCGACCCGGACGACGGCTCCGCGGCGGACGAGAAGATGGCGCTGTTCTGCCGGAGCTGTGGCCACCGAAGCTCGCTCGACGGCGACTGGCTCGTCCGCGAAGGGAGCGACGGCTACCGGATCGTCTGTCCCGACTGTGGCACCGTGATCGTCGACCAGCCCGTCTTCGGGGCGCTCGCGTAGCTCCCTACGGCGCCCGAACCCCGTCGTCGGTGACGACGGCGTCTACGAGGTGGAGCGGCGTCGCGTCGTACGCGGGGTTCTCGATAGTGAACCCCTCCGCGGGCTCGCGCATCACCTCGGCGGGGTCGCGATTCTCGTTCTCGAAGGCGAAGCCGCCCGACTCGATGATCTTCGACGAGGAGCCGACGACGTGGACGGGAACGGCGAGTTCGGCCGCCGTCGCCGCGATCGGGAACGTGCCGACCCGGTTGTAGTACGTCTCCTCGACGATACAGGTCATCCCGAACGCGGCGACGTCACAGTCCGCGAGGACGTGGCCGGCCGCCGAGTCGACGAGCAGGTGCGGATCGACGCGGTCGATACCGGCCAGCGTCCGCACGGTTTTCCGACCGAGATAGCGCGGCCGCGCCTCCGTGACGTACACCTCGAGATGCGTGCCGTCGCGTGCCGCCAGTTCGATCGCCTCCAGTAGGGTGGAGGAGTAGTCGTGAGTCAATACGGTCATCCCGTCCTCCAGCCGGTCGGCCGCGGCTTCGGCCGCCTTCCGCTTGCCCGTCCGTATCTCCGTCACCAGCCGGTCGATGACGGACTTCGTCCGTTCCTTCGCCGCGGCCACGTCGTCGACGTCGGCGGCCGCGACTGTCTCGACGATTTCGCGCTGGGAGGTGTGGAGCGTCGCGTGGGAGGGATTCGCCCGACGGAGCGCACTCGAGTTACGCTCGAGGTCGCGCACGTACTCCTCGACCGCGGGGTACTCCCGGTCGAACAGTTCACGCAGCGCCTCCGCGGCCTTCACCGCGACGATCGAGGAGGAGTGTGTCTGCATCCCCTCGATCTCCGCGACAGTCTCGTCTATCATAGCGGGCGGTGGCACGGCCCGGGCAAAACGCTTCTGGGTCCGCTGCCGGGCCGCTCAAGCCCGCCGAGCCCGTAGTCGACGTATGGTTACGGTCACGTACCACTGCCCGCGCTGTGGCGCCGTCGCGGCGCTCGAACGCGACGCGTATCTCGCCGACAAGTGCGTCACCCCGGAGCCGCTCGACGGCTGGGAGTATCTCCCGGCGTACGAACTCGACGGTGAGGGCGACCCGGGGGAGCGCGCCGACAGCGCGGACCAGAGGTCCGCCGGCAGTGCGGCGGAGCCGCACGACGGCGTCGAACTCGTCTGCGGCGCGGCCGAGACGGACGGCGAGGGCTGTGGCGAGGCGTACTACCTCTCGTTCGTGCGGTTCGAAGAGGGGACGGAGGTGGAACCGGACCGCCCGGCCGCAGTCGACGCGGCGTTCGATTTCCTTCGCAGATGAGCTCGCTTCGGCTCCGTCGGTACCGAGCGCCGTCACGATGCCCCGTGAAACCGCGTCACGTGGCTGTCTCCCGATGGGAAGCTACTTAAGCGGGTAGGAGAAGCCCGTGACATGGCGAACTGTCTCAACTGCGACTCCTACGTCTCCGAACAGTACGTGAAGGTGTTCGCCCCGGACGAACTCGACAGCGTTCGCGTCTGTCCGCACTGCGAGGACAAGATGCGCGACGGCAACAGCGTCCGCGAGGCGCGGGCACCACGCCAGCAGTAGCTACCGCTCCGAATCGTCCGCCGTCCCGCTTCGATTCTCTCGGCTCGACTCCTCGGGCAGGAGTCGCTCCGCGGCCGCTCCGATACGCCGGTAGGTGAGTTTCACGTACAGTCCCGCGATGAACGCGAGTCCGGCGACAAGTCGGTCGTTGACTACCACCGTTCCGTCCGTCCCCGCCCCGAGCAACAGCGCGGCGAGGAGGTACACCCCGGCGCCGAGCGGGACCGCCGCGATGACGTGGAACTGATACTCCAGCACGTCGGCTGGCGTTCGGTCAAAGTCGACGACGAAAGCGGTGAACACGTAGCCGAACGCCCCGAGGACGCTGAACGCGTACACCTCCCACGGCACCGGTACGGAGAAGTCGTGTCCGGAGCTGAGCCATCCCGGGGCGGCGTCGCTGACCAGCAGCGTCGTTCCTGCCGCCGCGGCAGCCAGTATCAGCATGTCGACGACGAGCAGCGCGACGGCGCTCGACGAGCGATACCACGGCGTTCCCGGCTTCTCGCCGGCGTCCCCCTCGGTCCCCACCATACGGGCACAACGACCGGGCGGCGTAATCGTTCTTTCCCCCGTGCATGCGGCGCAAAATGAGCCGTTCGGAACGCTAGCCCGTGTTATCGGTGGGAATACATTTATATTAATTCGCGGAATCTTGGTAATTGGTGTCAACCTATGGGTGGGGAGTACACGATACGCGGTACAGTCACGACACCGGCCGGTCCGGCCGGCGGTGTGGTCGTCGAGGCCGTCGACGCCGACCTCGGTCCGGACGACAGCCTCGCGACGACGACCACTGACGACGACGGCCGGTACGAACTCCGGATCGACCCGGCGGACGCCGGTGGTCTCCTCGAAGGCGACCCGGAGCTGTATCTCCGTGTGAGTCACGGCGACCGGACGAGTCGTGTCGAGGTTCCCGCGCCGTCCGGTCGTGACGTCATCGAGGTGGACGTAGAGCTCGGCCCCGGCGGCTCCGGCGTCGAGACGGGTCGCGGTGTCACCGACGGTGCCGGGACACGCTCGCAGATAAGTCCGACGTCGGGCGGGACGACGGACCGACGGCCACGGCACGGGATGATGGAGCATCGCGGGATGGCGAACGTCCCGCGAGACCCGGCACATCCGGGTCGGGGGCGGTTCGGTCGGATGTTCCCGAACCTCGCGCCGGCCGAACACGACGCCGGGTTCCTGCAGCGGGTTGGACTTCCGGGGAACGTTCTCGAGGAGCAGCCGGACTCGCCCGCGGGCGATGCGGACACGGTCCCGGCGGGGTTCGTGTTCCTCGGTCAGTTCATCGACCACGACATCACGCTCGACCCGATCTCGAGCCTCTCGAAGCAGGCCGACCCGGACGCGCTCCGGAACTTCCGGACGGCCCGGCTCGACCTCGATTCCCTCTACGGGGCCGGCCCGGAGGCACAGCCGTTCCTCTATCGGCAGGACGACCCCGAGAAGTTCCTGCTCGGTGAGAACGACGCGGGGGAGCGTGCCGACCTCCCGCGGAACGGCGAGGGGACAGCGCTCATCGGCGACATGCGCAACGACGAGAATCTCGTGTTGTCACAGCTCCAGCAGGCGATGTTGCGGTTCCACAACCGCGTCGTCGACCACCTCCGGGAGACGACCGGCGAGGAGGAGGTGTTCGAGGAGGCCCAACAGCTCGTCCGCTGGCATTACCAGTGGATTGTGCTCCACGAGTATCTCCCCACGGTGTGTCAGGAGCCGGTCGTCCAGGACACGCTCGACGACCGGGAGCTGTTCACCGTCGACACCGGCGAGGGGGCGTACATGCCGGTGGAGTTCGCGGGCGCGGTGTACCGGTTCGGCCACAGCCAAGCGCGGTTCGAGTACGAGATTAACGATGAGTTCGGGACCGGGAAGCTGTTCGGCCCGCCGGGTGACGACGACGCGTTGAGCAGCGGCTTCGAGCCGGTACCGTCGCGGAAGGTCGTCGACTGGCGCCACTTCTTCGAGTTCGGCGGGACCGAGCCACAGCCGGCCCGGGAGATCGATCCGAAGCTGGCACCCGACCTGCTCGAACTGCCGTTCATCGGTGCAGCCGACCACGAGCCGTGGGAGCGCTCGCTCGCGTCACGTAACCTCGTCCGCGGGCGTCGGCTGGGGCTACCGTCGGGGCCAGCGGTCGCGCGACGGCTCGGCGAGGAGCCACTCTCGAACGCCGAATCCGGGTTCCACGAGGCGCTCGACGCTCACGGACCGGCGGGCGAGCACGAGGCGCCGCTGTGGTACTACACCCTCGCGGAGGCGAGCGAGACGACCGGTGGGGAGACGCTCGGTCCGGTCGGGAGCCGGGTCGTCGCGGAGGTGCTTGCCGGCCTCGTCGACGCCGACCCGCGGTCCTTCCGCACGATACAGCCGAACTGGACGCCGACGCTTCCGGCCCCGGTCTCCGGGGGCGGCACCGACTACCGGATGGCTGACCTGCTCGCGTTCGCGCTCGACTACGAGGTGTGAGTCGACCTACCCCTTGATGTTGCAGACGGGGAACGTGCGGGCGACGGTGTCGCCGATACCGAGCGCGTCGGAGACGCGGACCACCTCGTCGACGTCCTTGTAGACGCCGGGCGCCTCCTCGGCGATGGTCGCGCCCGACGAGGCCTTCACGTACACCTGCTGTCCGTCGCGGAGTTCGTCCTGTACGTCGCCGCCCCAGAACTCGTTTTTCGCCTGCGTCCGGCTCATCAGCCGCCCGGCGCCGTGGGCGGTCGAGCCGAACGTCTCCGCCATGGAGTTCGCCCCGCCGGAGAGTACGTACGAGCCGGCCCCCATCGACCCCGGGATGATGACCGGCTGGCCCGTCTCGCGGTAGGCCGACGGCACCTCCGGGTGGCCGGGCGGGAACGCCCGCGTCGCACCCTTCCGGTGGACGAACAGCTCCCGCTCGCCCGCGCTCGTCTCGTGGATTTCCTTCTTCGCGATGTTGTGTGCCACATCGTACAGGAGCTCCATCTCCATCGCCTCCCACGGCCGGTCGAACACGTCGGCGAACACCTGTCGCGTCCGGTGCATGATCAGCTGTCGGTTCACCCACGCGAAGTTGATACACGCACACATCGCGCCGTAGTACTCCTCGGCGAGCCGCGACCCCGCGGGCGCGGCCGCGAGCTCCTTGTCCGGGAGCTCCGCGAGCAGGTCGTCGTGTTCCCGCTCGATCTCGCGGAGGTAGTCGTTGCAGGTCTGGTGGCCGAGCCCCCGCGAGCCACAGTGGATGAGCACGACGACCTGCTCCTCGGCGAGTCCGTACGCGTCGGCGGTCGCCTCGTCGAAGATATCCGTGACGCGCTGCACCTCGAGGAAGTGGTTGCCGGAGCCGAGGCTTCCGAGCTGGTTCCGTCCACGGTCCTTCGCCTTCTGTGAGACGGCGTCGGCGTCGGCGTCGGGACGCCGCCCCTCGTCCTCGCAGTGGGCGAGGTCCGCCTCGACCGCCCACCCGGCTTCGAGCGCCCAGTCGACGCCGCGCTCGAGGATCGCCTCGACGGTCGGGGCGTCCCCGTCCACGACGCCGCCGCCCCCGAGCCCGGTCGGGACGGCGTCGAACAGCGCGTCGACGAGCTCCTCCTCGCGGCCCCGGAGCTCGTCGTACGTGAGATTTGTTCTCATCATCCGGACGCCGCAGTTTATGTCGTATCCGACCGCTCCGGGCGAAATACAGCCGTTCTCGGCGTCGATACCTGCGACCCCCCCGACCGGGAAGCCGTACCCTTGGTGGCCGTCGGGCATACACAGCGCGTAATCCGTGACGCCGGGCAAATGTGTCGTGTTCCGAAGCTGCTCGAGCGTTTTGTCGTCGGCGATCCGTTCGAGCAGCGAGCGGCTCGCGAGCACGCGCGCCGGCACGCGCATCTCACCCTG
>Ga0207771_100185_pt1 | contig 43188 bp, 43 predicted proteins | sample A23M2SouthBayCA_2_FD_187731 | JGI IMG/M metagenome (GOLD analysis project Ga0207771, IMG submission 187731) | Aerobic enrichment media microbial communities from Eden Landing Ponds, California, USA - A23 M2 (2) (SPAdes) | ecosystem: Environmental > Aquatic > Marine > Unclassified | place... | reverse complement strand
TAGCAACGTGGCAGCGACGTGGTCTTGATCCGCCAGAACAGTTGCAGTCTACGCTGGGTGGACGAGAACTCAAATCGCCGTGAGAGACATCTCTACCGCGGAAACTCAAAATCTGCTATCCAACTACGAATCACATTTGTACTTACGTTTTATTGTTCATCAATATCTCTCAATTCACGCGAGCGTGAAATCTGCAAGTTGCATCAGATGGGTTGTAACAGTTAGAGGAACCGTCGATATGCGGAAGGATAACATTATTATACCTCTCGGGTAACCGTTAAATCAGGTGTAAGGATGGGGCGCTTCATTCGTTCAGGTGTGGGTAGTATAGTCTTTGTAATGATCGTTGTCCTATCGGTATCTGTGCCAGGAGTTGTCGGCGGAACCACAACGCAAGTGACTGAGTATGTTGTCGAAACTCAGGACCGAATTGACGACGACGGAAATTTGGGTGCTGACGAAAACAACGATGACGACAACTATTATTCGTCTATCCAGACAGCGGTGAATGCGGCACCGAACGGAGCACTAATCAATGTAACTGAAGGTGTATACAACGAAACTGTTGTTGTTAACAAGCCGAATTTAGTCATTGTCGGTGACACTGGTGATGTTAGGGCAGGTGCCGCTGGTAATGCGCCAATTGTAGACTCTGAGAACACCAAAGGTACTGCGTTTAAACTGACGCAGAATGCGAATAACGTCGTCATCAAGGGGTTCCAGGTCCAGAATTACAACAACTTCGGAATAACTCCCGAGGTAGGCACTTCAGAGACGATTGAAAACATCACGATACAAGATAATACCATCAGTGGTGTGGACAATGGCGTTGATCTGTTCAGTTCGACTGACGACGCAGTTTTCAAGGAGATAACTGTTTCTCGGAACGATATTTCAGATGTCCGTCTCGGGATCAATATCCTCGGATCCGTTGGCGTATCAGATATGACGGATGTCAGAGTGTCTCACAACGTAGTTACGAACGCAAGCGCTGACGGGATCCAGGTCTGGGCAGGGAATGGTGATGCCGAAATACGGAATCTCGCTATCACGGAAAATACAGTTGATGACGCTGATCGACAGGGAATTGAGTTGCTCATCCAAGGTGACGATGGTGACAGTTCGATAACGTCTGTTGAGGTTCGGGACAACACGATAACGAACACTGATACAGGTGTCGAAATGCGGAATCCGTCCGGTGGTACCCTAGCTTCGGTCCATGTTTCGGACAACGAACTGCGTAACAACAGAGTCGGCACCTTCGTCGGCGTCGAAACGACGAACGACATTCTGATCAACTATAACACCTACGAGGACAACACCGACTTCGCGATCGAGACCACCAGCGACGATCTGCTCCTGGCGGAGAACAACTGGTACGGCGCCACTTCTGGTCCGACTGTCTCGTCTAATCCCGGCGACTCGGGCGATGCCGTTTCGGAGAACGTCAGCTACGATCCGTTCCTCACGCGCGTCGTCGAGATCGAAGATGGAGCGGCCCCGATCGGCAATACGACGACGGTCGACGTCACGGCTGACGCCGCGAACGTCGCGGGCTATGAACTCACTGTCAAATTCAACGAAACTGCGCTGAACGTCACGGACGTCACGGGTGCCGACTTCACCGACCCAGTCGTGAACATTGACAACGAGAACGGTGTCGTCACGTTCACTCAGTCTCAGGACACGGGCGTCGACAAGCCGACTCTCGCCCGGATCGAGTTCAACGTGACTGCCGGCGGTGAATCGAACGTCACGGTCGACAGTGCGGAAACGGGACTCTACGACGCCGACGGTACCGCCATCTCGTCGGTCTCCTTCGACAAGGGTGTCCTGGTGAACAGCACAGGCGGAAGCGGCGACGTTGACGGCGATGGTGACGTCGATGCCGGTGACGTGACCCTCCTCCAGCGGTACATCAACGGTGAAGACGTCAGCATCGACACGCAGGCTGCCGACGTCAACGGCGACGGAAACGTGGACGCTGCTGACGCGCTGGATATCCAAGAGGAAATCGTCTACAGCTAACGCCATTCTCTCCCTGATCTTCGATGCGAACCGCTTCCCGGAACGTTGAAACCGCAGTGGTCGGTGATCCCTGACGATGTCGTCCTCGCTCGAACGACCGAACGCGGCCGCGCTCGCGGTCGTCGTCGCGCTCGCCCTCTGTCTCCCGACACTCGCAGCACCGACTGGCGCAGCCACAGCTCCCGCGTCTGCCTCCCAGGAGGCGACCACGATCTCGCTCGGGAGCACCTCGGGTCCGCCCGGCGCGAACGTTACGGTGAATCTCACAGTCAGCGGCGCGAACGTGTCGAGTTACCAGGCGAGTATCGCTTTCGACCCCGATGTCGTCAGCGTCGCCTCTGTCTCGGGTGCGGACTTCCGGGCACCGACCACGAACGTCGAGTCGGGCCGAATCAACGTGACACAGGTCCAGGTCGGCGGCGCCGACGACCCGACGCTCGCACGAATCACGTTCACACTCGTCGGCCAGCCCACGAACGAAACTACACTCACGTTCGACGAGGACGCGACGGCCATCTTCGACGGCGACTCCGAGGAGATATTCCTCGACTCCTATTCCTCGGGGAACATAGCTATCGAAGCGGCGCCGACCCCGACACCCACCGCCTCGCCGACACCGACCGCGACGAGCCAGCCCAGTCTGTCGGACGGCGGTGACTCGGATGGCGACGCATCGACAGGGACGACCGCCGGGGGGAACGACGGCGGAGACGGCGGCGACTCCTCGTTCCTCGATTCCATCCTGAACCAGTCGTTCCTGCTCGGCGTGGGCTTTGTCGTACTCGTCCTCGTCGTCGCCGGCATCGGGTACTACCTGGGTGCCCGAAACAGCCGCTCCCGGAACAACTGGTGAACGCTCGCTTCGCTCGCGTTAGCGGATTGTGCCGGCCACGTCGCTCGTGCTCTGCTGAGACCTGTCGGTCTCAGCGCCGCACTCGCTCAGAATCGTCGAAACCCGAGTAGCCGACTACGAGGGCCGCGAGCGTGCTCGCGGTCCGAACGTGGCCTGCGCAGACACCTTCTTCGCAGACGAGGCCTGACGCGAGCGGAGCCGTCAGGCCTCGTCTGCGAAACTCCAGACGCCGTCGAACAGCGACGTGAGCGTCTCGATCGTCTCGTCGTCGTGTGCACCGGGGTCGACGTGAAAGTGAGCCATCGCGTCGGCGTCCTCGAAACGGTCGGTCACGACGTGGAGAAACCGGAACGCCTGGTCCAGTTCGACGTACTGGAGCATCGCCGTGACCGAATCGAAACAGACGACGATCTGTCTGTCTCCGACGTTCTCTGTGAGTTCCTCCAGACAGCCGGTGACGCGTACGCCGAGTCTGGTCAGATTCTCCGGCGAGGATATCTGTTCGATCGTGACGTCCACGTCGTCCTGGCCGATGTCCTCGCCCGACCGCTGGAACGCTTCCATCGACCGGGCCGAGGCGTCGACGTCGACGAACGATGCACGCTCGGGCAGGTTTCCGTGCCGTCGCCAGTTTATCAGGTGGTCCTCGGGCGTCCGCGTGAACGTGACACAGAGGACGTGGGTTTCCACGTTCTCGTCACGGAACAACAGGTCACTACAGGTCTTCGGGTCACTCGCAGCAAACGAGGGTGCGAGTACGAGAAGGCTATCGCCGGGTTCGAACGAGTCAGGTATGTCGTGTGATACAGTCCGCATCTTCCTCCCCAGTGTCAGAATCTCGTGTTATCCAGATAAAACCCCTGCCTGCATGCGACAGTGACCCGGATCGGAACGGTTATGTACGAGTACAGGCATTTTCCTGACACATCGAGTACACATGAGTGCCGAACAGACGGAGGCGGTCGAGTTACCGACGCGGATCGTAGAGCGCGTCGAGGAGCGACTCCCGCGGACGGAGTTCGACTCCTCGGGAGAGTACATCACGTACGTGATGGAAGAGGTGCTGTACCGGGTCGAACAGGAGACCGAGGACGACGACTTCGAGGCGGTCGACGAGGACGAGGTCAAAGACCGGCTCAAGTCGCTGGGGTATCTCGACGAGTAACGTCGATGGGTCACTCGCTGGGTGGAGCTAGAGGTTCGTCGAGGGGATTCCGACCGTGGACCTGTTGACCCACCTCTTCTTGCCACTGACCGTGGCGTTCGTTCTCCGGCCGGAACTGTTCGACCATCCTGCGACGCTCGCACTCGCGGGTTTCGGCGTGTTTTCGGACTTCGATAAGTTTCTGGGCCAGCCTGGTCTGTTGCACTCGCTCGTGACGGTCGTCCCCGTCTGTCTGCTCGTCCTGGGCGTCGAACGCTGGTATCGAGGGGACGAGGGGTGGCAGTACGCGCCGGTCGTCGCTGCGTTTATCGCGAGTCACCTCCCGCTGGACCTCATCGACGGCGGGCCGGTGCCCCTGCTCTACCCGTTCGTCGAGGAAGGGATCGGGCTCCAGTATCCCGCACGGACGGTCTTCGGGAGCGGACCGGTCGGGCTGTCTATCGAGGGGCAACTCGTCACGACGCGGGCGGCCACACCGCGACCAGGCTACAACACCTACGGCTTTCTCACCGGCGACGGGATCGCCTGGCTGCTGGTCTTTTTGCTGGTGTTCGTCGCGTACCGCCGTCGGGAACGGCTGTCGTCTCCCCCACCCTCGAACGCGGACTGACGGGGGCAGTTCGAACCTGCATACGATGGTGGCACGATAATGTGACTGGGGTGTTTCGTGAAGGGTAATGGGAACGAGTGGGCGATCGGCGGCCGCCGACGAGGAGCGTCGGGGAGCGAAAGCAGCCCCGCAGGCGATGCTCCACCGGAAGGTCCTCGACGTGGCCACTGCGAATCCGAACGTCTCGACCGAGCGCATCGCCAGTGAGGTCGGCGAGGCGTCGCCCTCCTTCGTCGAGCGCGTCTTCGCGGAGTACGGCGACCCAACGGATGGGGACAGAGAGTCCGATCAGAGAGAGCGCGAACAGTCCAGCCCGGAAGCGAACGGGGCGTCTCGGGGGGCACAGGAGTCGGGAAGCGAGTCGGCAGTCATCCTGGAGAGGCACGCCGACCTGGGATTCGATCCGTCCGAACTGAGCACGGAACAGGTCGAGACGCTCCGGATCGTCCACGAAGAGCCGACGGCTACGCAGCGAGCGGTCGCCCAGCGACTCGGGAGAGACCGGAGCACGGTCGCAAAGCGGGTCAACGAGATTCCGGGTTTCGAGTGGGCGACCAGACGGGAACTGGTCGAGACGCTCTTCGACGACGGCGCGAGCCTCGACGTGGCTGACGGGCGAACAGGTGCCGACGGGAGTCCGGATCCGACCGCCGATGCGGTGGACGTGAAACCCGCGACGGCCGTGAGTCCGGACGCGGATTCGACAGGTGCGGCGAAGGCGGGCGACGGTGCGAACGTGGCCGACGACGCGAACGTGGCCGACGACGCGAACGTGGCCGACGACGCGAACGTGCATGCGAACGAGCACCCGGGGCTGTCGAACGACCCGGAACTCGTTCACAAGGTCGCCCACGCGTGTCTCGACGCGGAGTACATCACGACAGACGAAGAGTTACGGATCCTTCGGGGCCTGCTCGTCGGTCCCCTGTAGACTCGAACGATACGCGAACGTTGCGAGGGCCCCGTGAGTCGCCCGAATGAATACTGTTAAGAGCGATTGTCCGGATTCTCCACATATCCCTTGCAGTATCCACCGTCGCTGTGGTTCCGGACGCCCGTGACCCGGAGGAATCGCCGATGAAACTGGTCTTCGTCTACGACGCTGTCCACCCCTGGGAGACCGGCGGCGTCCAGAAGCGGGTCTGGGAGGTCGCACGCCGGTTGAGCGACCGCCACGAGGTCCACTGGTACGGCCTCCACTACTGGGACGGTCCGGCGGTCGTCGAACGGGAGGGTGTCGTCCTCCACGGGGTCGGCGAACCGACCGACCTCTACGTCGACGGTCGCCGCAAGATCCCCGAAGCGCTCCGCTTTGCCGCGTCGCTGGTTCCCGAACTTCTCCGGATCGAGGCCGACGTCGTCGACTGTCAGGCGTTTCCTTACTTCCCGGGGTTTCCGAGTCGACTGTCGGCCTCGCTCAACGACGCGACGCTGTGTGTCACCTGGCACGAGGTCTGGGACGACTACTGGTACGAGTACCTCGGCCGGAAGGGCGTCTGCGGGAAGGCCGTCGAGAAACTCCTGGGCCACACTGCCCACACCAACGTGGCCGTCTCGGAGCGAACGAGACGTGACCTCCGTGCACGAGGCGCGACCTGTGAGTATCTCGTCCCCAACGGTATCGACCGCGCGGAGATCGACGCCGTCCCCGCCGCCGACGAACAGGTCGACCTCCTCTACGTCGGGCGGTTCATCCCCGAGAAAAATCCCGGCCTGGTCGTCGAAGCCGTCGACCGACTCGTCGACGAACGGCCCGACTTCCGGTGTGTTCTGGTGGGTGACGGCCCGGAACGCGAGCGCGTGGAGCGGCTGGTCACAGAGCGCGGACTCGAATCGAACGTCGAACTTCCGGGGTTTCTCGACGAGTACGAGGACGTCCTCGGGCTCATGAAGGCCGCCGACGCGTTCGCGCTGCCCTCGTGTCGGGAAGGGTTCGGGATCACGGTCCTGGAGGCGCTTGCCTGTGGCACGCCCGTCGTGACGCTCGAACACCCGCAGAACGCGGCCGCCGAACTCGTCACCGACGGCGAAACCGGGTGCATCGTCGACGAAGACCCGGCGAGCGTCGCCGAGGCCGTGCGTAGCGTCCGGGAGTACTCGGGGGAGGCGTGTGTCGAGAGCACGGCACCGTACGAGTGGGACGCCGTGGCCGAGCGCTCCGAAGGCGTCTACAGGGAGGTGGCCTGAGTGGAGATCGTCCACCTCTACGACGGCCACGAACAGGTCTACGGGGGGAGAGGGTCGGTCCCCGGAGTCGTCTGGCATCTCGCGAGAGAGGCAGCGGGAGCGGGCCACGACGTGACCGTCCTCGAACGCCAGTGGGGTGGCCTGGAGGAGCGTGCGACCCACGAGGGCGTCGACTTCGAGCGGCTGGACCTGTGGACCGGTGCCGACGAGCCCTGGACGCGCGTGCCCTACGAGCAGGTCACCTCGCCGGTGGGGGTCGGGCAACTCGTCACCGACCGGACGAACTTCGCCTTCGAGGCGTTGCGGCGATTCCGCTCGCGGTCGTTCGACGTGTTGCACGTCCACCTGCCCTTCGCCGCGGGCGTCCTGCTGACGGTCGCGCCGTGGCTCCGGGATTCGACAGTGTACACCGCCCACCTCGGCGAGTTGCGCCTCGATGCGCTGACCGAGGACCAGCAGGGCAGGAGCGATTCGGCGGGAGGGGGTGCCGCCGGAGAGGCCGGCGAGGGCGAGGAGTCGAGCGGACTCGACACGCCGGCGATCCTCTCGGCCGCGTCGCCGGACGTCTACCTCGCCGGGCGTGTCGCACACACGACAGTTCTGAACGCGACCATCGCAGACGCGTTCGCCGAGCGCGGTGTCGACCGCGACTCGCTGTCGGTTCTGCCAAACGGCGTCGACGTGAACCGGTTCACGAACGTTCCGGAACGTGAACGTGAACGGGTACGTGACGCCTACGACCTGGGAGAGGGGCCGACGCTCCTGTTCGTCGGGACCGTCATGCCCCGGAAAGGCGTGACCGACCTCGTTCGCGCTGTCGGACGCCTCGCCGACGAGGGGACAACGTGGGACTCGTTCGACCTGGTCGTCGCCGGTGAGGACGAACTCGACGGGGGATACGTCGAGGAGGTGCGCGAGACCGTGCATGAGGTGGGTATCGCCGAGTCGGTGTCGTTCCCGGGGTTCGTGCCCGAGGAGGACCTGGCGCCGCTGTACGCCGCCGCCGACGTCTGTGTCGTGCCATCGCTCGAAGAGGGGTTCGGGATGACCGCCGTCGAGGCGCTGGCCTGCGGGACGCCCGTCGTCGGGACTCGTGTCGGTGCCATCCCGGAGATCGTCGACGAGGACGTCCACGGCTACGTCGTCGACCCGGGCGACCCCCGTGGATTGGCGGACGCCATCGACCGGACGGTCGACGAATTGGTCGGCCGAGGAGGGGTTGCGACCGCGGCGCGCGAGCGAGCGCGGGCGTACTCCTGGCAATCCGTCGGCGAGCAGTGCGTGGCCGTCTACGAGACCGTCGCGGGGCGGCGCCGCTGACGGGGGTCCGCTCGTTCCACTTCGGTTGGTTGGGTCCAGCGTTCGCTCGCCGTCGGCCTCGCAGAGCCCTCCGTCGGCGGCGAGTCTCGCGTCTTTTCTACTCCTCGTCCGCTGATAGCTCGGCCATCGCTTCATCCATGACGTTGAACAGCCGGTCCGTGTCGGGGTACGTGTACTCGACGTACCCCCAGACGAACTCCACGAGCTCTTCGATGTCGGGGTCCTCACTTGGATCGAATCCGACTTCGTAGTCTCCAGTTTGGTCGTCCAGTACGAATACCGCGGCCACCTCGATGGAATCGTCGCTCTCCTCGACGGCTGTGAGGATCCGCTCCCAGTGCTCGTCGTTCGGATTCCAGCCCACGAAGTGGTAGGTGTCGTCCACCACGAGGTTGAGGTGCGTGATACGGCTCGTCGCGGTGTCGACGACGATCGGCCCGACCAGATCGAAGGCATCTCCGCTACGGAGCGCTTCGACGTGTGCCTCGCTCAGGGAGCCGTCCGGCAACGCTTTCAGTCGGAGAGGCGGACCTCGATTCTCGTTCGCTGGTCGGTCGGTCATCGGGTGTCGGCCTCGATATCGACATGACTGTCGGCCACATAGATGTAAGTCATTTCCGGATTTCGCCGGAACGCTCGGCGAAATAGCGGTACATCGGTACAACCGACCGTATGACTCGGTGCCTACGGTGAACAGTTACGCGGCCGGCGCGCGAAGTGAGGACATGACGATTTACAGATTCCGTGTGTGGTTGTCGCCGAACCCGCCGCTGGGGTTCGAACCGGACACCGAGGTCTGGCGCGACGTCGAAGTCGAGGGCCAGCACACGCTAGCGGCGTTCCACGAGGCGATCTTCGAGGCTTTCGACCGGTGGGACAGCCACGCCTACGAGTTTCTCACGCGCGACGAGGACGGTATCGCGCTCCGGAGTTACGTCCACCCACAGCTCTACGACGGCGGCCCCAGCTGGCGAACGATGGACGACGAGGAGATCGACCGGTTCATCGACCGAGCGATACCCGACGACGCCCCCGAAGACGCGAAAGAACGGTTTCGCGAGCTGCAGTCGAACCCGCCGACGGAAGGCAACGCTGCCGAAACCACGATCGAGGCGCTCGACCCCGAAACGCTGGGTTCGCTCTCCTACACGTTCGACATGGGTGACGGCTGGGAACACTACATCGAACTGCAGGAGACGCGCGAAGGGTCACTCGACGGTGATCCGGTCGCCGTCGACGAACAGGGGGCTTCGCCGCCACAGTACCCCGACTTCGACGAGTGAGAGAGATAGAGAGATGCCACGCGACATCGCACCCCTGAGACAGGCGCTCGAACGGACGACTCCCGGGGAACAGGACGACGTCTACGCGCTGCTGGTTGCCTGGGACAAGTCGATAGAGAACGCGCTGGAACGCGGGGGCGGGAGTCGGTTCCGGGAGGTCATGAACCAGTATCACGAACGGGTGATCGACCTCGTGGACGTCGCGGCGACGAACGGGGAGACAGACTGGGCGTTCCTGCAGGACTGCGTGGATGCCTATCCACCGGGCGTCGGCGATCACTACTGCTCATCGGTGCTCGCGAACGTCGTCGCCCGATACGTGATCCGGACCCGGATCCGCGACGGCGTCGACGCGATCCCGGCGTGGGCGCTCGACTATCTCGCCGACCTCACGCCGGACGACGACGGTGACTGGGCGTGGGAGTCCTCGGCGGCGTTCGGATGGGGTGTCGGCCACCCCGAGGTCGACGTGCTCGGATGGACTGTCGAGGGCGCCGAAACCGACGACGACTGGTGGGCGATAGACGTTCTCCAGCATGTCGCCTCCGCCAACCCTGACGCCGGTATCAGGCTCCTCGAACGTCTGCTGCGGTCCCCCGACGTCGTCGAGGACCTCTTTTTCGTCGAGATGCTCGAACTGCTTCTCGAACGGGACTTCCCCGACTTTCCGGAGTACTGGGACCCCGAGGCGGAACTCGACTACGAGGTTACGCTGACCGACGACCAGACCGAGCGATTGCTGAGGGTTCTCGGCGAGACGATCCACCCCGATCGCCTGCGACAGTTCGACGACTCGTTCGCGTTCGACTTCTCGCGAGCGGCCGAGGAGTACGGGCCGGGAGATGCAGCCTGACCGGACCGGTCTCCGCGGGATCGTGACGTTCATAGGCTTTTCGGGCCGGTAGCGGACGATGACCGATCGCGCCAGTCTCGTCGGCGAGGAACTCGCCGCGACGCTCGACCGGGCGGGATTCGAGGAAGTCTCGCCCGGGGATTTTCGCGTCGAGGTGACGGATTCGTTCCGGCGCAGACTCGGCGAGTGCCGGTCCGTCGACCAGTCCGGAACGGGCGACCAGTACGAGATCCGGAGCGCCAGTCGCCTGTTCGACGATGACAGCGACGCGGACTGGCGGGACACGGTCCGCCACGAAGTCGCTCACGCCCACGTCCTCTCCGTGTACGGAGGAGGTGTCGATCCCCACGGCGACGAGTGGAAAGCCGCCGCTCGCCGTGCGGGAGCCGACCCCACCGCCCGGTACGAAGGCGACGACAGCGTCGACGCTGACTACGTCCTCGCGTGTCCGAACGACTGTTTCGAGCACGGCTATCTCAAGCGGACCGAGCGCGTCAAACGCCCGTGGCGCTACACCTGTGACGAGTGTGGAACGCGACCGGTGAGTCACGACGTCGGCGACGCCCCTTCGACGCTGGAACCCGGGACGTGCTACGTGGCGAGCATTCTCTGGGAGACGAGCGAGGGCCTGGAGGAAGCCGAGACGGCTGCTGACGCGAACGGGGCGCGCTACCTGCTGGCCTGTCCGAACGGGTGTCAGGAGTGGCCCTATCGACAGCGGTCGAAACGGGTCAAGAAACCCTGGCTGTACTCCTGTCCCGACTGCGGGACGGAACTCGTCAGCTGTGACGGGAGCGACGACCCGATCGACGTCCCGCCGGGCACCTGTGCTGTCGCGAGTATCCCCTGGCGCGAAGCACGGTTCGTACACGCCTGTCCGAACGGGTGTTTCAGCGTCGGATACGGACAGCACTGCGAGGAAACACGACACCCGGACCGGTACAGCTGTGGCGACTGCGGGACACGGAGAGTCGCGTATCCGGCCGACGACCGACCGTCCGACCTCCTCCCCGGGACTGACTACATCGGATCCTGATTCGGCGACGTCGGCGACCCTCATTTCGCTCGCTCGGGTGTATGCCGGGTCACCGGCCCCCTCGTACTGGTAGTCGGGGAGCACCTCCAGGCTGGAGTCCATGTACTCGTCTTCGAGCCTGTACATCCGGAGATGGCAGCCGACCGTCCCCATGCGCTCGGTCACGTCGTCGGTGTCCCGCTCTCGCCGTTTTTCGACCGCGTCGAGCGTGTTCGACCAGCAGTACAAACAGATCCCGTCAGGGACGCGTTCGAAACGGTAGCCCGGGAACCGCGCGAGTACATCTTCTCGCCAGGAGGTTCCGGACCGAGCGTCAGGACCGTCCCCACGTCCGACGTCTCGGCTTCCAGGTCAAGGACGTGGGTCACTGTTTCCGATGATCTCGACGACGTACCGGGCTGTGCTGTCGCCCATATCGACCAGTGATCGACCCGGAACAAAATCGTTCGTCGTTCAGAACTCTTCGAGCAGGTCGTCAAGCATCGGCCGCAGTTTGTACTTCCGGTAGTGCTCCTCCCGCACGTTCTCGACGTACTCGCGCCATTCGTCGAGTTTGCCGGCCGCCTCGGCCGCTCTCCCCGCGGTTTCGAGCCAGTCGACGGCCTGGCGATACCGGTCGGATTGGCCCTCCTCGATTATCGGTTCGGCCTGCTCCTTGCAGGCCTGGATCGTCCACTGTGGTCGGTCGTCCCGGACAGCCTCGGTGACCCGCTCGACGACGCTGTAATGGCCCGAGGCGTCCGCGACGGCGATGGCTTCCTCGGTCATCCCTTCGGACAGGAAGACTTCGGCGTGCTCGGCGGCGCTCGTTCGACCGGCCTGGCGCCCGTGCAGGTGGTCGAGGAGATCCTCGCGGACGCTCGACCAGTCGTCGCCGGCGACCTCTTTCGCGGCGCGGTACGTCTCCAGGCAGGGATCGGCCTCGAACGCAGCGACGGCTCCTTCGAGGGCTGCCTCGTGGTCACCGAGCGCGCTCGCCGCGTCGCGCAGCCACTCGGCCAGTTCGTCCGTCCGGAACCGGTCGGTGTCCAGTCCCCGTCGGGCGACCCGGACCGCCGCCCGCGGGTGGTCGTGTTCGCGAAGCATCTTCGCGACTGCGAGCGCTTCGCCCGGCGTCGAGACGTGTTCCAGCGCGTACCCGACGGCATCCTCGTCACGGCCGACCGCGACCAGTTTCGTGACGTATCGTTCCGTCTGTCCCGCCACCCGGGCGAGGTCGAGATACGCGTCCGTGCGGTCTTCTCGTTCGAGGACGTTCAACCAGGCCGTGACGAGGTCGTCGGCGTACCGTGGACGGTCGCCCTCCCAGAGGTCGGCGTCGTCCGTCTCCCCAGCAGGTACTGCGTCGTCGCTCCACTCCCGTTCGGCTGCGTGTGCCGCGGCAGCGAACGACGACCCGACTCCGTACGAGGCGAGTTCGTTCGCCCAGCGTTCGAGCCGGTCGGCCCACTCCGCGCGGGCGTCCTCCGAGAGGTCCGCAGTGAGGATTGCTTCGGTGAACGCCGCGCCCAGTTCGTCGAGTAAGTCGAAGACCGCGACGTCGTCGTAAGAGAGCGTGAGCCACGCCTCGCCCATGAGTTCCTCGGCCATGGCTCCGAGGAAGACGAGCGCGTCGTCCCCCTCGCTGGCTTCGACGAACGCCCACGCCTCGTCGAGCAAGTCGTGTAACTGTTCCACGCGGCGTTCCATATCGGTGCGAGCGTCGGGGGCGTCCATCTGTCGCGGGTCGGGATGTTCCAGGATGCTCCGGATGTGACTCCGTATCGTCTCCGGATCGGGCGGTGTGCGTCGCGCGACTGCCCCGTGGGAGGCGTCGTCGTCTGGCGACAGGCCCTGCGTTTCGAGTCGCCGTTCGACGTCCGCGGTGAGTTCGGGGCGGTCCCCGAGCAGGTCGACGACTAGGGCGTAGAGCGCGTCCCGGTCGAGGTCGGCGAGCAGGTCCTCGACCGGGGGTCGCTCGGCGACCGTCTCCGGTTCGCGGATGACCGTCAGCAACACGGCCACGCAGTGCTTGCAGATGCCGCCGTGGTCGTACGGACAGGAACAGGCCGTGTTTGCGATACCGCTCTCGTCGAGGTGGACATCTACCCGGTAGGGTTCGTACTGGCTCCCCTCGACGCGGCCGCGGAGTACGTTCCCCCGTCGGACCACCTCGACGACGGCACCCTTCTCGTAGTAGTTTTCGCCCCGGTCGAACGACTGCGAGCGTGCGAGACGGCGAACCGCTGCCTCGGTGAATGACGGGCTGGATTCCATAGTCATAGTCACTCCGGGTCGACCGTCCAGACCCCGCCCGGCTTGAACACGAGATACGCGTCCACCCCCGAGGAATCGTTCGGATGGGCCGTGTGCAGCGTCAGCGTTCCCGGGCCCGAGAGCAACTCGTCGGCGTCGGCAAGCCACTCTCGGGCCCCTTCCTCGGAGTCGAACGCGAGTTCCGGGTCCTCGCCGTACTCCTCTTTTCGGAGCGAGGTCGCCTCGAAGACTGACTCCTTAATCGCGACGCGAAACGCGCTCATGTGTGAGGGATCTTACCCGGGGTGTTTCAACGTGTTCCCCGTCAATTCACGGTCACTCGGCGGCCGACTCGGTGTGGAAAGCGTTCCCGGACTTGAACGAGGTCAGGTCCTCGATCCGGTCTTCGAGTTCGACGATCTCTTCTTGAAGCTGTCGGGCCTGTTCGTCGGTTTCGTCGCTCGCGGCGAGGCGGTCTTTCAGGCCCTGGAGGCGCGTCTCCTTGACGTCCTCGTCGACCTCGGCCTTGCGGACGTACTCCGTCGTGTCGGTCTCGTAGACGTCCTCGGGCGAGAGGTCGGTGACGTCGAGCGCGTCGTCCACCTTGTCTCGGTCGGCGCTGGTCACCTGCTCGCGGTCCACGCCCGCCGCCTCGAGTGCGTTCAGCACCGTCTCCTCGTCTTTCAGCGAGCGGTTGCGCCGCTCGGTCCGCTGGACGGAACCGAACTGCCCGCTGACCGGACGGTCGTGATGCAGGCGACCAAGGAGGACGTCCGCGATCTCCTTTCGCAGGTCGTTCGCGCTGCGCTGAACGTCCGAGAGCAGCGTGTAGAGGTTCACCAGCGCGTCCGTGTCGAGGTCGGTCAGGTCGTCCATCTCGTGGCGTTCCAGCGTGTCGGTCACCAGGAGGGCGTCGCTGTACACCTGCAGGTCGGGTTCGTGGCGCTCGACGTCCGTCTCCTCGGTCGACTCTCTCCTGACGACCTGGGTCCCGGTCGGGTCTTCGGACTCGCGTATCACGCCCGCATCCTCGTCGATTTCGTAGCGGGGGTGGAGCGACCACACCGCTGGATACGGGTCCGCGTCGGGTGGGAGACGGTCGAGTTCGAACGCTTTGCCCGGCGCGTCTCTGACGTGGCGATACAGGGTTTCGAACTGCTCGCGCTGGAGTGGTCGCCGCTCGTCCCCGTCGACGTACTCGACGACGACGCGGTGTTCCTGGACGTCGGTGACCTGGAACTCGTGGTGAGAGAGCGGGGTGACTAGTGTCGCCCCCGCGGGCAGGTCGTCGGCTTCCTCCAAAAGCGTGTGCCAACTGACGCTGAACGGCATGACCGGCACTATGTCGTGCCCGGATAAAAGCCTCCACGCCTCCAGCGGCGTGTGACAACCTCTCGAACCCACAGAAGACACTTGTCGGTGGTCGCGACACACGAGTACGTGCATCGACAGCCCAGCGGGACACCACGCTCCCGGCGAGCGGTCCGCGCGACTGCCCTCCCCGGGCCGTAGCGGGCTGCGTTCCCGGGTGCGTGGAACCCACATATGGACGAGACCGACCGACTCCGCCGCGAGATTCGCGCAGCGCGCGAGGAACTGGTTCGCAAGCGGGCACGACCGGACGGCGACCCCCACGAACGGGAGAGCCGGTTGCCGCTGATGCCCGACCGCGACGAGGAGTTCCTCCGGCTGTCACTGATGACCGTCGAGGAACTCGAAACGCACGTCGAACGACTGGAACGGGACCTCCGCGACCTCGAAGAGGGGTTCGAATTACCCGAGGAGTGAACAGGACGGCGCCACAAGTCGATCTGTCTCCCCTGGCCTCGGAGTCCACCCCGATGAAACAGTTTCCGTCAATCCCACGTATCACGAACGCACCCGAGGGACTCCTCGACGAGGGCCACCTCTGGCTCCTGGAGAAAGTCGACGGCGCGAACTTCAGGTTTCAACTTCGGCCGACGGGATCGCTTCGCTTCGGCGACCGGAGTCGTGTCTACGACGACCCCGACGACGTGCCCGACCCCTACCAGCACGCTGTTCGGCACGTCCGTGACCGACTCGACCGCGAGGCACTCCGCCGGGCTGTCGACGACGTGGAGACGCTCGTCTTCTTCGGCGAGGCGATGCACCACCACACCGTCGACTACGACTGGGGCCAGACGCCCTCGTTTCTCGGCTTCGACGTCTGGTCGGCCGACAGAGGTGCGTTCTATCCCCCGGAGACCGTCCAGCAGATCTTCGAACGCCTCGGACTCGAGCCTGTCAACCCCGTCGAGCGGGAACTCCCCGCCCGGGATTTCGACCCCGATTCGTACACCGTTCCCCGGTCGGCGTGGTACGATGGCCCCGCCGAGGGCGTGGTCGTCCGGAACAAACGGGGTCAGCGTGCGAAACTGCTCCACCCCGACTTCAGGGAGGTCGACGAGACGGTGCCTCTCGACGCGCCGGCCGAGGAGTTGGTAGACAGGTACGCGACCCCGCACCGGTTCGAGAAACTCGCGGCCAAACTCGACGACCAGGGTCAACCCGTGACGTTCGAACGGCTCTTCGAGCGCGTCGTCGAGGATATCGTCCGAGAGGAGCACAAACAGCTGTATCACGGGGACGAACCGGTGGACATGGGCGCGTTCCGGTCCGAGATTGCCGCACTGACGCGTGCGTTTCTCGACGACTCGATCGACCCTCGGTCCTGAACCGATGTCGACGATGCCGCCGATATCACGCTCGGTACGCGACCGGGTTTCGGATCCACGATGTCTACCCGGACGGGGTATCTGCGGTGAGTGATAACGAGTAGCTATATTGCGCTATCTTTTCCCCGTTCGTCGCGGTTGTCCACAGAACGGGATAGAGCTGAAGATTCCATCCCGGATGACCAATGAAGGTGTATCCGAAGATACCGCGACACGACCACCCCGTCGTCCCAGAATCACTGTTCGAGGCCGACGATCTCGTCCTCGTCGAGAAGTTCGACGGAAGCAGCTTCCGGTTCACGCTGTACGATGACCGGTACGCAGACGCGTATCCGGCCCAGGTCGAATCCGCAGCAGACGGCGACGGCAGTCTGGTCTTCGGGACGCGCAAAGCGATCAGGGGTTGTCATCGGGACGACCTCGTAACCGTCGACGGTGCGCTCCACCGGGCGGTTCGCTGTCTCCGCGAGGGTGTCGATACGAACGTCTTACGTCGCCGTCACGACAGATATGGCTCACCGCTGGTCGTCTACGCCGAGAACCTCGTGTATTCGACCCTCGATTACGGGTATACCGAGCGTGACCTACCGGCACTCGTCGGGTTCGACGTCCTCCCGTACGCGGAGATCGAGACGATGACACCGCCGGGAAACCCTTACGAGGAATCGTTCGAAGGGTTCCTCCCGACGGAGGCGGCCTGGGACCTGTTCGAGCAACTCCGTATAGAAGCGACACAGACCGACCTGTCGTTCGTTCCGGCGACGATACTCGACATGCCCGATAACCCCTTGGACCCGGCGTCGTATACGTTCCCGTCGTCGTCGGTGGCGCCCGACGTCACGGTCGAGGGCGTCGTCGTGCGGAGTGACGAACAGGCTCGTCGTGCCAAACTCGTTCGACCGGCGTTCGCCGAACTGAACCGCGAGCAGTTCGGTCAGCAGCCCGATGATGCCGAGTCAGGAGCCGAGTACGTGGTCGCGTGTTACTGTACGCCGGCACGGATCCGCAAACAGATCCGGACGATGGTCCTCGAAGAGGGGCGCGAGTTCGGACCTCACCTGAACGACGACCTGTATCCTCGCGTCGTCGAAGATATGTGGGCTGAAAACTGGGAAGACCTGATGACGCTCGACGTCTCGTTTACCCCCGCGGACGTCTATCCGCTCGTCGCAAAGCGGTGTATCACCGAACTCCGGAAGATGGAGACGAACGCCGAACTGAACGAGGCGCGCCCGACGGCGGTCTGGGAACACCTCTCCGAGTGAGCAACATTCTCGGATAACTCTCAACTTGGTCTTCTTCTGAGAGAGACTACGAGTACAGACCTCCATCTTCGGGCGGCGGCGAAAGGGACACAGCTGCCACATTACCCGGGCGATGGCCGGGCCGAATTTCTCACCGGAAACACTGTCTTTCGTGTGTTCACACACGTTTACTCGCCAGTTTCGCATACGCAAGAACCGGGATTCCAGTCGAAGTGGGGGTTTCCGAAGTAGGGCGTTCGATATCCATGGACGGATGGCCTGTCGTCCGGATATTTCGTCCTGGCTGGTCACCTGTGAGGTAAGCAAGGACCGTTTGACCGTTATTATACATCTGAACGGATGCAGGGGTGCCTAGAATATCCACATGACTCCCGTCGGATCCCATCTGGGGATGCAATCTTCATAGAGCGGCGCCGAGACGGCAGATATCGATTCAGGTCGATACAGATATCCACTACTTCTCAGATTTCATTGTGTTCCCAAGGGAAGCCCAAACCCATAGACGCTGTCCTGGGCTAACGGATCCAGTTTCAGGTATAATTCTGTATTCTGGTATATTTTGAGGCCGGGCCGTCGATCGAGATCCGGCCACAGACAGGATAGTCCGTGGACGGACGCTGTCGTTGCTGTATTGGCTGTTCCACCGTTCTTCCAATGCCCCGAGTCACTCTAGTCACCGTTGCCTGTTGGTCCACTCATGATAGCGGTCAGGGGCGACTCTGTTAACCCACGATTCAGGGGGGTAACCTGTGTGTGGGGTGACTGTTTGGCCCATCGCGTGCTTGGCTATTGTTTCATCCGCGCCCTCATGCGGTGCGTCTCGATACCGAATCGTAGACCTCCGTTTCATGTGCAATCATCTCCCTCGTTGCTCGCTTCTGTCTCGCACCGAGACACCCGAGGGTCTTGGTTGGATGGTCCAAACACGGCCCACCCGAAGACGAATCGGCATGGGATTTGGACGCCGACGGACACCGGAGTACGCGGGTGCCTCGGGAACTGTCAAGGACACTGCGAACTATTTGAGCGGGGGTACTGTCAGCATCCGGTGGTTCCCTCGGGCACGGACTGTCACTCACTCGGCGACACTCTCACGACTCGTCGTCGGCGTGAGCGTCGGTGTCGGTGTCGTCGGTATCGGGAACGGTGTCAGTGTTGGTATCGTCGGTATCCATACTGGTATCGATGTTGTGGGTGTCAGCGTCAGTATCAGACTCTTCCCAGGAGAGTACCTCCTCGCGGAGCTGGTCGAGCGTGTAGATATCGGTGAAACCCGGTCGGTCGATCCGGAAGACACTCGCGGGCGAATTCTCCGAATAGGTCTTTTCGACACGCGGCACGCCTTCGAGCGGGTCGTTCAACGCCTGCAGGATCTCGTGGGCCTCCGAGTGAGACATCGCCATCCAGATCGCTTCCTCGGGCTCACAGGCAGCCATCTTGTCGTAATCTTCGGGAACCGCACGCCGCGTATCGTGGTTGATACGCTCTATTTCCATCGTCACAACGATCTCGCCCTCTGCGTCGAGGCCAGCGACGTCGAGTCGGTGGTGTTCAAAGCCCTCGATCGCGCTGTCGACGTCTTCGCCATCGCCGAAAAACGCCCCCGCATCGATCGAACCCCTCCGGAGGTCGTAATAGGGCTTGACGGTCACGACCTCCGAATCGGGATTCTCGGCATAGGCCTTGCGCAACCAGCGCACGGCGATGAGGACACCGAGGACGTGCTGAGTCGACTCGTCTAGGTCACCCTCACCGTGGCCATACGCCACGCCGTGGCTGTGTGATTCTTTGAGAACCTTCCGACCCTCTGGCCGGAGCGAGTACAACCGATGCGGGCGGTCCGTGTCTTCGCGTATCAACCCCTCCTCTACGAGTTCGTCGACTTCCTCGGACGCGATGCCCGTATACTCCCGTAAGCGGACCATCGAATCCGTCATGAGGTCGAACTCCGGTGATTCGTATTCGAGTTGCTGGACGTTGTAGACCACCTGCATGAACAGGTGCTGACGCAGCGAATACGGTGATTCGGCGATCTCTTCGGGTGAGAGTTTGAATCCCGGGTCGATGATCGGAATGTCGTCAGTATCGACGTCGTCGAGGGCGTGACAGCACTCGATGGCGCGGACCATTCCTTGGAGCGAACTGGTATAGCGCGTCTCACAGGTGCGACAGCGAAGCGTGTGCGAGGGCCCGTCGTATTCCACACAACGGGGCATTCGCTGGGTGTAGGGAAGTAGGCTATCCACACGTGACAGGTCCTCGCCTTTTGTTTCGCCCTCGTCGATGGCCGGCTCGATCGTGTTCGGTTCGGTGAGTGCGATCCCACTCGTGTTCCGGGTATGCTGTTGGAGTCGGTCGGCGGCGCGTTCGAACGCCTCGGCAGCCACGCCCGTCAATGGGTCCTCACTCGCCGGATGGCCAGGTGCCGGCGGGGTGTTCATGGTCGAAGGAGAGGGTACCCATAGTCGCACGCTTCTCTCGAGTGACCTGTGTGTGCGGGTCATCCTGTAGGTCTCGACCAATGTCTCGGCGTCGTACTCTGGAAAGAACCCGGCTGCCTGCCCGACCGTCATCGGTTCACGTCGCTACTGGCCGGTTCGGCGCCCGTATAGCGGGCTCTCGTAGCTCAGCACGCCCTCTTCCATCATCGAGATGACGACCCCAGCAGCACGAGCGGTATCGCCGTCTCGTCGAGCACGGCGTCCACGACCGTCTGGAAGACCGAGGGCACGGCCTCGTCAGCGTCGACCAGATACGAGAACTCGTCGAGCGCCACGACGAACGGTCCGTCGACTCGATTGGTGAGATATCTGAACGCGTCCAGAAACCCGTCGACGGACGGCGGGACGTCGTCGAGGGTCTCGGCACAGTCCTCGGCGAACCGTCGAGCGTTGCTCTCCGTCCCGCGCTCGTCACAGAGGTAGTAGACCGAGGGGGCCTCGATATCGTCGAGTACGCTCGTCACGAGTGTGGTTTTGCCGACCCGCCGACGGCCGTAGACGACGAGGACCTGTCGCCGCCCGTCTGTGAGGTGGGATCGCAACCAGTCACGCTCGTCGTCCCTGTCGATCATTATGCACGGAATAATATTATCTCGATCATAATCTCGCTTTGGATGGAAACGTCAGGATCTCGGAGACGGAGAGTCCCACGTCGATTCGACAGGACTGATCGTCGGTACGGGGACATGAAGAACTTCGCTGCCTTCGACGAATCGCGACGCGAGGGTGTCTTCTTTTTCGACGACCGGAAGGCATCGACCTACAGTATCGCGGAGGAAATCCTCGAAACCGTCAGCCAGCACGGCCCTCCTGACCATACGAACGGGACAATCGAAAACCTTGACCAGTGGATCGGCGACGGATGAGTCCTTTCGAGGTGAGACGACCTCGAACGACGGGAGCGCACGTACTCCACTCCGAATACCGGCAACGCTTTTGGTAACACCAGCGTAATACTCGCACATGTCCGACGCCGATGCCGGGTCGAACGGGGACCCTGACATGACGACGATCACACTGAAGGTACCACAGGCGTTCCTCGACGACCTCGATGCGACGTGGCGCGCGGAGGACTTCCCGTCCCGGAGTGAGTTCATCCGCTGGGCGCTCCGCGATGCCGTGCGTCATCCCGCCTTCACTCGCGGAGGCTGGAAAGACATCGCCACGAGCGAGCACCAGCGACGCACGGGCGAGGGGCGCACGTACAGCAGCGACGAGATCCGGGCACGTCTGAACGAGGGCGTGGATGACGGCGAATGACGACGATTGGGACTGGAAACTCACCGATCCCGCGGAACGCGACTACGAGAAGCTACAATTCCACGAACAGGAGCGTATCGTCTCGAAGCTCGACGATATCGTGAACGACCAGTGGCGTGAGCCGGGCGACTACCTGGAACCGCTCACGGGCGCACCACACTCGAAGCTCCGGATCGGAGCGTTCCGTCTCGGGTGCGAAGCGGACGGGAGCGACCGGTTGCTCTGGATATACAGTATCGAGAAACGTCCAGGTGCGTACAAAGCCGACGACGACTGATCCGGGGTGTGGCCCTCTCGAAGCGACTCCATCGCAACGGGACGACGTCCACCTGTTCACCGTCGACGATGTTGTCGGACAGACGACAGCGAGGCGTTCTCTCGCGAGGAGAGTGGCACCGACGCGGGTTTTCCGGCGTTCCCCAGGCAAGCACCTGTATGGCAGTGACGAACCAGCGGATAGTCTCCGGCGAGGAATCGGAGATTCACGACGAGCCCCACATCGAGGGGAGTCGGGTGACCGTCCTCAACATTCACGAACGAGTCGAAGGTCGCGGCTTCCGGCCGGAAACCGTCGGCGAGCAGTCGCAGAGGGATCCGAGACGCTGGAACAGGTAGGTTGAACTCCGTCGTCCGTCCTCACTCCCCGTCGCCGTCGGCAGCGTCGACAGTCGGTTCGTCGAAGGTCAGCGCGTCTGCGACACTGGGCGGGAGGTCCGGCCGCGGGGCCGCCTCGTGGCGCTCGATCCGCTCCGTTTTGCGCGTGTTCTCGTACAGTGCGCGGGCGACCGGGAGCCCACGCAGGTACTTGTACTCGTGGAGAATCTCGACGCCGCGCTCGGTGAACCCGTAGAACTGCGATGGGAGGTCGCGCGTCCCCTCACTCGGTTCGTGGGTGTACCGGGCGAGAATTCCGGCGTCCACGAGTGTCTCGAGCTGGTCCGTGACGGCTGCCTGACTCTTGCCGGTCATGTACGCCAGTTCCGCGAGCGACATGAGATGCGCAGGGTGGCCGAGGAGTTCCTGAACGATGAGATGGCGCGTGTCCTGTGAGAGGAGATCGAACAATCGCCGCTGCTCGGCGAACGGCCCGTCACCCGCGCCTTCCGTACTGCCCCCGCTCATGAGTGCGATTACGGCCAGCGCTGCAATAATGATTCTGCGTCGGAACGAATTTGCGAAATCCGAATCGGAGCGTGAGCTGGCATGTACTCCTCGAATGCGCGACCTCGGATCCGACGGAACGGTCTGGCACGGTCGCAAAGGTGGCAAAGATACGTTAGTCCGAGCTACGTTAGTCGAAACTATCTTAGGGAGAACTGTTTTACCCCGGACCGTCGAAGCAGGCACAATGACAGGATTCGTGAATCGGGAACGAGAACTGGGGCGTCTCGACGACCTCTACGAGAGTGAGACGGCCGCACTGGCGGTGATCTGGGGGCGACGGCGGATGGGGAAAACGACACTGGCAATCGAGTCGATCCGCGATCGCGACGACGCCGTATACTATCAGGCGACGAGGGGAACTGCAGACCAGCAGATCGATTCGTTCGTCACCGACGCGGCCGAGGTGTACGCCGGTATCACGAGGATCCGAGCCGAGTGGGAACCACTCCTCGAATTTCTGGCCGAACAGGATGCAGTCGTCATCGTCGACGAGTTTCCGTATCTCGTCGAGCAAACCGACGCACTTCCATCAATACTGCAACGTGTCTGGGACCATACAGCGGACGACACAGGAGCGACCTTCGTGTTGACCGGGTCCGCGATCGGCATGATGCACGAGTACGCACTCGATGGAACGGCGCCGCTATACGGTCGTGTGACGAAGAACCCGAACGGGGAGATCGAGGTCGGCCCGCTACGCTTCGCCGCGGCGATGGAGTTTTTCCCCGAGTACGATCCCACAGAACAGATTATGACCTACGGGGTGTTCGGAGGAACGCCGGAGTACCTGCGAGCTGTCAGCGACGACGAGTCGCTCGAGGAGAACGTTATGCGAACGCTATTACAGCGTGATGGCGGACTCCACGAGGAACCGGAGAACGTGTTGCATCGGGAGTTAGAGGAGGTCGACCGCTATTTCGCGATACTGAAGTCGCTTGCAGCGGGCAATCGGACTCGAAACGACGTCGCACAGGGTGCCGGCATCACCAGCAGTAGCGTCGGGTATTATCTCGACAGGCTCACGGACCTGCGCATCGTCGAGCGCCATTACCCGGTCACTGTCGATCCGGCCCGCAGCAGGAAAGGGCGATACACGATCGCAGATCCCCTGTTTCGATTCTGGTTCCGGTTCGTCTACGGGCGAACTGCCCGATACGAGGTGTACGGCGAGGACGCGTACGCCGACCTCGTCGAACCGACGTTGCCCGATTTCGTCAGTGGAACGTTCGAGCAGCTGTGCCAGCGTGCAGTCCTGTACGCGTTCGGTGACGAGTATCGCTTCGTCGAACAACCGGGTAACTGGTGGGACGGACACGGACGGGAGATCGACGTTGTCGCTCCGACGAGCGAAGCGACACTGCTCGTCGGCGAGGCAAAGTTCCAGCAAGACCCGCTCGGACACGGCGTCCTCACGGGGCTCGAAGCCGATGCACCGTTCGTCGACTGGGGTCCAGCGGACGGTAGTGATCCCGCGTACGAGTACGCACTGTTCAGTCGCTCCGGATTCACGGCTGCCGTCGAAGAGACCGCATCGGAACGGGACGACGTCCACCTGTTCACTGTCGACGACGTCGTCGGCCTGCTCACCGAGTAGCCGTCGGGCACGCGCGTCGGACGGACGACAGCGAGGCGTTCTCCCGCGAGGAGAGGCGCACCGACGCGGGTTTTCCGGCGTTCCCGAGCCAGGTATCTGTCTGGCAGTGACGAACCAGCGAATAGTCTCCGGCGAGGAATCGGAGATCCACGACGAGCCTCACATCCAGGGGAGTCGGGTGACTGTCCTCCACATTCACGAACGAGTCCACGGTCGCGGCCTTCGGCCGGAAAGCGTCGCCGAGCGGTCGCAGAGGGATCCGAGACGCTGGAACGGCTACACTGAACTCGGTCGTCACTCCCTGTCGTCGTCAGGAATGTCACGTGGCGGGATTTATGACTCTACAGGCGGTAGGTGCGAACAGATGAGTTCGGAAACGCCCTCCGACGCGCTCGCGAACGACGACCGGGAGCCGTCGCTCCGTGACGTTCTCGAGGCGATGGCGGCCATCGACGGTCCGGGGGTCACTGCTTCTGAAGTCGCGATCGTCCTCGGGTGCTCCGACGACACCGCTCGCCGTCGACTCGGCGAACTCTTCGAACGAGGGTTGGCGAAAAAACAGCGGAAAGGTCAACAGGTACTCTGGTGGCGTCCGGACCGAGAGCAGACGGAGGAGAAGGCGGCTGTGGGTCGCTACGAACCGGTCGACAGCCCCGAGACGAACGCGACCACGTTGATCGAATCCGGCGACATTGACGAGTAAGTGAGTCTATCCGGGATGCCAGTAGTTGTCGACTCCAATATTCTGTACGGATGGCGCAATGCCAACGACGAGCACCACGATGTAGGGAAGGCGATCGTCGACGCCTCGAAACAGGCACGATTCCCCACCCTCCACATTCCGCGCGTGTTCTATCTCGATCTCGACTGAAGCGGTAGCGCGGAGTCCCCTTCCTCGAGGAGCGACCGACGGGAGCGAAGGAGCGCGTTCGTGTCTGTCAGAAACACCATCTTATAAATAGCCTCTCATCCACATTGAATGCGTGGCAGACGACTACGTGCGTCGGACGGCAATCACCCGCCTCTCGGTAGATTGCGAGCAACGCGAGTTGCTTGAGGAAACCATCTCCGAGTGGAAGCGTGGTTGCCAGATCGCCACCGACATGGCGTGGGGCAAGTGCAACGCCAAGAGCGACGTACAACCCCTCGCCTACGACACCGTGCGCGAGGAAACCGACCTCGGTAGTCAGCACGCGATTCTCGCCACTCACCAAGCCGCACAAGCCATCACCGGCTGTATCGAGCGCCGGTCCAAAGGCAAGAAAGTCAGTAAACCCACCTTCACCGCGCCAACAGTGAAATACGACACCCGGACCATGACGCTGTTTGAGGACGATACGGTGTCGCTCTCCACCGCGGAGAGCCGCGTCCGGTGTGACCTTGCTCTGCCCGACGCCGACGATGGCTACCAACGGCAGTACCTCGACTCCGAGACGTGGAGCGTCACGGAAAGTACGCTCACCACCCGTGACGGCGAGTACTTCTTGCACATCGGCTTCCGCCGATACAAGACCGATACCGAGCGTGACACCGCCGAGGACGGAACGGTCCTGGGGGTCGACCTCGGTATCGACAACCTCGCCGTTACAAGTACCGCCCGCTTTGTCAGCGGGCGGGAGGTAACCCACGAACTCCGCGAGTTCGAGACGGTACGCGCTGGACTCCAACAGACCGGCACTCGAAGCGCCCACCGAACACTCGAACAGTCGAGTGGGCGGGCACTTCGGTACATCCGCGACGTACTCCACCAAGCGTCCAACGCTATCGTGGACGAAGCACTCCGATACGACTGTGACGTGATAGCGTTCGAGGACCTGACCCACATCCGCGACCGCACGAATGCGTCGTGGGGCCACAAGTGGGCGTTCCGAACGCTGTACGAGCAGGTAGAATACAAAGCCGAAGCGGTCGGCGTCTCGGTGAAGCAAGTGGGGTCGGCGTACACGTCCAAGCGGTGCGCTGAGTGTGGCTTTACCGCTGCCGAGAACCGACCGGCCCGAAACGACTTCTGCTGCCAGAACTGCGATTCGGAGGCGAATGCGGATTATAACGCGGCGAAGAACATCGGAGCCCGGTACGTCCGTCGGGGCCAACAGTCGTCTCGGCGGACGGGCAACAGTCAGCTTGCCCTGAAGTCCGGAACTGTGACGCCGAGTGGCGGATTTACCGCCCACCCTGATGGGTTCGAGGCCGAGTTCATGGACAAGCCCCACCCTCCACGAGCGAACCCCTCTGGGTGAGCGAAGTAGGGTGGGGTAGTTGACACACGTCCACAACGAACTCGGATATACTGCGACACTCGAAACCATCGAGATGATCCGCGATGCGCCCCAGTTGTCAGTGATCGGTCTCGGTGAGCAGGACTACAATCTGGGCGCGGCACTCTTTCGTCTTCACCGGGAACTGGAGTTGCCCGACGCTATCGCGGTGGCGTATATGCGTCGTGAGAGTCTCGGGTACATCTATTCGACCGACGACGACTTCGACCGGTTCGACGACGTGACTCAACTGAATACCGCTGTTGTTCCGTGACATCCCTCTGGCGATACGACTTGGCAGGAAGAGAGATACAACAGCCGGTGCGAGTTCATGTTGGGTGCTTCGTGATACCGTGCGTCATCCCGTCTTTACTCGCGGCGGCTGGAAAGACATCGCCACGAGCGAGCACCAGCGGCGCACGGACGAGGGGCGTACGTACAGCAGCGACGAGATCCGGGCACGTCTGAACGAGGGCGCGGATGACGGCGAATGACGACAACTGGGACTGGAAACTCACCGATCGCGCGGAGCAGGACTACGAGCAGCTACACCCCCACGAACAGGAGCGTCTCGTCTCGAAGCTCGACGACATCGTGGCCGACCAGTGGCGTGTCCCGGGCGACTACCTGGAACCGCTCACGGGCGCACCGCACTCGACGCTCCGGAGCGTTGCCTTCCGTGTCGGCTGTGAGGCGGTGGGAGCGACCAATCGGGAGACGCTCTCAAAACAGCTCGTCAGAGAGATCACCGAACACCTCCTCCAGGCGTCGGACTGCGTCCGGTGCGTTTCGCTGGGCTGCCATCGGCTCGACAATACGGGAGGCGAACACGGCGGCAGCGAGTTCTTCGTCGCTTCCTTTCCGATAATCGACGAAGGGTCCGTCCGTCTCGATCATCGGACCGTGGAGTCGTTCGGAAAGCGCCTGTGCCTGTTCCGTTTCGTCCGTCGTGCGGAAGAGTCGAGGCTGCTCTTCGATGCCGCTGTTCGGTGTCCATGCGTCGTAGAACGCGTGACCGACTTCGTGAGCGAGTACAGCGCCTGCCTGGAACCCGGGGAAGTCATCCGGATCAGTCCCGATCTCGATCAATCCGACTCCACGCCAATATTTCCCGCGGACAGTCTCGTCACGAAATGCGACATCGTGGTCGATTCTATCGACGAAATTTTCCTCGGTCGCAAGGTCGGCGATTTGATTCGCGCGACGGTACTGTTCGTCGAGCGGTATCGTATCGACGAATGGGAAATCGAGGCCAGTCACGTCCGCCCGCCATTCCGAGACGGTTCTCGTGACTGGTTCGTTCGATTCCTCGTCGCGTTCGCGTTCCGCTTCCTCGCGCTCGCTGTGGAGCTGTCGGGCTTTCTCCAGGGACTCACCGCCCTCTCGAAGCGTGAATGGGGTGTCCTCGTCACCGAGACGAACGAACCCATCCGCTAGTTCCTGAATACGGTCGTCGATACGGTCTGCGAGCGTCGGTGACGGAAAGCGACTCATGCTGCGTTTCCTCGCATCTCACGAGAGCGGGATACTATCGCTTGAGCTGTCCGCCTCGTCACTGGCTCCTCTTTCACCGGGGAACTCCGGGTCGGTGAAGTCGTCCGAATCCATGCGAACGAACTGGACGAGGTTCTCCGCTGCGGCCAATTTCTCCTTCGCCCGCTGGTGATGCGTGTCGACGGTACTCGGTGAGATATCGAGGATCGCGGCTGTTTCCTCCCGACCGAATCCGGCCTTCTCGCGGAGTGCGTAGACGTGGGCCTGTTTGTGGCTCAACGGTGTGAGGTCGCCGAAGTGCCACGCCTGCAGGAGTGCGTTCCCGACGCTGGAGAGCTCAACTTCTCTGTCCGGCCTGCCGAGTTCCCGGACACAGGCGGACATGAGCCGATTCTCGCACTCGATGGTATACTCCGGGACGAATTCCCGCTTCTCGTACCGTCCGATCAGAACGTTTCCTCGGCCGTGAACGTAGTACGCTGCGAGGCCGCCGAACTCGTCGTTGCTGACGACTCGGCCGACGAGGACTGCATCCTGGTCCGGGAGTCGGCGGGGTAGACCGAACTCGGTTTCTTCGGAAACGGTCGGCTGGTGTGGCATCGTCTTACTACGTATTTGTAGCAAACAGGCATAAGTATATCGCCGCCATCCTGTCGCTGAACGGCGAAATCCAGCGTGAACGCCCGTTCGGTCACGAACTGGTCACGTGAACGTCGAACGCCGTTCCGTTCGCCGGAACGCGTGGTGAACGTCCGGGAAGTGATCGAAACGTTGACCTTCCGAAGGGAGAGAGGGACGATAACTAACAGGTGGCGACGGCCCGGGGTGGGTCGGCGTCGCCGGAGCAGGAATGTCCGAGCACGAAAACGTCGTCCTGATCACCTACGACAGCCTGCGGGCCGACCACTGTGGGTTCATGGGGTACGACCGCGACACCACGCCGGCGCTCGACGGGCTGGCCGAGTCGGGTGTGGTCTTCGAGAACGCGGTGGCGTCCGGGGTGCCGACCATCGCCTCCATGACCTCGGTGATGACCGGCGAGCACTCGCTGGCGAGTCCCGAGATCGGCTTCAACACCGAGCAACGCGAGCAGGTCACCTCGCGGGCGACCGTCGCCGAGTTGCTCTCGGAGGCTGGTTACAGTACAGGGGCGCTCTCGCCCAACCCGCCCGCGTCGTCGTACTTCGGCTTCGATAGCGGGTTCGACTGGTTCGAGGACTTCCTGGCCGAAGACGAGGGGGTAATCGAGCGGGCGTGGAACCGTATCTTCCGGAGTTCCATTGAGGGTGGCGGCCTCTCGACGTACGTCAGGCTCGCGAAGAACGTCGCCACGAAAGACGAGATACTGCGCCCGTGGGCGGACTTCTACGGGGAGATTATGGACTGGCGCGAGCGCGTCGACGAGCCCTACTTCCTGTGGGTGTTGCTGTTGGAGCCGCACCACCCGTGGATGCCCCCCGCCGACTACCAGCGGTGGAGTTCGCGTTCCGACAAGTATCGCGCCTTCCGACAGTACTACGAGATGTTCACCGGGGGGTGGACGCCCGACTTCGACGACGCCATCCACGACCGCCTCGTGAATCTCTACGACGACTCCATCAGGTACGGCGACGAGTTTTTGGCGCAGTTGCAGTCGGATCTTGCCGGTGACGACCCGACGTTCGTCGTCCACGCCGACCACGGCGAGGAGTTCGGCGAGCACGGCAGGTACGGGCACCAGCCCTTCCTGAACGAGGAGTTGATCCACGTGCCACTCGTGGTGGGCAAGCCCGACGGCGGCGTCGGTGGATCCGTGGGTTCGGGGCCGGATTCGGTGTCGGACCCGGTCGAACTCCGGCAGATAGCGCCGACCATCGCCGAGCTGGCTGGCGTGTCCCACTCCTTCGAGGCCCCGTCGCTGTTCGACGGTGTCGGTGACGAGCGCGAGAACGGGGCGACCCCGGGTGGCGGGCGACCGTGGGTCACCTCGAAGGTCTTCGCCGAGGGGGAGCGCCGGGCTGCGGTGCGCTCTCGGTCGGGGAAATACGTCTCCGACGGGGACGGCGAGGCGCTCTACGACCTCGGGAGTTCGGCCGGTGAGCAGGAGGATCGGGTTCGGGAGTCGCCCGAGGGACGCGAGGCGTTCCAGGCGGCGCTCTCCCGGCACGTCGCGACCGAGCAGGAGAAACGCGCCGTGCGGGCAGTTCGGGAGGAGGTGAGCGAGTCGTGAGCGACGTCGGCGGGCAAGAGCGGCCGAACATCGTGCTCGTGACGGTGGACAGTCTGCGGGCCGATCACTGCGGGTTCCACGGCTACGAGAAGGACACGACGCCGACGCTCGATGCGATGGCCGAGGACGGACTGGTCTTCGAGAACGCCATCGCGCCGGGGCCGGCGACGCCCGAATCCATGCCCGTCATCTTCACCGGCGAGTGGCCGGTCGATCGGGGCGACGATTCGGAGAGCGAACTGCGTTCGCGTCGCGAGCGCATCCGGACGCACATGCAGGCTCGCGAGACCCTGCCCGAGCGCATGCAGCGCCTGGGCTACCAGACCGCGGCGTTTACGCCCAATCCCTTCACGTCGCGTCACTTCGGGTTCGACCAGGGGTTCGACCGCTTCGAGGACTTCATGGACGAGCAAAACCGGGGACAGCTGTATCAGACGGTGTTCAACGGCTTCCTCGACGGGAGCGGCGCATCGTCGCTGGCCCGGGTGTTCATGAACTTCTGGCAGCGCGAGGAGGTGTTCAAGCCCTGGGAGTCCTACTACGACGACGCGGTGGCGTGGGCGAACAGTGCGGAGGAGCCGTACTTCCTGTGGATCTTCCTGATGGACGCCCACAACCCCTACATGTCGAGTTCGGAGTACCGGAGTCAGTCACGGCTGGGCGAGTTCCACGCCAACTTCGAGTTCTGGCGACAGAGTCACGAGACGCCCTTTTCCGAGGACATGCACGACAAGCTCGTGACGGCTTACGACGACTCGATCCGGTACTCCGACGCGTTCCTGGGTCGGTTGCGCGAGGACCTGGAGGATGAATCGGTTATCGCGGTGACCGGCGACCACGGCGAGGCCTTCGGCGAGCACGGGACCTACGGGCACGAGCCGTACCTCCACGACGAGAACGTCCACGTGCCCTTCGTGATCGAGGGTAGCCACGAGGGGACGGTCTCCGAGACGGTGTCGCTACGGTCGCTCCCGAAGATACTGACGTCGGTCGCGGATGGGTCGATAGCCGAATTTTCGGGGTCGGATTTCGACTTTTCGTACACGAGAGACGGTGAGGCGGTGTCGGTCAACGTCGGTGGAGAGAACCTGATATTCAGTTCGGCGTCGGTCAACGGGTCGACGCCGCCCTCGGACGACGTCGTCGAGGCGTTGCCGGCCCGGCTCCGCTCGCACCTGGGCGAACAGTCGGCCATCGCGGACGCGGCGTACGACTTCTGTGAGGGTGAGGAGCTGTGAGCGATCTGGTCATCGCCCACGGCGGGGACGTGAGCCACCCGTCGGGTGGGACGAACAGAGTGACCGCCTTCGCGGCGGGGCTGGCCGATGAGGGCTTCGACGTCACGCTCGTGGTGCCCGAACCCGACAGGGAGTTGCCCGAGCGGTTGTCGAACGTCGAGGTGTCGCCGGTGTCGACGCCGAACTCGAGTATCCTCGACGAGCCGGTCCGGGCGTCGCTGATCGTGCGCCGGGCGAAGCGCCTCGCGAGCGAGCGGGACGCCACCGTGCAACTCGAACACTCGACGCTGGGTGGCGTCGGCCAGCTCTGGGGCCACCGGGAGTACGTGCTGGACATGCACGACCTGGCGCACTCGTCGTCACGCTACGGCGACCTGCCGCTGGGTGGGGCCGTCCAGCGGGCGATCCACGGCATCGAGAGTCGAGCGGTGACCTCGGCGTCGCAGATCGTCGTCGTCTCGGAGAACATGCGACAGTTAGTGAGCGAGGAGTGGGACGTCGACCCCGACGAGATCGCGGTCATTCCGAACGGCTACGACGCAGAGACAGTCGAGCCCTATCGGACCGACGAGACTGTCGACGGGCGTGTGGTGTTTCTGGGGACGCTCCATCCGAAACTCGATACAGAGGCGATCTTCGAGATAGCCAGGCTGGACGAGGTCGAGGAGATGATCGTGATCGGTGACGGGGTGAAACGGGAGGAACTGGAAGAAGGGAAAGAAGAGCGCGGGTTAACGGATCTGGAAGTCCGGGGTCGGCTTCCCGACGAGGAGGCGTTCCCGCTGCTCGCGCGTGCCGAGGTGGCTATCAATCCCCAGACGCAGTCGTCGCTCCAGGAGGCGTCGTCACCGGTGAAGCTGTTCTACTACGCTGCACTCGGTGCTCCGATGGTCGTTACTTCTGGGCCGAGCGTGGCTGGGGAATTGAGTGAGGCTGGCGCGGCGGAGGTCGTGGCGCCGTCCGGGCCGTTCGCGTCGCGGGTGGCCGAGGTGCTGGACGACGACGAGCGGCGTCAGGAGATGGGAACGAATGCGCGGGAGAGAGGTATCGACTTCTCCTGGGAGCGACGCGTGGACGACCTGGCTACGCTCTACGACGCATGGTAGCTTCGCGGATCCGCGTCGCTCTCGACGAAAACGACTCTTCGTGGACGACTCAGCGCACGTATCTCGATAATCTCGCTGCTGAACTGACGACTGCTCCCGAGGTCGAACTGGTTTCCATCGACGATTCGCCCGATATCGTCCATCTAAACTATCTCAATCCACTCGGTCGCCTCGTTCACGGAAAAGAGAGTCTGGAACGGCATTTTCGAGATGTCCTGTCTGTGGTAACCAGTTCGGATGCCGCCCTCGTACTCACCGAACACGGGGTCGAAGAGTTCTCTGATCTGCGGCATTCGATGTACCTCGACAATTACGCAGTTGTCGGGAAGACGGCTGACCGGGCCAAGCGGCAACTCAGCCGGTGGTTTGGAAGCCGGGCGGATCGCATCATCGCCATCAGCAGTATGGACCGGGAGTTCTTGGTCGAGAGTGGTTTCGCCCGGGAAGCCGTGTGTCACGTTCCCCACGGAGTCGACGAGTCGTTTTTTGCCTCAGACAGTGCAGACGAGGGGTTCGTGCTTCACGTGAGCAAGTGTTCGCCGCACAAGAATCCCGAAGCGATTCTGGAGACGGCCCGCCGGATCGAGAGGCCGATGGTGGTCGTCGGTGGTGGCTGGCAAGACCAGTACGGGTCGGAACTCTCGGAGATCGATTCCGTGGATGCGAAGGGATTCGTCGAGGACTCGGAACTGAAGCGGCTGTACGCGGCGGCGAGTGTTTTCTACTTTCCGTCGACCTACGAACCGTTCGGACTGCCGATCCTCGAAGCGATGGCTTCACGAACGCCGGTCGTCGCGTCCGTGAACTCGACGGCGAGAGATTTCGACAGTGACGGCGTTCAGGCCGTCCCTCCCGACGAGGTCGACCGTCACGTCGAACTACTGGAAGCACTACTCGCGGATTCGTATGATCGTGAACGCCGCGCCGCTGCCGCACAGTCCTTTGCCCGGGATATGACCTGGGAGCGGACTGCAGCGCGGACAATAGATATATACAGAGGCTTGCTTTAGATGCCACTCAGTAATCGGATGGATATAGGATCGTTCGAAGCGGCGGGAGGTCGCATTAGATTTCGGTTGACTGCGCAGTCTCTTCTAATTCTCTCCGTAATTCTCCTGGCGGGACTTCTGGTTCCGGTTGCGCTGCAGCAGTTCGGCATCAGCCTTCCCCTCGTCAGACCGGTTCTGGCCGTCGCGTTCCTGATGTTCGTTCCGGGTGCTTTCGTCTATCTGGGGTTCGGTGCGCCGGACCGCTCGCTCGCGACGACGCTATGCTATATCTACGGTTTGGGGCTCGTCTCGGTGATGGGAATCGGGGGATTCGTCAGTGTCGTATCTCCGTACGTGGGGATCGACCGGCCGCTTTCCCTCTCGGTCCTGATCGCAATTTCGATAGTTCTTGCCGGCGTGATGGCCGTGCGGAATCAGTCCTCGATGACGCTCACTTTGCGGACGACTGACGTTCTCTCGCCAGTCCCGCTTTTCCTGCTTCTTTTCCCGGCTGTCAGTGTGCTCGGTACCGCTCTGTATGCGACGGCTGGAATCAATCTCTTGCTGCTTGCGCTTCTCGCTGGAATTGCGGTCATTCCGGTCGTTGTCGCAATAACGGGATCCGGTGCGCGTTACCTTCCACTCGCTGTCTGGGGTCTGTCGGTCGCACTGTTGTATCACGGCCGCATCTTCGACTTTTTCACGATCACCCAACCACTCCCGAACGTCGTGATGGAAATCGGTCGGTGGGCTCCCAACTACAGCGACGGTCTAGGTTCGCTCCTCGGCAACGGGGTCCTGTACCCGATTTATGCGATTTTCACCGGCTTGCCGATGGCGGCGGAGTGGAACCTCGTGAATCCGTTCATCGTCGCGATGCTTCCAGTCGTACTCTTCGAAGCGTACCGCCGATTTATCTCCTCGGTCGGTTCGTTTCTCTCGGTCTGTATCTTCATGTTCGCGTATTCGTATTACGTCCTCTATCCCACCGGCGGTCGGGCGGCGACGCCGGTCATCTTTATCGGATTGCTTGCACTGGCCGTGAACGATAGTGAATTGTCGGCTTCGACTCGCCAGATTATGGTGTTGCTCTTCGGTGCAGGAGTCGCCGTTACTCACTACGGGACCGCATATGTGGTTATGTTCGCACTCCTCACTGCGAGCCTGGCTTTCATCGTCCTCAAACTTCTCGTTGGTATGAATCTGCCAGCGCGACTCGCTGAGTTCCTCTCTGATGGTTCTGTAAAGCACGCACTCACCACTGCAAGTGAGCGGTCACTGGATATCGAGCGACCAGCTATCCTCAACCCCACGTACGTCGCTTACTACACGGCGTTCGCACTGGGATGGTACCTGTATACGGGTCTTGGCGGGAAGTTCTCGACGCTACCGAGAAAAGTAGTGGATGGGATCCAGGGGGTTCTCTACGCAGAGACGTCTGGAAGCGCGGTGACTTCTTTCCAGCAGGAATACTCGGCCATCTCGATCACGCTCGCGAAGTACCTGTACGTCGTGTTCGGACTGCTCATGGCGTTCGGGATCGCCGTCGCAGTTTTCAGACTGGTCGTCGATCGGGAGGAGACAGTCCCGACGGGACACCTGGCCCTCGGTATCGGCTTCTTCGCTATGTTCGGTGGGTCGGCGTTACCATCGGGGAATGCGTTCGCCGTCGCGCGCGTGATGATGATCATATTCACGTTCGCTGTACCGTTCGTGGCTGTCGGTCTGGAGGAACTCCCGTCCCTGTTTCAGCGGATCCGGCCGACGTTCGATATCAAGCGAGGAACGACTGTCGTTCGCGTCGGTTTGGCGGTCGTTCTCGCCGTGTTTTTCACGCTCAACAGCGGCCTCGTAGCCGAGATGGTCACGAAGGGGTACGCTCCGAGTAACCAGGTGAGCGAACAGCGCCTGGCCGAAAGCGAAATTCCGTCGCTCCGGCTCCGAGTCCGTGACTGTGTCCAGTGTGATATTCAGACGCACGTCTGGATCGGGAACAACGTCCCTCAGAGCGAGCGGGTGTACAGTGACGTGCAGATGGACAACCAACTCGACTTCTACGGTGGAACGATCAGTGATCAGGCGGAGCAGACTCAGAACTATCGGATGGTGAACTCGTCGATGACTGAACTCCCACCGGGTGATTATATCGGCTTGCTCGCACACAATCGTGACCTCCAGGGGTTCTCGATCGGATACAAGTTCAACTTCTACGAGACCGACCTCGGTCCGTACACGGATGGCAATATCCTGTACAGGAGCGGCAGAGCAGTCGTGGTCCACGAACGAAATATCACGGCCACGCCCGGATAACGCGAGGATCCACCAGTACCGGAGGGGCCGAATCCGCTTCAGTCACAACGGTGAACGATGTGTTCGATCGAGAGTCTGTACTGTTCACGGTAGCTTTTCGAAGACGATCCGGTCTATCAGCGACAGATCGACTCCGGCCCGGTCTTCGACACGACCCAGCAGCTCTCTGTCTTCGTCTTCCGGAACGAGTATCAGGACGATGGGCAGGTAGGTGAGTCCGACGACGGCGACAGTGACGCTGATCGGGAGTTCGAACAGTGCCAGCACCGCCGCCGAGACGATGGCGACGCCACCGATGGACGCCAGCGGAGATAGAACCGACGTCGAGAACGGGTGAACAGAGAACTCCCGGTAGAGAATGCCGACACCGAGAATATCGCCAATTATTCCGCTGACGGCCATGCCGATCGCCGCGCCTTCGATACCGATGATCGGAATGAGGAGAACGTTCAGGGCCACGTTCACGGCGGTCTGGCAGAAGATAATGTACGAGACGGTTCGGTTCTTGCCCAGCGCGATGAGTCCCTGCGTGTTCAGACCCATCAGGATACTGAACAGCTTGGCGACGAGGAGTATCCGCAGCGCGGTCGCTCCCGCCGTGTATTCGGCACCGAATAGCGTCCCAATCACCAGTTCCGGGGAAAAAAACAGGACGACGATGATCGGGAGGACAAGTACGACCATCCACTTTGTGACCAACTGAAAGACTCGGCGGGTTTCCGCAGTCTTTCCCTGGTCGTGCAACCGCGTCATCATTGGTGGCAGGAGGAACCCAGCGGTCATCAGAACCGAACTCACGATGTTGGATAACTGGAGGCCGATATTGTAGATCCCGAGTTCGCTGGATGCGAGAAAATATCCGATCATATAGATGTCGACGTTTGTGTTGAGAAATCCCAGTCCCTGGACGGCGATCAAGGGGACGGAGAACGCGAGCACTGGCCGGTACATCGGCTCGGGGTCTACATCGTAGGATGGGAGGATCCGGTAGGCCATCACGAGGACCAGAACGGTTCCGATCAGTATTGAACCGACTTTCCCCCCGATAGCCCCCATCGCTTCTAATCCGGCAAGAAGAAATATTCCAGTGAGAACAAATCGTGAACCCGGCTCAAGGACCTCTTTTACGTACTGTGGTCGAGCGTCTCGAGCGCCTTGGACGAGAGAGACACAGACTTTACTGACTGCCCCGAGCGGAATTCCGATGGCTCCGAGTCGGATCAGCGGAATCAGCGACGAATTATCGAAGATCCGGGTGGCGATCAGAGGCGCTGCAATAAAGACAGCAGCTCCAAAGCAGACGCTGGAAATAGTAGCCAGACCTAGCCCCGCCCGGATCACCCCGTACGCTTTTGCGGGAACGTCCTCGTAATGAGGGAACTGTCGCATGACACCGTCGTTCAAGCCCAGTTTGCCGATGAGGCCGATGATATTCACTACCGAGAGGACCAGAACGACTTCTCCGTAGGCCCCCTCTGTGAGGAGACGGGCCATCGTGACCTGTGTGAGAAAGCCGGCAGCGAGCGCCAGTATCTTCGCGGCAAAGACAAGTGCGCCGCTGGATAGCACTGTGGAGATGGAATCGATAGTCGTTTGCTCGTCGTCGCCTGCTTCGGTCACGTCACTACGCCCTCAGGTATTTTTTGCTCATCTCGGCCGATATAAAATGCTATGGATATTTTCAAAGCCGTTCTTCGATGCCACGCTCAATGCTGAAAGCCGAGATACCATCACTGTTGAATTGAGTGAATCTGAGAAGTGAGCAGGTCCTAGCGGGTAGTGCTCATGGCGCACCCAGAAGTGGAATTTGGTTGATATGGATCCTGTAGGTCTTGCTGTTGTAGTGGACTGTGCGGGTTTCGTGCCGCCACGTCCAGAATACACTATTGCCGGTTTGTCTGACTCAGATCCTGTCCAGTGATACGGAGGCTCTCACTTTTTCTTTCCCTTTAACATTATTTCGGTACCTCGTTCGGAGATGGTCTTGACTGAGAATCCATGGCTTTTTAACAGTTCTCTTATTCCTTCTTCGGTTGTATTGAAGTCCTTAATTGAAGGGCGGTCTGTATCATTTACGAAATGAATCTCACAGTAAACAACACGGCAGGATTCATGACTCAATGTCGCACTAAGTCCGTCAAGAACCAGCGGTTCAGTCCCTTCCACATCGATCTTCACAACTGATGGCTGGGGGATGTCTTCTCGCTCAAGCAAACTGTCCCCATTAAGAGATTCAACGGTGATTGTTTTCTCTGAATTCTCGTCTGAGATCGCACCTTGACCGTATCCAACCCTGTCCTCTGGGGGAACATTGAATTCAATAGTTGTTCCGTCTAAATCTGCAAGTGCGACTGAATACACATCCCAATTATCGCCGTTCATTTGGAGATTCTCTTCCAAAATGGGGACATTTGGCGGATATGGCTCGACTGCGATTATATGGCCATTTCCACACTTTGAAGCTGCAAAGCAAGAGTAGAGTCCTGTATTTGCCCCGACATCCAGCACAACATCCTCGGACTTGAGTTCAGTTGTGAAATCATCGAGCTCGTCCACCTCTAACCTATACCTTGATTTGATCGACCCCTCACTTTTACTAGGGTTATAATAGGCGACTCCCTCAGTGGTTTGAAGTCGATATCGACCGTGGATAGTACTCAACTTCCATTTTATTTCGGAGTAGAGATATGAAGTAGCCTTTTCGATAAGAGAGAAAATACCTTTGTTTCTAACAATTTCACGGCTCCGCTGTAAACGTGAGGGCATATGAAGTAAGATATCAACTATAACCGTCAATCTTACTATACACACTCTTGGGAACAAATTATTGATCTTTGGGCGCTGTCTAGGGCACCGCTAACTTAACGAAAGAGATGGGAAGATTCGGCTCCTACTGGAGCTGATCAAAATGACCTTCCCGAACTGACTGAAGTGCTGGACGAAATTGAATTTGTCGAGCGTGAGCGGACTGAGCGCGACCTCGTTGAGTTGGCAATCCTGCTGTACAATCACGGTGTGAGCCTGCGGAAAGTGTCGCGCGTTCTTGGCTGGATCGGCCTCGAGCGGTCGGATGTGGCGGTCTGGAAGTGGATCCAGAAGTTCGGTCAGCGCCTCACTGAGGCTGGTCAGCGTCTCGCCGCCGAGCTGCCGGCTGTCGTTTTGATGGATGAAACCGCCATCACCCAGCGTGGTGAGGAGTTCACACTGTTCGCGGCGGTCGATCCCGAGACACGCCATCTGTTGCACGCGTCAGTCGCGCCGTCGGGAACTACCCTCACAACGCGCCGATTTCTGGGTGAACTCGCCGAAGTGTATGGGCGAACTCCGCCGATCGTGGTGACAGATGGAGCCAGATATGGCCTCGCATTCACGCGATTAGGCGTCACACATATCGTTCGTCGCCACAGCATCAGAAATCGCGTCGAACGCTGGATCCAGGAACTCAAACGCCGAATCGACACCTTCTACGCATCGTTCACCGGCCGCGACGTTGCCACCACGAATCACTGGCTTTGCCAATTCGCCTGGGTCTGGAACGTCTGCCTAAGTTAGCAGTGCCCTGTCTAGTTCAGGGTGTTTGAGAAGCGAACCGGTCGTAGCTGGTGGTACACTCACCGATCTGCTCATCGTGATATTGTAGCGATTTACCGGTACGTGCCGACCCCTGGGGTCGGCGCCATCCGGAAATAATCTACAATAATCACTATCGCTAGTTGTCCACTCTCTCGATAGCAGCGGCAGCAAGAGGTTGGTCTGACACGGTGAGAACGCCGAAACGAAGCGAAGTACACTTTCGGCACTACGGAGACCAGGAGAAGAGTCACAGATCTGGTTGCTTTCCGTTGTGGCCGTCGCTCAAACCGTTCTCAGAAGACAGCTGTCGCTGTTCGCCAGCCTCGCTTCGACCGAAGCGAGGCGGCTCACCCGAGCCCGTGTTCGTATCCTGATGGCAATCCTTCCCCGTTGGTCCGGTGCTTGCTCTTCCAACCGAGTTCGTCGTCCAGCACCTGTTCGATCCCATGGAGAAACGAATCACTGAACGTGAAATCGTTCGGGAGTGCTCGCCCGCCACGCCGTGGCCGGGCGAGCACTGCCCACTGCACTACTAGCCACAACTGCTCTAACAGGAAGCCAACACCCACGTAGAAGAGCCGAATTGTCGTCGATGGTGCTGTCGTCAAGGCTCGTGCCTCACGGAACTTCTCGTAGCTCTTCTCGATCTGTGAGCGCTTGTCGTAGACCGTTGCGACTTGCTGCGGCGTGCGGTCTTCGAGACCGTACGCCGCGTATCCGGTCGTTTTCACACCAGACTTTCCACGATCTCCGTTCTGGTAGGTGACGTTCACCGCCAGCGGAAACGTCTGCTCGTGTTCTTTGCCTTCACAGATCGTCTCTTCAGTCATGTACGACGCCGTCGCTGCGAGTTTCTCCCGCAGCGACGCTTTCCCTGTCTTGACCGGGAAGACTGGCGGTGCAACCGCTCGAAGTACGCCAATCACCTTGCCGACGTAGGCTGCACGATCCATGAGAAGGTGGTCAACGTCGAACGGATACAACTCGACGCGGGCGAGCACCCGCTCGACCGCGTCGGCCTTGCTGTCCTCGCCATCAACCGGTTCAACCGCCAGCGTCAGCGGCTTTCCCTGCGCGATCACGAACGCTGTGCAGTACCGGTGACACTGTGTTGTGCCGTCTTGGGCAGCCATCCGACGGACTTCGTTGTCGCTCTGTGGCGTCCCGTGGAACGGGTTGTCCATGAAGTCGAGACAGACGGTTCTCGACCTCGTCCGGTCGAGAACCGACATCGCTAGCAACGCGAGAATGTCGTTGACAGCGTCCAGAATCGGCTCTTTGTCGAGGGTATGGAGCCAATCCATGACGGGTTCTCTGTTGGGTGTTTTGGCTGTGTTGGTCGTAACGCCGTTGACCGAGGTTGTCCCGACAGCTGCACGGAGAACGACTTCCATGATGTCGCCGGAATCGAGGGGCGAACCCTCGATTCCTGGCATCGGCACCAACTCAAGCACCTCCAGAGCAAGAGTCTTGAGTTGGCTGTTCGTAATGAACTCGTCCGGATCTGTAAGCACCCGTTTGAGCTTTGGAAGGTTCATCAACGGGCTCTCCGGACAGCGGATGAATCAGGTTCCTGATTCACCCGCTTCTTTCACTACTACGTGTCAGCTTGTGGGCTGCTGAGCCAGAGTGGACAACTAGCGACTATCAGAGAGCACATAGAGATCTACAAGCAAGACGTTTTATACTGCTCAGGGACTCAGATAGGGCTTCTTACTTTTCAATACAATCCTGATAAGTAGTTTCGAACTTTGATATGACCTTTCCCATATTGTAGTTATGTAATTCTTCTTTCGCCATGTGCGACATATTTTTCAAATCCTCATTTTTCACTGTGTTGGTGATCTCTGAAACGAAGCTACTAATTGAACCATCAACTACACGACCAGCACTTCCAATAATCCTATTGACGCTACCGACGTCACTGGCTATAATTGGAGTTCCTGCGGACATTGCTTCCAAAAAAACACGCCCAAATGGTTCGTCCCACCGACCTGGATAAACAAATATATCATGAGACGCGTATATATCTGGAAGATTATCATACTCCATATCTCCCTTGAAATGGACTTTATCGGATAGTGAAAGTCTTGACATTTCACTGCGTAGCTTAGATCCGTACTCTCCGCTGCCAATTATTGTGAGTGAGTAAGTATTATTTGATCTTGAATTCAAAGATTTGACTAACGGTAATAACCTATCTACGCCCTTATTTGGTTTTAAACTACCCACATATAATAGTCGGATTGGTGGTTCGAGATTACTTGTATGTTCAACATTGAAATGTTCGTCACGAATATTCGGAATCACTTCGATACGATCCTCGGCATACCCAAATTCCGAATATCTTGAAGCAACGTGTTCCGAAAGGGCATGATATGCTGAAATTTCTGGGTGGTAACGTTTAATTCTATTTTGGTGCATTATATCTAAGAACCTTGCAGAAGTGTGGGTAATATCTGAGAAGTATCCATCTCCCATTGTAGAGTTCAGGACGCAGTGGGAACAACGAACCGGTCCACTTCGGCTACACTGATGATTGTCCTTATACATCAGATCATTCTTGGGACAGACACCCTTATACGCATTTAGAGAAATCACAGTAGGGAGGTCAAACGCTTCGCCAATACGCGCTATACTAGGGATAGTAGACGGTAAATATGAATGAAGCACATCAATTTCCTCGATACTTTCCAGCTGTTCATCGATACTGGTATTTCTTTGTATAGTTGGATGGGGAGAAAATCCGCTTTCGCTAATGTCGTGGAGAGAAACTCGCTTGCTAACCCAATCGGGGATATTTTCAGGTTTCTGTAAACAATAGACTTGCAATTTATGTCCTTGGTTTGAGAGTCCACGTACGATCTGGGTTGCGCTAAATGTCGCTCCAGTGCCCTGCCCGCCTGGATAATTCGGATGGACGAAACCGATATTCATTGCTCGAATAATGAATTGTCAGATGTTAACTGTTGTGGATAACGGTGGATCGTTTTATTAATATCGCTCATGGGAAGCACGTTGTTGATTTTCAGAGCGCGGCGTTGAGAGCATATTTGAGCGCTTCGCCACCTAGTTTTCTGTAGAGTTCACGGCGGAGTTGAAACGCTCTGAGATGCGGCGTTAGCTTGTCTTTCGAGATACCGCGGCGTAGCTCTCGTAGTCGTTGACGTGTACATCGCCGTCAGCGTATTCATCGTCACTGTGGACGACGTATTCGCGGTCAACCTCATCGTCGTCCGTCGTCCTCTAGTGGCTCGTAGGCCCGAAATCCGTCGATATAGACGGTCACTGACTCTTGTTCGTGGTCGAAAAACAGGAGCCGAATGATCGATTAGTTGTCGGATGCGTTGGCACGACATAACTCTCATCTGCGTCGCGGTCAACCAACGTGAACACCAGCGGTTTGTCGCTGTTGTACGATCTTCGGCCACGCGTGAACAGACCATGCGAGCGCGACAGGTCGCACTCGCGGCCTTTGAGGCCAGTAGAGAGTATACTTTGTCGGCTTTCGACCGGTCCAGATAGCGTGAGTGAAGGCGCGTCGAGCGCTTTCTCAGAGCGCTCGATGCGCCGTCTCACCGTCCTGTAAGGGAGATCGAATTCAGCCTCGATATGGTGAAAGTTCGTGTGAATTGTAAGAACACGTAAATTGTGAAGAACCACTCTTTCAGTGTGAGTTTCGAGCGAGCGAAGATTGTGCCGGTCTTGTCGTTGAACGTCCGATCGCAATTCTTTCATAAATACCGCTGATGCACCCGATAGCTGCCGTTTCTGACCGTAATAGTGGTTCGCAAAAGATTTAGGTGTAGTTTGGGTGGGTAGGTCAAGAGTGGGGTAGTTGGATAGCAGATTTTGAGTTTCCGCGGTAGAGATGTCTCTCACGGCGATTTGAGTTCTCGTCCACCCAGCGTAGACTGCAACTGTTCTGGCGGATCAAGACCACGTCGCTGCCACGTTGCTA
>Ga0207771_100183_pt1 | contig 43761 bp, 53 predicted proteins | sample A23M2SouthBayCA_2_FD_187731 | JGI IMG/M metagenome (GOLD analysis project Ga0207771, IMG submission 187731) | Aerobic enrichment media microbial communities from Eden Landing Ponds, California, USA - A23 M2 (2) (SPAdes) | ecosystem: Environmental > Aquatic > Marine > Unclassified | place... | reverse complement strand
TAGGTCGGGGTCGATCACAGTCGTCATCGAGTCCGATCAGCCCACTAATCGAGACACTGCGCCATATGTTCCCGAGTACTCTCGGCTCGATGAACGGCAACCGCAGAAGTACAGAGCCGACGTAACGAGGATTCCTGCCGGTTACCTCGCTGTCGCTCGTGCGCTCGTGTCGGACAGGCGCAAACGCAGGGGAGATATATTATCCTCACCCACCGACGAAGAGATGCGACGAACCGTCGGAGTCCCAGACGTCTGTGCCACAGATGTCCCCGGACAGCGACGAACCGTGGTGCCGACACCCGGACACCCCATCTACCCATCCCTCGTTCCGTCCCTGGCGGATGACACTCCCCCCCTCTACGCTAATTTTTTCGCACCATCTACCGGGGGTGAACTCGGCGTAACACGGTACACTGGTCGTTAGCAAGACCTATTCAATAGGGCCAGTATCCTTCGAACAGACGTTGGTTATCCCTGCTACGCACCCGAACTCCCCCATGTCTCTGTCACCCCACACCGTACTGGCCGAAGTCGTCGACCAGTATGAGCAATCAGAAGAGCCAGTGACAGCACGAGCGGTAGCCGAGTCCCAGGCTGTCCCCGAGGACACGCTCTCGAAAACGCTCGAATCACTGAGTGAGTTCGAACTGCTCGAACCGACAGATGAAGGCTATCGACCAACCGTTACCGCTCGGGAACTCCTCGCGCTCGATATCGAACTCGACGACGTACTCGTTCTGGACCTCGTCGAAGAGTGAGACCGACTCCAAGTTTCAAGAGGGTTGTAATCGTACAGGTATCTGTGCCTCCATTAGGACGGAAGAGAAGGTTCAAAATATGACTGACGAGGCTTCATCTGACGGGGTTTCTGACCCACTGCACGAACTCAAGCGGGACGGCGATCGGAGTCAGATCGACCTCATGGACCGTGAATACGCGATCTATCGGTGTCGGGACTGCAACAACGTCGTCCTCACAATGCAGGACTGCGACGGGGGATGACCTGTCACGACCGGCCGATGGAGCGTGTAACCGAGTCCAAACTCGACATCAGGCCCCCCGACATCCGGCAGGTGTTACTCGACGCGTTCGGGCTCCCGAAACCGGGGCTGGACATCTGTCTCTGCGTCATCGGTGAGGGTCCGCTCTCGCCCGCCGAACTGGCCGAGCGCCTCGATTACGACGAGAGCACCGTCCGGAACTATCTCAACGAACTCGTCGAATTCGGACTGCTCGAGAAGTCCCAGCTCAACCGCGAGTCGGGCGGGTTCGTCAACGTCTATCACTCGATCGACCTGGAAGAGATGCGCGAGGAGACGCTCGTCGGCTTCTACGCGTGGGCCGGTGAGGCCGCCTCGCTCATCGAGGAAGCGAACCTCACGAAAGAGGACTACCAGGACGCCGATTTCGACGCCGGATTGAACGAAGTCTTCTGGGAACGGTTCCGTGACGCCAGGTCCGCTGAGTAAACTAGTATTTATATCTGACGGTGATTCGAGTCCCGACTACTGGTCCGTGTTAGTTTAAGGGACCTGCCCGGTGTCGGTGCTGGTATGAGTTCAGAATCGACCACGGCGTCGTGGAACGGGTCGAGTGCGGGAACCGACACGCTGCTGTTCACCGACCCCGACGAGGTCTTCGACGCGGTCCAGGACACGCTCGGACGGAAGTGGCACCTCCGTATCGTCTACCAGTTGCTGGAGAACGGTCCGATGGGGTTCAGTGCGTTGAAATCGGCCGTCGCCGGCGTCTCCTCGAAGATGCTCTCGGAGAGTCTGACCCGACTCGAAGACGACGGGCTCGTCGACCGCGAGATCGTGAGTGACCAGCCGGTTCGCGTCGAGTATTCGCTGACCGAGCGCGGCCGCGCGCTTGAACCGGTCGTCTCGGCGGTCGTCGAGTGGGGCGCCGAGTACGGGCCGGTGGAGGAGGAGTGAATGGCACACTACGACGTCCTCGTGGTCGGTGGCGGGACCGGCAACAACGTCGCGGCGGCGGCCGCAGACGCGGGGCTGGAGACGGCACTCGTCGAGAAGGGACCGCTCGGCGGGACCTGTCTCAACCGCGGGTGCAACCCCTCGAAGATGCTCATCCAGGCGGCGACCGCGGCCAACCACGTTCGTGAAGCCGACCGGTTCTTTCTCGACGCGACACTCGACGATATCGACTATGCAGCGATCATCGACGACATGGACGAGACGCTCGCGCCCATCGCCGACGGGATGGAAGCGCGTTACCGCGAGAAAGACCACCTGACGCTGTACAAAGACGAGGCGGTCTTCGTCGACGACCGGACCGTGGCGGTCGGCGACGAAACGGTCAATGCCGACAAGGTGGTCGTCGCCGCCGGGTCTCGACCGCTGGTGCCGCCGATCGATGGACTTGACGACGTCGACTACATGACCAGTACCGAGGCGCTCTATCGACGGGAACAGCCGGACTCGCTGGTGATCCTCGGCGGTGGATATATCGCCGTCGAACTGGGCTACTTCTTCGAATCACTCGGAACCGACGTGACCATCGTCGAGATGCTGGACACGCTGGTTCCGCGGGAAGACCCAGACATCGCGGACGCGTTCACCGAGATCGCCCGCCAGCGCCACGAGGTCTACACCGGTCACCGCGCCACTGCCGTGGAGTCCGACAGCGACGGTGTCACCGTTCATGCCGAAACCGAAGACGGCGAGACGGTCGCAGTCGAGGGCGAGGACCTGCTGGTGGCACTCGGCCGCCGGCCGAACACCGACACGCTGGACGTCCAAGCGGCGGGCATCGAGACGGACGACAACGGGTTCGTCGTGACGAACGACCGGCTCGAAACGTCGGCCGAGAACGTCTGGGCACAGGGCGACATCGCCGACAACGCGATGTTTAAGCATTCCGGTGACTACGAGACGGGAATCACGATCGACAACGTCGTCCACGAGCGGGGTTCCGAGGCCGATTTCACCGCGATGCCTCACGCCATCTTCACTGAACCCCAGATGGCCGGCGTCGGGAAGACCGAAGACGAGCTGGCGGAGACGGGCCAGGACTACGTGGTCGGCCATCAGGACCTCCCGGGGACGCCGATGGGCCGGGCGAAGAAACTCGACGACGGATTCGTGAAGGTACTCGCGGCACCGGACGGGGAGATCCTGGGCTGTCACATGCTGGGGTACGAGGCGTCGACGATGCTGCACGAAGTCGTGGTCGCGATGCGTTCCGGGTCGGGGTACGTCTCCGACATCACGGACACGATCCACGCCCACCCGACGCTCAACAAAGCCGTCGAGTACGCCTTCCAGGACGTGACGTTTGCGTGAGACAAGAGCGGATCTGCGGGGAGTATCGTTCGGACGGCACAGCGTCGGTCGGCGGGCTTAATCGCCGAAGTTCTCTTCGTATGCCTCCGGGTGATTCTCTTTGGCGTGTTCTTTCAGTTCGTCGAGTGTGTCGAACGTCGCACCGCAGTCACAGGCGTGTTCGTCGTGGTCTGACATCGCCCGTGATAATAGCCGGGGAACGATTATATAATTCCCTCCGTCGTGTACGGACGTCGCCAGACAGCCGCCGGACGACAGCCCAGTCAGTTACATGATGCAAGATCCAGACACTCCATCAGAACGGGACCGTGTCGACGAACTCGTCTCGAACCACGCGGAACTGCTGTCGGTCATCGGGACTGAACTCAGCGAGTCGGGTGAAGTGATCGATTCGCTGTCGCGGAACGCGGCCAGTGCGAACGAGTCGAGTTCGCAGACGGTCGACCGCGCCCAAACCGCACAGTCGTCGGCTCGCGACGCACACGATGACGTCACCGACGCGCGGGCAGCTGCCGAACGGGCGCAGCGACGACTGGAGGAACTGCAGGAGACGGTCGCGGAGATAGACGAGATCACCGCGATGCTGGACGAAATCGCCGATCAGACGAATATGCTCGCGCTCAACGCGTCTATCGAAGCGGCGCGAGTCGGCGAAGACGGGGACGGGTTCGCCGTCGTCGCGGACGAGGTCAAAACGCTCGCCGAGCGGGCCCAGGGGCAAGCGACCGAGATCGAGAGGATAGTGGACGAAGTACAATCCGACGCGGCCGAGACCATCGACCAGATCGAGACAGTCGACGAGCGAACCGAGGCTGCCGCGTCGTCGATCACCGAAACCGTCGACGACTTGGACGCGATCGCCGACAGCGCAGTGGAGACGTCGGCGAGTATCGACGACGTCGCCGACACCACCCAGACCTTCGCGGACGACGTAGACGCCCTCGCGAGCAAGGTCATCGATGCTATCAGTCAGGCGAACGACCTCCAGCAACTGGTCGAAGTGGACGAGTGACAGGCGGATTCGGTAGCTCCGATCGATAGAGCTGAACGTTGAACTTACCGTGGGGAAGGGGCGCATTTCGATATCCGTGACAGGTGAAGTAACGAGGTACACCCGATAGAGCTCTGCCGATACCAGACCGGTAACCCAGCTAAGTCGAGACGGATTTTCCGAACTATCTGTGCGCTTTATGCCAATCAAATGCCTTCCCGGCGATTGCAATGGCACAAGAAGCACAGCAGGAAACACAGAGCCTCGAACCGACCGGAGCGGTACGAGACAGCAAGGCGTGGCAACACGGAATGGAAGCGGGATTGATCGGCGGACTCGTGATGGGCGTGCTGTTTTCGTTGCTGATGCCACCCGTTATCGAGAACGCGATCCCAGCGCTCGTCGGCCTGTCCGGTGGGATCGCTGGCTGGCTCGTCCACATGTCGATCAGTGCGGTGTTCGGCGTCGTCTTCGCTGGGGCACTGACCCAACCCCGACTGGCCGCCGTCGTAGAGTCTCTGGGGGGCGGCGTCAGTCTCGGTCTCGCATACGGCGTGATCCTCTGGATCGTCGCTGCGGGGTTCGTCATGCCGCTGTGGTTGTCGACGGTCGGATTTCCGGCCCCGCCTCCGCTGCCGAATCTCGGGCTTATGGGGCTGTTTACCCACCTCGTGTTCGGACTGGTCCTCGGCGGGAGCTACCACTACCTGCACTGATCCGGACTGTTAGTGGGTCGGATTTCGCCGCACCTGTCTCGGTATGGCCGACTGTTCGGGACACCCCCGAAAACCTATTTACCGTGTCTGTGTCTCTCTAGCATGGGTATCACGACAACCGACACCACTGGGTCGGCAGTGGAACTAGAATTCGAGTTGCGTGATCGCGACTGTTTCTTCGTCGACGCCTCTACTGTCGCCGACTGTCGGGTCGAACTGGAGCACATGGTGAACCGGTCGGACGACCGGTTACTCGAGTATTTCACCGTCGAAGAGGCCGCTCCTGACGTGGTACTGTCGCTGGTGGAGGAGTCGGCGGCGATAGACGAAGCCAGACTGATCAGCCGAGGCGTCGACGGAGGACTGTTCGAGTTCGTCGTTTCGGGGCCCTGCGTGACGACGACACTCGCCGACACCGGTGCGATCGCCCGGTCGGTCTCTGCCCGAGAGGGAGTCGGAACTGTGCTGGCCGACGTTCCGGCGCACGTCGACGTCAGGCGTGTGGTCGAGCAGTTCCGGGACCGATATCCCCGGTCGGAACTCGTCGCCTGTCGGGACTGCGACGAACCGATACCGCTCCAGTCCGACAGCGGCGTCCACACGGCGATGGCCGACCGTCTCACCGACAAACAACTGGAAGTCCTTCGTGTCGCGTACCTGAGCGGATACTTCAGCTGGCCGCGACGGAGCACAGCCGAAGAGTGCGCGGACGCGCTCGGGGTCGCACAGCCGACGTTCAGCCAGCACATCCGGGTGGCAGAGGAGAAAGTCATCGGTCAGTTGTTCGACGACAGCGACGAACCGTAGCGCCGTCGCTCGGTTTTTCGAGTTGCCCTATCACCATAGGCAGTATCGCTTTCCTCGCGACTGTGTTACTCGGTGACGGGGTCTTCGAGAGACCAATGACGATAACATACGACGAATGGACGAGTGCACAGGAGACGGCCACAGTTACCGTGGACGACCACGACCTGGAGATGGCGTACCGCGACGAGGGGAGCGGTGACCCGGTCGTCTTCCTCCACGGGATACCGACGAACTCGTATCTCTTCCGCGGGCAGTTCGACGCGATCGCCAGTGAGCGCCGCGCGGTCGCGCCCGACATGGTCGGCTACGGCAACTCCGCGATGGGCGACGGATTCGACCGGTCGATACGGGCCCAGGAACAGGCGATCCGGGACCTCGTCGACCACCTGGGATTCGACACGATAGACTTCGTCGGTCACGACCTCGGCGGCGGCGTCGGGTTGCGGTACGCCGCACGGACGCCCGACGCCGTCGACCGACTGGTCCTGTCGAACTCCGTCGCCTACGACTCGTGGCCGATCAAGACGATCACAGACCTGGGATTACCCGAGACGGCACGCGAGACCAGCGTCGAGGAACTGCAGGGGATGCTCGACGGACTGTTGCGCGACACGCTCTACGGCGACGACCACGACGAGGCGTTCCTCGACGGAATGAAAGAGCCCTGGGCCTCCGAGGAAGGAGTTACCTCCGTCGTTCGGAACGCCAGCGCGACGAACACGAGTCACACCACGGAGGTCGACCCGAGTACCGTGACGGCTGATACCCTCCTACTGTGGGGGACCGAAGACGAATTTCAGCCCGTCCAGTGGGCCGAACGACTGGACGGAGACATCGACTCCTGCGAACTGGTCGGTCTCGAAGCGAACCACTGGGTGCCGGAGGATCGTAGCGAGGAGTTCACCGACCACCTGACCGACTTTCTGCTGTGAGAGGCTGAACGGGCCGGATTTCCCACCGACGGGCGCCTCTCAGGGGACTTCGCCGTCCATCGAACCGCGATACCACCTGCCAGTCTCGGCCCCACACACGGAGCAGTGAGCAACGACTGCCGGTTCGTCCTCAGCCGCTACCAGTTCGCTTTCTGTCTCCTCCCCGCAGCCGGCACAGTGGCGCAGTTTGGGTTGCTCTCCGTACGCCAGGGGCGCACCCAGCGCGAGTGCGCGGACGCGCTCCCCACCGCGGTTCCAGCCTCGCTGGAACTCCCCCCGGTCGAACCTGATTATCTCACCCGCGCTCACGTCAACGTCGCCGTCCTCGGTCTCGAAGGTTGCCGTCCCTTCCTGAACGTAGAACACCTCTTCCTGGACTTCGTGGCTGTGGTAAGCGAACGCGAAACTGTCCCCGGGTTCGAGTTCGTAGTAGTTGACTGCGAGGTCGGTCGCCCCCAGCGCATCGGTGAGCGGGCGCATTACGGCCGCCGGCTGGACACTGTTTTCGACCTCGTCGATCCGGACCTTCTCCATACACGGGGTGGGCGTTCGGTCGTCAAAACAGTGGCTGCTCTCGTGTCGGTGGGCACGGGTCAGGGCGTGATGACGGCCCGCCCGTCGATTTCCCGGTGTTCGAGTTTCTCCGCGACGGAATTGACCTCGTCGAGGTCGTACCGGGAGGTGTGCAGGTCGACGTCGCCCTGTTCGACCAGAGCGACGAGCTCCTGGAGTTCGGCGTAGCGGCCGACGATGTTGCCGACGAACGAGAACTCGCCGTTGACCAGCGCCTGGGCCGGTTCGTGGATGTGGCCGCCGTAGCCGATGATGTGGTGGTCGCCACCCGCGGCGGTGATATCGGGCGCGTACTCGGTGGTCTGGTCAGCGCCGACGAAATCGAGAACCTGCGCGGCGCCCGTTCCGTCGGTGACGTCGTCGACGAACTCACGGACGTCGTCGTCGCTCGGATTCACAGTAAAGTCAGCGCCGCCCTCCTCGGCGAGTTCCAGCGCCGACTCCTTCAGGTCGACGGCGGTGATCTGGGCAGCACTCATCGCGTCGAGACACTGGACGCCGATGTGACCGAGTCCGCCGATACCGATGACAACGGCGTGGTCGCCCGGATTCAGTTCGTCGACTGCCTTCTTCGCGGCGTGGTAGGCTGTGATCCCTGCGTCGGCGTGGGGTGCGATGTCGATCGGGTCGACACCTTCGGGCAAGGGGATCACCGACCGCTCACTGGTAAGCAGGTAGTCGGCGAATCCCCCGTCGGTGGTCAGTCCGTTGAAAAACTGGTTCTCGCAGTACATCGTCTCGCCGAGCCGGCAGGGCCGACACGTTCCGCAGGTCTGGACCGGGTGGCAGATCACCGGATCGCCTTCGGAGACAAGGGTCACCTCGTCGCCCGTCTCGACGACCGTCCCGGCGTTCTCGTGACCGAGCGTCAGCGGCAGGTCCTGGTCGACGTAGTCGGTCCACATCCCCTCGATGATGTGGTTGTCCGTCTGGCACCAGCCGGCGCCCTCGACCTCGACGAGGACCCCGTCCGACCGGTCGATAGCCGGCCGGTCGACCTCGTCTATGGTCAGCCCCTCGCTCATGTCGTCGGTGTATTCGTGCAGTCGTGCGGCGTGCATGGTCCGTCTGCGGTATTGGCGCCCCGTCGTGTAAGAAGTACGCCTATGATCATTGGTAGAAGGTCTATTGTCGTGTGTTACCACGATACACAGGCCATGTACACGCACAATGGCGAGGACGTGTTCGTCATCGACGGACACATCCACCTCTGGGACGCGACGGAAGAGAACATCATCCACGAGGGCGGTGAACAGTTCATCCAGTGTTTCTACGACTACCACGCGGCGTTCACGCCCGAGGAGGAACAGTGGGACATGGATACCTATCGGCAGTACGGAAAGGAGCGGATGGTCCGGGACCTCTTCGGCGACGGCTACGTCGACATGGGGATCTTCCAGCCGACCTACCTCACGGATTTCTACGACGAGGGGTTCAACACGACCGACCAGAACGCCAGGCTGGCCGAGGAGTACCCCGAGCGGTTCGTCCTCAACGGGAGTTTCGACCCCCGCGACGGCGACGAAGGGATCGAACACCTCGAACGGCTCAAAGACGAGTACGACATCCAGGGGGTGAAACTCTACACGGCGGAGTGGCGCGGCGACTCGAAGGGCTGGCGCCTCGACAGCGAGGAGTCGTTCCGGTTTCTGGAGAAGTGTGCCGAACTAGGCATCGAGAACATCCACGCCCACAAGGGACCGACCATCCGCCCGCTGAACCGCGACGCCTTCGACGTCGCGGACGTCGACGACGCCGCCACGTCGTTCCCGGATCTGAACTTCATCGTCGAACACGTCGGGTATCCCCGGCTGGACGACTTCTGTCACATCGCCGCCCAAGAGACCAACGTCTACGGCGGCCTCGCGGTCGCCGCGCCCTTCGCCCAGAACCGTCCCCGGAAGTTCGGCAACATGATGGGCGAGATGCTGTTCTGGGTCGGCGAGGACAACCTCCTGTTCGGCAGCGACTACGCCCTCTGGGAGCCCGACTGGTTGATCCCCGCTGTGATGAACGCGGAGATGACACAGGACCAGCGAGACGAGTTCGGCGTCGAACTCACCCCCGAAATCAAAAAGAAATTCATGGGCGAGAACGCGGCGCGGCTCTACGACATCGACATCGAGGAGAAAAAAGCGCAGTTCCAAGACGACGAGATCAGTCGAGAGTTCGGGCTGGGCGACCGCTACGAGGAGGCGACGGCGGACTGAACCATGGGGACGACCAATCCAGCGGAGCGGACCGACGAGTCGGCCCCGAGCGACCCCCTGGTCGACCGCGAAGCGGTCAGGGAGCGACTCGACCGCGTTCACGACCCGGAACTCGACCGCTCTATCGTCGACCTGGAGTACGTCGATTCCATCGAGATAGACGGCGGTGACGTGACCGTCGGGTTCGTCCTGCCGACGGCCTGGTGTTCCCCCGCGTTCGCGTGGATGATGGCGACCGGTATCCACGACGAGGTGTCCGCACTATCCGGGGTCGACAGCGTCAGAGTCGAACTCACGGACCACATGCACGGCGAGGAGATCACGCGCGGCGTCAACGAGGGACTGTCGTTCGAATCGGTGTTCGAGGACGCCGACGACGGCGTCGAGGCCGTCCGTCGGAAGCTAGACGAGAAGGCACGGTTCGCTCGTCAGTACGAGGCGGTCCAAGCACTCCAGGAGGCCGGACTCGATCCAGAGCAGATCGCGACGCTGACCGTAACCGACGTCGATCTCGGATTCGGACCCGACGCGGCGGCCGTCACCCTCAGGAACGGGACGCTCTCGGTCACGGTCCCGCGCGAACCGCTGTCCGAGTACGTGGAGAAGGCCCGAGCGACCGGGCTGTTAACCGGGGCGGACGACCGCCTGTTCGCCGACCGCGAGGGCGAACCACTGGACGCGGATCCGGAGTCGTTCGAGGCCGTCTACCGGGACGCCCGACTCGCCGTCTCGAACATCGAAGGGCAGGCGACCATCTGCGAGTCGCTTCACGAATCTCGAAACGGCGTCAGTCTCGACTGAGTCTCTCGGCCTCGTCTTCGCATTTCACCGTCGGAACGGCGTGAGATCGAGGTAACCCGGCTGCCGGCGTGCGTAGCTATTTGTCTCCCGAAACCCACCTTCGTTGATATGAGCGAAGATCAAGACAGACACGAGTACGAAGTCGTCGTCGTCGGCGGTGGGCCGGCGGGCATGACGGCGGCACTGTACAGCACGCGACTCGGCCACCAGACGGCGGTCGTCTCGCGCGGCGGCGGCCGCGCCGCGATGATGCAGGAGGTCCACAACCTGCTGGGCGTCCGCGAGGAGACCAGCGGCGCCGAGTTCCTCGGCGTCGGCCAGGAGCAACTCAACGAGTACGGCTGTGACCAGCACCGGGACATGGTCACGTCGTGTGCTCGAACGGACGATGGGCAGTTCCGTCTCTCGGGGAATAGCGCCGACTACGAGGCGGAGATGGTCGTCCTCGCGACGGGCTTCAACGACGTCCGGCCCGAGCCACCGCTCCCCAGGACCGGCCGGGGTCTGCACTACTGTCTGCACTGTGACGCCCACATGTTCGTCGACGAATCGGTGTACGTGATGGGCCACGGGGAGAGCGCCGTCCACGTCGCGGGGATCATGCTCAACTTCACCGACGAGGTGGATCTCTTGACCCGCGGTCACGACCCCGAGTGGAGCGACGAGTCGGCCAGAGTGCTGGAAGACCACCCCATCGACGTGGTCCACGAGGACGTCACGGGCGTCCAGAACGGCGAGGACGGTTGGCTCAAGGCGCTGGAGTTCGAGGACGGAGCGGTCCGCGAGTACAAGGGCGGGTTCGCGATGTACGGCGCGGAGTACAACAACGGCCTCGCCCGGGAACTGGGCTGTGAAGTCAACGACGACGGGACCATCGACGTCGGCGACCACGGCGAAACCTCGGTCGAGGGCGTCTACGCGGTCGGTGACTGCACACCCGGACACAACCAGCTCCCGGTCGGGATGGGCCAGGGCGCCAAAGCGGGCATCGACATCCACTTCAAACTCCGTGACTTCCCCCGGAAACCTGACGAACTTGACGAGTTCGGGCCCGTCCGCTCCGAGGAGGTTCCGGGCATCCCGGACGAACTCCTCGAACAGGCCGTCGACTTCCACACCTACGAGTAGGGCGGCTGGTGCGATCCGTCCGTGTTCCGGGGCCGACCATCCGCGAAAACGTTTCCACGACCGCGGTCCTCCGTGGGGATATGTCGACAGCGATCGAGACGCCCGACGCTCGAGAGACGTGTGCGTACTGCGGGTCGCGCATCTTCGACCACGACCCGGTCTGCGTGCGCGACTGTACCGACGACTGTGGCTCACCCACGTACTTCTGCAACTACGCCTGTCTGTCGTCGTACATCGACGACGAGGACCTGACGGTCGGCAACGCCTGCGAATGGTCACCCGAGTGAGTGCGCCTCGTTTCTCCGGTTCGTGAGAAACTCCCGGGCGCGCCGGGAGCCCAGTTCTCTGAGTTCGTTGAGGAAGGCCGGGTCACGGTCGACTTTCGTCGAGCAGTGGAACCGTTTACCCATCTCGATTCGGCGTATCTCGGTCCGTTCGAACTCCCCGGCGGGGAGTTTTCCCTCGTCGACCCACTCGTTGACCTGCTCGATGAACCCCAGTTCCTGGTTGAGCGAGATGTTCCCCGAGAGTTCGTTGCGGCGGTCGGCGATGACCTCGTTCGTCGACGGCACGCCCTCGAATGTCTGGGGATTGATCTGGACGACCCACAGTTCCTCGGGTTTGCGGTCGGGGGGCTGGTGCATCAGGTCGCTCACGGGCGGGTTCTGTGAGAAGAGGCCGTCCCAGTGGAGGTGCCCGTGGATCTCGACGGCCTCGAAGAGGTTCGGGACGGCCGCGGAGGCCAGCACCGCGTCGACGCTGACGTCCTCGTTGGTGAACGTCTCGAAGACGCCGGCATTGACGTCGACGGTCCCGACGACCAGTTCCGGCGAGTCCTCGCCACAGAGGTCGGGGATGGTCTCGAAGTCGATGTGCGATTCGAGAACCTCACGGATCCGTTGTTTCCCCGTCTCCGGACCCAAGATCTGGTAAGGACTGACCCGGGGCATCGGGACGCCGGCGCTCTCCATGCGCGACAGCGACGTGACCAGCGAGTTGGTCCAGCGGTCCTGTGGTCCCTCGACCGCCAGGTCGTCCCAGACGGCGCCGACGACCTCTCTGGCTCGTTCCGGACCGTCGGTCACGAGGCCGTACCACACTGCGAGCGCGTTGAACGCCCCACCGGAGGTGCCGCTGATGCCGACGAGTTCGTAGTCGTCGTTCCACTCCTCGAGTAGCGTCCGGAGGACGCCACACGTGAAGGCGGTATGACTGCCCCCGCCCTGGCAGGCGATGGCAACCCGTGTCGGCTCGTCGATATCGTTGGACCCTGCCTCCCCTGGCTGGTCACTCATACGTGTGGGTGTAGCCGCCGTCGAACAGCAAGTCACCGCCGTTGAGGTGTCTGGCGTGTGTCGAGAAGCCGAACACGAAGAGGTTGGCCACCTCGACCGGGGTCATCATCTCCTTGGTCCGGGCCTGACCGAGCATGACGTCCTCGACGACTTCCCGTTTCGAGATGCCGCGCTCCTGGGCAGTGTCTTCGATCTGGTCGACCATCAGTGGGGTCAGGACGTACCCCACGCTGACCGAAAAGCCGCGCAGCGTCCCCTCACCTTCGGCTGCGATCGCTCGCGTGAGTCCCGTGATACCGTGTTTGGCCGTGATGTAGGCCGGCTTGTCTTTGGTCGCGTAGTGGCCGTGAACGGAGGACATGTTCGCGATCGCACCGACCCCGTCATCGGTGTCCCTGATGTGGGGCATCGCAGCCTGTGCGGTCTTGAACGGGGCCCGGAGCATGATGTCCGTCAGGAGGTCGTACTTCGCCATCGGGAACTCGGGGATGCTCGCGATGTGTTGCATCCCGGCGATGTTCGCGACGAACCGCAACGCGCCCTCGTCTGCGGCCGCGTCGACGACCGCCTCGACATCGGTGTCGTCGGTCAGGTCCGTGGGGACACTCACGAACCAGCCCTCGGCGTCGACGTCCTCGACGACCTCGGCAGTCTCGGCTAGGCCATCTTCGTCGACGTCGGCGCCGACGACGGTGAGGCCGTTCGCGGCGAGTGCGGCGGCCGTCGCGCGGCCGATTCCCGAGGCGGCGCCCGTCACGACCGCGACGGTGTCGTCCGTGAAGTACGGGTCGTCGATGCGGAGCACGTCTTCGGGTGTGAGTTCCGGCGTGCTCAGGTCGAATTCGGAGTCAGCCATGGGTAATCACGACTGTACCGACGGCTCCAGACCGGTTAACTGCATCCCACATCGGGGTAACAGCGCCCCGACGCAACTCGGGGGCAGATACGCGGGTGGCGAGCTCCGCGCGTCACAAAACCGATGTCGGGTCGCCGCGATACTGTGAGACATCGAGATGACCACGCACGATTTCCGGACCGAAAGTGGTCGGCAAGTAGCCGCCGTAACGGCAGCCGAAATGCGGGACGTCGACAGGACCGCAGTCGAGGAGTTCGGTCTCTCCTTGCTCCAGATGATGGAGAACGCGGGCCGGAATCTCGCACGGCACGTCCGCGACACCGGCCACGAACCGGTCGTCGTCCTCGCCGGGAACGGCGGGAACGGTGGCGGTGGGCTGTGCGCAGCCCGTCACCTCGCGAACCGGGAAGTGGACGTGTCGGTAGTGCTGGATCGTTCGCCGGAGAACCTGGAGGGGGCGGCTCGCACCTAGTACGAGACGCTCGCAGCGATGGGCGTCCCGGTAGACGAAGGTGTGGACGGACTCGCCGGGAGAGACCCGGAGACAGTCGTCGACGCACTCGTCGGCTACGGACTCGACGGGTCGCTCCGCGGGACTGCCGGGGCGCTCGTCGAGACGGCGGACACGCTGGATGTGACGGTCGTCTCGCTCGACGTTCCGTCGGGAATGATCGCGACGACCGGCGAGCGGCCGGGCCCCGCCTTCGAAGCCGACTCCGTCCTGACGCTCGCCCTTCCGAAGACCGGACTCGCCGAGTTCGACGGCGACCTGTGGCTCGGCGATATCGCGGTCCCGGCCGGGGTGTACGACGCGCTCGATATCCCGTATTCGACCCCGTTCGACGACGAGTATCTGGTCAGACTGACTCCCGACTCTCGGCCGTAGCGGCTTACCGCCGCGTAAGCGGACGCTTTAGACGCTGGATCCCCTCTCTCCACGAGTTCGATGGTCTCGCGCAAGCGTCGGGTGCTGGTCGTGGTCGCCGTCGCCGAACTGCTCGCGATGTCGCTGTGGTTCAGTGCGACTGCCGCCGCACCGGAACTGGCCGCCGACTGGGGGCTGACCGACACCGAGACGGCCTGGCTGACGATCGCCGTCCAGCTCGGGTTCGTCGTCGGGGCGTTGCTGTCGTCGGTGTTCACGCTCTCGGATGTAGTGTTGCCGCGGTACCTGTTCGCGGGCTCCGCGGTCGCGGGGGCGGTGTTCACTGCCGCGATCGCCGCATTCGTGAGTACCGGGCCGCCAGCTATCGCACTTCGGTTCCTGACCGGTGTCGCGCTGGCGGGCGTGTATCCACCCGGGATGAAGATACTGGCCGGCTGGTTCGACGGGGGGCGAGGGTTCGCTATCGGCGTCCTCGTCGGGGCGCTCACCGTCGGCTCCGCGCTCCCGCACCTGCTTCGAGCCGTCGGTGGCGTCGGCCGGCCGACGGTCGTCCTCTTCGGTGCCGCGGCGCTGGCGACCGTCGGCGGACTTCTCGTATTGCTCGTCGAACCGGGGCCACACCAGGCGCCGGCCGCGCCGTTCGACCCGAGTGCGCTCGGTCGGATCCTCCGTGACCCGCCGACGATGCTCGCGAACGGTGGGTACTTCGGCCACATGTGGGAACTGTACGCCGTCTGGACCTGGATCCCGGCGTATCTCACGGCGAGTTTCGCCGCGAGCGGCGCCGGAGCGGCCGCCGAACTCGCGTCGCTCGTCGCGTTCGGGACGATCGCCGTCGGCGGCGTCGGTGCCGTCGTCGCGGGCTACGGTGCCGACCGGGTCGGTCGCACGTCGGTCACGAGTCTGAGCATGGCCGTCAGCGGTCTCGCCTGTCTCGGGGCTGGGTTCGTATTCGGCCAATCACTCCTGGTCCTCGTCCCGTTCGTGCTGGTCTGGGGGGTCGCCATCGTCGCGGATTCCGCGCAGTTCTCCGCTGCGGTTTCGGAAGTCGCGGAGGGCTCGTACGTCGGGACCGCGCTGACGCTGCAGACAGCGATCGGGTTCTTGTTGACGACGATATCGATCCAGCTGGTCCCGATGCTCGTCGACCTGGTCGGCTGGCGGTGGGCGTTCGCACCGCTCGCCGTCGGTCCCGCTCTCGGGATCGCCTCCATGTACAGGCTCCGACAGTCCGACGCAGCGTCCCGACTCGCCGGCGGGCGCGGATAGTCGCGGGCAAGCGCCGCGACTTTTTTCAATCCGGTAGCAGCGTATAGACGACACCGAGGGCACCACCCCAGCTCAGATGCCCGGCGAGCGAGACGGGTCCGAGATTCGGCACGGGCGAACCGATCCCGACAAGGTTGAGCCAAATGCCCATCACGATGCCCGCCGCGACGAGCCACAGCAGGAATCCGTACCCAACACCGAGCAGTGGTGGTTCGACCGGGCTGGCAGCCGTCGAACCCTGCCGGTACCGGTTGTACAGCGCGGCGAAGAGTATCGCGAAGACCACGCTGTGGAAGAGGTGCGTGATCCACCCGACAGCGAGCGTCTGCACGCCGTAGAGACCGCCGATGATCCCGATCTGCCCGGAGAATAGCTGGAGTATGGCTCCCATCACTCCGCCGGCGACGACGCCGGCGATGGCTGCATTTCGCAGGTCGACAGCCTCGACACCCGTGGCGTCCGCCGGAATCCCGTCACTCTCGACCCGGAGTAGCTCGACGGTCACTGCCGTGTCGGCGGTATCTGCGGTGACGTTTACGCTGCCGCCGTATTCTGCGACGAGCAGCCGCGTGATCGGCACCTCGAACTGGACATCCGGGCTGTCGTACTCGGGGACGCCGTTCGTCAATACGTCTCGTTCGCTTTCAGTCAGCCAATTTCCGGGCGCCGAGACCGTCAGATCGACCGTCGTCTCGTCGACGTCGAGGGCGACCGCGACTTCGCTGTCGGCGGTTCGGTCCAGTGCGAGTGTCAGCAGGTGTGCCAGGACTGTATCGAAGTGGTCGTCAGCACGGACCCGTACCGAAGAGAGACCGCTAATCCGGACACGGCCGTCCGTGTTCGGGAGGCGGTTCAGACAGCGCTGGACCACCGTGGAGATATCGACGGAGTCGAGCGCGTCCCGCGTCCCGTCGGCCGTCCGCACGATGAAGCCGACGTCGTCGACAGTCTGTTCGATCCGCTCGACGTTGCTGGTAACCGCGTCGAAACTCCGCGACTCTCCCCGACCGTCGGCCAACAGTCCCGCGTGACCCCGGATCGCGGTCAGCGCGTTGAGGATTTCGTGGCGGAGGAGCCGGTTCAACAGCACAGTCTGTTCCGTCTGGCGGTCGAGGGACTGCCTATGGCGTCGGTTCTCCGCCGACCGGATACCCATCAGGAGGCCCCCGATACCACCGCCGACAACCGTCGTAGCGACGACGCCGCTTCGACGGAGTTCGTCGACCGGATCTGCCATCTCGAAGACAGCGATGCCGGTCAAGAGTACCATCCACACGCTTCCCAGGAGATACCAGAGCGTGACCGTTCGGACGTACGCGCGACTCCTGGTGCTGACCGCCAGGCTGACGCCGAAGACGACGACGCCCAGACCGAGGACGAGCGGGAGCAGGCGAGTCGCGGTCACGAGCGTGGACGCGTCGCCGCTCCTGTAGAACACGTCGACGAGGAGGGCCCGCGAGAGGACGAACGCCACCCCCGCGACGAGAAATCCCGCTGGTTTCACGACGAGCTCGTCACCGGCAGATGGGAACGCACGATCAGTGGGCGAGTCTGACATTACGAACGATTGTGACGCTGTGCAGTCGATACACGATACTCGCCACTGGCGATGGGGTACTGGCTCACCCGACTGTGAGCATCTGGTATCCCTCTTCGGCGAGCATGGCTACCGCCGGGGCGTGTTCAGTCTTGTCACTCAACAGATCGATACCCGAGTTTTCACACGCGTCTGCGACGTCGAACGCGTTCGCACAGTAGCCGCAAGCACCAGCGAGCAGTCCACGCTGCTGGATCTGCTCCCAGTCGTGGTTGAACGGGCGGTCCGGATTTTCCTCGAACGCCGCCGGCCACTTGGTTGCCTCCCCGTCGAGGAAGAGTTGCACGTCGTACCCCGCGTCGTCGAATTCGAGCGCGTAATTGAACCCGTTCCCGGCGACCGGCGTCCGGTCGGGTCCCGCGTTCAGCAGGATCGCGTACTTTCGATTTTCTGTCGGATCGGTTCCGTCCGAGGTATCTCCCGATTTCCCGAAGAGACCATCGATCACACCCATGTCTGAATCCGAATGAATCTCGTCGTGAACACCCATTAATTCTCGGCGGATATGCGCGATATCCGTCAAACTACCCGGCATGGATATTTCCGCCCGATGAAACGACAGGAGAAGATACGTCGGCCGTTCACTCGATCGCGGCGGCCAGGTCACTCTTTTCCTGCATCCCGACGAGCCGGTCGGTTTCTTCCCCGTCTTCGAACACGACGAACGCAGGGATCGACTTCACTTCGTACCTCGCTGCGACCGGAGGCAACTCCTCGACGTTGATCTTTGCGACAGTCGCGTCTACTTCGGCCGCGAGTTCCTCGACTATCGGTGCCATCATCTTGCAGGGGCCACACCACTCGGCGTAGAAATCGACGAGGAGTGTCCCTTCGGTTTCGAGCAGGTCTTCGAATACGTGTTCCGTTTCGACGTGCGCCACCGCACCACTGGCGTCGTCTCCAGAACGGGCAGGACTGTTTGCCATCGGGAGTAGTTGGGGCCAGCCCGTGTTATTGATTCGCGAACCACTCAGTTAGCCGGTTACCGACCGTTCACCTGGCCACACATAGACCGAGAACCCTACAGAACCCCGACCCCGGTCGCAACTAATCGAACGCCGATGATCGAGAGCAATACCAGCACGGCAGCCAGTTGCGCTCGTTCGGTCGTGTACCGGCGGAGCCTCCCACCGATCGTCACACCGACGAGCCCGGGAACGGACAGCCCGGCCGAGTACAGGAGCAGGTTCCCCCCGTCGTACAGACCGAGTGCCCAGGCCATCCCGACCCGGAGGCTCGACACGCCAACGAGGATCATCGCGAGGACGCCGACGAACGTCGACCGGTCCAGGTCGAGACTGTCGAGATAGGCAACCACCTGCACGGCGACGTTCGACAGCCCGAAGACGACCCCGGAGACGAACCCGAGCGTTGCCTTCACGGCGGTATCCCGTCGGAAACAGTACCGGGCCACCGCCCGTTCTCCCGGCAGCACGACCCAGGGTTGCTTGACGGCCACGTACGCGAGCGTGAAGACTCCGAGCGCCGGCGTCAGGAGCGCGGTTCGGACGATATCGAGCAGTACCATTCCCAGGACAGTGCCGACCATTGCCAACAGGACGTACGGCCAGAACTGCGCCAGGCAGCGAGAAAACTCCTCGCGGTCGAGCTCGCGCAACAGCGAGACGTTGGCGGCCAGCATCGGGATGATCATCAACACGACAGCAGTCGAGGGAGACAGGAAGACTGCGAGCAACGCGGTACTCGCGATAGCGTACCCGAAACCGACGGTCCCCTTGACCAGTCCGCCAAAGAGGACGACGACACCTGCGAGAACGAGCGACGTAGTCGGCAGCATACGAGAGAGATCAGGCCGACGTGTCGCCGTCGTCGGGTTCGGTCAGGTATTCCATCCCCCAGTCCCGCATCGCGTAGATAACCGGCTGGAGGGATTCACCGTGGTGGGTGAGTGAGTAATGGACGCGAAACGGTTTCTCGCTGATTATCTCACGCTCCACGAGCCGATTCTCCTCTAAGTCCTCCAGACTATCCGAGAGCACCTTGCTGGAGATCCCGTCGACGTTCTTCTGTAGTTCGTTGAATCCACTGGGGCCGTGTTCGAGCAGTCGGTGGATGATGACGGGATGCCACTTCTTGCCGATCAACGATGCGGTCGTCGTGACGGGGCACCACTCTTCACCCGCACACCAGACTTCGAGTTGCTCGGTACCGTCCTGGCCTGGAAGATCGTCCATACCCTGTCTTCGACGCCGGCCATCTTAATGGTTACTCATAGAAAGTAGATTACTATACAATAGCTACCGCCGGTCTCGGGTCTCGAAAAGTGAACGTACTTCGGATCTTCGGTAATGTGGTCTGCCGAGTTCTCAGGCCATGAATGCCAGTCCGATGGCGGATTCGGACTGGATCCACGCTGCCTCGTTGTCCCGGTCGTAGATGATGACTTCGCCGTTCTCGAGGGACACGTCGGCGTATCGCTGGAGTTCCGTCGCGTCCATCCCGACCGTTCGGTATCGAGTCTCGTCGTCGTCGGTGCGGACTGACATCAGTAGATTACCTCGTACTACTGACTTACAGTTAGAAACCTAAATACGTTCGCTAACCAGTCTCACAGGAGGTTACCTCGACTTAACCCAGTGGATTCATACTCCAAGCCTCGACCAATATGAAATCGTGGACGACGCTGGGTTCCTTGGAGGGAGCACACTCTGGCGAAAGCGGTCGTTCCCCGTCTTGGTACTCCTGGTGCTCCTGGTTTCGCTCGGGGTCAGAGGGGTACTCGGAGGTGGACAGTTCCTTCTGGTTCCGTCGGGGGAGATCGTGGGATTGTCGACGAGAGAACTCGCAGGGACCCCCTTTCGAGACTACCTGATCCCCGGGCTGGTCCTGTGCTCGGTACTGGGCGTGGCTCCGTTGGTCGTGGCTGTCGGCGTGTATCGAGGGAGTCGCTGGGCCTGGTTTGGCTCGATCCTGGTCGCTCTCGCGCTGGTCGTCTGGGTGGTCGTCGAAGGGGTAGTGATCGGCTTCGGGGAGCGGCTCCAGTATCCGAACCTCCTGCAAGCAATAGGTATACTGGTCGTCGCAATATTGCCATCGGTTCGGTCGGAACTCCGCGACTGACGGTCGACTGTGGCCCGATTCAGGTGTCGGACTGTTGCGATTCGATGATCCGGGACCGCATCTCGTCGATCTTCGCAAAGTGACAGAGGGGATTCCCGGGATAGACGACCGGATTCTCCAGTACCCCGACGACGAGTCCGGTGAACGGAGCGGTCACCTCGGTGGCGTCGGATTTGAACGGATTCGTTATCGTGCAGATCGTCTCGTCCTCTTGAACGAGGTCGCCCCGTTCGTAGTGCATCTCGACGATACCGCCGGCATCGGCTCTGAGCCACGTTTTCTCGTCCCAGCCCTCGATGACGGTTCGCCAGCCCGGCCATCGAACCGTCTCCTGTGGGTAAATGCCGTACTCCGCGAAGACGCTCCGTACGCCAGCGAGTGCGTGGTCGATCAGATCCCGTTCGAACCGGTGTGCCTCACCCATTTCGAGGGTGATCGTCGGAATCCCGTCGTCGGTGGCCTCACGCCGGAGCATACCTTCCGAGCCCTCGCCAGCCATGACGAGATTCGTCCCGAACGCACGTGCGAGACGCGCCGCCGCCTCGTCGTCCATGTCGGCCCGGACGTGGAACATGTTCGTTCGCCCCCGCGTCGAGGTGTGGAAGTCGAGTCCGAAGTCACACGGTTCGATGAAGTTGTGGTAGATCCGGTGAGCGATGCGATTCGAGCTCGTACTTCCCTGTTTCCCCGGGAACGCTCGGTTGAGATCCCGTTCGTAGATCGGGAGATATCGTTCCTGCGCGAGAAAGCCCTGGACGTTCAGGACCGGCAGACAGACCAACGTGCCACAGATCTCCGAGTGATCCCACTCGTGGGCGACTTCCCGAACCACCTCGATCCCGTTGAGTTCGTCGCCGTGGATCGCGGCCGAGAGAAACGCTGTCGGACCCGGCCTGGGACCGTTAATTATCGTGACCGGGAGCCGAACCGGATCGCCGAGATACGTCTCACTGACCGGGTATCGGAACTCGTGTGTCTCCCCAGGATCCACGTGTCCACCGTCGTACTCGAACGGTTCGGGCTGGCGTTCGCTCGTCGCTACCGTGTCTGAAGTCCGCTCACTCATGTCTCACGTGTCACCGATCGAAGCCTATCAACGGTTGGTAACCCGCGCCTCACCAGTTGTGTCAAAGGTTACCAAACTCTCTTTCGAGTGATTACCGAAGTTCTGGGCGGAGGAACGTCTGATGTCCGATACTGCTCCTGGTCACTCCCGGGCGAACGACCCTGGCACTTCCGGCCACGTGAGTGACGAGCGCATCGAGACTGCCGACTCCACACGACGGGTCGGTGTGTTGAGTACGCACAACAGCAAAGAGACGAAAGCGATCCTGAACGCCGTCCGTGCCCTCGGACACGAACCAGTCTGGATACGTGACGAAAATTTCGCGTCCTGGATCGAAGACGGTTCTGTCCAGTGTTCCCCGGCGGTGGACGTTCTCGTCAATCGACTGCTCGTGACGAAAAGCGACCACCCACTGGAGGACCTGCAACTCGCGGGACTGTTCACCGAACGGGTCCCCGTTCTAAACCCGCCCACTGCTGTGCAGAGTACGCTTCACAAGTATCGAGCGGGCGTCAGACTGGCAGAGGCGGGGGTCCCGGTTCCCGACGCGTTTTTTGGCCGGGCCCCGCGGGCCTTCGAGAACTGGACCGACCGTCTCCCCGACCGCGTCGCCCACAAGCACACGGTCGGAACCAACGGCCACGGGATGTCGGTCGCGTCGGCCGAGGACTCCCTGAACCCGAAAATAGACAACCAGCAGTCGTTCGTTCAGGATTTCCTGAACACGGGCGAGGAGCGACCGTCGGACCTCCGTCTCTACGTCGTCGGCGGACGGGTGGTGGGGGCGATGCGTCGTCGCGCCCCCGAGGGCGACTGGCGGACGAACGTCGCTCTCGGCGGTGACGTCGAGGACGTCACGAACGAGCTCAACGAGAGCCAGCGTCGAATTGCGGTCGAAGCGACGGACGTTCTCGGACTCGACATCGCTGGCGTGGACCTCATGCGCTCGGACGGACAGTGGTACGTCCTCGAGATCAACGCGACGGCGGGATTCAAAGGGCTGTACGAGGCGACGGCGACATCACCGGCCCCGTACATCGCCGCTCTCGCTCTCGAACGTGTGGACGCTGCCGTCTCCCGCTCGCGGGTCTCGGAACTCGCGTCGACGCTAGATGACTCGGTCCCCGATTGCAAACCGCCGCTCGACGAGGTGGGCGGTGAAGACAGCGTCCTCGGCTACACCACGCGGGTAACTGTCAGCGGAACCGACGAGACAGTCTCTATCGTCGCGAAAGCGGACACCGGTGCCCGGCGGACAAGTATCGACACCGAACTCGCCGGGCGAGTCGAGGCGGGTCCGATGGTCGGGACGACGGAAGTTCGCTCTACCGGTTCGTCGAAACCCGAGACTCGGCCCCTCGTCGATATCGACCTCCGGGTAAACGGTGGGTGGCGGACCGTCACTGCGAGTGTCACCGACCGAAGCGACATGCAGTATTCACTCTTGCTCGGACGGGACGTCCTGGAAGAGTACAAACTGGATATCAGTCGACGTATCGAAGAGTGACCGAGAACCTCGACGTGGGGCGGTTACCAGCGTGTGAGCTACCGTTAATGACCCTGCTACCACACCCTGTCACATGACCAGACTGGAATTACTCTCGAAAGACGAAATCCCCGAACAGTACCACTACCTCTTCACCGACGAGTATCTGGGTGACCGTCACATCTTCCGCGTGTGGGCCCACAACCCAGATCTTCTGGAGGCGACCCTGGAATACCTGGAGACGCTCTACGACCAGCTGACGCCCCGGACGAAGGAACTGGTCATCCTGACGGTCGCACGGGCCCGGGGCGCTCGCTACGAGTGGCACCAGCACGTGGACATCGCCCGGTCGCGCGACGTCGAAACCAGCGAAATGCGCGCGATCGGCGGCCAAGACTTCTCGGGATTCGACGACGAGGAGTTCGTGCTCTTGCAGTACGCCGAGGCCGTCGCAACCGGCGACGTGACCGACCAGATCCACGGTTCGCTCGCGGCGGCGTACACACCGGCCGAGATCGTCGCCGTCGGACTACTGGTCGATTTCTACGTCGGACTCTGTAACTACGTCGCCGCGGTGGACCTCCCGTTCGAGGGCGGCGAATTCGTCGGCTGGACGCCCGACGACGAGACTATCGGGACGCTGTTCGATTGATCGAATGAGACGGAACATCGTCGGTCTCCTGCTGGTACTCGTCGGTGCAGTGACCCTGACCGAACCCGTCACCGGTATGGTCACATCGACAGATGCCGTCACGATACCGCAACTCGCTGGAGGAGGCTTCCCGGACGCGACGTTTAGGTCCCGATTCGTCGCTCACTGGTGGGTGTTTCCGGCCTCGATCCTCTTTTCGGCGGTCGCACTGTCGTCCGGCGTCTCGGGAGCGCTGTTTTTTAGCCCGTTTTTTATGCTCGTCGTCGGCCTCACTCCGTCCCAGGCCATCGGCGCGGGACTACTCACGGAGGTGTTCGGCATGGGCAACGGTCTGCGGTCCTACGTCAAACAGCGCGTCGTGGATTTCCAGACGGCGAAGTGGTTGCTGCTCGGTGCCGTTCCCGCAGTCGTCGCCGGGGCGCTTGCCGCCCACTACGTCCCGACGACGATTCTCAAGGGAATCTTCGGGGCCGGACTGCTGGTCCTCGGCGGGTTTCTCGTCTATTACGACTCGCCCGAGGAACACACTCCCGGTGAGCGTGAAGGGGAGTACCTCAATGAAAAGAACACAGGTCGTGGGACGACTACGGTCGAGGCTGCCGACGGCGAGACGTTCACTTACGACACCTGCTGGCGACCGCCTGGCGTCGCGCTCTCGACTATCGGCGCGTTCGTAACTGGGCTCATCAGTGCTGGACTCCCCGAAATCGTGACGACCCAGCTCATTGTCCGCTGTCGCATCCCACCCCGAGTCGCTGTCGCGACGAGCGTGTTTGTGCTGGCGATCGCCGCAACCGCAGGCGCGATCGTCCACGCGTTGACCGCGACGCCGGTCTGGTACGTCGTCGCCTGGTCGATCCCTGGGGTCGTAATCGGGGGAACTATCGGCACTCGTGTCGGCAAGTACGTCCCCAGCGAACTGATGGAGACTGGCCTGGGTCTCGTCTTCGGACTCGTTGGGCTCGTTGTCCTCGTGACGGAGTTCGTCGTCGCCTGACCGGACACCACTGCTACTGTTCCGACCGGTGGTTACGTCCCGGTAGTTCGGTGAGTAACCCCTCGCTGGGTAACCATGAAGTTACAAAATTTTGATGGGTTTCCCGGGCGATATTCCGCCCATGTCGACCGAACTGGACAGTGGGGTCGTGGCACCGGAGTTCGAACTGCCGAACGTCGGAATCGGGCCGGATCCGCTCTCTCTCGACAGAGTCGTACAACGGGTCGACTTTGCCGTGTTACTGTTGCTCCGGGATTATCACTGCCCGAAGTGCAAGAATCAGGTACAGACGCTGGCCGAGGAAGCGCGACAGTTCGCGGAACTGAACGCCGTCGTGCTTCCCGTCCTTCCCGAACCCGTCGAACGCGCCGAAGAGTGGCAGGAACAGTTCGACCTTCCATTTCCGTTGCTGGCGGACCCCGACAAGAACGTCGCCGACAAGTACGACCAGCCGACTCGCTACGGAAAACTCGGTTCGCTCCACGACCTGATCGGCCGCATGCCCGAGAGTGTAGTCCTCGATACCAGAGGGGAGGAAGCGGAGGTCGTCTACACCTACGAAGGAGAATCACCGGGAGATCGCCCGGAAATCGAGACTCTCGTCGACGAGATCGACCAGCTCCAAGAGACGTTCGTCTTCGACTGCTCGCTCGTCGACTGCTGACGATACCGTTCTGGCCAGAAGTCTCCAAAAGCACTTTTCCGATCCGCGGCATCCTGATTTTGTCGGCTACACGGTCGGGCGCTCTGGCGACACGGTCGCACCCGCGCACGACGACAGCACCTTTTCTACACTGTATTTCCAGACGGTATAACCATTCCCCGTCCGTGCGCCGGTTCAGGAGTTACGGAGCACACCCAAGAGCTAGGTGGGTCACGGTCTATCCGCAAATGGATCCCGCACGACGGCGGTTTCTCAGACTCAGTGGCATCGCAGCGGCCGGCGCCATCGCCGGTTGTTCGACCGAAACGGAGACCGATACGCCCGACCAAGGCGACGACGGCGACGGCGCGGACGGGGGGTCGACGCCGACGGCCACGCCCACGCCGACAGGAACGCCGACCTCCGGGGGCGGGGACGCACAGTTCGACTTCGGCGGCTGGTTGAGCGACACGAGCAACTACGACGGAACGACCACGGACATGCGCGGGAACGGGTCCGTGACTATCGACGTGGGCGCACAGGCCAACGGCGGCGGGTTCGGGTTCGCGCCGCCCGCGGTATGGGTCGACCCCGGTACGGAAGTCACCTGGGAGTGGACCGGGGACGGGGGGAGCCACAACGTCGTCGCCGAGTCCGGCGGGGACTTCAGAAGTGGGGACGCGACGGGCGAGGCGGGAACGACGTTCTCCCAGATGTTCGAGAGCGCGGGAATCGTGACCTACTACTGTAATCCCCATCGGTCGATGGGGATGAAAGGCGCAGTCGTCGTGGGCGAGCCCGACGGTGCCGGGACAGCCACGCCGGCGAGTCAGTCCTACAGCTTCCAGGCGGCATCCTTCGACGCCTACTGGTACTCACTGTACAACATGAGTACCAACATCGCGATGAGCGGCAACGGCGTGCCCTTCCCGCTCAACGAGCAGATGGAACAGCTACAGTCCCAGCGCATGCCCGCGATGCTGGAAAACGCCGACGTCGACCGCCCGCCGATCAACAACCCGAACCTCTCGCTGGCGTCGTTCACCGAGGGTGACCCGAGTTTCACCCAGGAACCCGTTCTGGAGGACGACACCGGCCGACCGGACGCCTCGACACTGGCCTGGGACAAGAGCAACTCCTCGCTCGTCGTGAGTCCCTCCTCGCTGGGCTGGACCCACCTCAAAGGCGTCACGTGGGCGAAGAACTTCCAGAACCACTTCGACCTGCTGCCCGGCGAGATGGCCCCGAAGTTCCGGGCGCAACTGCTGACGACGCTGGCACAGGTCGGGGTCAACGCCGCGGTCCTCGTCGGTGGCTCCCGGGGTAACGGCGCGCTGACCCACGGGGACAGTTTCGAGTTCCTCTCGGAGTACCACCCCAGTGAGGGACGGATCGTCGACGAGACGCGGCGGCCACACCACCACTCGGCGATGCTGTGGTTCCTCTCGGACCTGACCAGCCTCGCACAGAACGGCTGGTTCGGCTACGTCAACCCCCGGCCGCTCATCCCGAAAGAGGCTGGCGCGGACGGCGTCTTCGACCCGCCGGTCGGCATCCAGGAGATCACGGACGGTGTCGCGGAGGCGACGATGAGCCTCTTCGACGCGAGCGACGTGGCGTCGATGGAGTCGACCCGTTCGGTCGGACAGATGCTCGGTGCCGTCGGCTACTACGGCCCACAGGCCGGGAGCGACGAGATGCGCTCGTCGGCCGTCGACTACGCCAATTCGCTGGCTGATGTCGTCGACGACAACCTCGCGGGGAACGGTCGCGTCGAGGGCGGTGCGGAAAACCAGGCCGCGACCCAGGGGATTGTCGCACAGGGGCTGTTGTGGGCCTCCCAGCTGGACGGTGTCGACCGTGCAGACACGGCGGACGACGTCGTCGGCTACATGCTCGACGAACTCTGGGACGGGGACGGCGGGACGTTCATGTCCGGCACGGACGCCTCGACGTACGCGATCACCGCCAGAGACGCCGGGGACATCACCGGCGGGCTGAACGCCGCGGACGCGGTGCTTGGCCGGTCCGGCGTTCGGGACACCTTCGCGACGTTCTTCAACCAGACGTTCAACCGCGGACACCTCCAGCGAACTGAACGGCCACCCTCTCGGAGCGAGAACGCCGAGCATCCGCTCCCACTCCCGCCCAACGCCGGCGGCGAGTTCGGCCAGGCGGCCGTCTACAACGGCGAAGTGGAGTACGACGCCGATGCCGACGAGTGGTCGGTGACCGACCCACGCTTCCGGACCGCCGAAGCGCTCTATCTCGCCAACCAGGACATCTGGGTGGGTAACTGGGGCGGGGACTTCTACCAGGGCCGTGGTGTCCCCGGACAGAGCGACACCCCGGAATAACCCCACCAGTACGACCCGATCGACCTGTTTGGGCTGCAACTCGTTTCTCGAAACCGATCAGCACGGGCCCCTATCCTCGGTACAGAATGAAGACCGTTTTTTGTGCGGTCACCCGCTGAATGCTGAACTTACCGTGAGGAGGGGATGCGTTTCGACACCCACGACAGATAGAGTAATGGGGCGCATCCGGTACCGCGTTGGCGAGACCAAACGGGTAGCCCGCGCCAGGGCGAAACGGACGCTCTGAACTATCTATCTCCCTAATGCCAGTCGAACGCGTCCGTGCGATCGCGATGGCACAAGAAGCACAACAGGAAACGCAGGGCCTCGAACGGACTGGTGCGTTACGAGACGCCCCATCGTGGCAACACGGCGTGGAAGCAGGACTGATCGGCGGACTCGTGATGGGCGTGCTGTTTTCGCTACTGATGGCGCCCGTCATCGAGAACGCGATCCCGGCGCTCGTTGGCCTCTCCGGTGGGATCGCTGGCTGGGTTGTCCACATGTCTATCAGCGCGGTGTTTGGTGTCGTATTCGTCGCGACGTTGACTCAACTCGGAGCACCGACCGTCGCAGAGTCGCTGGGCGGCGTCGTCGGTCTCGGTCTCGCGCACGGTGTGGTCCTCTGGGCCGTCGCCGCCGGCGTCGTCATGCCGCTGTGGCTGTCGGCCGTGGGCTTTCCCAACCCGCCGCCGCTGCCGAACCTCGCACTGATGGGCCTGCTCACGCACCTCGTGTTCGGACTGGTCCTCGGCGCGACCTACCACTATCTACGCTGAGTCGTCGTGGCCCGCCTCCTCGAAGCGGGGGCGAACACGTCGTATTCTGAGAGAACGTGTGTTCGAACAGCCAGACTGTTTCGGTTTCGGCGACATCCGAGAAATCGTCGGCCGAAACTACGTGTGGAATATCCCGAATTTCATCTCTTACCGGTGTCTGTGACGACCGGAACTGCCCGAGAGGGTCGCTCGATCAGTGATTCTCGGTTTGGTCGTACCAATTTCCATCTACAGCGCGCCCAACTGGAGCCAGACGCCGAGGGCGACACCATAGATGAGGTGGAACAGGAGGAAAGTCGCGACCATCGGCATCTCGGGGTCCAGGTCCAGCACCACGCTCATCCAGAAAACCGTGGCCCCGAGAAAGAGTACGAACCCGTACGCGAGTCCGAACAGGAGTGCGGTCGTCATCGAGGCGATGCTGATACCGATCAGGGGAACCACCACCACGAAGACGAGACCGGCGACGATCCCGTAGATCATGTGCAAGACCATCCCCTGCATCACGTATTCGTCCGGCTCACCGTCGCCGACGTACTTCGACCAGAACAGCGCCGTCGGCGGTGGCGAGTCGTCTCCCAGCGCCATCATGAAGACCGTCATAATGATCGTCGCAACCAGTCCACCAGCGAGTCCGTTGAGTACGGTGAGTTCTGCCATGTGTGGGGCTCCGTTCTACATAACCCTTCGATAGTAGGTTACGTATAGTATCTCTTCCCTATGGAGGGGAATAACTGTGCGCTGAGTGGTCTGAAATCCGGTTACCTGTGCGTTACTCGGGCGTCAGTGCCGGTGTACTGCCGCTCTCATTCCGAAAGCTGGACGGACTCCTCCGGGAGCAGTCAGTCACACTCCCCCCGTTTGCACGACGGCCGACGACCGTCTCCCCGATGCCTGTCCACGCTTTGGGATAACGTGTCCTCTCTGCAGGCACGTGAAGCGACGCTCCGGTTCACTTACTTGGCGGCGTAACGCCCAGGCGACCTTCGACGAAGGCGGCGAAGTCGTTGGCGAACGCTTCGACTTCCGCCCAGTCGGTGTATTCGTAGTCCCGAGAGGTGTCGGTGTCGCCGGTGGCGTCTCTCGCGATGCGTTTCATCAGGAGTCGGGTGAGAAAGCCGTACTCCGAGTAGCGCAACGCGCCGCCGAAGAGACCGACGCGGTCGGGCTGCCAGCCCGTCTCTTCGACGAAACTATCGACGTAGCCCGCGGCCTCGGACCGGCGCTCGGCGTCGTCGGTGGCCGAAGACAGCGACACCTGAAAGAAGCCGGTCGGTCGCCCCGCCAGCGCGTCGCGATGGTCGGCGACGAATCGCTCGATCTCCGGCCGCTGTGCGCCGACGTGGATCGACGACCCCACGAGTACGGCGTCGAAGTCCGCGACCGCGAGGTCGGCCGGGAGCGCCGCTGCGTCGACGACAGTCGGGTCGTGGCCTCGGTCGACGAGCGTCTCTGCGATGCGGTCGGCGACGGTCGCGGTCTGTCCCTCCCCGGTTCCGTAACAGACGAGCACGGTGACCATATCGGGACCTCGGTGTGGGGGGCACATTAGTATCTGCCACAACGACAGGACTCACTCCAGGTAGGACGTCGGTATCTGCGGTTCGATCAGTCTCTCGGACGATCATTGTCACGAGTTGACGTACCAAACGTTCAACTCGGATGGCGTCGTTTTGGTGCGCATGGCGATAGAGACGATACTGCTCGCAGTGAGTCCGGAAGAGGACGAGCGCATCGAGCGGATCGGCGAGTTCGCGGCCGACGTGGCCGGACCGGCGGGTGCGGCCGTCACGATGGTACAGGTGTACACCGACGACGGCTACGCGGACAGGCGCGAGAAGCTAGAGTTCGGTCCGAACGACGAGGCGTCACCGGACACCGTCTCGCGGCGGTCGGTGACTGTCCAGACCCTCGAGTCGGCGCTCGAGGAACGTGGCGTTCCCTACACTGTCCGGGGTCGGACGGTCGACGGTGAGAGTGTCGGCGAAGCGATCGTCGGCGTCGCCGAGGACGTCGGCGCCGACCTCGTCGTCGTCGGCGGTCGACGGCGCTCACCCACCGGAAAGGCGGTCTTCGGCTCGACCGCACAGGACGTGATGCTCGACGCACCCTGTCCCGTGACGTTCGTCCGCAACGAGTGAGCGGGTCGAACGGGATCGAATCGACGCCGGGTCGTGACGGGCTTGCCCTCGCCGCCTGGGCTCACTCGTCCTCGACCGGCCGATAGCCGAGGCGGTACCCTTCCTCGACCGATTCGACGTCGGCGACCGCGTAGAAACGGATCCCGCGTTCCTGGCGTGTGCGGACCGGAAAATCGTAGTGGTCTGCCTCGTAATCGAAGATCTCGCCGCGCTCGCGCGCCTCGCGGACGAACGTCCGGTGGTCGTCGAGTCGCTCGTCGACGATCGACCGCGAGAGGTCGGTCACTGTCGCGACGCGCTCGTCGAACGCCCCAGCCACCTCGGGGTCGCGGTCGACACCCACCGAGTCGCGACCGGCGACCATCGCCGCCAGCGACGTGGTGCCGGTTCCCCAGAACGGGTCGAGCACAGTGTCTCCGTACACGGAGTACATGTTGACGAGGCGGTAGGGCACTGCGAAGGGAAACGCCGCCGACCGGTCGCGGGCTTGCTCGGCCTCCAGGGTCTGTGTCTCCCCCTGGACGTCGGTCCAGACGTCGGAGAACCAGCGGTTGCGTTCCTCCCAGAAGTAGGCGGCCTCGTAGCGACGGTCGGCCCCGGGTTCGAACGCGCGGCGCTCGCCGTTTCGAAAGACGAGGACGTACTCGTGTTCGAGCGTGACGTAGGCGCTGGGGGGGACCATCCCCGAGCCCATGAACTTCGCGGCGCTGTTGGCGGGTTTGCGCCAGAGGATATCGGGCAGCGGGTCGAATCCCAGTTCCTCGAACGCCGAGAGGACGCGGGCGTGGTTCGGGTAGACGCGAAAGCGGTCCGCGAGTGTCCGCGTGGCGTCGCCGACGTTGATACAGGCGATACCGCCCGGACACAGGACACGCTCGAGTTCGGCCCAGACGTCGTCGAGGACGGCGTGCATCGCCTCGAAGGCCCGCTCGCCGTCGCCGGCAGCGAGTGCCGCCGCCGCGTCGTCGCTCATCGACCCGAACGCCTCGTCCCACATCTCTATCATCGGGTAGGGTGGCGAGGTCACGACGAGGTCGACCGAGTTCTCGGGTAGTGCGAGATCGCGCGAGTCGCCGACGACGACGCGGTGGGTCGTCTCCATCGTCGTGTCACTCGGTCCGGCCGCCCTTCAGTCTCCCGGGACGCCGATGAGTGACACCGACACGTCCGACCCCAGAAATCGAGTCGAAACTCAGAGGTAGGCGGCGTCCCAGCGAGTGGGTTTGCGCGTGTTCCCGCAGTTGTTACACTCGACGCGACCCATCGCGTCCATCGCGTTGGCGAGCTGGTTGCAGTTCCCACAGTAGTAGCCGTAGCGCTCCTCGCGGCTCTCGTCGGTGTAGACGACGTGGAAGTTCGCCGCCGACCCCGTCTCGTACTCGTCGCGAGCGACGTAGACGGTCCGGTCGTCGACGGTCATCGGGTCCAGGCCGGTGGTCTCGGCGGGCGCCCAGACGTTCTCGACGTAGGTTCGGTTGCCGATCTCGACCTCGCCGCGGTTGACCTGTTCGAAGCCCTGGGCCTCGTAGAAGGCGTTGCCGTCGGCGTTGTCCTGAAGGACGCGTCCGTAGAGTCGGTCGGCACCGGCGTCTTCGAGGCGCTCGCGGGTCGTCGAGAACAGCGCGTCGGCGACGCCCTCTCCACGGTAGGCGGGGTCGACGTGTAGCCACAGCAGCGACGCCGCACCGTCCTCGGAGAGGCGGCTCTCGGAGAAGCCGACGACCTGTCCCTCCCACTCGGCGACGAGATAGAGGTGACCTTCCTCGTCCAGTCGCTCGTCCAGGTCCATCTCGTCGTACCACTTCTCGACCGCCGTCGTGATCGCCTGGGGACTCAGCGAGTACGATGCCTGCAGCGACCGGCGCGCTACGTCCCTGATAGCCGGGCTGTCCGTCGCCGTCGCGTTTCTGATGTCCATACACCGAATTCGACCGGCGATATCATAAATTTCCGGTCGGACGGGGGTGCGGTACACGTACGTCCTGTTTTCGAACGGTATCGTGGCTCCTCCCGGGGCCAGATACTGTTCCCGGACAGGGCGGCGACCCCCCGATAGCCGTCTGAACTGGCGGTTTCAGACGGGGGTTCCGGTCGGCGTCGGGGTGCCTGTGCCTGGCGTGCCTTCCGGAGTCACAGTGTCGGTCCCGGCGGGCGTCTCGCCAGGCGTGTCAGTTTCGTCTGGTGTTTCGCCAGGCGTGTCGGCTCCAACTGGGCTCTCTTCGGGCGTATCAGTTTCACCCGGCGTCTCGCCCGGCGTGTCGGTTCCGGTCGGCGACTCCTCCGGGGTCCCGGTGTCAGTCCCGGGGGCCTCGGTCTCTTCGGGTGTGTCGGTCTCGTTCAGCGTCTCTTCGGGTGTGTCGGTCTCGTTCAGCGTCTCGGTGACAGTTGGCGTGGACGGGACCGGGGTCGGCGCCGCTTCACCCGGGAGGGTAACGGTCTTCGTCGCGTCTTCGACCGGGATGACGGTGAACGCCTCGCCCTCGGGCGGAGCCGCATCGGCGTTCACGTAGCCCGCCGCGATCGCCGAGTAGGCCTGGCCGCCCTCGACGGAGAGGTCGACCGTCGCCACGGCTTCGCCGTCGTTGTCCTCGGTGGCCACGCGGATCTCGACCGTGTAGTCGCCGGCCGGCACGTTCACGTAGTCGGTGGCGTTCTGGAACTCGAGGTCGTCAGCGAGGACGACTTCGCCGTCACCGGCGGTTTCGGTCTCGGTCTCGTTCGGGACGCCGAACGTGTCGTCGTCAGCTTCGGTCGTCTCGACCGGCGTCTCCGTCTCCTCGACGGCCGTCGGCGTGGCCGTCTCGTCGTCGCCGGGCGCCTCGGTGACGACGACGTCGACGGCCGGGGCGTCGGGCGACATGTGGACGACGCTCAGGGCAGCCTCGTCCGGACCGGGCGTGAACGCGTCGTCCGCGATCGCGACCGGCTCGAAGGAGGCGTTCGCGTCCTCGTTCGTCTCACCGGAGGCGTACAGCGTCGTCGCCGTCCGTGCGTCGAGTTCGAGTTCGCCCTCGAAGACGGTCGCCTCCGTCGGGTCGGCCGTGGTGATAGATACGTTGGCCGTCCCCGCGGTGACGGTCAGGTAATCGCTGACGTCACCGAACTCCACGTCCGAGAGGACGGTCTCGTTACCGAGCGTGACGTCCACGGCGGGCGCGTCGGGCGAGACGTGTGCGACGCGCAGGTAGGACGTGTCCTGTGATGTCTCTTCGGTCTGGAGCGATACCGCACCGCCGACCACGACGGCGCTGCCGACGACTGTCAGTGCGACTGTCGCGACTACTAGTTTCGTGAGTGTACTGTCTCTCATCCACCCGTCTCGAAGGACGAAGGGCCCTTTGTTATCCTGCGCACTTCGCCAGTGTGGCCGAGCCTAGCGACCCCGCCGAGTCGGTAGGCTCCGAGCGGCCCCGTCTCCCCCCGGAGAACGACGGGATACTGCGCTGATACCCGCTCCCTATCTGTCTCGTTGCTTCGGCCGAAACCGCTCGTTGGCCGGTAACGTTGGATTATATCGGCATCGAGCGGGCCGGAACCAGCTCCTTACCGTTTGGTGACAGGCGTCCGCCGGGACGAGGGCGCCCTGGACGACCGTTCAGAAGTCGTCGAGGCGGAGCTGGTCGCGGTGGAGGCCCTCCTCCTCGTCGGGGTCGATCCCGAGCAAGCGCGGAAACGCCGTGTTCGCGAAGGTTAACCCGACCACCAGGACGATCGGTGCGAAGAAAAAGCCATAGAAGCCCAGGACGACCGGCCCCAGCGTGTAGGCGAGCATCAGCAGTCCGACGTGGGTGGTCTCACCGCTGAAGATCGGCCGGAGGACCAGGTCCGGGATCGTATCGACGACCAGAAAGACGAGCACGAGAAACCCGCCGACGTACACGAGTAGCGACTCCTCACCGTTCAGCAGGACGGGCACTGCCGCCCCGGCAGTGAGCGGGAGATAGACGATCTTCATGCCGACGACGGGAATGAGACTCGCGATGCCCGTCAGTGCACCTGCGAGGGCCGGGTAGGGGACCTGTGCGCCCGCGGGTACCGCCACGTTGTACCCCTGGTAGACGGCGATGGCGATGAGCGAGGTGACGATCACGTTCAGCATGTTGCCAAAGAGCACCGATTCGAGTTCTCTGTCGACGGCTTCGAGGTACTCGCGAACGATGCCGTCGTCTTCGAACCGGAGCAGCCACTGGCGAAGCCGGTTGCCGTCGACGAGCAGGTAGTAGACGACGACGGTGATGATGAAGAGGTTGAGGAAGAAATCCGAGATCAGGTCGGTCAGAAACGGCGCGTTGTCGGTCAGAAACGATATGAACACGTCGAGTTCGCCGTCCCGGTAAGCGCGATAGATCCCCTGGATCGTGAACTCGGGGATGGTATCGACGCCACCGAACCACCCGAAATTCGCCGCCGCGACGTCGGTCAGGGAGGACTCGTTGACAAGTCGTCGCGCTTCGACGACCAGTATCACGAAGCCGTAACTGATGAGCAAGAACAGCGGCACGACCAGCGACGCCATCGTGACGACCGCGCGAATCCGCGCTGTCAGCCGCAACCGGCGCAACGCTTTGTTGTACCGCCGCGTCGAGTAGTAGAGAAATATCGAGATGGTAAACGCCGCGACGAACCGATAGAGGAGGAGTCCAAGGACCACAGCGACGGCGAACCCGAACACCGCGACTGCCAGTCGCCTCTCGTTCATACAGCGACCCCTCACGGGATCGTAATAAAAGCTTAACACGCGTAGGGCGTGCGTTCGGGCTCGACTACAGTGGAGTCGTTCCGGGTTCGGGTCCGCGAAGAGAAAACGTCTTATTGCCCCCCGAGTGAACATCGATGTAGCGCGTGGTTGGTCTAGTGGCTATGACTAGGGCCTTCCAAGCCCTCAACCCGGGTTCAAATCCCGGACCGCGCATACCGTCTCGAACACACGTGAGAGACGTGTCTGCGCCCGGGATTTGAATCAGGGAAGAGCTTCGCTCTGACCGCGGTTCAAATCCCGGACCGCGCACTGACTGAGTCTTCGAGTGACCGTGAGAGACGTGTCTGGAAGTCGCGGTCTCATCTGCTGATGTTCGAAGTGTCGTGACCCCAGTCATCGTCGTGAGGTGGAAGGGTGAGGGGCGCTGTCGTCCACTTCCGGAGAGGGCACTCCTACCAGAGAAATCGCTCACACTACGTCTCGCTTCCGACCACGGCGTAACAGTTCCCGTTCGACACCTCGACAGAGACGAGATCGAGTCCGCTCTCGACCACGTCGTTCTCGAACTCCTGGGGGTCGTAGATGTGGTAGAAGCGGTCGACGACCTCGCCGCCGGGGAGCGTCCAGTCGACGGTCGTGTCGAACCCCTCGTCGGCGTCGAAGCGGTCGTGTGTGGTCGACCATGCACTGACGAGCGCCCGACCCCCGGGAGCGAGGACGCGCGCGAGTTCGTCCAGGCTGGCGACCCGTCCGGCTCGCGTGGGGAGGTGGTGCAGCGTCGCCACGTACACCGCCAGGTCGACGCAGTCGGCAGCGACCGGCAGGGTTGCGGCGTCGCCCTGAACGAGGTCGAACGTCCGGGGACTGTCGCCCGCAGCTGCCGGCCGGTCGGCCGCCACTGTGAGGAGTTCGCGGCTGACGTCGAGTCCCAGGGTCCGGGCACAGCACGCCGCGAGGACTTCGGTATGTCGGCCGTTGCCACAGCCGATATCGAGCCCCACCTCACCTGATCGGTCCGCCAGAAACTCCTCGACTTCCGGCCAGGGATTGGCTCGTGTCTTCGCGAAGTGGGTCCCGATGCGGTCGTAGGTCTCGCGAACGCCCACTCTGGCATCGACGTCCGACGCTGCCGAATCGTCGACCATCCGCTCAGTCGTACTTCTCGGGGTAGGCCTCGGCCAGGAGGTCGGGCTGGTCGGCCAGGCGCTCGCGGACGGGCGCGATGACTTCCGAGATGTAGGTGCCCGCGGCGGGCTTGAGGTCGGCGGGGTGGAGTTCCCCGTCGAGGAAGTCCGCCTCGAGGTCGGCGTAGCGCTCGTAGGTCAGGTCGCCGCCGTACTCGTCGGGGCGCTCGATGTGGAAGGTTTCACCGCGTTCGTCGAGGATCGGGAAGACGAGGTATTCGAGGTACTCGAGGACGCCGTTGTCCTCGCGCTCGCCCGCCGGACAGTAGGCTTGCTGGAGTTTCTCGACGACGGTCTCCTCGTCGTCCGTGAGGTTGACCTTCGAGGACTCGTCGGAGGCCGACATCTTCCCGCCCGAGAGGCCCGACAGGAGGGGTGCGAAGACACAGACCGGCGCCTCGCCGCCGTGGTCGGGGAGGATCTCCCGGGAGAGCATGTAGATGCCGCGCTGGTCGATCCCGCCGTAAGCGACGTCGGCGTCCAGCGCGTCGACGTCCAGCGTCTGCATCAGCGGGTAGAGCAACCCACCGAGCTTGGGCGAATCCGACTCGCGAACGACCTCGCTGCCGGCGCGCTGGGCGCGAGCGATGGTGGTCTCGGCGGCCATGCGCAGGAGTTCGAGCGTGTACTCCTCGTCGAGTTCGAAGTCGCTGCCGCGGACGAACTCGATGGCGTCGGCGTCGGCGCCCGCGGCGTCGATCATCGCCTCGATGGTCTCCTGATAGTACGCCGAGCGGGCGTCGAGCAGGTCGAAGGGGCTCTTGTTGTCGTCGAGGTGAGCGTGCAGGTCGGCGATGAGGACCGTGACCTCCATCTCGGCGCCGAGGAAGTCCGCGAGTTTGCGCATCGTCGTGAAGTGACCGATGTGCATCTCGCCGGTCGGCGCGTAGCCGATGTAAGCCGACGGCGACCCGTCCTCGAACAACGCCCTGAGTTCCGATTCCTCGACGACCTCCGCCGTGTTGCGCGTCGCGAGGTCCACTCGCTCGGCCGTATCCATACTCCCCCGTCTCTGCGGGGGCGAGTAAAGCGTTACTGTCGACTGGGACGCCGTGACAGACGGGCACAGCCCCCGAACCCACGAGGGGCGCTGGCCCCATGCGCCAGACCCACTCCCGATCGTGGACCAGTCGTGACAATCGGCGACGAAAAATGACGACAAAAACGACAGTTGAGAAATACTGATTTCAGGGGAACTATCTTCAGGCACGAGTCCATTGGCCAGGGCATGGATCTGGTCTCCGTCGGGTGCGACCGTCTAGACACGTTGCTGGGCGGCGGGATCCCCAGTGAACGGAGTCTGCTGGTCACGGGGCCGCCAGGCGCCGGGAAGACGACGCTGGCCATGCAGTTCCTCCAGGAGGGCGTCGACGAGGGAGCGGACTGCCTGTTCGTCACGACGGAGCAGTCGGTCCCGGAGTTGCGGGATACGTTCGCGCCGTATCCGTTCGACGTCGACGCGGCGGGGCTGACGGTCGTGACGGTCAACGCCGAACCCGGCGACAGTATCGAGTCCGGCAAGGACATCGTCGTCCGGACCGTCGACGGGGGCGACGCCACCGTCACGGAGTGGTTCGACCTGCCCTTCACCCGGGAGAACGTCGTCCACTACCTCTCGGAACTGGGCCCCTCCGACAGGGTCGTGGTAGACAGCGTCTCGGGCATCAGACCGATGGCCGAGGACCGCGTCTCGTTCTGGCGGTCGTGTTACTCGCTCGTTCGCCTCTTCAGCGAGGGGTTCGAGGCGACGTCGCTGTTGACAGCCGGCAACTCGTCGAGCGGTGACGACACCGCGACCGACCTCATCGAGTACGCCACCCACGGCGTCTGTGAGATTGACTTCGAACAGGTCGCCGGCCAGCGCCACCGGTTCGTCCGCGTAACGAAGATGCGCGGCCGCGAGCACGACGATCGCCGGCACAAACTCCTGCTCACGGACGATGGCGTCGTCGCCCAGCCCCGACGACTGGTGCCCGCCGCGGGGCGCATCGACTACGAGCACTTCGCGACGGGCATCGAGAGTCTCGACGAGTTGCTCGGCGGTGGCCTCGTCCGCGGTGGCATGACCGTTCTCACTCACGACGGGACGACCGACTACTACACGCTCAACGCGCGACTGCTTGCCCGGGCCGTCGACGAGGGGATGACGCTCGCCGTGGCGCTCCCGGCAGCAGTGTCGCTCGACCGCCTCGACCGCTACTGGGCCGACACCGACTGGAACGTCGAGACGCTCCTCGACGACGACCGACTGGTCGTGCTCGAACTGGCGGGCGGAAACGGCCGCGAGCACCGGAACGTCCTCACCCACGACGCCAGCGCCGGCCGCGACTGGGAACGTCTCATGGAACTGTCCTACGAACGCAGCGGTGACGACTCGACGTTCGCGCTGGTCGACACCGAACCGCTCCTCCAGACGGTTTCCGCCGAACGCGCTCGCGAGGTGCGCTACCGCGCGGCCACGGCCCGCACGGACGACGATGACGTGGTCGTCTACACCGTCAACCCGAAGATACAGCCGGATTCGCTCGTCGCCTTCTTCGTCGACACGAGCTACCAGACACTCGAGTTCCACCGCGACGACGACGGTCTGGAGTGGCTCTCGGTCGAGAAATCGCCCACCGGGTCGCCCGGCGCGAGCCGTCTCGTCTCCTACGAGGCCGAACCACCCTACGTCGATTTCGTCTGAGTAGCCACCCGTGCCGTCGCCGACTGTGCGGACCTGGAGAAAGCTTTTGGTCGTGTCAGTCGAACGTCTGGACGTGAGCCGAACTGTCGATCTGTCGGTCCCTCGGTGGCTCCAGCGCGTCGTCGCCGCGGGGATCGTCGCGCTGTTTGCCCTCCCGGTGATTCACGGCGGCGTCACGGTCGGGTTCGAACTCCTCGGTCTGCGCGTCGACTGGCTGGTCGAGACCGGCGTCGCCGCGCTGGTCTGTGTCGTGGGTGCGGGGGCACTGGTGGTGTGGGCGTCGGACAGGGACACCGACGACTCCGTCTGGGACGCCATCCCCCGGCGGCAGTACGAGGGACGCCACGCCGAGAGCGGCGGCATCGCTCGGGGAGAACAGGAGCGCGCACTCGAGGAACTGAAAGACGAGGAGTGATCAGACCGCAGTCGAGGGGTTCTCGATGACTTCGACGGCCTCGGCGTCGACGGACACCGTGTCGAGGTGCATCGGAATGTAGTCGCGCCGTTCGTAGGTCTCGCGCTCGTCTTCGGTCCCGACCGTACACCAGAGCTGGGGACGGTCGGGCCCGTGCCAGTCGCCCTGGCGAGCGACGCCGAAGGCGACCAGTTCCTCGCCGTCGACGGAGATCCTGGCGTTCTTCCGGAACCCGGCGTCGCCGTGCACGATGAGCTTCTTCATGTCTCCGCGTTCGTGAGAGGCGTACTTAGTGACTTCGAAGGCACGCCGACCGCTACCCGAGGGTGTCGGCGACAGATCGCACTGACGAGCGGCCGCGTCGAACCGTACGGGTTTTAAGCGGCGGTGGCAAAGGACTCCGCAAGGTCGATATCTATGGAGATGCCACGCCGGTTCAACACGTACTGCCCGCACTGTAACGCACACCACGAACACGAGGTCGAGAAGGTCCGCGGGGGTCGCTCCTCGGGGATGACGAAGGTCAACGGTCGCCAGGCAGAGCGCGCCCGCTCTGGCTACGGTAACGCGGGGAAGTTCTCCGCGGTCCCCCAGGGTCAGAAGCCGACCCAGAAGACCGACCTTCGCTACCGCTGTTCGGACTGTGGTAAGGCTCACCTCCGCGAGGGATGGCGTGCCGGCCGACTGGAGCTTCAGGACTGACGATGGCGGGGAACTTCGTCACCGTCGCCTGCCCGGACTGCGAGAACGAACAGGTCGTCTTCGAGAAGGCCGCGAGCGCCGTCGCCTGTGAGGTCTGTGGGCACACGCTCGCCCGCCCCACTGGCGGCAAGGCCGAGATCGAAGGCGAAGTGCTCGAAACGGTCGAAGCGCGATAACCGAGGAGACTTCTCATGAAATACAGCGGCTGGCCCGAACCGGGCGAACTGGTGGTCGGACGCGTCGACGAGATCGAAGACTTCGGCGTCTTCGTCGACCTCCAGGAGTACGAGGACAAGCGCGGCCTCTGTCACATCAGCGAGGTCGCGGCCGGGTGGATCAAGAACGTCCGCGACCACGTCAACGAGGGGCAGACTGTCGTCGCCAAGGTGCTGGACGTCGACGAGAGTTCCCAGCAGATCGACCTCTCGATCAAGGACGTCAACGACCACCAGCGCAGCGACAAGATACAGGAGTGGAAGAACGAACAGAAGGCCGACAACTGGATGCTGCTGGCCTTCGGCGAGGACATCTCCGACGAGCAGTACGCCGCCATCGCCAACGAGTTCCTGGCGGCGTTCGGTTCGATGTACGACGGCTTCGAGCAGGCGGCCATCCACGGCGAACCCGCCCTCGAAGACACCGACCTCGACGACGACGAGATCGAAGCCATCGTCGAGACCGCCCGCGAGAACGTCTCGGTGCCCTACGTCACGGTCACGGGCTACGTCACCCTGGAGACGCACGCCGGCGACGGCGTAGACGTCATCCAGGAGGCCCTGCAGGCCGCCGAGGGTAACGGCGAGGTCCCCGAAGAGGTCGACCTCGAAGTGACCTACGTCGGTGCACCCGAGTACCGCATCCGGGTGCAGGCGCCCGACTACAAGACCGCCGAGGCACAACTCGAAGAGAGCGCGGACCGCGCCACCGCGAGCATCACCGAACACGGCGGCAGCGGCCAGTACCACCGCGACCGACGCGAAGAGACCGAGTAGCTGTCTTCTGGCGGCCGCCGGTGACACGGCACCCGACCCATGAAATCGGACATCCACGTCTGTTCGGCCTGGCGAGACGAACACGAGCGACCGGTCTACACGCTGGCCGAGACCTGTCCGGACTGTGGCGCGAAAGCGGTAAACAGCGCGCCGGCGCCCTTCGGTCCCGAGGATAGATACGGCGAGTATCGACGCGCACTTAAGCGCAGAAAGCGCGAGTAGGGGACATGGACGAATTCGAGCGCGACCGACTCGCGGACGTCGATCTCGACGACCCGGTTCTGGTCGAGGGGTTGCCGGGTGTCGGGCACGTGGGCAAGCTGGCCGCCGAGCACGTTCTCGAAGAACTCGACAGCGAGGTCGTCGAGCGGGTCCACTCCACGCACTTCCCGCCACAGGTCAGCATCGACGACGGTCACGCCGAACTCGCCAGCGCCGAGTTCCACGCCGTCACGCCCGACGAAGGACGGGACGTGCTCGTACTCACCGGTGACCACCAGGCCCAGGACAGCCAGGGCCACTACGGCCTGACGGACACGTTCCTCGACGTGGCCGAGGACTACGGGGCCACCGAACTGTTCGCACTCGGTGGCGTGCCGACGGGCGAACTCATCGAGGAGTACAGCGTCATCGGTGCCGCCACCGACGACGACCTCGTCGAGACGCTCGAAGACGGTGGCGTCGAGTTCCGCGAGGACGAACCCGCCGGCGGCATCGTCGGCGTCAGCGGCCTCCTCCTGGGACTGGGCGAGCGCCGGGACTTCTCGGCGGCCTGTCTGATGGGCGAGACTTCCGGCTACCTGGTCGACCCCAAGAGCGCACAGGCCGTGCTCGAAGTCCTGGAAAAGATTCTCGAGTTCGACCTCGACTTCGCGTCTCTCGAAGAGCGCGCCGAGGAGATGGAGGAGGTCGTCCGGAAGATCCAGGAGATGGAACAGGGCACGCCGACGCCCTCCGACGAGGACCTGCGGTACATCGGTTGAGCGGCGGACAATCGAACGCGCATAAATCAAATAAAACACACAAACAGGTATCACCAAAAGGTATTTATTTCTAACAGGAGTTCGGTGACTATGAACAGGCGTTCGTTTCTCAGTTCTACAGGATCAGCGGTAGCCGTCTCCATGGCAGGGTGTGCTGCGTTGCGGTTCACCCGGAGTGTTTCCCTCGACGGTGGGTCGTATCCGCAGATTCAGCACGACCCAGCGAACACAAATCATCCGGAGACAGGGGGCCCTGAAAATACCCCGAGCGTATACTGGACGAAAAGCGGTGTCAGCCCACCCACCCTTATCCAAGATGGACGAATATATGTAGACGATCTGGTACTCGATGCAGAAGACGGGACTGAATCAGGGCACTTCGAGGGTCTCTTGAAATCCGGAGCCGTGAGAGATAACGTCGCCTATGGCGTATCAAGCGATGAAGAAACACTACTGGCGTTCGACGGAGAGACGGGTGAGAGGATCTGGAGGGGGGCACCTTCTCCGGCCGGCCATATGGCTCCTCGTACAGTTGTTGCAACAGAGGAACGTCTCTTCGTCAAGTTATATGCAGGCTCCGTAGACGAGAGGACTGTTCCACTTGTCGTATTCGATATGGATACAGGGGAACACCTCTGGACGGGTCCCGAGCGAAATTCGTCGAGTTGGTTAGTCGCAGTTGACGACGCTACCGTCTTCAATTCAGCCTACGAAGACGGATTGTACGCACTCTCCGCAGAAGATGGGTCAGTCGAATGGTCGGTCGCGGGCGAGGGATTCGGAATGCCACCGACAGTCGCCAATGGCAGAATCTTCACACTCTCGTACGACGGCTCCCGTGGTGGAATGCACGCGTTCGACGTGGACGACGGATCGAAGTTGTGGGAGCGTCAAATCGACGTTAGTGGACCGTTCGCCGCGTCGGAAGACACGCTGTATCTCACTACGCACCCCGAAGTTATCGAACCGAAACGCGATCTTTCCGATTCACGGCTTGTTGCCCTCAATGCCGAAACTGGGGAGACGCGCTGGGAACAGCAAACACCGGTCGCAACGTCACCCACGCTAGCCGACGGGACGCTCTACGTCGGCGGCCGTACAGAACTTCGAACTGGCATGGTTGCTGCTTACAATGCATCGTCCGGCGAAGAAAAGTGGCGCTTTACCCGTTCAGAGAGCTATTCAGGAGATACGCGCCCATCACCGATAGGCGTCTCCTGGCCCGCTGTCGTTGATGGATATATTTTCGCTAATATAAGTAATAAGATCTATGCGATGGGGTGATGCGAACTTGTTCTAGCCACCCCGTGCGTCGTCCATGTTGTCAATATTTTCCTCGCCTCTTTTCGTACTTCTTTCACCATTGAACAGATCGTCATCAAAACCATCGAATTTTGCGTTCTCTTCGTGTTGGAGTATCTGTTTAACGGAGCGGCCAAGATGAAATCGTAGCTCTCAGGGAAGAGCAGGACGAACAGCCGCTAATCGTGCTTTCCGGGCGTGACGGATCGCCGGGGTCAAAGGACCCGGCG
>Ga0207771_100182_pt1 | contig 43891 bp, 41 predicted proteins | sample A23M2SouthBayCA_2_FD_187731 | JGI IMG/M metagenome (GOLD analysis project Ga0207771, IMG submission 187731) | Aerobic enrichment media microbial communities from Eden Landing Ponds, California, USA - A23 M2 (2) (SPAdes) | ecosystem: Environmental > Aquatic > Marine > Unclassified | place... | reverse complement strand
TCTGAAGGTGTTGACCATCCTACGTTTAATTACAAGGAGGCGCAGAATCTATTCGCTATCGAGTCGACTGGCGAAGTTGCCTGGATCGCCGAACCAGCCATGAAAGGCGAGGGGGACAAAGGCTACTATTATGTGTTCTGGCGCATTGATGATTCGCTCTTCGCCAAAGTGCTGGGACTCAAGAAGGAAGGTCGAAAGACCGTCGAATTGAATCCCGAGACCGGCGAAATAATCTCCAACGATTCTTGAAGAAGACATTCGAATTACGCTCATGCGTAGCACATTGTTGATTTCACGGGATCGCCCGAGCAGCGTATTTGAGAGCATCTCGACCGGGTTTCCGAAACAGTTCCCGACGTAGTTGGAACGCTCTGAGAGACTGTGTGAGCTTGTCTTTCGAGACGCCTCGATGAGGCGAGAGCCACCGTCGCGTTAGCGACGCGTGGCTCTCGTAGGTATTGACGTGAACAATCTCCTACGCAAGAGCGTACACAGAAGCGCCGGCACAGTTCGACTATAAATTGTATCGTTCTAACGAGTCGGGGACCATGTCCACCCCTTCGTTTCTACTGATTCATCTGGAGTCAGCGGTGCGGGGGCGGGTGCTGGGTGTGTATTTTTGGACCGTATGTGCCCTTAGGCACACGTCCTAAGGGGTGCTGCCCGCTGGGCGGAAAGACGAGCGGCGACTGGAGACGCCTATCGCGTCCGCTGGTCGGTCGAAGACTCGACTCGAAACGGGGGTTAGCGGTCTGGTGCGCGGAGACGTTTATAAAAGAACGAGGGGAACGATAGCGTTGCCACTCAACTGTCGGGCTCTACCAGAAGGTCTTAGCAGTGTGCTCCTCGCGGCTCCCATCGACGGTGACCTTCACGATCGCGTCGGCGAGCTGGTCAACCGAGCGGCCGTCCTGCTGCCAGGCCGTCCCCATCTCGTCGAGGACGGTCTCCAGCATGGGACGCTGTGTGTACTTGATGCGAGAGAGAACCGTGTCGATGCGGACGACAGACCTCTCTCCGTCAGACTCGGGCGGCTCTAACTCGGCACCGTACTTTGCGAGCCAGCGGTCGAACGCTGCAGAGGCGGACTGGCGCACGTCCTGGTCGACGATCTCGGCGACGCGGTCGGCGGCAGTCTCGATCTGGTGCTCGACGGACTCGAAGATCGCGCGGACCTCACGCCGGAGGCGCTCGGTCACGAACCGGACGTGACCGTTGTCGCTGGTGAGGACGCCATCCATCCGATCGAGGCAGCGGTAGATCGTCGATAGCGAAAGCCCAGTGTCCTCGGACAGATCCCGAGCGTGCGTTCCACCGTCGGCCGTCAGCGTCTCGACGATGTCCTCGTCGGCTGGGGTCATATCTCGGAGACACGTCAGCAGAAGGTGCTCCTGCTGGGCTTCGAGCCGGGGCAGCGGATCGCTGTGCAACGGAACTGGATCAGCCACAGCGTGCGCGCCGAAGTGATCGTCGGCCACGAACGTCGTCCCGCCGGCCTCGACTGGGATATCGGCCCACGAGAGGATCGAGAGAAGTCGTTCGTCGAGTTCCTGGACGAGATCGTGGCGATCGGCCCAGTCGACGGAGCCGCCATCGGTCCGACCGCCGACGAACTTCGTCCCGACCTTCGGGTGGTACAGCGGGTCATCGGGCTCGAACTCTGCAGGATGCTCGGGCAGGTAGCTCTTGAGTTGACCGCCCAGACGATGCTGGGAAACGAGCTGTGAGGCACTCTTCGATCCATGTCGTATGACGTGGTGATGCCCTCGTTCCTTCTCGTTGTCCCACTTGTGCATCCCCTTCGTCCCAGCAGTGTCCGAGAGTAGCATCGCGAGCCGATCCATCACGCCGCCGGTCCCGATGAGCTTCTCGTTCATCGAGCGCGTGATTCGGACGTAGCGCTCCAGAGCAGTAACCCGACCGCCGAACGGCGCATCGAAGTAGCCGTGATACAACCCGATACCAGCGTCGTCCGCCAGCTCGAAAATTGCCCGTGTGAGGAGATCGGGAACGTCGTCGAGTGGGATGTTCGAGGGCTGGCAGTCGACAGCCAGACCCTCATCGGGCTCAGTGTGATCGAAGGCAGTGGTCGTCAGATCGCCATCGGAGTCACGCATCTTCGGGTGCCGGGGAGAGAGATTGTAGTTGCACTTGCGCTCACCGCGGCCCTGGATGTTGATCTCCAGTTCGTAGAGGCGATCACTGTTGATACGCTCAGTTGGACGTGGTGTGAAACCGGACTTCGAGTAGGTGAACCTGATAGTGACCGCCTCGCCGTTGATCTCTGTGTCCAGCTCTCGGAACCCGTCGAACTCGTTGATCAGAAGATCAGAGAGTGTCCAGTAGGGATCGAGCCCATCGTAGTCGACGAACTCGCTCTGGCCCTGGTCGGTGGGGCCGTAGTAGAGCCAGCAGCGAGCCTCGTGGATCTGCGGAACGACTTGCGTCACGTCCCGTCACCCCCGCGAACAGCAGCCAGCGCTCCACGGAGTCGAGGCTTCGCGCCATCGGCGGCATCGATGACGGTGACGATCGAAGCGTTCCGGCGGACCAGCACGGTCTCGCTGGCGGCGTGATACCGGACTTCGTCGCCGTCGAGACCGTGCGGAACAGTGATCACCACTCCCTCGGACCAGGCGATCTGGGGGCCGGCGGCCGACGAGTGATCGGCGCGCTCTGCCCACCGGTCGTGCGCGTGATCGGTCACGTGGATGGGCGTCACGAGTCGGCACCTCCGTCGGTCGCGACGGCGCTCGTCTCGCCGCTCTCGGCGGCGCTGTCCGATTCGTCGAACAGATGCGGGTATCGCTCCCGAAGCGATCCGAACGCGCGATCTGACTGGAACGTGGCTCGATCCTCGGGCTGGTCCACGTCTTCGCGGTCAGGGAACGTCGTCTCGACCGGTGGAAGGTCCCGCGGCTCGTCACGCTCGTCGACGCGCTCGTCGCGATCGCCGTACATCTCCAGCCACTCCTCGCGCTGGTCGAGCCACTGGAGGATCTTCGCTCGGGGCTCTCGATCGTGTTCGCTGGCGATGATCTTCTCGGCTGCCTTCCAGGCCCGGACCCGTTCGAGCCGGTCGATGCCTTTGATGATCGAGCGGACGACCTGCCGTCGTTGCTTGTGGTTCAGCAGGTCCCAGTCGAGCCATCGGGCAGCCTCGTCCGCGAGGTCGTCGTCGAATCGTCGGCGCTGCCGCTGAGAACCGCCCTGATTCCGGGAGGGCATCCCTATCGCTCCTCCACCGTTGCAGCGCGTGGCTGCTCGATCTCTGCGGGATCGAAGAGACTGCCCCAGCTGATCTGGGCGTACTCCGATCGCGAACTCGCCGAGTCGATCCAGCTGTGAACGAGCGCGTCGACAGTCGTCGCCGGGATGACCTTGAGCGCGACCGCCGGCCGATCGACGGTGTCGCGACAGACCACGAAGAGGTACGCGCCGGCGCTGTCGAGCAGCGTCTCGTGCTGGCTTCGCCGGATCTTGAACCGCCCACGCCGGCCGTCGGCGTAGGTGCGGATCGTGCTCTTAATCTCGACGATCGAGCCGCGTTCGAGGAGACAAATCCCGACGAACGGGATCGTCTCCGAGGGCGTGATCAGCGTCGTCGCGACGGCGTCGTAGTGCTCGGCGACTTCGTCGGGAACGAGCTGGAGGGCCGGGACGTGGTCAGTCGTGATCGCAATCTCGACACCGATCCCAGCGCGTTTGTTCGGCGCGAGCGAGGCGTCGAGGCTCATAGCCCCAGATCACTCCAGGAGTGGCCCGCGAGATGGGTCGCGTACTGTTCGAAGTCTTCGCCGCGTCGATCCCCACAGAGCGGGCAGACGATGATCGTGAGTTGTTCGCCCTGGCGCTTCTCGGCAGAGGTCTCGGCGATCACTGCGACCCCTCCCGGTCAGTGGCCGTGTGTACTGACCGCCCGCCATCGGCCACTGGGTACTGAGTGGGCTCAGACCGACTGTATGCGTCAGGGGAGCGGTCTTCGCCGGGATTACATGATGCTGGTCGATGGTCGCAGTCCAGGCGTTGCCCGTCGCGGTGTACCGCGCCATTGGTAGCGCGTGCGTGTCCATACTCTGTACCAGACGGACCTACTGTGATTTTGTATCCACAGACATCACAGACGCCGTCATGATTATCGCAGCCACACTGAGTGATGTGCTCTGGTAGGCCGGAGTCCGATGTCCGATGCAGTTCACAGGTACGAGCGGAATTGTTACGAGCTGGCGATAGGGGGAAGTGCTCAGTCCCGCCCGTGGACTGACCACCGTCGGCGACGACTGGCGTCACGTCGTAGCGATCCTGTAGGACCGCACGGTAGAACACGCGATCACTGTGATCGTCGACGGGATCGGCATCGTCGGGATCGATCGTGAGAACGCTGGCGAAGTCGCGCTCGGGAGTCGCTTTCCCATCGCCGTCGAGGACGGCGTCCCAGTCGCGAACGTAGGCACGACAACCATCGCGATCGACGTAGCAGGCACGAACAGTCGGCTTGTCTCGGTGGGGGCCGTCGACGATCGATCCGGTGTCGTCGACACCCCACTGGAGCGAGACGCCGAGTTTGATCTGGACAGCGTAGTAGCGCTCCTGACCGTCGTCGGGAACCTCATGACGGGCATTGTCGGCCCATGTCGACGGGATACGGTGCGTCCGTTCAGGTTTGAACCGCCACTCTCGATCGACGGCGGTCGGCGAGTCGGCACGGGACATCTACGCGTCACCCCCTGCGACGCGGCGAGCGTCCTCGATCGTCGTCACGTCCTCGCGCTGCAGGATGTGCGTGACGCTACTGTACTCAGATCGTTCCGTCGTCTCGACGTTCTCTGTCGCGCCGCCCTGCTCAACGGAGCGGTGCAGCGTCTTCGACCACCGGCCGAACAGCAGGTGCGTGACGTGGTCGGGAATCTCGCCGTCGGGGAAGCACAGCCCGCACAGGTCGAAGGTGCGTCGACGAGACGAGTCGACCCCGCAGCGCCGCCAGTGGCCTGACTTGTAGCAGGCTGACTCCTTCTTTGGTGGCGTCATGGCCGGCACACTCCCTCGTCCAGCGCGGGGCATCGCTGGTTTGGTTCGTGAATGAAACCACCACAAAAGTTATAAATGAGCCGATTTTCGTGGTCAGAGCGGCTCATTGTGACTTCCTCCCAGACCGGCCGCTAAGTGTCGGAGAACCCTGAAAAAAGGATATATAGGTAGTGGGCCGGCGCGAATTCGAATCGCGGTTACGGCCACCCGAAGGCCGAAGGATACCAAGCTACCCCACCGGCCCGTGACGTAGCGTGCCGAAGTTGGGAGAGGGACGGTTTAATGGTTGCGAATCGCGCGACGGCCGGCCCTCGCGTTGTGCTTCGCAGTCGACGTGTCTCACACTGATGACACAAGATATTTATGGCGAGCGAGTTACTCATTATCTGAGTAACCATGACGATCCTCATCACTGGCGGCGACGGCTACCTCGGGTGGCCGACCGCGCTGCGAATCGCAAGCGGGACCGACGATCGAGTGATCCTCGTCGACAACTTCGGCCGACGCGAGTGGGTCGAGGAGGTCGGCGCGACGAGCGCGACGCCGGTCGCGAGCATCGACGAGCGACTCGAAGCGGCCCGCGAGATCCACGGCCTGACGAACCTCTCTTTCGTCGAGGGCGACCTCGTCGAGAAATCCTTCGTCGACGAACTCCTCTCGGTGCACGAACCCGATGTCGTCGTTCACACCGCTGCCCAGCCCTCCGCGCCGTACTCGCAGATCAACGGCGAGCGGGCCAACTACACTCAGCACAACAACCTCCAGGCCACGCGAAACCTCCTGTGGGGACTGGAAGAACACGACCTGACCGACACCCACTTCATCGAGACGACGACGACCGGCGTCTACGGCGCACCCGAGTTCCCGATTCCCGAGGGCGGCGCGACGATGGAGAACGACGGCGAGCGCGACGACGTGCCGTTCCCGGCGATGGCCGGCAGCTGGTACCACCTCACCAAGAGTCACGACGCGGCCAACATGCGACTGGCACACAAGCAGTTCGACATCCCGATCTCGGACGTTCGGACCGCGATCGTCTACGGCACCGAGACCACAGAGACTCGCGAGGACGACCGGCTCAAGACCCGCTTCGACTTCGACTATTACTTCGGGACCGTCGGCCACCGCTTCGCAGCGCAGGCCGTCGCTGGCTATCCCGTGACAGTCTATGGCAAGGGCGAGCAGCGCAAGCCGTTCATCAGCCTCGAAGACTCCGTCGAAGGGCTGGCACAGCTGGCGCTTTCCGATCCCGACGAGCGACCCGACGATTTCACCGTCTACAATCAGGTCACGCGAGCGATCAGTATCGTCGAGATCGCAGAGACCATCGCCGAGGTCGGCAACGAGTTCGACCTCGACGTGGCCGTCGAGCACTTCGAGAACCCTCGCGACGAGGACGAGACCCACAAAATGGAGATCGAAAACGACCGCTACGACGCCCTGATCGGCGGGCAAGACCAGTCCTTCGAGGCCGGTGTGCGCGACATCTTCGAGACGCTGACCCGCTACGACGAGACGATCACCGCCCACGAGGATCGCTTCCTGCCGGGCGTGCTGGAGTAAGATGAGCGTGCTGGTATTGGGCGCGCGTGAGACGATTCACGACCAATGACTAACGAAATCGACACGCCCCACGTCGCCGTCACCGGTGCCGCGGGCTATATCGGCAGTCGCGTCGTCCACGACCTACAGGAGACGCATCCGGACTGGGAGATCACCGCACTCGATAATTTCTATCTGGGTGATGTCCGCCAGATCGGCGATGTCACGGTCGAGCACGTCGATATTCGCAACCGTGATCGGCTGGAAGCGGCGCTTTCGGGTGCCGATATCGTTATGCACCTCGCTGCGATCTCGGGCGTCGACGACTGCGAGCAGCAGCCTGATCTGGCCTACGAGGTCAACGTCGAAGGGACGAACAACGTCGCGTGGTTCTGTCGCAAAACCGGGGCGGCGCTCGCCTTCCCCTTCTCGATGGCCGTCATCGGTGACCCCCAAGAGTTCCCGATCACAGCCGAGCATCCCCGCGACCCGCTGAACTGGTACGGTCGGACGAAACTCCTGAGCGAACGTGCGATCGAGGACTTCGCCGACGGTGCGTTCCCCGCCCATCAGTTCATGATCTCGAATCTCTACGGGAGTCACGAGATCGACGGTGACACCGTCTCGAAGGGGACTGTGATTAATTTCTTCGTGAACAAAGCGCTGGCCGATGAGACATTGACAGTGTACGAACCCGGGACGCAGTGCCGGAACTACGTCCACGTGAAAGACGTAGCACGGGCGTACGTGTCGAGCGCTGAGCGCTTGCTAGAGCAGTTGCGTGCGGGAGAGACTGGCGTGGAAAAGTACGAACTCGCGAGTGACGAAGATCCGAGTGTGCACGAAGTCGCGGAACTGATTCTGGACTGTGCCGAGAAAACGGCCGCTATCGATACCACTCTCGAAATCGTCGAGAACCCGCGCTCGGGTGGCGAGACGCTCGTCGAATCGTTCCCTGTCGACACGAGTGCTGCAGACGAGAGTCTCGATTGGACACCAGCGGTGAGCCTCGAGTCTGCAGTCAGGGACATATTCCAGGCGGCGAGCAGCGATACAGAGCATCGAACCTGACTCTCTCGTGAGCCATTCGAAATGACTGCCTCGACGCGTTCGAGAAGCGCCCGGCGTCGTGGCCAAACCGGATGGCGTCGTGCAGTGACGCTGAACACGGTGTGGTCAATCGCACTGTTCACCACCGCACTGTTTATATATTCCACACAGATACGAATCACACAGTGACCGAGACTGAACCGGAACGAATCGGACGACGAGATCAATTCCGGGCGCTGCTCAGAGTTGCGAAATACCGCCCACAGTTTACTGCAGCAATCATCATCGGCGGTTTCGCTGCTGCATTGCTGGAGAGTATCGGCCTGAGCTTCATTCTGCCTGTCGTCGAGATCGTTCAGGGATCTGGTGATCCGTCACAGGAAGCCGACGGGATTATGCAGGCCTTCGTGTCCGCGTACGACTTCCTTGGGATTCCATTTACCCTCGGATCTGTTATCACCGGGGTGAGCGCCGTTCTGACTGTGCGGTGGCTAACGACGTTCTTGGTCAGGTGGCTGCGAAGTGCGTTAGCTGTTGATTACACCCGCCACCTCCAGAAACGCGCGTTCGATAGCGCCTTGGATGCGCGAATCGAGTACTTCGATCAGGAGGGGTCGGACGATATTCTCAATGCGATCGTCACGCAGGCGGATTACGCGGGTGGGACAATCAAATCCGTGATTGATTTCATCGAACAGGGACTCATCGCGTTGATGTATCTCGTTATCAGTCTGATTATCGCGCCGTTTCTCACGATTTTCGCGCTCGCGTTTCTCGGTGGATTTACACTGCTTTTCCGATATGGGGTCGTGTCAGGATATCAGTTAGGCGATGCCGTCGCAGATGCCAACGAACGCGTCCAAGAAACAGCACAATCAGGGACGCAGGGGATTCGGGATACGAAGCTATTCGGACTTAAACAAGAGCTTTTCGAGGATTTCGTCGACTCGATCGACCAATACGCTCGTTCGAACATCACACTGAAGCGAAACCAACAAGCGATACAGAATTTCTATAATTTGTTGACCGCGATATCGGTCTTCGTCTTAATTTATGTCGCAATTACGTTCGCTGATCTTTCGTTAAGCTCTCTTGGGGTGTTTTTGTTTGCGATGTTTAGACTCGGGCCGAAAGCAAGTGCATTGAACTCGAAAATCTATCGGATCGAAGGGAATCTCCCACACCTCGTTCGGACACAGGATTTCATCGACGAGCTTAAACGAAACAGCGAACCAACAAACGGCACTCGTCCGGTGCCACACACAATCGACCAGATCGAAGTCGAAGATGTCCGGTTTTCGTACGACGGACAGGACGGCGAAGCCCTCGCTGGTGTGTCCTTCGAATTCGAGGCAGGTGAGTTCATCGCGTTCGTCGGCGAGTCCGGTGCCGGCAAGTCGACGATCGTTTCGCTGCTCGTGCGAATGTACGAGCCTGATAGTGGCGTGATCGAAGCGAACGGTCAGCCGATCCACGAGATGGATATCGATGCGTGGCGCTCTCGGATTGCAGTGGTCCGTCAGGACCCCTTCATCTTCAACGACACGCTCCGATACAACCTCACGATCGGCAATCGAGAGGCGTCACAGTCGGAGATCGAACAGATCGCGGACATTGCCCGGATAGATAATTTCATCGGGGAGTTGCCGGACGGCTACGAAACCCAACTCGGTGACGATGGTGTTCGTCTCTCAGGCGGGCAGCGCCAACGTGTTGCGCTCGCTCGAGCGCTGCTGAAAGGCGCAGACATCCTGATCCTCGACGAAGCCACCAGTGATCTTGATTCCAATCTCGAAAAACAGGTTCAGGAAGCGATCGAAAATATGGAACGGGACTACGCCATTCTCGGAGTCGCCCACCGGCTATCGACAGTCAAGAACGCGGATCAGATTCACACGGTTGATTCGGGAGCGATTGTGGAATCCGGACAACACGACGAGCTACTCGAACAAGGCGGACAGTATGCCGCACTCTACTCGATTCAATCAGAGGATATCTCTTAAAACGAGGGGCGGCTCTACGAGTGATCGCTCGCGGTGAAGAACTCGACGTACGGTTCACGGAGCGCATCGAACGCGTGATGCTGTTCCACGTACGAACGGGCGTTTTTGCTGTGAGTCTGCCAGCATCGTTCGTCAGTAAAAAGTGTTTGGGCCGACGCTGTAAGCGAGTCGATGTCTCCCACTTGCTGAACGATACCACCGTCACTTTCGTCGATGATGCGTGAAATGTCGCCTGCTGCGGTCGCTACGATTGGGAGTCCGCAAGCCTGTGCTTCGAGGACGACGTTGGGCACTCCTTCTTGTTCGGATGTCACTAGCAAGAGCGTCGCACGCTGGTACTCGGTTCGGAGACGATGTTGGTCGAGATATCCCAACCGAACGATGTTCTCTTCTTCCAGTTTCTCTTGGAGGTGGTCTGGGGGCGTTCCATCTCCTGCGATCACGAGCGACACGTCGGGTCGGATCGACGAGAGACGCCGATAAACTGCGTAGGCATCTGACAGTCGCTTGTTCGCTGCCGAGATCCGACCGACGAATAGAATCCGCGGCTGACGGTCGACACATCCCGGCCGAAAGAAGTCCGTATCGACGCCCTGCGACACGACGGTACAATGACCGGGCACAACCCCTTGTGCGACGAGTCGGTCCCGAACGGTTTCGGCGTTCGTGTAGACGCCATCGGTACGGTTCAGTAGCCACGCTTCAGCACGGTTGAGCGCACGCTTCAGGACCGTGTCGAGCATCTCTCTCGGTCGAGTAATCTGGAGGACGCGCGTGGCAGCCATTCGATCCCAGAGGGTTCCCATTCCGAACGTCCGCGCGAAGACACGCATCCCGAGTATCCGTGCTGCCACGAGCACGGGCACCAGATGATAGTGTGCCCAGATGTTAGAGAAGCCGTCGATATCTTCGCGATACCCCACATATGCTGTCAGAACACATAGTTGTAGATACAGACTGATGATGCCAAGAGTTGGTGCCCACCGGTCGTACCGATGGACCGTCACGCGCTGCTCTCTCAGTGTCGAGCGATCGAATTCGCCCACGGCGATCACGTGGAGAGAGACGTGTGCTTCCGAGAGGATTTTTGCCATGCGTACGAGTGGGAGAGAGTGGAATTCGCTATTGTGATCGGACAGATCCCGACAATAGACATAACAGAGCTCCATCGTATGCGGGTTATGCACGACCACTATATTAAAATAGAACCTCGACATGGATAGAGACGAATCCCAAGCGACGGTCGAGAGATTCACGATTACTCGGAACACAACATGTCGGCTCCTGTCGAAACAGAGGACACTACGACCGGCAGTCTCTCCAGGGCCGCCACACTCCGCGTCTTACAGATTGTCGTCGTGTTCGCCGCCGTCGAAGGTATCGTTGCACCAGCGGACAATGTCGCGCTCGTCGTTCTCGCAACACTCGTTGTGCTCCGTCTCGTTCAAACGGGCCGTGTTCGGCTGAGCAGTTTTCAATTCGCGGTACTGCTTGCTCTCGTGGCATTTTTGCTACTTTCGCTCATCCTTGTGACGGTCGCACACAACCCGTTTCGTCACACTGTTCGCCTCCAAACACTCGTCGGGTTTCTCATCACATACCTCGCATTCGCTACGACAGTCCGGACTCGATCGGCGGTTCAGACGATGCTGTTGACGTTTTCGTTCGTCGCCGTGGCGATTAGTGTCCTGAGTTGGCTTCATCTCGTCTTCACGTTCGAGTTCGGACATACGATTCTCTATGCACGGCAGATCGGGCCCGTTTCGTTTTGGGTCCCGCGAACACTCGGTGTGAAGATGCCGTACGGTCTCTTTGGCATCTATGCAAGTGTCGCAGTTTCGTATTTTTTGGCACTCGAACTCTATCCCGAACAGTTCGAATGCAATGGCACAAAAGCGAGAATCCTCGCCTTGGGCGGACTTGTCACCGTCCTCTCGGGTGTCTATGTCGCTCAGTCCCGGTCAACGCTGTTTGCCATGAGCGCCGTGTTCGGCGTGGTTCTGTCGGTCACGCTGGTACGAAAGACAAATGTGGGGCTGTTCGTGTCGTTGCTACTCTGTTTCGTGAGTTTCCTGTTTGTCTTGGCCGACCCGGTTCGCACGATTGTCCCTTCTGATTCGCTCTCGGTTCTGAGCAGGCTTGAGCAGTATCGCTTCGCGATCGAAGTGCTCAGAGACGCTCCGCTTACGGGTGTCGGATTCGAACGAATCGGTGATCTGCGCGACGATCAGATCCACAACTTCTGGTTGAGTATGGGTGCAAAGACGGGACTTGCTGGACTCTTCATCTGGATATACCTGTTCGCTATGGTTGTTCGTCGAAGCATCCAAGAAGCCGTTTCGTATTCAGCGCCGCGAGCAGCATTTGGTCTCATTGTTCTCGCAACACTTGCAGGCACAATTGTCGAACTTCTCTTTTTTACTGGATTCAATCAGTCGATCGGTCTTCTTCTCGGATTGGTGGCGAGTACCGCGGGCGTCGAACCACGATCAGAGTGATGACGTGACGACGCTGTTTTGTCGCTCTTGCACCGATCGAAACGGTCGAGACACCGTTGGCGCTGCCGTCGTGCGACCATGTGTGGCTTGATTTTCACTGGCTACTATAGTCGTGTGGAGAGAGACTGTCATTCATGGCAGACTCAAAAGTCATCCCGGAGCCTGTGGCCAACAAGACCTGTGTCGTGGTCGGGACTCGTCCGGGAATAATCAAAATGAGTCCGATTATCGCCGAGCTTGAAACCCGAGATGCTCCTTCGTTTACACTCCATGCCGGGCAACACTACTCACATGAACTGGACGACAAGATATTCGAGGACCTGGGTCTCGACCGGCCCAAATACCATCTCGAAGACGTACGAGATGCGGAATTTCACGGAGAGCAGACGGCGACGATGCTCACGGGTATCGAGCGAGTGCTTCTAGAGGAACGACCCGAGCACGTCCTCGTCTGTGGCGATGCGAACTTCAATCTTGCAGGAGCACTTGCTGCCAGAAAGCTCCGATTGACAGTCAGCCATGTGGAAGCGGGACTCCGAAGTGACGATTGGCGGATGCCCGAAGAGCACAATCGCGTGATAATCGATCACATCTCGGACTACTTGTTCACGCCGACAGAAGTGGCCAAGCGTAATGCCATCGAGGACAACGTCAAAGGGGCTGTACACGTCACTGGCAACACGATCGTCGACGCCGTCCAGCGGAACATCGGCCATGCACAGTCAGAGAGCGAAGTACTCGACGATCTGTCGTTGTCGGCGGGACAGTATGTGGTGTTTACGGCGCACAGAGAGGAGAACGTCGACGATCCGGACACGCTTGCTGAGTTACTATCCGTCCTCGAATTGCTCGACACGGAACTCGGTCTCCCGGTCGTCTACCCGATCCATCCGCGGACGGTGAAGCGACTCGAGCAGTTTGACCTATCTGACCGACTCGAAAGTATCGATTGCCTCGAACTGCTCGATCCGCTCGGCTATCTCGACTTTCTCGCGCTCCTGTCGAATGCGGCGGTTACCTTGACAGATAGCGGTGGGATTCAAGAAGAGGCGTGTATCACTGGGGTCCCTTGTGTCACGCTTCGTGAAAATACTGAACGGCCCGAAACTGTGGAGGTCGGCGCGAACGTGATCGCTGGCACCGATCCCAGCGTCGTCCTCGAACACACCAGTGCAGCGATCCAGCGCGAGAGTGACTGGTCCAATCCATTTGGAGACGGAAACACGGCGGTGCGAATCGTCGATACGATCCTTGGCACCTCTGAAAAAAGCTCACACGGGTGATGTGCGATCGCAACGGTTGAAGCGAGGGACACACCGACTGATTGATCTGCAGTGATGTTCGATGGCTACGGAGCGCTCAGAGATAGCCCAGTTCGTCGAGCTGATCGAGTGTCGAGCCGTCCAGTTCAGACTGTTGCTTCTTCGCAACTGACTCGTCGTAGCTGACAATATCCTCGCTGAACAGCGTTGTCGCCCAGTCCGGGACCACAGCCGGTTTCCCATCGGATGTCTGAGCAGACGCCGTATCCGATGACAATGCGTATGATTCGATGCCACCGAGCGAGTCCCAGACGATCTTCTGGTCTCCGCAATATGCACACCGAAGCATCCGGTGCCAGTACGCTTCGTTAGCAACGTCTGGCGACGACTGCCCGAGACCGATCAGTTCGGCCGCGATTCGATCTCTCGCGTAAGTTCCATCGGTGTCTGCCGTTGCGAGGTCTACGATCAGTGACCGAAGCGAAGTCTGTGAGACGTATCGTCCAGGATCGTCCACGCCGGAGCCGACGATACAGAGGGGCACGTGCAACACGCCTTCAGTGAGGCTCGCCTTGTGTTCAAAAAGGTAATTGTCGGCCTCGAAACCGAGATTCTCCCCGTGGTCAGCGGTAACAACGACGGCCGTCTCTCTGTCGGTCACTGCCCGAAGCGTCTGAATCATCTCGGCGACGACATCATCGAGATATGCGACTGCAGCCCCATAGAGGGCGCGATAGTTGTCCAAGTCCTCCTGATATGGGCTGTGATCGTCGGCGGTGTTGACCGCCCAGATATCGAGACAGTCAGCACTCCAACTGTTCGGGACATCGTGGTGTTCACTGTCGAGTCGAAGATGGGGCCACAACCCTCCGTGTGCGTCCATGAAGTTGGCGAACAGGAAGAACGGTTCTTCGCTGTCTTTGGCTACTCGAATCGTCTCTCGGGATACTGCCTGCCCACCTCTGTCGAGGACGTTGGGCAGCGGCGTATTCTTTAGCACCTGATCGAGTTTCGCACCGACGCCGTTTGCCAGACTGCGAAGCGGGTAGTCGTGGGCCAGCGACTGTCCCACGAAGTCGCGGAGCTTCGAGAGACCAGTCGCATCGCTCTCGAACTCCTGGCGGATGTTGATCCCGTCGGGAAACGCCATTCCGGGGTAGAGCGGTGAGAGTTCGTCGAACAGTTCGTTGGCCCCGAACTGCGCGCTCAAAAACGGGTTCGCACTCACACAATACGACGTGTGTTCGGTGAGATCACCCATCACGGTGCCCTGTCCGGCGAGCTGACTGAAGTCGAGATTGCCTGTATGGACGCCGTGTTCAAACGGCAACGCTCCTGTGAACATGCTGGCGTGGCTTGGTACCGTCCAGGAACTCGCTGACCGACACTGTGAGAAAGAGACATCTGCCAGCCGTTGGATCTGTGGTGCGAAGTCGTCGAAAAAGTCTTTCCGGACGGTATCGAGACAGACGACGACGACGTTTCGCATGGGTAGTCTTCAAGACGTGACTATTAAAAACTCTGCACTTGCAAACCGACCGATCTGGTCCCAGGCGACCGAAATTGTGTGCCGGCTGGCTGTATGTATGTTCGAAGCAGTCTGTTCCTGTCTCGATGGTCGCTCGTTCAAGACCGCTCCGTTCAGAGCACACCTTCGTTCTGGATGAACTCGTGGTACTCTCGCATCCCCTCTTCGAGTGAATACTCCGGATCGTATCCGATCAATTCACGAGCCTTCGAAATGTCGAGTGCGCCTCTATTTGGTCGATACACGTCCTTCTCTTCGACGTACGTCTCTGTTCCGGGGACCAGATCAGCCACAACCGAAGCGAGTTCTCGGATGCTGCGACCCTCACCTCTGGTCATGTTGAACGTTTCGCCGACTGCGTCCGCCTCGTTTGCAGCCTCGATGAACCCCTTTGCGAGGTCCTTCACATAGGTAAAATCAAGCTCATGATGGCCACCATTGTCCAGCCTGAGTTTCTCCCCTTTCAGAGCGTTCGTCAAGAAGATCTCCGTTACACGCCTGTTACAATCAGTTGGGCCATAGACTGCCGAGGGTCGAATAATCGTGTAGGGAATATCGAACCGCGTTGCATACGCTCGCATGACGTGTTCACCACTGAGCTTCATCGCGCCATAGATCCCGCGTGGGTTGCACTCGTCGTCTTCACGGACAGGGATCACATCCCCGTTAGAATCTGTGGGGAAATCCCCGTAGACCATACTTGAAGAGGTGTATATAACCCGGTCAAAGTCGAAAGTAACCTCCCGCAGCGTATCCATCAGTGTGATCGTTCCGTCGAGAATGTTCCGTCGAGCTTCCTCCGGATACGTATTCGAGACGCTTGCGATCGGGAGCGCGGCAAGATGGATAATAACGTCCGGTTCGTACTGTTCGAGTGTTTCTTTGAGAAGGCCCATATCCGTTGTATCGCCACGGACACGAGTGATCTGCTCACTCTCTAACGACTCGATTCTGTGTTGTTGGTACGTCGGCCAGTAGCTTTTATCCATCGAGATATAGTGCTTCTGAGCATCGTATGTAACGATCTCGACATCCTGTTTCTGAGTGAGCTGTTTACAGATGTGGTAGCCGATAAATCCCTCGCCGCCGGTGATACAATACGTCCGCATTTAAGACAAGCAGGGGCACTGGGCTTTTAACTTTTGTTGCGGTCTCTGCGATCGTGTTCAGATAAGCAGCCCCAGTTTCGGTATGGCAGACATCAAAAGCCCTCGTACAGTTACGGTCGGGACCCGCGCTGCGCGTCGTCGATGTCTGCTCGCGGGTGCTTTGTGTCCGTTCGCACGGGCCGAAAGTCGATCTCTCGTGGCTTGTGGGATCGGGCTCTCGCAACTGCATGAGTCTTCATCCACCAGAATTAAAATGGAGGAATATCCGAAACCTGGTGGATGAAAGGGCTACGAGTCGAGGGATTTCGATGCTTCTTCTCCAGCTTGAGTCTCTTATCGGAACACTGCGGGGATCTGGACCGTGCATAGTTAAGCGTACCAAGTGAAGATCGACGTTTACAGACCGCCGGCAGCATCACCGTAGCGGAACGTGTTACAGTCGTAGCGTGGGAGTGTCTGAGCACGGTGCGTGACGGTGCCCGTCGTGATGTCGGCGGATTCGACGCTGAAACTGAACACACAGCCGACACTTTCGAGCATCGAAACGGTCGCTTCCGTGTACGTGTGTGACCCTCCGTATGGGTAACAAAACGTCTGGACGGACACCCCGTCGAGAGCGGTGTCGAGGAAGTCGAACGAAGACTCGATTTCGTCGATCTGAGTCTGTGGTGACTGATTCGAGAGAACGGGATGCGTGACAGTGTGTGAGCCGATCACGAACCCGTCGGTCTGCATCTCACGGAGGTGTGTAGGCTGCAAATAGAACTCTGAGACCGCTGGAAACGTTCCCGGTAGTCGACGATCGAGCCGATCCATTACGTCGCTACGGTGCTCGTCCGCAACGTAATAATTCAACAATCTCTTGATGCTTTTCGCACGCTCATCGGTGTCCTGCGCACGATAGGTCTCTCGCCGAAACTCCTCGATCTTCTGGTCCGAAACCACCTCTTCGGTGACGATGGAGCGGAGTTCGTCTCGTAGCGTCTCTCCCCCGTGGCGGCCAAGTAAGTAGTGTATCTTGTGGACGTGGAGTAACTCTCCTGAGACGAACGGTCCAGTCGGGACGTAAAAGATCCCCCATAGGTCACGTTCGAGCAGTTCCGGGTAGACGAACTGGTAATGATCCAGCAATCCGTCGTCGAACGTCAGTACGACACCTTCGTCTGGAACCGGCCGGTTTCCCCGCATCGCATTCAGAAACGTGTCCCTATCGACGATACCGTACGTCGACTGCAGATAGTCGAGTTGTCGACGGAAATCCTCGATATCGAGGTAATAGTAGTCAGGAGGACCTGCTCTCTTCGGTCGGACATAGTGGTACATGATCGCTTTCATCGTTCACCGAATGGGACTTCACTCGCGGGCTCGTACCCAGCGAGCGCCGGATTCGTAACGATCGGAACCGCCTGAGTTCGGGACTCGTATTCGGACAGATACCGATCGACAAGCCCGTCGTCGAAGTTCTCGTACAGCGTCTCGGTCGCGGCTTCGGAGTAGTCGGCACTCGTATAGTAGTGTTCCTCACGAGGAGCCGCCGGCTGTTCGACCGATTCGAGTCGATCGAATCGACGGACGAGTTCGATGTACACGTGTGTCATGTCCGCGATGAGCCGGTTGCCGATCTGATGTGGCGAATCACCCGGATAGACTCTGGCTCTGATCTGGTGGATGATTTCGCCCGTATCGACACCCTCGTCGATGTGCATGAACGTCGCGCCGACGTATTCCGGTTCCTCGTTGACGAGTGGCCAGAAGTTTGTTCCAGTGCCACGATAGTATGGTGACAGTCCCAAGTGGACGTTGAGAAAGCGTCCTTCGAACGCGTCGAGTAACGGTGAATCGACGAGAGAGCAACCGTACGCGAGCACGAGATCCGGCTCCAGATCGATGATCTCGTTGTACTGTTCGGGGTCGTTGATCGCCCCTCGCTCGATATCGACCGGATTAGTCCGGTCGTCGACGAGATCGACGAACGACCCGAAAAAGTCCTGTTCGGCCCGAGCACGTGCTTCGAGATGGGATCGTTTAATCTCTGATTCTGCTGACCGCACGCTCTCTGTCGTCGTCCCTCCGAGACCTTCCCGATAGCTTCTGCTGACGCGAATCCCATCAGCGATGCCTAACGCCTGTCTGACAAAGTCGTGCCGAAGTTCCGAACTGGTGAGGACGACGACATCTTTCATACGAACGAATGCAGAATAGGTTGCATACCCATTTCGGTGTTACGGGCGAGCGCGCGCTCGAAGTGTCTCACTACAGCGGTTGAGACCCTTTTTAAGCAGTGTTCGAAATGAATTGTTGCGGATCGCAGCCATCGCTCGGTCCGTTCGAGACTGGCCGATGACCTGCATTTCGATCCGGCCGCCCTTGAGGATAGAGACGCGCGACTCTGTGGTTCGGTTGAGCTTCTCCGCGACGGCTTCGACATCGAGAACCCTACCATGGAAGATTCTGATTGTGCCCTCAGCGTAACTCGGTTTGTAGTAGCGGTGGTTGTATTCCGGTGGGAGCGTGGCAAAGCGCACATCGCTATTGAACAAGACACGACGAAGGGTCGGCTGCCCGCGCTGGGTCTCCTCGATGTGTTCGAAATACTGCTCTCGCCAGTCCCGGAGACACTCTGTCACGGTCGGGACATCTTTCAGCAGCATCACGCCGTTATTGTGATCGGGGAAAGAGTCAGGAACGTCGTCTTCGAGGTTCTTGCCGTCTTTTGGGTTTCCCTTGAGCGTGTTCCGGTGGGGGGCAAGTGAGAGGGCCATATCGAACTCGTCCAGCCATTCAAAGAGCGACGAGATATCGTCGTAGATGTACGTGTCCGTGTCGAGAAAGAGCGTTCGTTCGTACGGAAGTTCGTCGATAACGAGAATCTTGTAGTAGTACGGATCGTAGGGGACGCCGTAGACGTCTCCGTCGAACGTTCGAACGATGTTCGTATCGATATAGGGAGACTCCACAGGCTCGTTAGATATGAGCGTGACGGGTTCAGAACTCACGCGTTTGAGACTTTCTGCCGAGCGGAGAACTTCGTTAATGTATCTCTCTCCCGTGGCAGTGTACAACACGCCTGTATCCATGTGCAACTGTATCGACGATCAAGAGTCTTCAATTATTTGGTCGATGATGAATCAGGTGTCGTCTGTCGGATCGGATTCATGTCTCCCCGTCCGAAATCGGATTCCTCACCACACCCGCTCTGGGGCCATAGTAGCGTCTGACGTGGGGCACTCTGTTGGTCGGATTCAGCGCTCGTCCTCGAAAAACTCCCGAACAGCCGAACAGATCCGATCGAGATCGTTCTCATCTAAACCGAGATGGAACGGAAGCGTAATGATCGTTTCCGATACAGATTCTGTGACTGGCAGATCACCGCGTTCATAGCCCCATTCCGTCCGATAGTAGTCCGTCAGATGGACAGGATCGTAGGTCACGCGTGTCGGGATGCCCCGCTGGTCGAGGAACGCCGCGAGTCGATCTTGGATCTGTGGCGTCTCGAATCGGATATTATAGAGCTGATAGACACTGTTCCGTTCACTGGGGAACTGTGGGAGCATCAGCGGCCCGATATCGTCGAGACAGTCGTTCAGATACGACGCCATCGCACGCCGTCGCTCGATAATATACCCCAACTTCTCTGCCTGAGAGACACCCAGTGCCGCCGAGAGAGACGACAGTCGGAAGTTATGACCATAGGAGACATATTCTTTATCTTCGTTCCGACCGTGTGACCTGAAGCGCTTGAGTTCGCGGTGTATTTCGGGGGAGTCGGTGACGACCATCCCTCCTTCACCGGTCGTGATGATCTTGTTGAAACAGAAGCTAAACGACGCGGCATCGCCGAACGAACCGACACGGTCACCGTCGAATGTGGCGCCGAGAGAGTGGCAAGCGTCTTCAAACAGGAAGAGACTCCGGTCACGACAGAACTCACGAAGCGCACGGATGTCGCGAGCGATATCGCCCCCGAAATGGATCGGCATGACCGCGCGGGTGTCGTCAGTAACGGTGTCCCGTACCGACTCGACATCGAGAGCTAGTGAATCGCGCTCGATATCCGCGAAGACGGGTGTCGCCCCAGCAGCGACGACAGCATTCGCCGTCGCTGGGAAGGTAAAGGACGGTACGATGACCTCCCCGTCGGTGACCCCATGAGCGCACAACATGGCGTACAACGCAGTCGTTCCCGAATTGACCGCGACCGCATACTCGCGGTTCGTCCACTCGGCAATCTGGGCCTCAAACTCCGCTATCTCGGGACCGTTTGCCCACCAGGTTCCACGTTCGATAACATCAGTTACGGCTTTGAGATCCTGTTCGTCCGAATACGATTTAAACAGCCACAATCGATCAGAGTCACTCATACCAGGGGTAGGTGCATCGAGGTCCCGCGAGCCAATATAAATAACTATCATTCCAGTGGATCGAACGCTCGGTTATCTCGACGCGCTCGCGTCGCATACTGAGGATCACAGAGCGCCGTCGTGTACTGGCGGTGACGTGCTCATCTCATCGTTCCCTGAGGGCGACGCCCGTCAAACGATCGCTCTGAACGGTCGGAGCTGGCGGGAAGTGCGAGAACAGAATCACGGACGGGACAGACACGCTGGCAGTCCGATTACGTCGTCTCACGGTACTCCGCTAGAAACTCCGCCTCTAGCTGGAGAATCTCTTCTTTCTCTCGTTGTCGGACACACTCTGTCGGTGTACCCAGATGGACTTCCCACGCAGGGATTTCTCGGTCTCGGACCAGTGAGAGTGCACCCACGGCAGCCCCGGTCTCGATTGTCGTATCGGGGAGAATGACACTGCTTGCACCGATGACGGCGTGTTCCCCGAGCGTCACCGGGCCTGTGATATGATTGGGTCGATAACGCTCCGGGACCGTTGGATTCGTCAGTGACCCACCAGTCAGATCAGCGCTCGATGAGTAAATCGACACTCGCGAGGACAGCCCAGAGAAGTCGCCCATCGTGATCCCGTGTGTTCCCCAAAGCCCGCAGTAGGGTGCGATATGTACGTGAGATCCGATGGAGATATCACCACTCAAGAGACAGAAATCGTCGATCCGTACGTTGTCTCCAACGGATATCTTCTCTGGGTCATAGAGACTTACCTTTGTGCTTATTTTCACATCGTTTCCATATTCAGCTAGTCCCAGTGAATCGAGTTCCGATTCCGAATAAAATGAGCTCATCTGGATCCAATTGGAATGTGTCACAAAAAGCTTTATCCAACCCAGACGCGCGGTGTTCAGAGAGGGTTGCATAGCGAGGCGTAGTGTTTTCTAAGTGGTGTATGCCCGAAAACGACATCCTCAGCGGCAGCATCGACTAATTTGACGTAGCATTTGTGGAGCGAGAAGCGACACTGCGATTGCTGATGAAACTGTGCATTCAGCTATATTTGACTGAACTCTCTCTTTCGAATACTGTCTCTGTCCTCGAAATATTCGGTCTCGAGCGTGTTCGTTCAACCATCCATAATTGGGTTCACAAAGCCGATTGACAGCCAGAGAGTGGACGACCGCCGGATCACGTTGCGGTTGACCAAACTGTTTCAACCACGCCGAAGCAGAGACAGCCGGCGATTGGCTCAGGTCGTTCAGCTTCGCATGGCATCAGCCTCTCTGAAGCCGATGCAGATTCCACACCAAAGGCTCATTGTCCCTTGTTTGCAACTATTGATATCTCATCTATGACCGAGAGACGGGACCTGGACGATGTCGATATACTGGGACTCGTCCCTGCTCGAGGCGGCTCGAAGGGGATCGAAAAGAAAAATATCGTCGATGTCGCTGGACAGCCACTGATCAGTTACGTTCTCACTGCCCTCGAACAGAGTCGGGCGGTCGATGAAATCGTGTGTACGACAGATAGCGAAGAGATCGCTTCGGTCGCCCGCGAGTGGGGCGCGAAGACGCCGTTTCTGCGACCAGCCGAGATGGCGGCCGACGAGAGTTCGATCTTCCCGGCACTGGCCCACGGTACGGAACAGACAGCGGAGCACCTCGACTTTCGAGCGGACTACGTCGTTACCGCTCAGCCCACGTACCCACTCGTAGAACCGAGCCAGATCGATGCGGCAGTGACGAAGGTGCTGGCGGAAGATGGCGATTCCGCGATAACCGCTGTCGAACTCGATCACGACGCACATCCGTATAACATCAGGGAATGTGGCGACGACGGGAGAGTGCAATTCTGGAACGAGTCGGAACATTATCAGTATCCGAACCGTCAACAGAAACCCACGTTCTATCGATTCGGGAACGTCTTTGTCACCGAGTATGACCTTCTCGTCGAAAAAGAACGGCTCGAAGGTACGGACAACTACATGGTCGAGGTCGACCCGATCACTACGCTCGACGTGAACACGCCGGAGGATCTGAACCAAGTCGAATATCACCTCCGTCGCAAAAAGGATGAGAACAATGTCTGAATCCAAGCCCACAGCGCTCTATTACGAGATGTTGAATTATCAGGAGCCAAATATCGAACGCCTCGAAGAGGTGTTTGATCTCATCAGATTGGAGACGCCACAGGCAGATACGGACGACGTGTTACGAGAGGCTGATGTCGGCTTTGCTCCGTTGGGATATGCGTACGACAAAGAGAAGATAGACAGAATGCCGGCCCTCGAAGTGATCGCGTCGAACACGACAGGTGAACCTCATATCGACCGATCGTATGCCGAATCGTGTGGCATCTCTGTCTTCTCTCTGAAAGACGAAGACGAGTTTCTGGAGTCGATTACACCGACTGCAGAGCATACGTGGGGACTCCTGCTCGCACTGACACGGAACGTGCCAGCAGCCTACGATGCGGTACTGGACGGGCAGTGGAACCGCTGGGACTTCCCGGGTGATGCGATGCTGTCGAACATGACGCTCGGTATCGTCGGTCTTGGCCGCCTCGGCCATCTCGTCGCCGAGTACGCAGACGCGTTCCGCATGGAAGAGATCGGTTTCTACGATCCCGAGAAAGAGTCCGACGACGTGCAGTGTGCAAAAAAATACGACGATCTGACCGAACTCGTGGCGTCTCACGACGTTATCACGATCCATGCGCCGTCGAACGAAGCGACACGCAACATGTTCGATGCGGATCTCTTCTCCCATTTCAAGCAGGGAAGCTACGTGATCAATACGGCACGAGGTGCCATCATCGATGAACAGGCGCTGGTCGAATCTCTCGCAGCGGATCGCCTCGCCGGTGCCGCGCTTGATGTCTTCGACGGTGAGTACGAACCGGACCACGAGAAGCGATTACGGTCGAGTCAACTCTTGGACTACGCTCGAGAAAACGACGATCTCCTACTGACGCCACACATCGGTGGCTCGACCTACGATGCCTGGGAGCAGACCGAGCGACGCGTGATCGAGAAGGCGATTGCCGCTCTCGAATAGCTCACAACGTAAGCTGTTTCTGGATATCGAAGTCGAACTCACTCAGGACTGTCGCGATCTGTTCGCCGGCGTTTCCGTCTCCGTAGATCGTTGTTGGTTCGTACTGTCCATGCTCGATTTGATCGACGATCCCCGTTTTGATTGCCGCTGCCTGATGCGGGACATCGACGACATTTTCACCCCGTTCTCGACCGGCTTGCCTGTTCCCGATATTGACGCATGGCACACCAAAGTAGGATGCCTCTCGGATGCCGCTACTGGAATTGCCGACGATACACGTCGCGTTGTAGAGTAGCGTTGCGTACTGTTCGATCGGAAGGCTAGTGAACCACCGAATATGATCCTGTTCGTTTTGCTCTCGGTAGACTCGAATCCCTTTCGAGACGCCGTCTGATCCGGCGTCCATGTTCGGCCACAGCCAGATCGTCGGAAGTGCCAGGTCGCTGATCGCCTCGATCGTCTCCTCGATGTACTGCCTGTTCGATTCGTATTCCGTCGTCACGGGATGCTGAACCACGAGGAGATAGCCGTCCGAGAGATCGATATCGGCCCCGACACCTTTGTCGTTGAGATCGTCGGCTACTGACTCCAGATCTTCGACATCGATACGCTCCATGACATCGAGGCTCGGTGTGCCGACGTTGTAGACTGCCTCAGACGGTTCACCGAGCTTTCGGACCCGCTCAGCCGCTGTCTCGGTTGCCGGAAAATGAAGATGCGACATCTTCGTGACCGCGTGTCGAATACTCTCGTCGACGGATCCTGAAATTTCGCCGCCCTCGATATGCGCGAGTGGGATGTTCTGAAATGCCGCAGCAGTCGCAATCGCAATCTCTTCGAACCGGTCAGCGATCGCGAGGACGACATCCGGTTCGAGCGTCTCGAATGCGGTCGTAAACTCAGAAAGCGCGATACCCGTCGACTTCGCCATCGTGATAGGATTCTCTCCTTCGAGTAGGAAGTGTATCTGCAGATCGACCTCGTGTCCATCCAGTGTCCCATCGTCGATGAAGTCCCCGTACTTGTGTAAGAGTGCACCACCGCCAACGACCAACTGCAGTTCTAGTTCCGGGTTGTCACTAACGGCCTGAATTATCGGTTTGAACTTTCCGTAGTTGCCTCGGGAAGTGATTGGGATACAGATGCTACGCATCAACTCTCTTCGATCTAATACCCCACTCGGCGTGCTAAATCTGTCGCTTGTTGGGTGTTTCGTATTGTCGCCCTCACAGCGGGACCGAACAACTATCAGACCCGACTCCAAATCACTGGTCTATGCTAACGATCGAGAACACGACGATCGGTACCGGGTCAGCGGCGTATATCATCGCGGAAGCGGGGGTCAACGTCCGGGGCGATATGGAACTTTCAAAGGCGTTCATCGATCAGGCCGCAGAGGCAAACGCAGATGCGATCAAATTCCAGACACATCTTGCGGACAGCGAAATGGTCCATTCGGAGATGGAACGCCTTGGTATGGGTGATCTGTATCAACGGATGGACGAATACGCTTTCACTCCCGAGGACCATCGCGAGCTACAGCGATACTGTCGTGACCGGGACATCCATTTTCTCTCGACACCGTTTTCGGTCGAGGGAGTGTCGCTGCTCGACGAGATCGACGTTCCGGCGCTCAAGATCGGTTCTGGTGAGTTGACGAACTATCAGATACTTAAACGTGCTGCAGACACTGGCAAACCGCTCTTGCTCTCGACGGGCATGAGCGACTGGCGGACAGTCCGCGACGCCGTCGCGTTTCTCCGACAACACGATGCGACGTTCGCGCTCTTGTACTGTATCTCCGAATACCCGACACCGTTGTCAGACTTCAACCTTGGCGTCATCGACCAGATGAGAGGGGAGTTCGAAGTCCCCATCGGATTTTCGGATCACTCGACCGGGATCGAGGCCTCACAGATCGCAGTCGCACGCGGAGCCGATGTGGTCGAAAAACATTTTACTATCGACCGAGCGCTTCCGGGCGGCGATCAGGAAGTCTCTATCGAACCCGCGGAACTGGCTGCTCTCACGGAGTTTATACGCGCCTGTCACGCTACCCGAGGCACGGAAAAGCGGCTCTCGGAGACGGAAGCATCGATCGCTGAGTGGGCACATCATAGCATCGTCACGAGCGAACGGATCGAGGCCGGTGACCGATTTACAACCGAGAATATCACGACCAAGCGTCCCGGCACGGGGGTCCCGGCGAGCGAGTACTACGACGTGGTCGGTTTGCGTGCAGCGACGGACCTCGATGCAAACACCGTTCTGAAAAACGAGGACATACCGGAGTGACAACGCTTACAATAAGAACCCGTGAGCAAAGGATATGTCCAGTATGGAGGAGTCGTTTCAGGACAACCATCTGCGATTCTTGGCGCTCGAAGACAGGCTCGACGTGTTCGAACTCTCGTTCGACGGCGTCTATCTCTGGGAGCGCATTCGGAATCTGGTCAAAGTCACGATCATGCGCGCAGACGGTCTCATCGAATCCGGTTCGGGTTCAGATGATTCGGCCAGCGAATATCTCGCTGCGGGAACGAATCTGCTGACGAATCTGTTCGAGAAGAACCCGTTTTTTGCAGACGAACACGACGTGCTGTTCTGGGGTCGCGGTCGCAGACAACTGGATGATGGCTGCTGGTGGGAGATGCAGTGTGATCCGATTCACACTGCGCTGGATCTCGATTATCTGCAGGTAGAGCGTCCCCTCCACCATCGTCACTTTACCCCACCGCGAACCGAGGTGTTGCGATATCTGGATCTGATCGAGTATCTACAGATTGCAATCCGAAAACTCGGTCTCGTCAGTTGTACACTGGACGACGAGCTGGCTCACAGGCTTGCGGTCGTGAACGACGAACTGGCCGACGAGTTCGGTGTGGAGATCGATTTACAACGAATTGCAAAAATTAAGATCCTCGAACAGCGTGCGTACCAACCGCTGTATCGACGTTTTCTCGACACCGTCGATCCCGACCTTGTCCTGTTGGTCAAGAGCGGTGGCAAAGAACCGTTCATCCAGACCTGCCAAGAGATGGGTATTACCACTGTCGAACTCCAACACGGTGCCTTCGACAGATACAATTGCAACTACTCGTTCCCCGGTGACCGGACCAAGCGCGCGTTCCCAGATTTCTTCTTTGCCTTTGGAGACTATTGGCACGAAGAAGTCCCACTTCCGGTACCGGACGAACGAATCGTCAGCGTCGGATATCCGTATCTCGAACGAAAGGTTGCCCGCTTCTCGGACACGTCGGCGGACGAGCAACTACTATTCATCTCACAGAACATCATCAGTGACGATCTTGCCGCCTTCGCGACAGAATTCAACAGCCAGTGTCCGGACGATCTGCGAGTCGTCTACAAACTCCATCCCGGTGAATCGGCTTCGGAACACCCAGCACTAGTCGAGAGTGATATCGACATCATCGGTGGAAATGAATCGATCTATCCACACCTCGCTCGCTCTCGATATCTCGTCGGCGCGAGTTCGACGGCTGTCTTCGAAGGACTGTGTTTCGGTGTGGAACCGTTTCTGGTCGATTTCCCGCTCATCAGTGTCCGGGAAGCGTTTCTGGAGCGCGGCGATGCGACACTCGTCTCGACGCCGACAGCACTTCTCACAGCGCTCCGTGCCGACAACGGGGTTCCGGGGGACGTCGATCACTATTTCGAACCGAACGCACTGGAGACCATCGCTGACAGTATCGACCGTATCCGAGACTGACTGGCTGCCCGCTATTGCCCTCGACAGAACAGTGCTTTCCCTCGTTCGGAAAGTGCCTGCCGATCAATCTGGACATCGTACGCGGTTTCGATCTCGTCGAGCGTCCGTGATGACTCATCGATCCGCGTCGTGAGACTCTCGTAGGTGTCGAACTGTGGCGGCGTCTCGTAGATACCGCGACGCCTCGCAAATGGGAACGCGATAGTGAACGTCAGGAGGTGGTAGTACAGCCCCAGATCCGACGGGGTCCGGGTGCGAAGATACCACTGAAGGCTACTCGACAACGAGGTTCCCGATCGGAGAATGCCGATCTTGCGCGTGACATCTAATTTCCATTGTGCGATTGGAGACGTTTCTGGTTTGGCTATCTGCTCCCAGAAGGGATCGTGCTTGAGCCAGATGATCGCCTCGTCGTCGAACAACCGCTTCCAGAGATCGAAATCTTCTGCCCGCTTCAGACTCCGGTATGGATACTCTAACAGGAGATCGCGCGGTGCCATATTGATCGAGTCGCCTTTCAGATAGAAATCGAACGCCAGTTGCTCGTGCAGTTGCTCGAAGATTTCGACGAAGTCCGTGATTCCCGCGCTGTAGACATCGTCCGTGTCCAGTGACTCAAGCACAAACTCCCCTCTGGCCGCCTCGAACGACTGATTCCGCGCTTCTGCCAGGTTCTGATTGTCGCCTTCGACGATCCGTAGCGATGGGTACGCTTCTGCGAGGTCGTTCAGAATTGCCAGACTCCCATCTGTGGACCCGTCGTCGACGACGACGATCTCGTAGTCCTCGCCGATTTGGTCTGCGATGCTACGGATCGAGCGCTCGATCGTCTCTGCCATGTTCCGGTTACAGATCGCGATACTGTATCTAACCATTCTGTACTTGGCGGTCTCTCGACCGACCTGTCTGTCTTCGCCCCTCTCGATTCGATCCGGCATCTGTCTTTGTCGATGCTCGCGCTCCGTCTCGCTTCGAGAGCGAGGGAAACGGACGCCGAGAGAACCGAGCAGTGCGCGACTGGCAGTGGGACACCCCCGTCGTCTGAGGGCCTGTGAGTCGCGTCTCTGTTACCATTGACCTACGATATTTCGCGGTCACGGATTAACGTTTCCCGGGACATCGCCAGTCCGACTACCGAGAGTGATCGAGGCGGGTGCTGACCAGGGCGGACAGTCGGTCATTGCCGGGACGGAGACACGTCTCGCATCTGCCGCGTCTCGTATTCCGAGAGGTGCGAGCAGAGCCGTTCGAACACGTCGAAGCCGTCGACGATATCCATACAGGCCGGATGTGCGAGCACGGTGGCGGTCCCGCCGTCCTGGCGGATCCGTTCGATTCCATCGAGCACCCGGTCAAGCCAGTCGTCAGGTTCGTAGGAGCGATCGGTAAACGCGTTCGACCACTCGAGTTGTGCGACGTACTCTGGTGTTCGGTCTCCGTGATAGAGGTGTTCGTGGTCCGGGAGGACGTTGATCGGGGCGCACACGAGACCGTCTTTCTCGTAGACATCGGTTCTCTCTGGGGTCACGTCGTCTGAGAAGTGCGTAATTCCCTGCTCTCGAAGCACGGTGGTCGTGTTGCTGTCGTGTCGGTAGCCGTGATCGCGCCACGAGGTGACCGGTTCGCCGCTCAGTGCACCCAACACCCGACGTGTCCGCCGTACTTCCCATCGCTGCACGAAAGCCGGCGCGTCGACGCCGAACAGCTTTCGGCAGAGACCGTATGGTTTCCGGCCCAACACCGGCGCTCGAAACGCGTAGTAGTTGTGTCCACCGATCTCGATGCCGTGCTGCTCCCCGAGTTGTCTGCAGCGGTCTGGTTCCTCGACGCCGCATCGGCCCGTCAGAAACAGCGTGGCTGAGAGATCGTACGATCGTGCGATCCGCGCGTATTCGAGGGCTGCATCGACCTCTGTTCGATCGAGATGGGCCTGATCGCGTGTCTCCATCGACAGGTGGTGGACATCGCCAGTGAGACAGATGGTCATCGATCCGTGTGCCTCGCGAGGCGTTCGTACTGGTCGAGTAACGTCTCGCTCTCGTGCCCCCAGTTGTACCGTGTTTCGATGGCTGTTCGACCCCGCTCACCGAGTTCTTGCCGTCGTCCGTCGTCGGCGAGTAGCCCTTCGATGGCGGTTGCGATCGCATCTGGGTCGGTCGTATCAACGAGTTCGCCACAGCCGGTGTCACGCACGACCTCGCCGATCTCGTACTGCTCCGGGCCGACGATCGGTAGCCCGGCTTGCATGTATGTGAAGAACTTTCGACCGGTGCCGGTCGACACGTAGCGAAACTTCTCACGTGGCTGGTGGAGAGCCAGACCGATGTCTGCCACGGCGAGATACGTCATCATCTCGTCGTAGGGTAGCCACTCGACGTGTTCGACTCGATCTTCGAGACCCGCCGCCTCGATGCTGGCTTCGACTGGCGCTTGGGAGTCCTGATACGATCCGATCAACAGCAGATAGGCGTCGGGGCGGTGCGTCGCGACCGTTTCGAAGGCGCGCAGCATCTGTCGAACGCCCTTCGCTTCGGAGATATTTCCAACGTAGACGAGGACCTCCTTGTCGGCAAGCCGGGACTCCAGTTCGGCGTTTGGAGTCGGCGTCCCAACGGTCGGTACGTTGTACAGTACCTCGACGTGGCTCTGCACCGAACGGTACCTGTCTGCGAGCATGTCGTCGGGTGTATCCACAGTTAGTACGAGATCAGTGGCACGAACACAGACGTTCTCGAACTGTTCCAGTAGCTGTCGGACGTGTTTTGAAGCGGGAAAATAGTACGAGATCTCGATCGCATGTCGCTCGTAGACATCGTACACCACCTGCACGTTTGTGGCGGTCCCCACAACTGCTGCGAGGGGCAAAAACATGATGTGGGTGACGTGCAAGACGTCGCAGTCGGTGCGACTGATCCGGCCGTAGAGCTTGAGATACAGGAGCGGGAGATACAACGCGAGAAGGAGACTCCCGCTCGGGGCAGGGAGCGTGACGTACTCGCTGTTCTCGTCTGGCTCGGCGGTCCCGGATCGGTCCCAGCACAGCACCGACACGTCGTATCGCTCCGCGAGCGTGTCGATTTCACACTCGATACGAGGACTCAATCGCTGGTGATCGTTGAGGACGAGGACACGCATTTTGTGGTGTAGGGAGTCGCGTTGGAGTGTGTTTTCAGTCGCTGATGTTAAACGCTGCCTCTCTCAGCCTATCAGACCACAGCACATATACTGACTGGTATGCTGTAGATACGCATGCATGCAGTGGTCGCCGAGGACTGTACGATCTCGGACGATGTCGAGATAGGGCTCCGCTATGCCGACGATTGCGACAAAGCAGTGATCGGTTCCGGTGCGACGATCCGCAGCGGAACACGGATTTATGCAGACGTTACTATCGGCGAGCAACTGACGACCGGCCACGATGCGCTGATCCGCGAAGCAACAACGGTCGGTAACCACGTCGTCGTCGGTACGGATGTCGTCGTCGAGGGACACACCGAAATCGGAGACTGCGTCAAGATCGAGACCGGCGGGTTCCTGCCGACACACACCACGGTCGGATCGGACGTTTTCATCGGGCCGCACGCCGTTCTCACGAACGATCGGTACCCCCAGCGCCGCCGTCGGGAATACGAACCAGACGGGCCGACGCTCCACGACGGCGTGTCCGTTGGTGCGAACGCCACGGTGCTTCCCGGCGTGGAGATTGGTGAAGGCGCAATGGTCGGGGCGGGAAGCGTCGTCACACAGGACGTACCGGCGTGGCACCAGGCGATCGGTGTCCCCGCGACGATAGAACCATTGCCGGATTCGCTTCGCGAACGGAATCGTGGGGTCGACGAATGACCGTCACGATCGGGGTCGTTGGTTGTGGGAAGATCGCGGAGAAGCATTTTAGTGCCTACCAGAAACTCGACAACGTCGAGATCGTCGCGACAGATGTCGACGAAAGCATGGCGGCGAAGGTCACCCGCATGGGATTCGAATGGGCGGACGACCCACACGCACTCATCGATGGCGATCGAGTCGACGCGATCGACGTGTGTACCCCGGTCTCGACACACGCAGACATCATCCTCCGGGCGTTGGCCACCGACAAGGACGTATTTTGTGAGAAGCCACTGGCAACGTCGGTCGAAGACGTTGAGGCGATCTACGAAGCGACGCGAGAGACAGAGAACACGCTGATGGTCGGATATCTGTACCGCTATCACCCCGCGTTCGAATTTGCTCGGGACGCGTTGTTCAACGAGATCATCGGCGATCCGTATTATGCGATCTTCCGCGTCGGTGGTCGAGGTTCGGCAAGTACCTGGAAGCACCGTGCGAGTGACGGCGGGGGCGCTGGTAACGAGATGTTGGTACACATGCTCGATCTCATCACCTGGTTCTTCGGTGACTTCGATCTCGTGGACACGCTCCACTCTGACGTGCTGCTTGAAGAACGCGAGATCGACGGCGAGCAAGTCACAGCGACTGCAGAGGATGTCATGCTGTTACAACTGCAGGCCGGACGCGACGTCGAGGTCATCTGTCAGAGCGATCTCGTCACACCATCCTACATGAACTACGTCGAGATTCAGGGGACGAACGGCACGATTTGGACGACTATCCTCGATTACTTCCCCACGTTCGTCTACTGCAAAGAGCCGCGTGGTATCTTCGACCGAGGCCACAACTTCAGGGAGTTCGACCGGGTCGACCTCTTCGAGCGGGAACTCGGTCACTTTGTCGACTGTGTCACGTCCGAGACTGACCTGCCGTGGGACGCGGCTGCTGATTCCCTTCGGATACGGAACGTTCTGGACGAGGCACGGACACCATGAGTCATCTCAGACGTGCTCCGAGAGGTGAAACGCTGATAATCGGACAGCCGTAATGCAGTCACAATGACCGAGGAGCCAGATCAGATCCCGATCGCAGACGTGGAGCTATCGGACGACGAAATCGCCGCCGCAGTCGATGTGCTGGAATCGGGCCAGCTCGTCCAGGGCGAGCAGGTCTCACAGTTCGAGTCGAGCTTCGCGGATGCCGTCGGTGCGGACCACGCCATCGCCGTCAGTTCCGGGACCGCAGCGCTCCACGTCGCGTATCTGGCAACGGTGCCCGAAGGCGCTTCCGTCCTCGTACCGGCGTTGAGTCACATCGCAACGGCCAGTATGGTCTCGTTTGCAAATGCAACTCCTCTCTTCTGTGATGTCGATAGCGAGACCTACACTCTCGATTTGGATTCCGCGCACCGACGCATCACCGACGATACGGCTGCCATTGCACCCGTTCATCTGTTTGGCAACGTCTGTGACATCGACACGATCCAGTCGTTCGCAGACGAACACGACTTGACCGTTATCTGGGATGCGGCACAGGCGCTGGGCTCGACGTACGACGGTCACGATGTCGGTTCGTTCGACGACATCGTGTCGTACTCGTTCTATCCGACCAAGAACATGACGACCACCGAAGGCGGGATGCTCACGACCGACGATCAAAACCTGGCCGCTGTGTGTCGAAAGCTTCGAGCACACTGGCAGACCGAGAAGTACTACCATCCTGACCTTGGACTCAACTATCGCATGACCGACGTGGAGGGGGCGATCGGTCGCAAGCAACTCGAAAAGCTCGACTCGTCTGTCGCGGCCCGGCAGGACAACGCTCGGTATCTCACGGACAGACTGCGTCCCGTCGACGGTGTCAAGCCACCGTCCGTCCAGTCCACGGCGACCCATTCGTACCACCAGTACACAATTAGCATCGATCTGGCTGTACTTGACTGCACTCGAGCACAGTTCCGCGAATCGCTCGCCGACTGCGGTGTCGATACTGCCGTCCACTACCCCCGAGCGCTTCACGAGCAACCTGCGTTCGACACGACTGTGACATTGCCCACTGCCGAGCGGTTGTGTGACCGGGTCTGTTCGCTCCCCGTGTATCCCTCACTGACGACGACAGAACTGGACCGAATCGCCTCGGCAGTGCGTGCGACTGCGGCCGACTATCGGGTATGATCCGGTGGCCGATATGCGTCTCCGTCCGTGTCACGCCGATCAGTGTGACTCGGCCGACCCGTCCCTGAGGAGCCGTCGGTAGATCAGTGACCGGATCCGATTTGGCACCAATCGAATCGGTACTCGCATTGCAACGTTGCAGAGGAATCGCGGAACACCGATGAACCCCATCTCGAGTAGTGCTTTCTGTTGCCGAAGTTCCTCGGATGCGTATTCGATGCCACCACGTCGAGCAAACAGGTCCTCGCCGGCACGCATCTTGACCAGTACGGCGTCTAAATTGGCGAGTGTTGCGCCGTCCTGTAAGAGACGAACCCAGAGATCGTAGTCTTCCATCCGACCGACGGGACGATAGTTACCGGCGGCCAGAACGGCATCGCGCCGGAACGTCACGGTGACCTCGTTCATCGGGCTTCGGAATTTCGCCATCCGCTCGATGGCGGCCGGGTCGGTCGGGACACGTCTGACCGTTTGAGGGTCGTCTGGATCGTCGACGAACTCGGCGACGTGGCCGCCGACAACATCTATCGCGGGATTCGCAGTGAGAACCGAGAGCTGTCGCTCGAACCGTGTGGGAACACAAATGTCGTCGGCCGACATGATCCCGACAAACTCGAACGTGCAGTTGTCGATACCCGCCCGTGCTGCGGCCCCTCGTCCGCGGTTCTCAGATAATTCGAGCAACGTGACGACCGACGGAGACGCCGCCCGGTGTCGGTCGATTATCGCCGATAACTCGTCGGTCAGTGGGCCGTCGGCGACGATTAGCAGTTCAGACGGTGGGTGGCTCTGCGTGAGTACACTCCGAATCCCAGCGTCCAATTCGCTGGGTTCGTCACCCGCATAGACCGTCTGCATCACCGAGTACTGTGGGAGGTCTTCGGGATCGCCCATCTATATCTCCTTTTGTTCGTCCGAGATCTCGTCAGGGTATCGCGTTCGGATCTCCGCGAGTGTCTTCTCGTGTGGAATTGATTCGAACACATCGCCACGCTCGATCGATCGCACATCGAGACCTTCGAACTCCGTGACAAGGAGTGGCTGTCCACCAGTCTCGACCAGTAATTCGCCGTCACAGAACACCTTCAGCACACGGCCAGGTGTGCCCGTCCCAGGCGAGAGGTGCTGGCCAAACGGGACCGCACGCCAGATTGTCAGTCGTTCACCATCCAGTTCGGTCATCGCTCCAGGATACGGTCTGGTCAATGCGCGGACAAATCGATGGAGCCACGTTGCAGGCTTCGTCCAATCGATGCTACCATCCTGTGGTTCGCGTTTGGGGTAGTACGTCACAGCCCCCGACTGGGGTTCGGCATCGAAATCGTTCGTGACGATCGATTTCCAGTTGTTGCAGACCGTGTCGGCGTATGCCATCCACGTTTTGTACCGAAGCGTCGATGCTGTGTCGAAATCGGTGATTTCGAACGTCACCGTTTCGATGATATCTCCGTCGTCAACACCCGGTTCGAGGACGAACGTCGACAGTCTAAACTCGGTTTCACCGTTGATTAACGCCCAATTGAGGACTGCACGACCGCGTCCGCTTGGTAATCCGTCTGGACTCCCGTGCGCACCGATCGCACCGACTGAAAGCGATTGCAGTACGCTCTCCGGGATCAGTCTCGACCATCCTGCAACGAAAAGTATGTCGAGATCAAGCGTTTCGATGGCCGCTTGATCGGCTGTCGATCGGAGACCGTACGTTTCGGGGTGGAACACATCGATTCCGTGTCTGGCCGCGAACGGCTCTATATCGTGATATCCGGCAATATCCATCCCCGCAGCCTGTGATGGGTCGACAGTTACGAGTACGTCGATCGGTCTCTCAGCGTGAATGAACCGTTCCAGAACATCTTGGGTGTATATTTTGGTTCCAACAACACCAATTTGCACATCAGCGTCCCTCATATATTATAAATCCGAGAAGAGCGCCAAATCGCCCTTGAGATTGACCTCCAACCCCTCTTCGTTGGTTGATTTGATCTTTTCGAAGAGTTCGTTGTCTCCTAACGGCTTTGCGTGCCACCACACGGGGTGAACGAGCACCTGATAGGAGTGGTAGTCTCCCGTATCGAGGTGTGTACAGAAACAGCCTTCCCGCCAATGTCGGTTCGAATCAGATAGGTATTTTACATTTTTGCCGTTGTTGAACCGATCCGAGTACGCGTTCACGAAATCGCCAATAGCTGTCGTACGGGTGAATTCGTACTGCGATGGCATGTGAAACGAGAGGACCTTTTCCAACGGGACGATCTCGGAGAGCAATCCGTACACGGAGGTGAGCATCGATTCTATGTCGTCGTACCCGTTCATGTATGCCGCCCGCTCGTCGACGTGTAGTCCGATCGAATGACCAAGTTCCGAAAGCCTTCGAACCCGGCGAAGCTGTGTATCGTTGAATAAATTGTAGTACGGTGAGTTGATCGGGATGAAATACGTCGATGTAATGCCCATCTCTGATTCTATCTCGGCGAGTGCGACCGCATTTTTCAGTGAGACGTCCACGTCGTGACGGAGGTATAACCGCCGTGTCTCGTCAGGCTCGTCGGCAAATGTCGAAATCGAAAAAATGTCGGCCGCAGCATCGAGCATGTCCCGATAGTGCGAATGAGTGAAGCGACAGTTGTCCATCGATGTCGGATGATATCTATACACCACTATAAACATGACGGCGACGTAGAAACTACTGCATCACCATTGGTCGATCGACAGCCTCACGGGCACAGATTTCGGCGAACCACGATGGCAACTATAGTAGCCAATGAAAGTCAATGCACACCCGATCGCACGACAGCAGTTCGATCAGTGTGTAAATCGTTTCAATTGTCACGATAGAGCAGCGACGAACGCGGTTCTCTGGTGGGTCGACCGCCGAATCAGATCGCGCTCGACGAAACGGTGATCCGAAGCAACGATCAGTAGTTCTGGCTGTACGCCGTCCTCAGAACGGCCGTCCCGTCCTGATGGGCTGTACAAGACCGCCGCTCTTGTGAACGCCGCAGATTCCGAGACAAACGACCTGCTGCACGTCCGCCTCTTTGCGACAACCACGGCTGCTCTCGGAAATCGTCTTCGGTGATCTTCGGCAGAAACGCGACCTCGAAACTACCGAATTGTCGGCGATGGCGCGCAACACCTCCAAACTGCGCTTCAACGAGCTGGTCTCCGATTTCAGATGTGTCGCGCTGGAAATCGGAATACCGTCGAACGGCTCTTTCGAGAAGTGAAACGCCGAACCTCGTCGTTCTTGAACTGCTTCGGCCACGTCGAACCCGAAACAGCCGAACCATGGCTTCAAGCCGTCCCTGTTGGCACAATGCTCCAAACTAAACACGATCAAATCGGTGGCAAGGATTATAGAGAGTGTAGTGTAAGCTGACCAATAGAACCTAACTTAGCGGTATCCAAAAGTTAAGACAGTGACGTGCGAACGATACCAGTATGTCGAGTGTATCAGGTGACTCCGTGGAAGATCGGTTGCTGGCGGTCAGCGAGCAACTACAGATTCCGACGACCACGCTACAGATCACGAAAGTCCGGCTGGGGCAACTGCGTAACAAGCCCGATGTCGACGAGGAGAACATCGACGGCTTCGCCGCGGCGGCACTGGCACTGTCGGCACGCGAGGATGGGCTGCCGGTCAGCGAGGATGTGATCGCTGAGATCTGGTCTGAGACGCTCGATCCCGAGCGGACGATCAGCCTCTCGAACGGGCGACTGGAGACGACACGGCGCGCGCTCGACGTGGACGAGGTCCCGCCCCATCCGATCGCACTCATGGAACGGCTTGGCGATGCCGTCGAGATGCCGGAGGGGCTGGTCGTCGTCGCGCGCCGGCTCCTGAACGACGCGTTCGAGACCGATCCGACGACCGTCGCGAACGGCCGCTCGTCGGCGGCGACGGTCGGTGGTGCGCTGGCGCTTGCGGCGCTGGTCAACGGTCACGACGCCGACGACGTACAGGACGTGCTCGCAGGGGCATCCAAGACGAGCCGGATCGCGTTGGAGAATCGTCGTGAGGAACTCCAACGATCGATCGGGCAAGAGCGACTCGCGAGCGAGCAGTACCAGATGGCGGCCGAGACCGACGGTGCCGTCGGCGAGGGACGCGAGCAGGCCACCGCGGCTGACGGCGCTGGCAAGCCGACCTCGGAAACGACGGCCGAGACGCAGACAGCAGAGGCAGACGAAGCGACGGCCCAGACCCATAGCGACGACGAGGAGCCGGCGGCCGAGAACGAGGCGGCCGGGAGTGAGACGACCGACAACGAGGTCGTCGAGGAACCCGAGATAGAGAGCGGGACCGACGCCAGCGACGTGGCGAGAGAAGCCGACGCCAGCGACGGGGCAGGAGAAACCGACGCCAGCGACGGGGCGGATGAGATCGATGCAGGCGACGTGGAGGCGGAGATCGACGCGCTGGTCGAGGAACTCGATATCGACGCGTCGACGCGTCTGATGGCTCGCGGGATGGTGAGCGACGCCGTCGGCGAGGTCGATATCGCCTCCGCCGCAGAACTCGCCGGAGCGACGGTCGTCGCCGGCCTGCGGATGCAAGACGGTGCTGTCGACGTGGTCGACGTGGCGGGGCTGCGAGCGTTCGAGCCTCGCGATATCACGCAGTCGCTCGACGCCCTCGATACGGCGGTCGATATCGATATCCCGCGTCGCGGTCCGGACGATATCGTCGAGGAGCTGGTCAGGGAACTGGGACTCTCCGAGAGCGTCCAAGGGGAAGCGCGACAGGCGCTGGAGCGGTACGCTGCCGACGACGACCGGGTCGAGAGCGACTACACCGCCGCGGAACTCGGTGCCGGTGCAGTCGTGTTCGCGGCGACGGTCGATGGAACACAGGTCGATCTGGACGATCTCTCGGCGATCAGCGGTGCCGGCGCGAATTTCATCACCGATGCGATGAATCGGATCGTCGTCTCGCTGTGTCGCAGCCTCGTCCGTGGCGATATCGACTACGAGACGTGTTCGTGGACGACCGATCTGCTGGAGTCGAAACTGTCCTCGAACCTCGGCGACTCCGAGACCGGTCGAACCATCGCCATCGCCAAGACGTACATCGCCGGACGTGAAGGCCGACATATCGGCGACGCGGAACTCGCTGCCGTCATGGGCGAATAGGTACTGGGGCGGCCCTGACTCGTCAGCGCGCTGTCGCGGTCGCAGTTCATAGGGATCATCGTCGTCGTTCATCGATTCTCGATCGGGAGACTCGACAACCCTGGCCGGTCGAGCGGCGTGCTCTCTCCGACCGGCGAGGATGATCCCTATCACTGTCCGTCCCCATCCCGTGGACCCCCGAAGATCGTCGAGCGGGTAGTATCTAGCCAACAGAGTGGGACGGATCGGTCGCGCCTGAAACCCCCGGGACTGACGTAGTTCGCTCCTGCAGTGTCTACTCGAATGACGAACGCGACGACGGACCCGGAGACGCCCCGAGAAACGGTCCGGTTCTATCTGCTGGACCACCAGACCGTGCTCGGCAAGGCGATCGACATCGGCCTGCTGGTGTTGAATCTCGTCTTCGTCGGGCTATTCGTCGCCGAGACCTACGCGCTCTCTCCTGGCGTTCTCGATCGGCTCTGGACCGCCGAGGTCGCCATCGCCGCCGTCTTTCTCGTCGAGTACGTCCTTCGGCTGTACGGGGCCGAGGATCGACTGAGCGAGGTGCGCAACGTCTACACGATGGTCGATCTGATCGCCATCGTCCCGACGCTGGTCGTCTTCCTCTCGCCGACGGGAACTGCCGTCGCCAGTATCGGCTTCCTGCGGGCGGTTCGGGTCGTCCGTGTGCTGCGCTTCTATCGGTTCACTCGCGACGCCGAGTTCTTTTTCGGGACGGTCTCGGACAACGCTCTGCGCGCGTTGAAGCTACTGTTGACGGTGCTGGTGATCTTCTTCGTCTCCGCTGGCGCGTTCTACAGCGCCGAACAGGCGGCGAATCCGAACGTCGGCACCTTCGGCGACGCCTTCTACTACGTCGTCGTCACGCTGTCGACCGTCGGCTTCGGCGACATCCTCCCGGTGACGACGACCGGCCGGTGGATCACCATCGCGGCGATCCTCGCGGGCGTCATCCTCATCCCCTGGCAGGCCAGCAAGATCGTCCGCGAGTGGGCCAGCAAGGAGAAAATCACCGTCACCTGCCCGGACTGCGGGCTTGCCTATCACGACGCCGATGCCTCCCACTGCAAGGCCTGTGGCCACGTCATCTATCACGAGTACGACGACCGATAGGCCGAGCTAATCGATTCTGTATCGGTAGCGAACGTTTTGTCGCTGGCGACCGTCGCTCCGACATGGTCCGGGATCGCTGGCAGCGCTTTTACGAAGAACGGGACTACGACCGCTGTGCGTACATCGGCGGCGAGGCGATGATCGAGCACGCGGTGACGTTCGTCGAGCGCGTCGGCGTCCCGGAGACGGTGCTGTCGGTGGGCTGTGGCCCGGCCGTCACCGAGTTCGCACTCGCCGAGCGCTACCCCGACACCGAGTTCGTCTGTGTCGACGTTTCCGAGCGCGTGATCGCGGACAACCGCGCACTCGCTCGCGAGGCGGGCATCGAGAACCTCACGTTCGCGGTCGCAGCACTCCCGGATCTCGCGATCGACGGGCGATTCGGGCTGGTCTACTGCGTGGCGACGCTGTACTTCGTCGCCGAGATCGACGCGGCGCTGCTGGCGCTGTCCGACCGGGTCGCCGATGGGGGCCACCTGATCGTCAGCTACCCGACGACGGATCTCCAGTCGTGGGTCCGCGAGCAGGACGACGAGAAGCGGGCCTTCTTCGAGCTTGTGGAAGCGGGGGCGAACCTGCGGACGGCGGCCGATGTCGAGACCCTGCTGGACGCACCGGTCACGGCGTACGGGGCGCTCGTCGATGCCGACGACGCTCTCGATGGGACTGTGGTCGTGGACGGCTAGGGTCGGGCGCAGTCTACTTGGCCGGCGCGGCCCGAGAGAGTGCATGGACGAGCGAGTGGGGGAAGGCGGACCGACGCCGGTCAACGACAGCGTCGAAGTGCTGGACGTACCGGCCGCAGCGTGGTATCGGGTCCGCCATCCGCTGCGTTTCGGCCCGACGTATTACGTCTTAGAACTGTGTAAACACTTGCCGCCGCTGGTGACGAATCCGATCTATCGGGCGCTAGGTGTCGAGATCGGCGAGGGATCGGTGCTGGCTCCGGCGGTCGTCGTCGATCCGTTCTTCCCCGAGAAGATCACGATCGGCGAGCGGACGATGATCGGGTGGGGCACGAAGTTACTGACCCACGAAGGCTATTCGGATCAGTGGCACGTCGGTCCCATCGAGATCGGTGACGACGTGACGCTTGGCCATAGCTGTTCGACCCGGCCTGGCGTGACCATCGGCGACGGCGCGACGGTCGCGGCCCACTCGTTCGTGAACCGCGACGTGGCACCGGGCGAGCGCGTCGGCGGCGTCCCGATCGAACCACTGTGAGCGGCGTCGGCGGCGTGGTACCCCTCGCCAGCGTTATAATCGTCACCAGCGAAGGACCGGGCGATGACCGAGCAGACGCCGATGGATCGCGCCCGGCAGAACATCACCGGGATCGTCTCGATGCTGGTGACCGGCATCTGGATGGCCGCGCTCTTTACCGGTCAGGACTGGTGGCTTGCGGCGCTGCTCCTTGGCTACGTCGTCGTCCTTCCGCTGACGGCGCTCCTGTTCGGCGACGAGGACGACAGAGCCGAGTGGGTCGACGACTGGTCGAGCGAGGAGTCGACGGATGTCGAGACCGAGTCGACCGGGGGGACACACGACGAGACACCGCTCGAATCGCTCCGTCGTCGCTACGCCGAAGGGGAACTCACCGACGCACAGTTCGAGCGGAAACTGGAGCGGTTATTGGAGACCGAGACGCTCGAAGACGTCGAGGAGTACCGCCAGCGGGCCGAGCACGAACGAGAGACGGCGGAGCCAGAGCGCGAACGGGAGCACGAGTAAGGAGTGTTCGGCCGGAGTCCCCAGTCGTTCCGAAGAGCGCATTTTCGAGCAGTAGCGACGCTCACTCACGTGACGGCCCGTCAAGCAGGTCGCCGAGGACCTTCGTCTGGGCTGCTCCGAGGTGTTCGGCGAACGTCGAGACCGAGATGTCCAGTGCTGTGGCGACCTCGCCCGCGTTCGCCCCCTTGGGATACTCGAAGTAGCCCATGTCGTGGGCCGTCTCCAGCACTTCGCGCTGTCGGCCGGTCAGCTGCCCGCGGTCGACGAGCACCGCGTCGTCGACGGTCCCGTCGCCGTCCTGCTGGAACGAGTGAATGATGACGCCGTCGAAACTCTCGCGCAGTCGGTCGACGACGCTGCGAACCTGTGCGGCGTCGTCGACGTGGACCGTCGCACGGAGCTGTCCGTCCGTGGCCTGGACATCGCTCACCGCGCAGTCGAACGCCTCGTCGAGTCGCGCCTCCCCGGTCGAGCGCGTGCGACTCGTCACTGCGCCGTCCGGTCGATTCGAGGTGTCTGCAACGGGGCCGTTCTCGGACGCATCGATCGTCAGTTCGACGCGCAGTCCCTCGGTCATACTGAAGCGTTCGTCGCCCACAATAAAACGGGAGTCGGGCGTTCTCACTCCGTGGGAAGAGCCGACAGTGGGCCACCCCGCGGGCGCTATAGGAACAATTGAAACGATCGATGCACCGATCGCACGACCGTCGTGCGATCGGGTGCAGTGACGTTCACTGGCTACTCTCGGAGACCTGCGCTTCGAGCCAGTCGAACTGCGTGTCGAGTTCGGAACTGCGCTGGCGCTTGACGACGGTCGTGTCGAGCACCTTCCCGACGATGGGCAGGTCGACCGCTTCGAACGTCGTCGTCGCCGTGACACGGGTCGCCCCGTCGCCGTCGTCGAGGCGGTAGACGGTGTCCATCGCCTCGAAGATGCCGTCACGCTGCTCGTAGGCCAGGACGGCGTCGGCGCGCTCGACGACCTCGACGACGAGGTCCGCGTCGAACAGCCCGACACGGGTCTGAATCCGAATCGTGTCGCCGTCGACCCTGACGGCATCGAACCCCGCGGCGTTCATGAACGACTGCGTGTCCGCGATGAGCCGACCGATCTCGTCGGCAGTCGCCGGGAGGTCCCGCGTGACCGTCACCTCGTGCATACCCTATCGGCCGTCGGCCGCCCGCTTAAGGCTTCGGCGACGGACACGGCTCACGCGCCGTCGGTCAGCCCGTCGAGCAGGTACGTCGCCAGCCCCTTGTCCAGCGGGTCGTTGGCGTTGCCACAGTGGGGCGACTGGACACAGGCCGGACAGCCGTCGGCACAGTCACACGAACGCAGCATGTCGAGCGTCGTCGCCATCAGACCGTCCACGTCGGCGAAGGCGCTGCGGGTGATGCCGACCCCGCCGGGGTGGCCGTCGTAGATGAAGATCGTCGGGGCATCGGTGTGGGCGTGCATCGGCGTCGAGAGACCGCCGATGTCCCGCCGATCGCACAGATACTCGAAGGGGATCATCGAGATCATGGCGTGTTCGGCGGCGTGGATGCCGCCGGGGAAGTCACCGGGGTCGTCGGGCAGTGGCGAGCGGTCGTGGCCGTCCGGATCACCGTCGGTGGCGACCTGCTCGCCGAGCATCGCCCGTTCCAGATCTGGCGGAACCGTATAGTACAGTGCCTTCGTGCGCAATTTTGTCTCGGGCAGGTCGAGCGCGCGCTGGCCGATCACCTCGCCACTGGACCCGTCGCGGCGCTCGTAGCCCGTGATCTGCTTGCGCATCGTCACGTCGGCAAAGCGCACCGGCACGTCCGGGCGGGCGTCGACGGTGTCGGCCCGCAGATCCGCCTCGACGGTGATCTCCTTGTCGTGCAGAACGCGGGTGAAGTAGTCGGCCCAGGTCCGGTCGAGCGTGGCGATGCCGTGGTCGAGATCGAGATCGGTCACCTCGTAGGTCGTCCCCTGATGGTGATAGATCGCGCCGGGGTGGGCGTCGCGTAGCGCGTCGTCGAGCGACAGCGTCGCGATGGTGTCGCGGTTGTGCCGCAGTTGGACCTCGCCGTCGTCGACGGTCCTGAGGTTGGTGTCGTGCTGGGGACTGCCCTCGCCGCTATAGACCCAGCGCGTCCCGTCACCGGTCGTTCGACGGGCCAATCGGTCGGCGCTCTCAAGGTCGGCCACGAGCGACGGGAACGACTCGCCGAAGTAGCGGTCGTCGTCGGGTTTGAGCCACGTTTCACGGGCGGCCGAGCAGACGTGATCGGGCATGAGCTGGTCGTTTTCGGGGTTGGTGACGGCCTGCTCTGGTGGATGGGAAAACAGCGCGTCGGGGTTGGCGACGACGTACTGATCGAGCTGATCCTCGCCGCCGACGAGGACCACGAGCGCGGGATCGGTGCCCCGGCCCGCCCGACCGGCCTGCTGGAAGGTCTGCATCCGCGTGCCGGGGTAGCCATCGAGGACGACGGCGTCCAGCCCGCCCACGTCGACGCCGAGTTCGAGCGCGTTCGTACTCCAGACGCCCCGGAGGTCGCCTGACTTGAGGTCTCGCTCCAGCTCCCGGCGGCGCTCGTCGGTCAGGGCGGCCTGATACGCCCCGACCGCGTTGGCGAGGTCGTGCTCACCCCTGTCTCGCAAGTCGTCGGCACTCTCGGCCGCGTAGCGCTCGGCGGTCTGGCGAGAACGGGTGAACACGACCGTCTGCAAGCCGCGCTGGACCAGATCCACGAACAGCTGTTTCGTCTCGACGTGGCTCGACTTCC
>Ga0207771_100181_pt1 | contig 44289 bp, 42 predicted proteins | sample A23M2SouthBayCA_2_FD_187731 | JGI IMG/M metagenome (GOLD analysis project Ga0207771, IMG submission 187731) | Aerobic enrichment media microbial communities from Eden Landing Ponds, California, USA - A23 M2 (2) (SPAdes) | ecosystem: Environmental > Aquatic > Marine > Unclassified | place... | reverse complement strand
CGACGATGGTAGCGACGTGGGAACGCCGGGGACTTGACCCCCCCGATCAGTTGACGTCAGTACTGGGCGGAGAACGGCCAGATTCACAGGCAGAGGCATCTACGACGGAACTTCGCTAAACAGGTACTCTTCGGATAGAGGATCCAACGAACCAGTACGTTCGGTTACTTCTAATAGACAAAACTGGACGTATCCGGACGGCAACTGGAATCGGTCGGCTCGGTGCCGATACGATCAGAGGCATATTCCTTATATGTCCTAATGTGGGTTTAATATACCCTTAGCCCTTGAGGGATACGCTCTTATCGGGCGAACGGCTACCACCGCAGGATGACCGAGCGACACGTATCCGAACCCGCCGCCGGGGGGCTCGCGGACCCGTCCGACGCGCGGTCGAACTGCGGCGTCGGGGTCGTGATGGACCTCGACGACGAGGGCGGCCACTGGGTGCTGTCTGACGGACTGGAACTGCTCGAAAACCTCGAACACCGAGGGACCACGGGCGCCGAGGAGGCGACCGGCGACGGTGCGGGCGTCATGGTGCAGACACCGCACGACTTCTTCGCCGAGGCAGTCGACGCCGACCTGACCCCCGGCGAGTACGCAGTCGGTGTGCTCTTTCTCCCCACCGACGACGAGGCGCGCGCCGAACTGAAGGGGGTCGTCGAAGACACGTTCGCCGAGGAGGGACTGGACGTCCTCGCCTGGCGGACGGTTCCGACCGACAACGCCGACCTCGGTGCCACGGCGCTCGAATCGGAACCCGAGGTCCTCCAGGTGTTCGTCGAGTCGACAGACGGCCACACCGACGAGGATCTGGACCGCAAGCTCTACGTCGCCCGGAGCGTCCTCGAAGCCCGCGTCGAGGACGAGGAACCGTCGGGTCACGAGCGCTTCTACGTCGTCTCGCTCGACGCCGACACCGTCGTCTACAAGGGCCTGCTCAAGGGCGAGCAGGTCGGCGACTACTATCCCGACCTGCGCGACGAGCGCGTCGAGACCACCTTCGCGATGGTCCACGCCCGCTTCTCGACGAACACGCTGGGGGCGTGGCACCTCGCCCACCCCTACCGGCGGATCATCCACAACGGCGAGTTCAACACCATCCAGGGGAACATCAACTGGATGCGCGCACGCGAGACCGACCTCGCGACCGACGCCTTCGATACGGAGAAAGTCACGCCCATCATCGACGACCCCGACCAGTCAGACACCGCGAGCGTCGACAACGCGCTGGAACTGCTCATGATGGAGGGGCGTGACCTGCCCCACGCGCTCCGGATGCTGATCCCCGAGGCCTGGCGCGGCGAGGAAAACGCCGTCAGCGAGGGCCGACGCGACTGGTACGACTACCACGCCTCGGTCGTCGAGCCCTGGGACGGCCCCGCGCTGGTCGCCGCGACCGACGGTGACCGCGTCGGCGCCGTCCTCGACCGCAACGGGCTGCGTCCCTGCCGGTACGACGTCCTGCAGGACAACACGCTCGTGATGGCCTCCGAAGTCGGGGCACTCGACACGGACCCCGCCGAGATCGAGGAACGCGGTCGCCTCCAGCCCGGCCAGCTCTTCCTCGCCGACCCCGCCGAAGGGCGCGTGATCCCCGACGACGAGGTCTTCGACGACCTCACCGAGCAGCGCTACGGCGAGTGGGTGGACGACCAGCAGGTCCAGCTGGCCGACCTGCTCGACGACCCGAGCAACCTCCCCGGTATCGAGTTCGAATCGCTCCGGGCCTACCAGGCCGCCTACGGCTACACCTACGACGAGGTCGACCACCTCATCGAGCCGATGGCCGAGAAGGGCAAAGACCCCGTGGGGTCCATGGGCGACGACACACCCCTCTCCGTGCTCTCGCAGTTCAACCGTCCCCTGTTCACCTACTTCAAGCAGCTGTTCGCACAGGTGACGAACCCGCCACTCGACTACATCCGCGAGGAACTCGTCACCTCCCTGGAGTCCCGCCTGGGTCACCAGCGCAACCTGCTCGACGAGTCACCCGATCACGCCCGCCAACTCGTCGTCGACTCGCCGGTGCTCACCGACCAGGAGACCGCCACTATCCGCGAACTGGACGGCGGCGCGGGCGAACTCTCGACGGCCGTCGTCGACATCACCTACGACCCCGAGACCACGGACCTGCGCGAGGCCGTCGAGGCCGCCCGCGCCGCGGCGACGGAAGCCGCGACCGAAGACGACATCCTCGTCCTCTCGGACCGCGACGCCGGCCCCGACCGCGTCCCGATCCCGAGTCTGCTGGCCGTCGGTGGTATCCACCACCACCTCGTGCGCAACGGCCTGCGCAACCACGTCGGGCTCGTCCTCGAATCGGGCGATCCTCGCACCGTGCATCAACTCGCGACGCTCGTCGGCTACGGCGCCGGCGCCGTCAACCCCTACCTCGCCTACCAGACCATCGAGGATCTGGTGGCGGGACCGGACGGTGCGGAACTCTCCACGGCTATCGACGCCTACATCAACGCGCTGGAGGACGGTCTCCTGAAGACGATGGCCAAGATGGGGATCTCCACGGTCGAATCGTACCAGGGCGCCCAGATCTTCGAGGCCGTCGGTCTCTCCTCGGACTTCGTCGACGAGTACTTCGAGGGCACCGCCAACCGGACGGAGGGCATCGGTATCGAGGAGATCGAATCGGACCTGCTCGACCGCCACGAGGTCGCCTGGGGCGACGAGCCGGATCTGGAACGCCAGGGCGAGTTCGAGAACCGGTCCGGTGGGATCCACCACCAGTGGAACCCTCAAACTGTGGGCACCATCCAGCAGGCCGTCCGGATGGGCGACTACGAGAAGTACCAGGAGTTCGCCGAGATGATAAACGACCAGAACGAGCAACTCCAGACGCTGCGCGGCCTGCTGGAGTTCGACTCTGATCGGGACCCGGTCCCCATCGAGGAGGTCGAACCCGTCTCGGAGATCGTCACGCGCTTCGAGACGGCGGCGATGTCGCTGGGTTCGCTCTCGCCGGAGATGCACGAGAACAACGCCATCGCGATGAATCGGCTGGGTGCCCACGCCAACACCGGCGAGGGCGGCGAGCCCCCCGAGCGGTTCGGCACCGAGAAAAACTGCAAGACGAAACAGGTCGCCTCGGGCCGCTTCGGCGTCACCTCCGATTATCTGTCCTCGGCCGAGGAGTTGCAGATCAAGATGGCCCAGGGCTCCAAGCCCGGCGAGGGCGGTCACCTCCCCGGCAAGAAGGTCAACGAGATGATCGCCCACGTACGCTACGCGACGCCCGGGGTGGGGCTCATCTCGCCGCCGCCGCTGCACGACATCTACTCCATCGAGGACCTCAAACAGCTCATCCACGACCTCAAGGCCTCGAACCCCGAGGCCGACGTCAACGTCAAACTCGTCGCCGAGGACGGCATCGGCACCGTGGCGGCGGGCGTCGCCAAGGCCAACGCCGACAAGGTCCACATCTCGGGCCACGACGGCGGCACCGGCGCCTCCCCGAAGACGAGCATCAAGAACGCGGGTCTCCCGTGGGAACTCGGGCTCGCCGAGGCCAACCAGATGCTTCGTGCGACGGGCCTGCGCTCGCGTATCACCGTCACGACCGACGGCGGCATGAAGACCGGCCGGGACGTCGCCGTCGCCACCCTCCTCGGTGCCGAGGGGTACGCCTTCGGCACCGCCTCGATGGTTACCTCGGGCTGTGTGATGGCCCGGCAGTGTCACGAGAACACCTGTCCCGTGGGCGTCGCCACCCAGAACGAGAAGCTCCGTGACCGCTTCCCGGGCGAGCCCCAGCACGTCATCAACTACATGACGTTCGTCGCCCAGGAACTCCGTGAGATCATGGCCGAACTCGGCTTTACGAGCGTCGAGGAGATGGTCGGGCGCCCCGGCGTGCTCGCCCAGCGGACCGACGTCACTCAGCCAAAGGCGAAGAAACTCGACCTCTCTGGGATCATCGCCGAACCCGCGGGCGACGACGACCGCTACAAGACCCGCGAGCAGACCCACGAGGTCGACGAGTCGATCGACTGGGAACTCATCGACGCCGCCGAACCCGCGCTCGAATCGGGCGAACCGGTCGCCATCGACACCGAAGTCGACAACGTCGACCGGACCATCGGTGCGACGCTCTCGAACGCCGTCTCGACCCGGGTCGGCGGCGACGGACTGCCAGACGACACCATCAGCGTCCGCCTGGACGGCACCGCGGGACAGAGTTTCGGTGCCTTCCTGCAACAGGGCGTCACGATGGACCTCGTCGGGACGGCCAACGACTACGTCGGCAAGGGCCTCTCGGGCGGGAAGCTGCTCGTCCGGACGCCGAGCAACGCCGGGTTCGCCGCCGCCGAGAACATCGTCATCGGCAACGTCGCGCTGTACGGCGCGACCCAGGGCGAGGCCTACGTCAACGGCCTCGCGGGCGAGCGCTTCGCCGTCCGCAACTCCGGCGTGAAAGGTGTCGTCGAGGGCGTCGGCGACCACGGCTGTGAGTACATGACCGGCGGTGCCATCGTCGTGCTGGGCGAGACGGGCAAGAACTTCGCCGCTGGGATGTCAGGCGGGATCGCCTACGTCTACGACCCCGACGGCGAGTTCGCTCGCAAGGCCAATACGGGCATGGTCTCACTCGACTTCACGCTCGAAGAGGCCGACCGCGAGATGATAACTCGACTCGTCGAGAACCACGCCGAGTACACCGACTCCGAGCGTGCGCGAGAACTGCTCGCCGACTGGGACGCGGTACTGGCAGACTTCACGAAGGTGATGCCCGACGCCTACGCCGAGGTCATCGCCGACCGCGAGCGCGACGACGTCCGCAACGAACTCCCGCCCGCCGCGGCCGAGAGCGACGCCTTCGCCGAACCCACGCAGGGCCAGGCCGACGACTGACTCGCGACTGACCTCCGATCGGCTGCGGTCGGTCTCTCTTCTCGCCGTCTTGCGTTCGCATGGAAACGGTCACTGTGTGTTGTGAAACCATCTTTTTCCGCCTCGGGTTTCCTCGCTCGCTTCGCTCGCTGCGGGAACCACTCGGCGCACAAACATGGGTGAAAAAGGCCGGACGCTGCGGTCGCTTCGCTCACGGGTCACTGCGTTCCCCGTTCGCATCGAGGCGCTCCCGGTGGTCGCGCCTCGCACCGCTCCCTTGCGTCCGGTGTCCTCACGAGCGCAGCGAGTGAGGGCTCGTCAGAGCGTGCTCTGACGGTGAACCGCCTCGCTCGCTTCGCTCGCTCGGCGGACGTTTCGGTGTTACCTACGTCCCTTGTATGTACCGGCCACAACCGATCGAAGTGAGTTTGTGAAAGATCCTACGACGTGGCGGACGAGAGCCGGGAACCCGGCCGAGTCGACATGGGATAGAGTGCCGACGAGGTCGGTGCGGACGCCGCCGCTGTCGGGGCCGTCGTCTCCCCGTCCGAAACCTGTGCCTCGATGAAGCCGACACGGACGACCAGGTCGCGGTCGAACTCCTCTGTGAGTTCGTCGTCCCACCGCTGGGCGAGGTCGGGTGGAGCCTCCAAGTCCCGCGGGATGCCCACGAGGACGTTGACCTGGGGCTGGTTCCCCAGCAGGAGGTCGGCGGGCTCGTAGTCGGTCGTGACCGAGACGAGTTCGACCCCCTCGATGTCCGCCTCGTCGAAGCGTTGCTGGAGGTCGTTCTGGACGCGCTGTTCGAACGACTGGGTCTGGAACGTCGTCCAGGTGACGGCGCCGAGCGCGACCGACAGCACCGCGATGGCGATCACGATGACCACGATCCGGGAGAACACCGACGCGCGGACGCCCTCGAACTGGCCGGCATCGAGCGGTTTGAACCCCGCCAGGTAGAACAGGACGAGCGCGGAGACGTTGATAGCGAGCAGGTTCACGACGACGAGCACGGCGGCGGCGATCGCCATGCCGGGGATGCCGAAGGCGATGCCGAGCCCCGAGGTCGCGGCGGGCGGGACGAGTGCGACGGCGATGGCCACCCCGACCAGCGTCGACCCCGAGCCTCGCATGATGCTGAGCGACCCGGCGATACCCGAGCCCAGCGCGAGAAACAGCGACAGGAAGTTCGGGCTCGTCCGCTCTGCGACCTGTGGGATCGTCCGGGGGTCCAGTTCGGGCGGGATGAGTATCGTCTGCTGGAGCAGCCAGCCCATGACCGCCGCCGTCGCGATCGCCGCGAGCAATCCGGTGACCTGCAATACGACGCCGCGCCTGCCCATCTTCGGTTCGTCGAGGATCGTCCCGACCGAGGCCGAAATCGCGGGACCCATCAGCGGTGCGACGACCATCGCGCCGATGATCGTCGCCGCCGAGTCGAGCAACAGGCCGGTCGTCGCGATGACTGTACTCAAAATCAGGAAGGCGAAAAACGTGGAGTTCGCCGGCGCGAGGTCCTGGGCGCGGGCGTACAGTTCCTCCCGGGAGATCCGCAGGCCGGGAAAGCGCTCGACGAGCGCCGAGAGGCGCTGTGAGACGACCGTCTCGGTCGGCAGGACGATGGTGTAAGAATCCTCGCGGATGCCGGCCGCGACCAGGTCCTCCATCACCGGTTCGACGCCGCTGGGCGGGACGGGAAACTGGACCATCGCCTCGAAGTCGCCGCGGCCGACTTCGTCGAAGACGGCGTAGTCGATGCCTTCCTCGTCGAGCGCGTCGAGGACGGACGAGCGGTATCCCTCCGGGACCAGAACCTGGACGAGTCGCATTTCTCTCTCGTTGGAATCGGCGATAGTCGGACGGCGATACGGTACCGGACCGGCCGGCCGGCGATACGACCGTGGATGGGTCGAAGACCGTCAGCCCGCGACAGCCGCGGTAGCGACTCAGCCAGCGACCTCTTCGGCGGCGAAGGTCTCCCGGAGTTGGGTCTCCTCCTCCGGCGAGAGGTTCGTTTCGATGATATCGAAGGCCACGTCGGTCGTCTCCTCGACGATGCGCTCTAGCTGGGCGTCTCGCGCCAGGAGGAACAGCGCCGACTCGCCGGGCTCGATCGCGTCGCTGACCTCTTTGATGAACGAGTCGTCGATGCCGACGTCGCCGAGCTTGCCGGCGATCGCACCGCCGGCGGCGCCCGCGATCAGCCCGAGCCACGGGGCGAAAAAGAGGAGGCCGATCAACATCCCCCAGAACGCGCCGCCGAGCGCACCCGAACCGACCAGACTGTGTGCCTGTTTGACCTTCGCGCGGCCGTTCTCCTTGCGGACGACGACCGCCGCGTCTTCGAGGGTGATCAGCTCGCGCTTCTGGAAGTCGTACATCCTCTCGCGCATCCCCTCGGCGCCGTCCATGTCGTCGAACGCCAGTACTACGAGCGAACTCATGGACTCGGATGGGGGTGAGTACGGCATAGTAATACACCGCTGGGAGTCGAGTAACCGAATCCTATCCTGACGGATCCGATGGTTCGCACCCGTAGGGCTGACCAACCGACTCCAACGGGACGTCTGATCGGGACTACAAGACCACAAACCGGATAATACGACGAGACAGTATCACGAATACGATTATCCGGCGGGCTGGCGAATAGGACTGGCGAATCACGATGAGCACTGGTACACCCCTCGCGTCGACGGCATCGGGTGACGAAACGCCGAGCTGGCAGGCACTCATGGGAGTAGGCGTCCTCATCTCGGTGCTGGGGGTCGTCGCGATACTCGCTCCGTTCGTCACGGGCGTCACGCTCTCGATCGTCGTCGGGGCGTTGCTCGTCGTCGGCGGACTCGGGCACGTCGCACACGCCTTCACTGCGCCGGGCTGGACCGGGTCGCTCTGGCAGGTGATCCTGGCGCTCATCTACACGTTTGCCGGGATTTCGTTGCTCGCCAACCCCGTGCTCGGACTGACGACGCTGACGCTCCTGCTCGTCTTCTATCTCGCCATCGAGGGACTCGCCGAGATAGTGCTGGGTCTGAGCATGCGCTCGGAGCCCCAGTGGGGCTGGTTCGTCGCGAGCGGCGTCGTCTCGCTCGTCCTGGCGGGCCTGCTCTGGGCCGGGTTCCCCAGCAACGCTGCGTGGGCTGTCGGTCTCCTCGTCGGGCTCGGCCTCCTGTCGACCGGGCTCGCGATGGTCGTCACCGCGTATCTCGGCCGGCGCTCGTCGACATCGCGCGTTCAGGAGAAGTTCGGCGAACCACGGAGCGGGTGACCGTCTCGACCGACCGCCACAGCGCTCGACCGGTCGTCCCCGACTGATTGCCAGCGGAGTCCGACAGCGACGATAGCCGACGCCGTTCCAGCCGGCGTGACACAGGCCCCCACGCGTTTACAGAAACCCATGTCCGACGACGACCCAGCGAGCGACACCCCCAACGACGATTCGGCACCCCGAGACCACGACGGAGACGAGACGCCGTCAGTCGACGGCCCGGTCGACGCATCGCCCACTGCTAACCGTCCGGAACGACAGCGAGAGGAGAACGGAGCCACGTCGGGTATCGTCGAGAAGATCGCCGACGGACCGCTCGGACTGGAGGTAGACCGCGGTCGCATCGGCCTCTGGCTGGCCGCGGTCGTGATGTTCGCCGCGGTAGCCTACGTGACGTGGCGCTACGTCGGGACGGTCGTCGTGGGACTGTTCGCCTACTACGTCACTCGCCCGCTGTTCGACCGCATTCACGGGCGGATCGAGTCACGTACGGCCGCGGTCGCCGTCTCGCTCGTGACGGTCGCGTTCCCGGTGCTGGTGCTCGTGGGGTGGACGCTGTACGTCGCCGTTCGATCGCTCGCGGACGTCATCGTGAGTGACCTGGGCGACCAGGTCGCCGCGTTCCTGCAACCGTACGCCGACCTGTCGACGACCGCCGTCGAGGTCACCGAAGCCGCACAGGTGTTCCTCGAAGACCCGACGCGACTCACCGAACTGGAGCTCGCGTCGGTGGCGTCCCAGTCGGTTTCGCTCCTGGCGACCGTCGTCGGCGAACTGTTCGCCGTCGGCATCCACGCCTTCGTCGTACTCATCCTCGTCTTCTACCTGCTCAGGGACGACTACCGACTCGCCGAGTGGGCCCGGGGGACGTTCGTCACCCCCGACGGCGTCGTCGACCGGTATCTCGTCGCCGTCGACCGCGACCTGAAGAACGTCTTCTTCGGGAACATCCTCAACGCCCTCCTCACGGGCTTTCTCGCAGTCGTCACGTACCTCCTGCTCAACACCGTCGCGCCCGCGTCCGTCAACATTCCCGAACCCGCACTCGTCGGCCTGCTGGTCGGCGCGGCGAGTCTCGTCCCCGTCATCGGCATCAAACTGGTGACCGTGCCCGTCGCGATCTATCTCTTCGCCAGGGCGGCCATGGTGTCGCCGGAGACGCTCTGGTTTCCCGTCCTGTTCCTCGCGGTCTCGTTCGTCGTCGTCGACTACATCCCCGACCAGTTGCTCCGGCCGTACGTCAGCGGCCGGACGCTCCACATCGGCGCCGTGATGCTCGCCTACACGCTGGGACCGCTCCTCTTTGGCTGGTACGGGATCTTCCTGGGGCCGCTGGTGCTCGTCGTGGTCTTCGAGTTCGCCCGGATAGTCGTCCCGTGGCTCAGCGACCCCGAGTCGGTCCGAGACGCTCGGGACGGGAGCGCGACCGCACAGTCACCCGAGACGGGCGCTCTCGCCGCATCCGAGACGGCCGCTTCCGCCGCCGAACCGACCGTGCGAGAGCCTCCGCGACCCACCGAACCGGGCACACCGGAGGACTCACCCGAGGGAGGTGGTCCGTAGATGGCCGACACCTACTACCTCATCAGCGACCTGCACATCGGCGGCGACGAGCAACTCGAACAGGTGGACTTCCTCGACGAACTGCTCGCCTTTCTGCGGGACCTGGAGACGACCGACGAGGACGCCGAACTGGTGATCGCCGGCGACGCGTTCGGTCTCTGGGAGTTCACCGAGGTCGACGGTCCCGAGAAGTTCGACGCCCTGCTCGAGCGCTACCCGGAACTGTTCGAGCAGTTGCGAGCGACCGGCGACCGGATCCCTATCACGCTCATCCCCGGGAACCACGACTACGAACTCGCGGCCTACGAGGAGTACGTCGACCGCCTGGCCGAGTACAACGTCACGCTGGAACAGACAGTCGGGATCGAGCGGGCCGTCGGCGAGCACGTCCTCCACGTCGAACACGGGATGCAAGAAGACCCGAACAACCGGATCCCGGACTTCGGAAATCCGTACGCGAACCCGCCGGGCTACTTCGTCAACCGCCAGATCACGAGTCGGGCGGGCCGGCTCTCCGGGCGCGGGAAGTACAACTGGCTCAAGGACATCCAGGCGGTGACGCCGATGACGCAGATCCCCGACTGGCTGATATCGAACTACTTCTACCGGGAGATGAGCGCCTGGCTCCGGCTGATAGTCGTTCCCTTCCTCCTCCTGTTCAACGCGGCGCTGTGGTACGTCGGGATAGTCGCTCTCAACGCGCTGGGGATCTGGTCGCTTCCCATGGAAGTCGTCCAGGGCGTGCTCGGTTTCTTCGGGCCGGTCGGGCGACTCGTCGACGTCTTCCTCGGGGCCAACCTCGTCCTGATCGGCTTGCTGCTGGTGATCGCCGTCCCGCTCTACGTCTTCTCTCGGGACGTCCGACGGACGCTCAGGCGGTTCGGGCTCGTCCGGGCGGCCGAGGGGGACGAGGACCCGGTCGAGAAGTACCTCGACAGGGCCCGCGAGGTGTTCGCGGCGAACCCGGCCGTCGCTGTCTACGTCTACGGGCACACCCACCGCCCCGCGGTGACCGAAGTCGACGACCGGGTCGTTCTCAACACGGGGACGTGGCTGAAACGCCTGCGGCGGGTCGAGGGGGTTCTCGGGGTCGTCCCGCCGGTGTACTACTCCTCGTACCAGCTCAACTACTTCCGCGTCACTACCCCCGAGGACGGGAGCGGTGTCCGCGTCGAGTACGACGTGATCGACAAGCCCGACCCGGACGAGGAGACGTTTCTCCAGCGTCTACTCACCCGCGCGCCGAAACGTCGGTCCGTGATACCCGCGGAGACGGTCGTCGACCCGCCCCGTGAACGGGACGGGGAGGTGATCGAAGAGTCCGAGGCCGCAGAGTGATAGTGAGGTGACGTCAGTTCCGCCGAGTAGCCTTCGATCAGCCGCCGCCGCAGACGTGGGGAGACACCGCGCCCGGTTCGCACTCAGTCGCCGGCGGTCGCGCCGCCTTCTCCGACGTTCGTGACCTCGACACCGCCCGACAGTTCCGTGTTGGGGTAGGGCATGTCGATCCCTTCGGCGTCGAAGCGCTCCTTGACGGCCTCGACGAACGCTGCCCGCACCGCGCCGTAGCCGGTCTCCTGGGGGTCGATCCAGATACGGCCCTGAAGCACGACGGCCGAATCACCCAGACTCGTGACGGGAGCGCTCGGTTCGGGGTCGGCGAGGACCCCGTCGATCTGTGCCCCTTCGTCGAGGATGGCGGCGCGTGCCTGTTCGATGTCGTCGTCGTAGCCGATACCGAAGTCGACCGAGACTCTGCGCTGGTCGTTGGCCACGTTGTTCACCACGGCGGCGTTCGCGAGGGCGCTATTCGGGACCGTCACCAGCTCGTTGTCGAAGGTGTCGAGTTTCGTCACTCGCAGGCTGATCTCCCGGACCACGCCTTCGTTGCCGTCCCACTCGATCCAGTCGCCGACCGAGAACGGTTCGTCCTGGATGATGAACACGCCGGCGACGAAGTTGGCGATGAGGTCCTGGGCGGCGAAACCGACGGCGAGTGCGAGCGCGCCGGCCAGGGTCGCGAAGGCCGCGAGCACTACCCCGAACCCGGCGACCGTCGCCGCCAGCGCCACCGCCACCACGGCGACGACCGCGACGGTGACGCTCGCGGCGAGGCCGACGAGCGTGTCGTCGAATCCCCGCCGTTCGAGTGAGCCTTTCACTGCGCGGGTGGCGAAGTACCGCCCGAGGACGTAGACGACCACGAACGCGACGACGAACAACACGACTGTCGTGACCGCACTGATCACCGCTGGGACGTACTGTGCGACGTCTATCGTGAAATCTTGTTGGAGTAGTATTTCCACTTTCGTTAGGAGACGCCACGACGTATTAACCGTTTGTTGCGCGAAAGAGAGGCCAAATTTCGCCCGAGCGGACCGCAGTCCGGAAGCCTTGTTAGCCGCCCGCGCCCTGCTAGCGACAATGAGTCACCCTTCGTCCCCGGTCCGGCGGGTCTCGGACTGGGACTTCGAGTCACTGTCGGCGCTCGCCGACGAGCACGGCACGCCGCTGTACGTCCTCGACACCGACCGCGTCCGCGAGAACTACGAGCGATTCGCCGGCGCGTTCGACGACGCCCACGTCATGTACGCCGCCAAGGCTCACACCGGCCGCGCGGTGCTGGAGACGCTCCTCGATGCAGGGGCCGACATCGAGTGTGCGGCACGGGGCGAACTCCAGCGAGCGGTCGCCGCCGGCGCCGAACCGAACACGCTCCAGTACACCGCCGTCAACCCACCCGCGGCGGATCTCGACTACGCGGCCGAACTCGGCGCCGGCTACCCCGGCCTCACCGTCACCGGCGGCGCCCGCGACACGTTCGACCGCCTCGAAGCACGAGGCTACGACGGCCGCGTCGCGATCCGGGTGAACCCGGGCATCGGCACCGGCCACCACGAGAAAGTCGCCACCGGCAAGGACGCCAAGTTCGGCATCCCCTACGACGAGGTACCCGACCTCGCCGCGGAGTTGCGCGAGCGATTCGATCTGGTGGGATTACACGCCCACATGGGAAGCGGCGTCCTCCACGACGACCTCGACGACCACTGTCGCGCCATCGGCAAGGTGGCCGACCTCGCCCGCGATGTGGGCGACGGGGATCTGGAATTCGTCGACTTCGGCGGCGGCTTCGGCGTCCCCTACCACGAGGACGAGGAGCCACTCGACATGGACGTCGTCGCCGGGAAAGTCAGCGAGGCCGTCGGTGACCTCGACGCGACGGTGAAACTCGAACCCGGCCGGTACGTCGTCGCCGACGCCGAGGTGATCGTGACGCGAGTCAACACGGTCAAGGAGACACCCGAGACGACGGTCGTCGGGGTAGACGCCTCGCTCGCGACGCTCGTCCGACCGGCGATGTTCGACGCCTACCACCCCATCGCGAACGTCTCGGCGCCCGAACGTTCGGAAGAAGCGGTCTCGGTCGGTGGCCCCTGCTGTACCAGCGCGGACGTCTTCTGTACGGACCGGCCCCTCCCGCGGCCCGAGCGCGGTGACCGCCTGGCTATCGGCAACGCCGGCGCCTACGGCTACGAACTCGCGAGTCACTTCCACTCACAGCCCCGGCCGGCCGAGGTCGCCGTCTCCGGGGACGAGGCCCGTGTCGTCCGCAGGCGCGAGACGATGGACGACGTGACGCGGGTCGAACGGGAGGCACAGAACTTCGACGACGACGACCGACTCGGCGACATCAGAGGGGAGTCGGTCGGGACCGAGGGCCAGCCGGAATGACGACCGACCCGGCGTTCGACCTCCTCGAGTTCCACGAGCGCGCCGTCCGGACCCCCTCTCACGAATCGGTCGAGGGGATGCGCACGCTGCTCGTCGAGACGCTCGAAGCGGCCGGCGCAGACCCGGTGGTCGACGAGGCGGGCAACACGCTGGCGACGCGGACCGCCGACGGCCACGACGACCCCGACGTGGTCCGTGACGGCGAAAACGTGGCCGCCGAGGGACGACATCTCGTCTTGAACACACACGTCGACACCGTCCCGCCCCACGTCCCCTTCGCCGAGCGCGAGGGCGGCGCCGTCGTCGAGGGACGGGGTGCCTGTGACGCGAAGGGGCCACTCGCCGCCCTGGTCGACGCGTTCCTCGGGGCCGACGTGAGCGAGGGGCGACTGACGCTCGCGGTGACACCCGACGAGGAGGTCAACCAGACCGGTGCGGCCCACCTCGCCGGGACGCTCGACGCCGATGGCTTTCTCGTGGGCGAACCGACGGACCTGGACGTCTGTATCGCCGCACGCGGCCAGTTCGAGGGGGCTGTCACTATCCAGGGGACGAGCGCCCACGCCGCGACGCCCGGGGAAGGGGACAACGCGGTCCGGGCGCTCGCCCCACTGTTGCAGGCCCTGGAGACCTACGACGACAGCGAGGCGCCACGCGCCTCGAACGCGAGCGGGGAGCGAAGCGACCCGCGAGGCCGGGGACCGGGCGAGCACGAATCGCTCGGTCGACCGACGCTGACGCCCACCCTCGTCTCCGGCGGCGAGGTAGCCAACCAGGTCCCGGCCGAGGCGACGGTCACCTTCGACCGGCGGTCGGTCCCGCCCGAGAGCGCGCCGGCGTTCCGCGCGGACCTCGAAGACCACCTCTCGGAGTGGGTGCCGTCGTCGATGGGGGTGCGCGTCGACCTCGAAGACCGGGACGTGCCCTACCTGGAGGCGTTCGCGACCGACGCCGACGAACCATTGGTCCGGGCGCTCGCGGACGCGTCCGGCGGCGCAGTGCGACCGTTCGGCGCCGCGACCGAGGCCTCGTTTTTCGCCGCGCACGCGCCGACGGTCGTCTTCGGACCGGGCGTTCTGGCCGACGAACAGGGTGCCGTCGCCCACAGCGACCGCGAGTACGTCCGCCGAGCCGACGTCGAAGCAGCGGCCGCGGCCGTCCGCGAGGCCGTCGGCGCGCTGGTGTGAGCGTCCGCTGAGAGCGCGTAGACCCACCCGTCACGGTGAGCGCGAGGGCGTCGTCACTCCGCTACCGTGAGTGCGAGCGCGTCGCCACTCGCGATTCGGGTCGACAGTACGGCAGGATTCCGACCGCTCACTCGGTCAGCGGCAGCACGATACCGAACGTGAGCGGCGCGAAGAGTCCGAGGAGGATGCCGAGTACTTCCATGTCGAACAGGAGCGTCGTCTCCCAGGCGGGCAGCGACCCGAAGACGGCCGTCCCGACGAGCTCGCCGCCGGCGCCGACGACGAACAGCCCGACGCCGAGGAGAAAGCCCGTCTTCGCGTAGAACGCGTGGTCGGTCTGTGTAGACGTTGCTGTGGACACGACCGTCGATCCACGGTCACTCTGCTTAAATCCCGCGTGGGCGTCTGTGACACAGTGTCGCGGAACATATAACCGAACCAGCGGTCTATCGTTCGGCAATGCAAGGTGTCATCACGGAATCGCTCGCGGAACTGCTCGCCCTGGTCTTCTACGCCGGACTCGCGGTCGTGCTGACCGTCCTCGGTGCACTCGCCGAACTGGCGAGTCTCGAAGACATCGCGGCCGGGCAGTCGATATTCGGGCTCTGGGAGGTCGCAGTCGGCGCGCTCTTGCTCTATGCGGCGTTCAACGTCGTGACCGAGATCGTCGTGCCCCGTCTCCGGGGCGAGCGCTCCTCGGACGCGTAATCTGGGGCTAATTCACGACAGCTCTCGGAATCGTTGCCGGTTTCTCGACTGCACGACCACCGAGTGGTGCCCGGAACGCGGGTCAATCCTGGGGAGTCGCCTGCGGATCCGGCGTTGTCAGGGAGTCTTCTACTTGCCAGTAGGTCAGCGCGAGTGCGAACACGGCGAGGACGGCGCCGAACGTGAAGGGCGCGGCGAAGCCACCGGCGTTGTAGAGCACCCCCGAGGCGAGGGGACCGAGCGCCACACCGAGTCCGAACGCCATCGTCAACACCGAGAGGGTCGTCCCCGACCCCCGGTCGCCGGCGAGGTCGCCCGCCAGCGCCAGCGCGGGGGCGAACACGCACGCGACGGCCACACCCTGGAAAAAGCGGGCGGCGAGCATCGCCAGCGGCGACGTGACGAGTCCCTGGGCGAACACCGAGGGTATCAGGATAGCGAAGCCGGCGAGGATGAACGGCCGCCGGCCGTACCGGTCGCTGGCGCGGCCGATCGGTACCTGGAAGACGACGTTGGCGATGACGACGGCCGCGAACTGCACCGAAAAGAGGAACGTCGACTCGTCGAGGCGCGTCCTGACCGGGCCCTCCAGTGTCGCGAACAGCGCGATCGTGGTCGCCATGAAGAACGTACCGACCCCGAGGACGAACACGGGGTCGAGACCGTCGCCGTCCCGGTCCAGGACAGCGATAGAGAGGTTCTTCGAGGCCTGGTCGGCGACGTTCGGCGGATCCTCGATGAAGACGACGACGAGGAGGAAACTGACGACGGCGCCCAGGACAGCGACGGCGAAGGCGGCGGCGAACCCCGATACCGTGGTGCCGGCGAGCGGGCCGAGCCAGGCCGGCAGCGTGTAGGTGACCGGTTCCTGGCCGGCGACGCCGCCCGTGATGACGACTCCGGCGACGATGGGCCCGAAGCCAAAGCCCACGAGTCGGAAGGTGTTGAACACGCCGAAGTTACCGCCGCGTTCGCGGTCGGAGACGGCGTAGTCGTTGACGAGCGCGACCGTCGCCGGGACGGTGAAGGCGGCGCCGATGCCCTGGAGCGCACGGGCGCCCAGCACCGCCCAGTAACTCGCGACGAACGGGTAGATCGCGCTCCCGACGCCGAATATCGCCAGTCCGATCAGAACGAACGCCCGACGCCGGCCGGTACGGTCCGAGAATCGACCGGTGAAGGGCTGGCCGAAGCTGTTGAGCAGCCCGAACAGCGAGAGGACCAGACCGATGAGCGTCTCCTCGCGGAGGACGAACCCGGCGATTTCGGTGCCGACGATACCGTCGAGGGTCACCTGGCCGCTGGCGATGTACAGCGGCAACACGATGACGAGAAAGGAGTTGCCCAGCGCGTCTGCCATCCGGGCCATCCCCAGCGTCAGTACGCGACTGTCGGTGTCTAGCACTACGCAGGCTTGCGACCGGAGTCGCATAGGTTTCGTGTTCGCGGTCGAATCGTCGGGCAACCACGCCCCCGATGAACCCCTGGCGGCCAGCCGGTGGGTCGGCGGTCGGCTGCGACTGGGTTACCAGTGAGCCGCCGGTGGGCCGTCGACTGGTCGGACACTCACGAGGTCGACGAGCTGTCGGCCCGTCGCTCCAGGAACCCCAGGATGCGCTCTCGCTCGCGGTAGAAGACGACGGTAGCGACGACGACGCCGAGGAGGATGGCGGCCGCGATAACCAGCCCCTCACTGGCGAGTTGCGCGCCGGCGAGGTTCAACAGGAAGACAGAGGGCAGGCGACCGACGAACGCGATGACGACGAGTTGCCAGAGTGGGATATCCGTGATACCGGCGAGAAAGCAGATCGCGTCGTCGGGCGGCCCCGGGATCAAAAAGAGCAGGAACACGGTGAGTCGACCGTCGTCGGCGACGACAGCGTCGAAACGGGCGAGCGTCCGCGCACTCAACACCCCTTCGACGTAGCTCCGGCCGTAGCGACGCGCGAGTACGAACGCCAGCGTCGTCCCGAGTATCGTCCCGGTCATGCTGTAGAGCGTCCCCGTCCAGAGACCGAAGACGTAGCCACTCGCGACGCCCACGACCTGGCCCGGGACCGGTGCCGCGACGACCTGGCCCGCCTGGACGGCCACGAAGACCACCGGCGCCCACGGGCCAAAGGTCAACAGCCACGCGCGAAACGCCTCAGGCGTCCGGAGGAAGGGCAGGTACTGCCTGGCGAGCAGGTACCCGACGACCAGTACCGCCGCCAGGACGGTCAGGTGGACGACCACCCGGTGGCGACTCTCTGTGGACGAGAACACTCCCATGGTACCAACAACCTCTCGAGAGTCAGGTCAGATCTGGCCAGATCAGGGGTCGTAGACGACGATACTGTCGGCGTCGGCCGCCAGCGCCGCGGCGTCCTCGCCGAAGGAGTCGGCGTGGCGTACGAGCAAGAGAAGCAACGTTTCGGGCCGTTCGAGCGCGTAGCCGTCGGCACGCGAGAGCAACCCCGTCTCCTCTAACTGCGCGGCGTACTTGCTGACGGTCGGCCGCGAGACGTCCAGTTCGTCGGCGAGTTGCGCGCCAGTCGCCGACGGGTCGCGCAACAGCGCGACGACCATCCCGCGAGGGGTCGACCGGCGCAGGTACCCCAGCGCCACCTGCTCGAACTCGGAGAAACGGCCGGCCGGGAAAAAGCGGCGGTAGTCGCCGTCCTCGCGGCTCTCGACGGCACCCTGTCCCTCCAGACGCCGGAGGTGGTGCTGGGTCTCGCCGGTACCGAGTTTGAGGTCGTCGCGGACTTTCGAGAAGTGGGCACCGGGGGTCGCGGTGACGTAGCCGAGGATGGCGTCGGGGGCGTCGCTGGTGCTGTCCTGGGCGAACCCGACCAGCGGACTCGCGGCGCCGAGGGCGGCGAAGCGACGTAGCGTCGCACGCTTGTCCTCGTCGACGCCCTCCTCTGTCATTGCCGTAACGTAGGTACTGTGCGTTAAAATAGCTTCGTTCGCGAAGGATTACCATACTACAACCACACGGCCCGTGTCAGATATGGAAGTGAGAGCCGCGCCGAGGGCTGGGGGCTCTTGTCTCACTCCGTCTCGGGTTCGGCTTCGCGGTCCGTCTCGCCGCTGCCGTCGCTTCCACCAGAGCCGTCGCCGCCGGGGCCGCCGACCGGACTGCCCGACGGATCCATCTCGGCGTCCATCTCCTCGATGACCTCGTCGGGGTCGCGGATGTTCGCCGCGTCGTTGCCCTCTTTGATGGCCTGTGCCTCTTCTTCCATGGCCTCGACGTCGACGTCTGCTTCCTCGTCGATCTGGCCGAGGATCTCGTCGATGTTGTCCAGGCCGAGCAGTTCGCGCGTCTCGTCGTCGAAGTCCAGGCTGTCGAGTTCGCCCTTGCCGTCGACTTTCCCCATCTCGGAGACGTCGCTACCAGAGAGGTGTTTGCCGTAGCGACCGACGAGCGAGGAGAGTTCCTGGGGCAGGACGAACGTCGTCGACTCGCCCTGGCCGATGCTCTCTAGCGTCTCCATGCCCTTGTCGATCACGGCACGTTCGCCCATCGATTCGGCGGATTTCGCACGCAAGACCGTCGAGACGGCGTCACCCTGGGCTTCCAGGATCTGACTCTGCTTTTTCCCCTGGGCGCGAACGATGTCGGATTGCTTCTCACCCTGGGCTTTCTCGATGGCAGAGCGCCGTTCACCCTGGGCTTCCAGGATCATGGCGCGGCGTTTCCGCTCGGCGGAGGTCTGCTGTTCCATCGCCTGCTGGACGTCCTTGGAGGGGTTGACCTCGCGGACCTCGACGGACTCGACGCGGATACCCCACTCGTCGGTGGGTTCGTCGAGCTCGCGGCGGATCTTCGCGTTTATCTCCTGGCGCTTGTTCAGCGTGTCGTCCAGTTCCATGTCGCCCAGCACCGCACGCAGCGTCGTCTGGGCGAGGTTCGAGACGGCCTTCTTGTAGTCGTCGACCTCGAGGAACGCCTTCCGGGCGTCCATCACCTTGATGTAGACGACGGCGTCGGCCGTCACCGGCGAGTTGTCACGGGTGATGGCTTCCTGACGGGGGACGTCGAGCGTCTGTGTCCGCATGTCGAAGGGGTAGGTCTTCGAGACGAACGGCGGCACGAAGTTGATACCCGGTTCGAGGAGTTTACGGTACTCCCCGAAGACCGTCAGCGCCCGTTTCTCGTAGGCGTTGACGATCTCCACCATCTGGTAGACCATGACCACCGCCAGCGCCAGCAACACCAGGGCGACGATCGGCACCACACCTCCGAGGGTCTGCAGCGGTACTGCGGGGAACATACGTTCGAACTTGGCTCTACCCGGTGAAAAGTATTGGGACAGTGACCACAGTGACTCGTCGAACTGCCCTCTGGCGATTGACCGTGTGACAGGGCGAGACCCGACCGGCGTCGATAGCGACCGGTCTACGACGCTTTTCGGCTTACTCAGGCCGTATCGCGTTCGAACTCGTGGTCACCGATCGTTCCGCCGTCGGCGTCGGTCTCGTCGTCAGAACCGGCGTTCTCGGGCGGGTCACCGCCGGTACGTCCGCGTTCGAGCTGGCGGTCTATCTCGTCCAGCCCGGAGACGGATTCGACCGTGACGACGTTGCCGCCGCCGGGGTCGACGACCATCACTTCGGTCCCCTCGGGGATCTCGCCGTCGACGCTCCGGGCGCGGTAGTAGGGGTTGAACCCGCCGTCGTCGAGTTTCACCTCGCCGCTCTCGGGCGTGACACGCTCGGTGACACGTCCCATCGAACCGCGCAGCGAGTCCGAATCGCTCGTCTGGTCGGTCCCCTTGCCGCCGTAGAAGTCGAACTGGCGATAGGCGTAGAACGTCGCCGCACCGGCACCCAGCACGACCGCCGCGAGGATGGCCGGTGCGACGACCCCCAGACCGGCCGGCAAGAGCAGTCCGACCAGTCCGGCGACCAGCAGCGCCACCCCCAGGACGATGAAGTGCGCGCCGGGAGCGAACGCCTCCGCTATCGTCAGCCCTGCGCCTGCCAGGAGCAAGAACAGGGGCAGGTTCTCCCCGATCCAGCCGAGCACCGACGCTTGCATACCGTAGTCTAGGGATGGGGAACCGAAAACACTTCTGGCAGTCGTCGGCCGGTCCCGGCACGAGTTGATACGTGTCCGGCCGGTTCCGACACCAGCTGGCCCGTATCCGGACGGTTCCGGTGCCAGTTGACCCGTGTTCGGCCACTCAGAACTGTCGAAAGAGTACGTACAGCAGCCCCGCCCCGAGTCCGATGACGCCCGCGATCGTAGCGGCAGTCGTGAGGTCGAGCGGTGCCACGAGCCCGGCGAGAACGATGGCAGTGAAGATAGCGCCGACGGTCGCGAAGAGGACGTTCTCGAAGTCGGGCATCCCGGGTTCGACCGCCACGTCTGGCGCGATCGTGCCTGCGACGTTCCCGCCCTCGTCGGTCGCCTCCTGGCCCGCACCCTGCCCACCGAGCGCGACCGTCGGGCCATCGTCGTCTTCGCCGACCGTGGTCCCCCAGGCGTCGCTCTCGTCGTCCTCGCCGCCCGTGCCAGTCGTCGCACCCTCGTCTTCGTCGTCCGGCCCCACGTCGTCGATAGAAAAGCGCCACTGGTCGTCGTCGTCCGCCATACCCGCTCTAGCGACCCGGCGGGGAAAGGGTTTGTCGTCGGCACCCGAACACACTCGAACCGTTCGGATCGGTAACAGAACTGGCGTTCGCCGAACGTATTTGATCCCGGCGGCCGGGAACTCAGCTACGACAGCTATGACAGACCCCGCTATCGCTGCCGATGGCCTCACGAAGCGCTACGGCGAGGAGGTCGCGGTCTCGGAACTCTCCCTGTCGGTCCCCGAGGGCGAGGTGTACGGGTTCCTCGGACCTAACGGCGCCGGCAAGACGACGACGATGCGACTGCTGACGGCACTGACGCGCCCGACGGACGGAAGCGCGACCGTGGCTGGCGTGTCGGTCGCCGACCGCGCGTCGCTGACCGAGCGCGTCGGCTATCTGCCGGCCGACCCGCCGGTGTTCGACGAGCTCACCGGCCGCGAACACCTCCGGTACGTCGCCAGACTGCACGAACTCCCCGACGACGACGCGGCCGGGCGGATCGACGACCTGCTGGCTCGCTTCGACCTCGCCGCCGACGCCGACCGCCGGATCGAGACGTACTCGACCGGGATGGAGAAGAAGATCGGCGTCATCGCCGCCATCATCCACGACCCAGCGGTGGTGTTTCTGGACGAACCCACGAGCGGCCTCGACCCGCGGGCCGCCCGCACGATGCGGGACACGATCGCCGCGTTCGCCGACCGGGACGTGACGGTCCTGCTCTCCTCGCACGTCCTCCCGGTCGTCGACGAACTCGCCGACACGGTCGGCGTCATCGACGACGGCGAACTCGTCGCCGAGGACACCCCCGAGGCGCTGAAACGACGGGTGCGGACCGACGACGAGGCAGACCTCGAAACGGCGTTTCTCGACGTTACCAGGGAGGACGATGTCACGAGTAACCCGGTCGAGGCCTGAGAACCCGTCTCGGAGCCGACGGGGTCGGTTCCCGTCGCTCCGGATCAGCGCCATCGTCGCGCGCGTCGAGATACGCCGGATGCTCCGGCGGATCCGCTCACAGGACGTCTGGCTCGCGCTGGTCGCGGTCAGTTCGCTCGTGGTCCTGGCGGTGTTGCCGGTCCTGTTCGGTATCGGCCAGGACTGGGGGACAGCGTTCGCGAGCGGGGACCCGACGCCGGCTGCGACGGTCGGGACCGCCGTCGCCGTGGCGTGGCTCTTCCAGTTCGCCATGGCGGTCGTCGCCGGCGTCGGATCGTACGGTGAGGTCGACAACGAGGCCGGCATGCTGACTATCCGCCCGCCCAAGGACGTCGCTGGCGGGTTGCTACTGACGAACGCAGTCGGGTACGCGCTGTACCTCCTGGTCCCGTTCGCGGCGGGATTCGTCGGGATCGCCGTCGGCGTGGGGAGTCCCCTGCCGCTCGTCGGCGGCCTCGCCGTGGTCGGAGCGATCCTGGCGAGTGCGATGGCGCTTGGCTACCCTGTCGGACTGGCACTGAAGGGACTCGTCCGCCGGTCGGCGTGGCTCTCGCGGCTCAAACCGGTTCTCGGCGCGGTCGTCGTCGTGGCGTACTTCTGGGTCATGTTCGCCGGCCACCTCTTCACCGTCGTCGACGCGGTCAGGCCGGCCCTGGAGCGACCGCCGCTGGCCTGGCTGGCCGACCTGGCGCTGGTCACGACGCCGGGTGCCGGGGCCTCGACCGTCGGCGCGGCGGGCGCGCTCGCTCTCTCGCTCGTTGCGGTCCCGCTCGGGACGCTCGCGACCGTTCGTGCGGCGACCTACGCCTGGGACGCCGACCGGGTGCAAGCGAGCGAGCGCGACGACACCGACGCTGACGGACGGACGGCGACTGGTGTCAGCGATGGCGAGTCCGGACCGACGCGTCTCAGTGCCGTACTCGGGATCGTCTGTCGACGACAGGGGACGCTCGGTGTGGCGTCGACGGCGCTCGTACGCGCCTATCGCGCGCCGCTCCAGCTCGTGTTCGTGGCCGCACCGCTGCTGTTCGCGCTCCCGATGGTCGACGGGATCGTCGCGACGGGGACCGTCCCGTCGTACGCGCCGTGGTTCGCGATGCTCTACGGGGCGTGGGCGGCGGGCGTCGCCTTCCCGCTCAACCTCCTCGGGACCCAGGGTGGAACCCTGCCGACGCTCCTGACCGCTCGCGCGGACGGCCGGCAGGTCGTCCACGGGCACGTCGTCGCCGCGGCGGTCCCGCTGGCGCCGGTGACGGCGGTGCTCGCGGCCGCGGCCGCCGCCGGGAGCGGGCGAGCGACGCCGGAGGCGGCCGTGATCGGCGGGCTCGCGCTGGTGGTCGTCGCCGCCGGTGCAGTCGTCGCGGCCGGCCTCGGTGCGCTGTTCCCGCGGTTCGAGGGGATCGACGTCACAGGCGGCCGGACGGCGACGCCGCCGAGCAAGGCTGCCTTCGCCCTGTTCTCGCTCCTGATGGCAATCGCCGTCACGGCCGTCGGCGTCCTCGCGGACGAGGTCTACCGCGCCCTGATACACGCACTGCTCACCGAGTATCTCCCGTTCGGGCTCTCGGTCACCGTCGACGGGCTGGAGACCCTCTCCACGGTGGCCGTTCCGGCCCTCGTCGTGGCTGTCCCGGTGGCGTACCTGCTCGCCGTTCGTCGTGTGGACGACTACCGGATCGAGTGACCGGGCGACGAGAAACGAAGGCCCGAAACGAGTCGGGTCGGAATCTGTCGGATCGGGATCTAGCGGACCGGATCGACCGGAGCCCGAACCGACTCACCCGACGATTCCTGATCGGTTCACCCGACGATTCTCGACTACCTCACCGGATCTTCTCGCCGGGCTGGGCGTCCTCGTGGGTGGTCAGCAGGTCGGCTTCCTCGCCCGCGGCGAGCACCATCCCGTTGGATTCGTAGCCGAACAGGTCGGCTTTCTCCATGTTGGCGAGCAGGACGACCTTCTCGCCGGGCAGTTCGGTGAGGTCGTGCAACTGTTTGATGCCGGCGACGACCTGGCGGGTCTCGACGCCGATGTCGACCGTCAACAGGGCGAGGTCGTCGGAATCCTCGATCGGTTCGGCCGTCTCGATGCGACCCACGCGAATGTCCAGGCCCTGGAAGTCGTCGAAACTGATCCGCTCGTCGGCCAGCGGTTCGAAGTCCATGTCGACGCCATCGGCCCCGGCCGCCTCGTCGCTTTCGGTCTCGGCCGCGTCGCCGTCGCTCGCTCCGGCCGCCTCTGTCTCGGCGGCGGCCTCCTCGACGCGTTCCTCGAGTTTCCGGTTGAGTTCGTCGACGCGTTCGTCTTCGACCTTCTCGAACAGTTCCTCGGGTTCGTCGAACTCGGCGGGCGGCGCGACGAGGGCGTCCTCGAGCGTCGCATCCGCGACGGCGCCGTCCTCGTCGAGTTGCCCCCAGAGTCGCGCGGCCGTATCGGGCGCGGCCGGGTAGACGAGCACCGCGACGGCCTTCGCTATCTGGACGCAGTCGCGGATGACCCCCGCGGCCTCGTCGTCGTCGAGGTTCCAGGGCTCGTGGCGCTGGATGTACTGGTTCCCGAAGCCCGCGAGTTCGACCGCCGCCTGGGTGGCCTTCCGGGTGGAGTACTCGTCGATGGCGGCCTCGAAGGCGTCGACGGCCTCCTCGATCCGGTCTTCGACCTCGCCGGAGACGCCGACCTCCGGGGTGCCGCCGTAGTTGCGGTGGGCAAAGAGCAGCGAGCGGTAGGCGAAGTTGCCGACGTTGCCGACGAGTTCGCCGTTGACCCGCTCGGCGAATCGGTCCCAGGAGAAGTCGATGTCGTCCTGGAACCCGCCGACCGTGGTCAGGTAGTACCGGAGCGTGTCCGGTTCGAAGCCCTCGTCGAGGAACTCGCGGGCCCAGATCGCCCGGTTGCGACTCGTCGAGAAGGCGTCGCCGTCGAGGTTCATGAAGCCGCTGGCGACCACCGAGCGCGGTTCGGCAAAGCCCGCCACCCGGAGCATCGCCGGCCAGAACACGGTGTGGTGCTGGATGATGTCCCGGCCGATGACGTGGATTATCTCGCCGCCGCCCGGCGAGGGTTCGTCGACGCTGTCGGCCTCGCCGTCGGCGCGCCAGGTGGCTTCCCAGTCGTACTCGTCGGCGCCGACGCGCTCGGAGTACTGGCGCGTCGAGGCGATGTACTCGATGGGGGCGTCGACCCAGACGTACAACACGAGGTCGTCCCGACCGGGGTACTCGAAGCCCCAGTCCAGGTCGCGGGTGATACACCAGTCTTCGAGGCCCTCCTCGATCCACTGGCGGGGCTGGTTGCGGGCGTTGGAGGTGCCTTCGAGCCTGTCGAGGAACGAGGACAGATAGTCCGACAGATCCGAGACCCGGAAGAACTTGTGGGAGCGCTCGCGGTACTCGGCGGGGTTGCCCGAGATGACCGAGACGGGGTCTTCGACTTCACCGGGTTCGAGGTGGCGCTGACAGCCGTCGTCACACTCGTCGCCGCGGGCGTTCGCGCCGCAGTACGGGCAGGTCCCCTCGACGTAGCGGTCGGGGAGCGGCTGGTCTTCCTCGGGGTCCCAGGCGACGAGGATCTCGTCTTCGTAGATGTAGCCCTCTGCTTCGAGGGCTTCGACGATCTCGTAGGTGAGTTCGCGGTTTGCCTCGTCGTGGGTGGTGCCGTAGTTGTCGAAGTCGACGCCGAAGCCAGCGAACGTCTCGGCGTACTGTTCGTGGCGCTCTCTGGCGAGACTCTCGGGGTCGACGCCCTTCTCCAGGGCCTCGACGGCGACAGGCGTCCCGTGCATGTCGGTGCCACAGACGAAGGCCGTCTCCTGGCCGACGGTCCGCAGCGCTCGCGCGAGGACGTCGCCGCCGACGTAGGTGCGCAGGTGGCCGATGTGCAGGTCACCCGTGGGGTAGGGCAACCCACAGGTCACCACGGCGGGGTTCTCGGTGGGGAACTCGTCGTGACTCATGCTATTCGATACCGCCAGTCGACTCTTTAACGCGGTGATCTCCGGTCGTCGTGTGCGTGCTCGTCATGGTTCGTGGCTGGTTCCCGGCGTCGATCCGGGGTGGTGCGTTCGGTCGCGTGGCTGTGCGGTCGCGTCGGCCAGGCTTCGCCCGGTCACACTGACCAACTGGGTTGCGGGGTATGAGCCCGCGCCGTGACGATGGGTCCACCCGGCGCTAGAAGGAGTCGCGCATGCGCATACGACGGGTAGACGACCTCATCGCCAGTTCGTTACCCGCCGCGGGTGAAAAACCTTGCTGTCAGCTCTCTTCGACGACCAGTCGTCCGAGCATGTCCGGCGGGTGAAACCGGCAGACGTAGTCGTAGGTGCCGGGTTCCTCGACGGTCACCGTCGTCTCGGCCCCGCCGCTGACCTGCCTGTCGACGCCCAGCGCCGGCGCCGTGACGGTGTGTGGCGCCGAATCCTCGCTGGGAAAGGAGACGGTCGTCCCCGCCGGGACCCGCGCGACTATTGGGTCGTAGGCGAACCCCGTGATCGTCACCGTCGTCGCGTCGGTCGCCTCGACCCCGTCGAGCTGTCCCCAGCTGTAATCGGGGTACTCGCTCTGTCCGGTCGCGCCGCCGCCCGAAGTCGTGTCCACGGCAGCCGTCCCCGTCCCTGTCCCCGTGCCCATCGGCGTGGGTTCGGGCGTTTCCGTCGGTGTGGCGACCGGCGTTTCGGTCGGCGTCGGATCGTCACCGCCCCCGCCGCCCTGTCCGTCGTCGCCTCCGCCGTCCTGTCCGTCGCCGTTCCCGCTACAGCCGGCCACGGCGACCGTCGCGGTGATCGCTGCGACCGAGCGCAGATACGTGCGTCTGTCTCGCATATCTCGGCCGACGACAGTTCAGTACATCACCGTTTTCCGAACCAGGTCCGAACGGTGTCCGGAATCCGTCCGAAATTCGGGTTGCTACCGGTCTCCTACTTCCAGGTGATCCACGCGAGGAAGGCGAGAGCCACGGTTTCGAGGGCGTTCAGGGCCATCGTGCCCTGTTTGGCGATCGGCGCGGAGTAGTACACCCAGTCGTGGAAGGTGGGATGGAGGGTGTAGAGATACAGCGCGAGCAGGTTCTGTGCGAGGAGGACGGCGGCGAACACGAGGAGTCCGAGGGTGTGGGTGGCGCCGTGCGAGCGGTAGTTTCGCACCCAGACGAACGTCAACCCGGCGAGCAAGACGACGTTGACGGCGACGGCTGCGCGGGCCACCTCGAACCAGAGGTTAGCCATGTGTGCCTCCGCCGGGAGTGGTCATCGTGTGTCGTTCGGCGGCCCCGCTGTTATACTCTGTCCAAATTTCGTCCACAAACGGTCGGTCGCGTGCTGTCATTGCTCCTCAGTCTCCTCGTCCAGTACGGTGTCGAGGACTTCCTCGACGGTCTCCCAGTTGGCTCGTGCCTGCTCGGTGGGGAGGTAGACGGCGCCGTACTCGTCGCCGCTGGCCGTGACGATGTTGTTCTCCTCGAGGACTTCGAGGTGGTGGCGGATAGTGGTGTAATCGAGGTCGAGTTCCTCGGCTAACCTGTTGGCGTTGCGCGGCTGCTCGTCGATAGCCCGCAGGAGTCGCGCGCGGTTCTCACCACCCCGGGTGCTCGCGAAGACGTACCAGAGCACCCCCTCCATACCTCCCTCAGAGACAGCCCCCCCTTGTAAGCGCACCGGCGGCGAGCACGTCGCAGAATCGGTCAGGGGGGTGCGTTCAGTTCCAGCGGGATCGAATCAGCTGTTCACTGTAAGTGCGAGTCTAGCAGGAGTTGCATATTGGCTCGGCGTGAAAGAAACGGCGACCGCTGACCGCACCGCAGTCGACGTAGAGAGATGAAAGCCCTCGGGCCGCTCGCGGTCGCTGCACGACATATCCTCGCTTCGCTCGGATAGGGGTCGCGCAGGCGACTACAGTGAACGCGAGCGACCCTCGCCCTTTCAGTCCGCCAGGGAAAATCCAGGTGCACAGGCTGTTTCGACGGTGAATGGTCGGTAGCCGACCCCACAGACAGAGTCTCCTGGCGTCCTGTCGAGCGAAGTGAGACAGGGCTCGGAAGAGCTTGCTCTTCCGGCGGACTGGAAGGGCGAGGCGCGCGCGGCGCGACCCAGGAGCGCCACTGGCCGAACGGGGAGCAACGTGACCCGTGAGGCGGGCTCGCGGGCCGAAGGCTGGAGTCGCCTCAGCGACCCCTATCCGCGCGGTGCGAGGCGCTACGGGCCTCGAAAGCGCACGGCGAAGCCGTAAGCGGGCGGTGCTGAGAGCGCGGATATGTCGCTGAGCGACCGCGAGCGCGCCGAGGGCTTCCATCTCACGATGATGACTGCGGTTGCGGGGCATGCGAGTGCAGTCATGGCTGCTGTGCTGTCCCGAAACGTTACTTCTACACCCTGTCCCTACCGTCTACTGGCGAGCACAACGAGGGGTACGAACGATCGATGGCACGCTCCGGGTCAGAAACGACTCATAGTGATTATTGTAGCGATTTACTGGTATTCGCCGACTCCGGGGTCGGCGCGATCCGGAAATAATCTACAATAATCACTATCAGGGTTGACTCACAGCAGCGTGATCCCGCCCCAGACGACGATGATCGTGATGATCAGGCGGCCGGCACTTCCGGCGAAGGTCGCGGCGGCGAACTTGACGTAGTCCTCTTCGAGCACCGAAAACGCGTAGATCGAGAGCGTGTCGGGAAAGCCCGGGACCGAGAGGGCGATGGCCAGACCGATGTACCCGAAGCGCTTCGAGAGCTGGACGACCTTGTTCTCGGACCACTCGAGGATGTTGAACCGCGAGCGCCGCAACAGCCGGATGATCGGCCCCGACTCCTTCGCTTCCTGGCCGATGTGGAACGCGAAGACACTCCCGGCGGCTTTCCCGAGGCCGCTGACGACGATGACGACCACGTAGTTGAGCCAGACCGGGAGCCCCAGCTCGAGCGCCTCGGCCGGCGGGAGGACGACCTCGCTCGGCAGCGGCAGGACGAACGCGATCAGAAACGAGTACACCCAGATGACGAGCAACCCGACCGGACCGGTCGCGGTACAGACCGCGCTCGTGAGCGCGCCGTGTCCGCCGGACTCGCATCCGAGAGAGATCAGCGAGAGGGGAACCTCGACGGGGAACACGAGCGGGGGTTTCGCCCCGGTCGTCGTAAGCTTTCATGTTCGGCCTGGCGCGGTCGACCGACGCACCCGTGTTCGGTCGTGTACGGCCGGAGTCGTCTCTCTCAGTACCAGTCCAGGTCGGCGACGAACGACCGGAGCATCGACCGGGTGACGTGGGGCATACACACGACACGGAGTTCGTCGGCGCCGGTCTTGGAGACACGCCAGCCCCGCTCGCGAAGGCGGTCGGTCATCGGCACCGACAGGTCTGCAGCGACGAGCGGCAGTTCCGGCTCGACCACGTCGTGGCCGCGAGCGGCGAGCTGGTCGGCCAGCCACTCGGCGTCGGCCATCGACGTCTCGAACTGTTCGCGATAGCCCGCCGGCCACAGCGCGTCCATCGCGGCGACGGCACTCGCGACGCCCGCACCGCTTCGTGTCCCCGTCAGCGTGACCTGCGAGCGCGACTCCAGGTAGGGCGTCTCGACGGTGAGCTCTGCCAGCAAGTCCGACGAGCGAGCCAGCAGGCCGCCGGCGGGGACCGCCGCCTGGCCGAGCTTGTGCGGGTCGATCGTGAGCGTGTCGACGTCGGCGTCGCCGAAGTTCCAGTCGATATCCGTGAAGGGGAGCGCGAACCCGCCCCAGGCGGCGTCGACGTGACAGAGCGCATCGGCGTCGTGGGCGAGATCCGCGACCGCGGGCACGGGGTCGACGTAGCCGTACTCGGTCGACCCCGCGACTGCGACGACACAGACAGTGTCCTCGTCGACGAGTTCCGCCAGCAGGTCGGGGTCCCCGCGGTGGCCCGTCGTCGGTGCCGTCCGCAACTCCACGCCCAGTACGTCGGCGGCCTTGGTGAAACTGAAGTGGGCGCTCTCGGGCGCGACGACGTTGGGGTCGTCGGTGTCGGCGCGGTTGCGAGCGATGCGGACGGCCTGGATGTTGGCCTCGGTGCCGCCACTGGTGATATAGCCCGCGGGGTCGGCGTCGGGGTGGTCCGTGACCTCGCCCAACAGCGAGACCGCCCGGGTTTCGAGGTCGGCGACGGTCTCGTAGGTCCCGGGGTCGCCGGGGTTGGTCGCGAGAAATCGCTCGGCGGCCGCCCGGGCGTCCGGGTGTGGCTCGGTGCACATCGACGAGAGAACCCGCTCGAACGTCTGTGGCTCGGCCAACTGACCCATTCGTCACTGAGGACGTGCGCGACCCGCTTAGACGTTGTGTTCGTCGGTGCCCTCACGCTCGCCTGCACCGGCCGACTCGCCGGGCGCTCGACTCCCTTCGCCAGCATCCGATCCGTCAGCGTTCTCCGGTTCGTAGGTCGCGTCGAGATACGCCGTGATCCCCCGGACGAGTGCCGCGTCGTAGGTCCAGGCACCGCGATAGCCGTCGTCACTGACCTGTTCGGCGACGAGCGCACACGCCATCTCGTCGTCGCCCTCGCCGTCGAACGCCACGAACCAGAACGCGCCGAGTTCGTCGCTCGACAGCGCTTTCCCGTCGGATCCGTCGCTGTCTTCCGTCGTCGCTCCGGTGTGGACGGACACTCCTTCGACGGCGGGCGGCGTCCAGTCGGGTGCTCCGTAGACGTGGACGCGCAGGTCCGTCTCCGCGGCGAGTCGTTCGTAGACCGGTAGTTGGTCCCGGTAGGCCGACAGCGACTGGAACCCGGCGTACAGCGTTCCCTGGCCGACGCGGAACGCGCGGTCTTCGATCTCGCGGGAGGTCGCGAGCAGATGTGAGCGCGTCAGACTCGTAAACTGGGCCTCGGCGAGTAGCGTCCCGAGGTCGCTGTAGCCCGACGCTCGAACCGCCGAGTCCCACGGGGCGGTCCGCGGCGGGTCGACCACGTCGGCGAACGCCGATGCGGGGACCGACCCACGATACTCGCCGCCGCGTCGGACGGTGAGATACCCTGCACTCGCAGGGATCGGCAGGCTCTCGTGGCCCAACGCGACGTCAAAGCGGCCCAGAAACGCGTGGAGCGACTCGTCGCGCTCGGGCCCGTAGGTCGTGACTGTCGTCGGCGGTCCGCGGATCTGGTCGAGCGCGTCGGCGACCGAGTCGACCCCGGCCATCTCAGTTCTCGGACGACGCGACGAGCGCGTCGACGTCGAGTTCGCCGTCGCCCGCGTCGGTCGCGACGGCCGTCGATACCACTGACTCCGCGAACGGAGGCAGGTCGCCCAACCTCACCTCGCCGCTTTCGGCGTCGTAGGTGACGAACCCCGACTCGGCGAGCATCGGCAGGTGAGTGTGGTGGAGCCGTATCCGGACGTGCTCGTAGTCTACAGGGGTGGCACCCGCGTCGGCGCCCGGCCCCGACTCGCTCCAGCCGGTCACACACGCTGCGAGCGCGTCCAGAGACGTGGTCTCGTGCTCGCCCAGATAGTAGAGGACGACCCGCCTGTGTGGATGTGACAGCGCCCGGAACAGGGTAGAGAGGGTGTCTTCTGTCGGCATGGGTGTAGTTCTGTGACTACACCAGGGCGTCATTTCAGTCTATTGTCTGTTTTGTTATCAGTTGTGTCGGGATCGAACGCGTTCGAGGAGTCGGTTCGGGGGTGTCACGGTCGGGTAGAGAAAAGACGTATCACCCGGGGTGTCGTGTTTCGGGACGATGAGTTCCGACACGTTAGCCGAGGAGACGGCGCTGGTCACGGGTGCGAGTTCCGGTATCGGCGAAGCGACGGCACACGCGCTCGCAGCCCGGGGCGCAGACCTCGCGCTCGCGGCTCGCCGGGAGGAACGCCTCGAAGCGATCGCAGAGACGCTCCGTGCGGAGTACGACGTCGCGGCGCTGGTCGTCCCGACCGACGTCACCGACGTCCCGGCCGTCGAGGCGATGGTCGAGACGACGGTCGACGAACTCGGCGGACTCGACATCCTGGTCAACAACGTCGGCCTCGTCCGCGGCGAGGGCGTCGACGACCTCTCGACCGAGGAGTATCGGACGATGATGGACGTCAACGTCGACGGCTACTTCTTCCCGACGCGCGAGGCGCTGCCCCACGTCCGCGAGGCCGGCGGGACGCTCGTGTTCGTCGGCAGTTTCGCCGGGCAGTACCCCCGCCCCGGCAACCCCGTCTACGCCGCGACGAAGTGGTGGGTCCGCGGCTTCGCCAAGAGTGTCTCCGCCGACGTGGGCGACGACGACGTCGCCGTGACCGTCGTCAACCCCAGCGAAGTGCGCAGCGAATTCGCCGCCGACTCCGGCGAGTCCTTCGAGGAGCGGTTCGAACCCGGCGAAGTCTCTGACCCCGAAGAGATCGCCGCCGCGATCGCCTTCGCCGCCGAACAGGACCCCTCGATGATCTCCGAGATCGACCTCTACCGGCGGGACAAACTCAGCTTCTTCTGACGCCGACGGCCGGTCTCGGCCCGTCATCGATCGTTTTCCTGCCGGTCAATCACGAACCGTCAGTCACTGGTTCGCTGTCGATCAGTCGCCGCTGTTCACGACCGGATCCCCGCCTTCGACGAGCGGGACGTCCGCCATCGCCGGCCAGTACTCGAAGAGTTGTTTCGCGTCGTCGCGCACGATCTCGGACTGGTCCTCTCGGGCCAAGCGCGTGATGGCGGCCATCCGGACGTCCTCGCCGACGTTGATACCGGCGTTGTGGGTGAGCTTCGAGTGCCAGAAGACGACGGTCCCGGCGTCGCCGGTGACCTCGTAGGGATCGTACTGGTTCCACAGTCGGTCGTCGTAGTCCCACTCGCCGGCAGCCTCGCCGACGGCGGGTAACTGGGAGTTGTCGGGCTTGCCGCCGACGGTTTCGAGCGCGTGGTCCTGGAAGTACGTCGCGGCGACGCGGTGTGACCCGGGCCAGACGGTGAACCCACCCGCTCGCGGTCGGACGTCGTTCACGTAGACCGCGACGCCGAGTGTGAACGTGGACACTTCGGGATTCTCGTCGAAGTTCGCGTAGCCGTCGAGGTGCCCCGTCACGGACTGGGGACCCAGGAACTGCTCGCCGGCGGCCTCGTCGGGGAAGTTGAGCGCGACCTGCATCCCCTCGCCCGGCGCGGCGAGGACGCCCTCGCCGACGAGCGCTTCGGCGGCCGGGAAGACGGCCTCCGCGATGTCGGTGAAGGGTGCCTGTTCGACGCCGTCGGCGTCCACGTCGTAGCCCGCGCCGACGACGGCCGAGGGGTCGTCGAGGTCGGTGTCGGTCCCGTCGTCGATCGCCGCCCGTGCGGCGTCAAGCAGGTCGTCGGGAACGAAATTCTCGCGTGTCAGGAAGCCGTTTCTGGCGAACTCGCGGCGTTCGCGGGCGGCAAATTCCGGCATGGCATAGTCGGCGTGGTCGTCGCTGTTAGATGTTCGGGCAACAGCAATCCGGATGCAGTTCCGACGACAGGGGCCCGGACGGAGGCCGGTGTCGGTCGGAGGCAGGACCGTGACGTTTTATTCACGGCCGGTCGAGAGGCCGGTATGATACTCTCGGACGGGGACATTCTGCGGCGCCTGGAGCGGGGGGACCTGGTCGTCGAACCGCTTGACGACGTCGACCTGCAGGTCCAGCCAGCCAGTATCGACCTGCGACTGGGGCGGGAGTTCCTGGAGTTCCAGCACGCCAACATCCCCTGTATCCATCCGAACAGCGAGGGCGAAGTCGACGAGTACGTCGACGAGACGGTCGTCGACGAGGGTGGCGAGTACATCCTCCACCCCGGTGATTTCGTCCTCGGGACGACCCACGAGCGCGTCGAGATCCCCGACGACCTCATCGCACACGTCGAGGGACGCTCGTCGCTGGGTCGACTGGCCATCGTCGTCCACGCGACAGCCGGACTCTGCGACCCCGGCTACCAGGGGCAGATCACGCTCGAACTCTCGAATCTCGGGACCGCACCGGTCGCGCTCACGCCCGGGATGCGCATCTCACAGCTCACCTTCACCGAACTCAAGAACGCGGCCGAGCGACCCTACGGCGAGGACCGGGGGTCGAAATACCAGAACCAGACCGGGCCACAGGCCTCGAAGATCCAGGGTGACCGGGAGTTCGGCGGGGACCAGTAGCATGCCAGGGGACCCGAACGGAGCGCGGAGGGGCCGATGAAGTTCGTCGAGGAACTGGTCGTCGACGAGTTCCTGCCGACCTTCCGGTCGATGCTGGCCGAGGCGCTGCGCGAGCGGGGACTGACCCAGAGCGAGGTCGCCGACCTGCTGGGGATCAGCCAGAGCGCCGTCTCGAAGTACGTCCACGGCGAGGTCGAACGCAACGACCGCCTGCTGACTGACCGGCGAATGGTCGACCTCGTCGAGCGCCTCGCCGAGGGACTGGCAAGCGGCGGCATGAGTCGCGTCCAGGCACTCGTCGAGGCCGAGGTGTTCGTCCGGCAACTCGAACAGGGCGACCTGCTCGCACAGCTCCACGAGGAGGCGATGCCCGGCCTCGCCGAGTACGGCGACGACCGCTTCGCCGTCCACGACCCCGATAGTACAGTGCGCGAGGCCGAGCGGACGCTCGCGTCGGTCCGCCGGGGGTTGCGTATCCTGGAGAACACGAGCGGGTTCGCCGAGTTGATCCCCGCGGTGGGGTCGAACCTCGTCGAGGCGCTTCCCGACGCCGAGGGGATCGAAGACGTCGCGGCCGTGCCGGGGCGACTGCTGGACGTGAAGGGGAGCGTCGCGGTGCCGGCCGAACCGGAGTTCGGCGTCAGCGGCCACGTCGCGACGGTGCTCCTGGCAGCGCGAGCCAGCGGGAGCGACGCGCGAGCGGCACTGAACGTCCGCTACGACCCCGACCTGGTGGCGTCGCTGTCCGCGGCCGGTCACCGGCCCGTCGAGTTCGACCCCGAAACTGACGTCGAGTCGGCCGTCGCCGCGGCGCTGTCGGCCGAACCCGACGCCGACGCCCTCTACCAGACCGGGGGTGAAGGGATCGAACCGATCGTCTACATCCTCGCGGCGGACGCGCCGTCGGCCGCCCGTGCCGTCAGGGACCGGAACGATGACGGGAACAGGACTCGCTGATACCGATGGCAGACGACGTCGCAGCGACGCAGGCGTTCTACGGACGTTGGGCGCGCGTCTACGACTGGGTCGCGACCGCGCCCGGCGTCGAGTCATGGCGAGCGCGCACCGTCGACTCGCTCGCCCTCGACCCCGGTGACACCGTCGTCGAGATGGGCTGTGGGACGGGCGCGAACTTCCCGCACCTCCGCGAAGCCGTCGGTTCCGGGGGTCGGGTCGTCGGCGTCGACCTCACTCGCGGAATGTTACGGCGAGCGGGCGAGCGGGTCGACCGCGAGGGGTGGGACAACGTCGAACTCGTCCGGGCCGATGCGACGCGCCCGGCCGTCTCCGGACCGGTCGACGCGGTGCTCGCGACGTTCGTCGTCGGCATGTTCGCCGACCCGCGCCCCGCCGTCGACGGCTGGGTGGACGTGCTGGCACCGGGCGGCCGGATCGCACTGCTCAACGCCGGGCGCTCGGACCGACCCGTGGCTCGACCGCTGAATCTCGGCTTTCGGGCGTTCGTTCGCGCCGCCGCACCCGGAAAGCGTGGCGTCTCGCCGACGCGGAGTCTCGAACGCCGGGTCGCGACCGCTCGCGACCAGGTGCGACGGCGCTGTGAACGGACGGGCTTCGAGGAGTTCGGGCTCGGCTATCTCGGTCTGCAGTGGGGCGAACGCGACGGTTCCGGGCCCGACCGGCCGCTATCGTGACGGATCGGTATCCTTTTCGACCGGAGTGCTCTATTGAATCCGGAGACAGCAAGCGGATAGCGTCGCTCTGAAGGTGGTAGCGAAGCGGAGAGAGGAAATGTGCCTACGATCCTCTTCCGCTTCGTGAAACAAGCGGCGTTGCTGGCTCAAAAGCGCTGTGCTGCCAGCCCCACGGCGGTGGTGAGTGATCCGGCTGGCAACGAATTTGCCGGCTGGAAGCACCTCACGTTGCATTTTCTGCGGGTTCACATGGACGCGAGTTACGCAGAGATCGTCGATTGGGCCAGCGAGATGGATCGGGTTCGCGCTGTCTTGCAGTTGGTTCGTGGTGATTTCCCGAACCCATCGACGCTGTGGCGGTCGTTCGAGCGGGTTCGGACTCGTGTCTGGCGCCAACTGCTCGAGCGGTCGGCGGCCAGGTGCGATCCCGGCGACCACGGGGCACTGGATGCCACGTTTTTCGACCGTGAGGCGGCATCCAGCCACTACGTCGACCGCTCGGATCGCCACATACGCACGCTCAAAACGACGGCCCTGGTCGATACGGAGTCGTGTGCCATCCTCGATGTCCACTGTTCGGCACACTGGCCCCACGACACACAGGTGGGCCGTCAGGTGGCGCTGCGCAACGCCGACGAGATCGAACGTCTCGCCGGTGACAAAGGCTACGACGACCAATCGCTTCGAGACGCACTCCGCTCAGACGGCGTCCGGCCACTCATCAAACACCGGCTGTTCGCTGCGTACGATCACGCCCACAACGCACGGTTGGACAGCGATCTCTACGGGCAACGCTGGATGGCCGAGACTGCGTTTTCGGCCATCAAGCGTCGATACGGGTCCGCTGTCAGGCCGAGCGCCTGGTACCGTGAGTTTCGTGAACTCGTGCTTACCGCCGCCGTCTACAACCTCGAACAAGTCATCAAAGAGTGATCCCGACGCCTTCCGTGGATTCAATAGAGCACACCAACTCTGGCAGGGTTGGATATTCCACCGTTCCCAATCCTAATGTTTACAAGATACACGAGTATAAACGATTATAGAGACGTTCAGAATGCTGGAAGTCCACCGGACTCACCAAGCGAAAATCCTCAACCACTCACAGGTAGAGGACCCACTTGACCAACACGGGTGGTCAGCCAGCAAGCTCTGGAACGTCGCCAACTACCACTCCCGCAAACAGTGGGAGAACACGGGAGAAATACCTGACCACGAGGAGTTGAAACGCGAGTTGAAGATTCATCCAAAGTACAAGGGACTGCATTCGCAGTCCAGTCAGCGCGTTCTGGAGGAACTCGCTGAAGCCTTCAATTCGTGGTACTCCAGTGATGATGACAGGGACAATCCGCCCGGCTACCGCAAGGAAAACTACTACGACGACGAACGCCGTCGCGTCCACGAAGAACACCCTCGTTCAACCGTCACGTGGAAACAGAACGGTATCCGCCACGATACCAAAAACAACCGTGTCAGGCTGTCAAAAGGTGCGAACCACAAGGAACACCCCCGAGCGTGGGAATACATACTTGTCGCGTACGAAACTCGCCCCGGCGTCACGGTCGAGAACCTCCAACAGGTTCGTGCTGTCTACGACAGGCACAACGAGCGGTGGGAACTGCACCTCGTCTGCAAAGACGAAATCGAGACACCCACTGCTCCCGGCACGGAAACGGCGGGTATCGACCTCGGCATCAGCAACTTCGCGGCGGTCGCCTACAGCACGGAGGACGCCGACCTGTACCCCGGCAACCGCCTGAAACAGGACGGCTACTACTTCCCGAAAGAAATCGCCAAGTGCGACGACTCGGATGGCGACAGAGCCACGCGACTCCACAACAAGTGGGCGGAGCGCCGCACCCACTTCTTCCACTCCTTAGCGAAACACATCGTCCAGCGGTGTGTTGAGCAAAAAGTGGGGCATATCAATGTCGGAGACTTGGAAGGTGTGCGCGAGGATGAGAACGGAGAGTCGAAGAATTGGGGGAAGCACGGCAACCTCGACTTGCACGGGTGGGCGTTCGACCGCTTCACCAAGATTCTCACCTACAAGGCCCAGGCTGAGGGTATCGAGGTTGTGGAAGTGTCAGAGCGGGACACGAGCAAGACGTGTTGCGTCTGTGGGAGAGAAGACGAGAATCAGCGTGTCGAACGCGGCCTGTACGTGTGCGAGGAGTGTGACGCGGCGTTCAACGCTGACGTGAACGGGGCAGAGAACATCCGTCTCAACATCAATAAGGAAAGTAACTCCGAGTCCGCACCCGATTTGGGTGGGGATAGGAGTACCGGCTGGTTGGCACAGCCCGGAGTCTACCTGTACGACTTGTCCAGCGGATTCCAACCGCAGGCACAAGTGGTGGACTGCAAACCGTAATATCCCAACTGCGGTCGGGATTCCTCCGCCTTCAGGCGGGGGAGGATGTCAAGCAGGAACGCAGACGGTTCCTCCAGGGGATGGCGGTCGCGACGAGCGTCGGCGTCGCCGGGTGTTCACTCGGCGGTGACGCAGGCGACGGGAGTGGTGACGGCGACGGTGGTGGGACGCCGGTCGAGGCGACGTTCGTCGACGACTGTAACGACCGAGACGAACTCGCTGACACGTCGGACACGGACAATCTCGGCCCGGACACGTCGAACACGGAGAACTTCGAGCACCCCGACGGGAGCCAGGACCCCGCACGGCTCAACCGCGTGGATTCGACCGAGGACACGGCACTGGTCTACGCCCCCGACGGGGAGTTCGTCTCGGCGCGCGCGGAGTTTCACTGGCACCAGGAGGAAGGCGGCGACGTCCGTGTCGAGGAGTCGACCGACAGCGGCGATTCCTGGTCGGAAGCCTCCGTCGACCGCACTCAGTTCGGCGGCGTCGACAACGCCTGGCTGCACGCCGAACTCGCGACCGAGTTCTCCGAGGGAGTGAATCGCGTCCGGTACGTCCTCACCGGCGGCGACCAGCCCTGGAGCGGGCAACTGGGCCACGTCGAGATCACTGTCCTGACGACGGACCCCGACCTGTCGACGCCGACCCCCTCGCCCGTCCCGCTGGGCACGACCGTCGAGGGGTCGGTCGATGACGTCGTCTTCGAGGAGTTCGTCGGCACGGACGGCGCGGAGTTCGTCGTCGGGGACGAGCCGGCCTACTTCAGCGGTGGCAACCACCCGCAGGTGTCGCGACTCGACGGCGGCGTCACCGCCGCGGATATCCTCGGGACGTGGACGGATCTCGTGGCCGACCTGAACGTGATGCGCGTGCCCGCCTTCGGCGAGGGACAGGCCAACTACCTCCAGCCCGAACCCGGCGAGTACAACGAGCGCGCGTTCCGACTGCTCGACCGGGTTCTCTACCAGTTCGGCCGTCTCGGCGTCCGACTCGTGGTGCCGCTGGCCAACTACTGGGACTGGCGTGGCGGCATCCCCCAGTACGTCGAGTGGTCCGACGCGGCCGAATCGAAGGCCGACTTCTACACGGACGAGCAGTGCCGGACCTGGTACCGGGAGTTCGTCAGGACGGTGCTCGAACGCGAGAACACGATCACCGGCGTCCAGTACAGGGACGACCCCACGGTCATGCTGTGGGAACTCGCCAACGAGCCCCGGGCAGGCACGGCCGACTACGACACCTACCGCCAGTGGACGAAAGATACGGCCGAATTCATCAAATCCATCGACGACAACCACCTCGTCTCGACGGGGATGGAGGGGTTCTACCCGGACGGGCCGGTCGGCGACGACGACTCCCGGTACGTCGAGACGCACTCGCTCGACGCCATCGACGCGTGTTCGTTCCACCTGTATCCCGACGCCTGGCGCCTCTCCGTCGAGCAGGGCACCGAGTGGATCCGGACTCACACGCGGATGGCCGCCGAAGACGTCGGCAAGCCGGGCTATCTCGGCGAGTTCGGCGCCGAGGTCGACCGGCTCGGGGGCGAAGTGGACTCGCGACTCCAGCGGCGCAACGACGCCTACGAGGCCTGGTACGCGGCGATGGTCGAGGCGGAGACGGACGGCGCCATGGTCTGGGACCTGCGGACCGAAGCCGAGTACGAGTCGACCCACTCCTGGAACCTTCACGCCATCTACCCGCGCGACGAGACGACTGTCGGACTCCTCGACCGGTACTCCACGGAACTCACCGACCTCGGTGGGTCGACTTCCTGAGTTCGTCGGTGTGTTCACCGCTTCTGTTTCTGTCGGTCCCCTCGTCCAGCCACCGTGGCGCGCGCCGTCGAGCAGTGCCCGAACCTCGTGAGGGCCGCGAGACGTATCGTGCGAGGTCTTCGTGAGCGAAGCGAATGGAGTCGCCTCAGCGACCCCTATCCGCGCGAGTGCGGCGCGGTGCGGTTGCCCGAGCGCGGATATGTCGCTGAGCGACCGCCAGCGGCCCGAGGGCTTTCAACGATCACTGTGAGTTGCGGTCGATCCAACTGCTAGCGAGCGGGCCGAGGGCTGGCACCTCATTCTGTGAGTCAGACCGCTCTCGACCACGGAGCAACGTCCGGTGTCCGGAAACCGAAATGAAGATTCACTGTCGAGTCGACGACCACGCCATGGACGATGGATTGCGGATCCGGCTCAACGTCGTCATCGTGCTCCTGGTGGCGATACTGGTCGAGTTGTTCCTGATCTCGATGGAACTGAACACCCTGTGACCAGGTCCGACCTGGAAACGACCGCTCGCCACACCCCTCGATCTTTCACACCCCTCACACACGGTACAGTTCGGCGTGTTCGGGGCAGAACTCGGGGTCTCGCAGTTGTGCCGCCACGACGCCGGGCTGTCGATGAGGGTTCGCCAGCCGGCAACTCTCCTCCTCACAGAAGTCCTCGCCGGTCGCGAGGTAGTGGGAGGTCTGGAGCACGTAGCCTCTCAGCGCGTCGGTCGTCCGGGGGTCGTCGGCGACGAGGAACTCCCCCTCGACCTCGTTTTCCAGGACCTCGCGAGGCGGCGCGCCGCCCGAGAGCAGCGCGTGTTTCTGCTGTTCTTTGTAGTACTGCTCGGGCTTTGCGGGCGCCTCGTAGAGGCCCGGTACCGAGACGAGGCCGGGCTGGCCGAGCACGTTCACGCGCTTGTGCCAGCGGCCGTCGTGGTCGCCCCAGGTGCCGACGACGCGGTCCAGCAGCGGGACGTGGAGGTGGTCCAGCCCACGCTCGGATTCGGGGAGAAGGCGATGCAGGATCTCCTGGACCTCCAGCCCATCGTAGATGACGCCGCCAGCGCGTTCGGGATTGTCGATGGCCCGCTCCTCGTAGCGGACGATCCCGACCATCGTGTTGCCGGTCTCGCGTTCGTACGGCGAGAGGACGCGTGCCTCGGCGAAGGCCTCCGCGAGGTCGAACTCGGGCCCGGAGTCGCCGTTTCCCGGCCCGTAGACCGAGAGGAACCGGTCGCGGACAGTCACCTCGGCATCGACGCGGTCGTCGAGCCAGTCGGCGATGGCGTCGGCGTCCGCGACTGTCGTCGGCGCGCGGTACAGCGTGACCTCTTCGACCATACCGGCGGTCCGTGGCGGCGACAAAAACGGTTTGCGGGTTCGGGCTGAGATGGACCGGGTCGGACCGGGTCGGTCCAGAGGCTGGACCGGGTTTCGGGACCTGTCGGGTTACACTTCGCTCCCGTCGAAGCGTTCGTGGCGCTGGTCGTCGCGTTCGGCGAGGTGGTCGCTGATGACGCTCCGTCTGCCTTTCAGGTTGCACGCCGGTGCCGGACACGAGACGTACTTCTCGGAGTCTGTTTCACCGGGCATACGTGGGGGTACGTCGCCCGGGGACTAATACTTCGGCTCCCGGTGGTCGTGACTGTGAGCGGAACGTGGTCTCGGTCCGCGACCGCTACTCACGCTGACGGTTGAAAACCCTCGGCGCGAGACAGCGCGCGCCGACGTGGCTGGTCGAGTCCGCCCGGACCCACACAGACACCCTGTCCCCGGAACAGTCTTCAAGACGGGGGCGGTCGAACCCGCGGACATGATCGGTCCCCCTTCGGTCTCCGAGGTGATGCAGACGAGCGTCGAGACGGTCGCCCCGACTGCGACGGTGACAGCGGTCGCCCGACTGCTCCACGACCGGGACGTCGGCTCGGTTGCCGTCGTCGACGACGGCATCGCCGGCATCGTCACCGAATCCGACCTCGTCTCGCTCGTCGCCACCGGCGGGGTGCCCGACGAGACGAGCGTCGAAGCGATCATGTCGACCCCGGTCCACACCATCGAGGCCGACGAGAGCGTCGTCGTCGCCGCCCAGCGACTCCGCGAGAACGGGATCAAGAAACTCCCGGTCACGGGTGGGAGGGGCGCGAACGGAGGCGACGAGGGCGTGGACAGGGACAAAGGCGGAGACGGAAGCGAAGACGGTGACGGAGGCGAACTGGTTGGGATCGTGACCACGACCGACCTCGCACACTTCCTCCCGCACGTCCGCTGGCACCACTCCGGGGGCACGGACGACGACGACGGTCGTGTTCGCCAGACCGAGCGCCGTGACACCGCCTACGAGAAAGCCGACTGGACCTTCGAGTACGTCGGTCACGAGGACGCCATCGACGTCGGCGACGTCCTCCGCTTCTCGAAGACGCTCGACGAGGCCGAAGTCGAGGCCTTCGCCGACGCCAGCGGCGACACGAACCGCCTCCACCTCGACGACGAGTACGCCGCCGGGACGCGCTTTGGCCGCCGTATCGTCCACGGCACACTCGTCGCCGGCACTATCAGCGCCGCCCTCGCCCGCCTGCCAGGTCTCGTCATCTACCTCTCACAGGAGGTCAGCTACCTCGGCCCCGTCGACATCGGCGACCGCGTCACCGCCGAGTGCGAGGTCGTCGAGGACATCGGGAACGACCGGTATCGCCTCTCGACGGCCGTCACCGACGGCGACGGCGAGACTGTCGTCGACGGCGAAGCGGTCGTCCTCGCCGATTCCATCCCCGAGACGGCCTGATAGACGGGGGCGAGAATCGGTGCTGTCGCTATTCACTCGACGGGAGTCGACCCGACCGGCGGAGAAACGGACGCGTCACGCGTCACTGACCGGTCGGAAAAACACGAAAACCGTCGGCGCCAGCTAGAGCAGCCCCGTGTTCTGCAGCTTCATCAGGTCCTCGGTGTCGAGGGTCTCGCCTTCCTTGAACTTCTGGTAGATCTCCTCGGCTTCCTCGCGGGCGGCCTCCTCTTTCTCCTTGCGGGCCTCCCGCTCCTGTTCTTCTTCCTTCTTGTCGAGTTCGCGCAGGCGCTTCTGGACGCGGACGAAGTCCTCGTGGTGCTGGTCGGCCGCTTCCTGAGCGTCCACGAACTTCTCGTGCATCTCGTCGGCCTCGTCGCGGATCTCGTCGGCCTCGCGGTAGGCCTCGATCATCTGGTTGTGATGCTGCTGGGCCTCGTCCGCGAGTTCCGTCACCTTCTGGTGGTGCCGGGAGGCTTCAGAGCGGATCTCTTCGGCCTCGTCTTTGATCTCCTCGAGGTCGTCGCCCTGGTTGAGCTTCTCCTTTTTGTCGGAGAGCTTCTCGCGCTTGTCCTCGATCTTCTCGATGAGTTCGCGCTCGTCCTCGGCCGAGAGCACCTCCGTCTGCTGTTTGAACTCGAGGTCCTCGATCTCCGATTCGAGTTGCTCGATGTCCTTGCCCTCGTCGAGTTCGAGGTCGTCGCGCATCTCCTCGACCTCGTCGAAGAGCTCGTTTGCCTCGGCGTTGAGCTCGTTGCGCTTTTCCTTGTGCTCCTGGACCTGCTGGTTGAGCTCGTCGCGCTGCTCGCGGTGTTCCTGGGCCTCGTCGACCTTCTCGCGAGTCTTCGCGTTCAGGTCGTCGCGACTGGATGCACGCTCGGAGGCGAGCTGGTTGAGTTCGTTTCGTCGATCCCGGAGCTGTCCCGCGAGCTTGATGAGCTCGCCTTTGGACTTGTTTTCCAGGTCGTCGTCTGTAACCGCTACGTTCTTGGATTCGTCTATCGATTCAGCCATGATTGAACCTCGGGGCCATACTACTCCGGCGAGTGACAGTCGTGCCCGTCTCGGTGTGCTGACGCCGACAACAAGGCTTCCCTGTCATGCTGGGCAAAGTGCGATACTGCCGGAACGCCGGAGACGTTCTGGTACTCCTCAATCGGCGCGCCGGAGTTTTAAACGTTCCGGTACTCCAACCCCCTGTTTCACTCTCACACGGCCGCTACGCGGGTTGTGTGGGTGTTTCGCATACTCACGGTCTGCCGACACTGCAATACGGGGGTACTCGTGCCGTAGTCGGTCACTACCCCGACGCCGTCTTTTACTTTCACTTTCACTCCGGGGACGGCTCGGATTGATACGTGTGGCGGGTCGACCTGTAGATATGCTCGACGAGATCGCCTGTCGCTGTGAGGCGGCGGGGTGTGACCGCGAACTCGACGACGGTAGCTGCCAGCTCGTCTTCCGGACGGCAGGCGGCGAACGCCGGGCCTACGAGTGTCCCTGTGGCTACGTAACTGTCACCGTTGCAGCACCGACCTCGGACTGGTAGGTTTCGGCCTATCCGAGTTCTGTCGTCGGATCGGGGGGCCGTTGTCGAGCGTGTCGGAACGGCATGCACAGGCCTGTTTTTGCGTCGGATTCTAGCCCAGACCACCTGTTCATTGTGTGTGCGAAGGTAACAGCTGTTTCGAGTTGAGTGACTGTGAAAGAAACCGCGATCGCAGACCGCACCGCAGTCATCAGTGATGGTTGAAAGCCCTCGGACCGCTGGCGGTCGCTGTCTCCGAAAATC